>Ga0209567_10001021_pt1 | contig 14845 bp, 14 predicted proteins | sample COG_12_FD_184756 | JGI IMG/M metagenome (GOLD analysis project Ga0209567, IMG submission 184756) | Pelagic marine sediment microbial communities from the LTER site Helgoland, North Sea, for post-phytoplankton bloom and carbon turnover... | ecosystem: Environmental > Aquatic > Marine > Neritic...
GTTCGGCGCCGCCATAGATCTCGATCAGTGTGTCGGAGAAGGGCGCGTAGAACGAGATCCGCTGTTGCGAGGCCGGGGTCGGGGCGCGGTAGGACGGGATGACAAATCGGGTGCCGGCCCACGAGATGGGAACCAGCGTGTCGTGCCCGGCGCCGCTGCCACGCGAGGCGATCGGCCCGCGGACCCGATAGACGGTCGTCGCGGCGTTTCCTCCGATCCTGCCAAGTTCACCATCTCCCAGCGTCAGCGACGCGGTGCTCCCCCCGGTGTCGCGGACAATCGTGTTGTTAGGGACGTAGCTGGCGATGGTGACCGATTGGCTTCCGGTGTAGGCCGACTGCACTGTGTAGTAGATGGGCTTCTCGGTGGTGTAGGTGAAGACGGGGCCTTCACCGTGGTTGGCCGGAGCGGTGGCGCCACCCGGCGCGTAGGCGTAGTACAAGCAGAATGAGGTTGTCGTGCCGGCATCGATCGCGTCGACCTGCACCCACACCTGCTGGTGGGTCGTTTCTGCCCACAGCGGCAGCTCCGTCACCCCGTCGGCCGCGATGGCTCGCAGGTCGCCAAAATCGGTCTGAAGTAGCCCGGCCGCCACCAACGAGTCCAGAGGAAACCCAACGGCAAGCGGATACTCGGTCACCGAGGTCGACCCGGGATGCGTGACCCCGTAGCACTGCCGCGTTCCCCAGTCGGTGTCCCACCACGGATTGGCCGGGTCGGGAACGGCTACTCCCGGCGGACCAATCCGTGCCAACGTGAGATTGTCGGTGGCGACCTGGGCGCTAGTGCCCGCATGCGTCCCCGCGTCGAACTCTGCAGCCGACGCCCAGGACGCCACCGAACCCTTTGAATACTCGTAAGCCCCGCCCAACGGTGGTGCAATCGTGATATCGGAGCGCTGATAGTCGTCCGTGACGACATCGGCTGCCGCTACTCCCGGTTGGGAGAGCAGGAAGGCAAAGGCCACGCCGGCTAGGACATAGCGCCGACGCCGTGGCCCCCTCAGGCTCCGGAATTGCTGCATGTTGGTTCGCGGGGATCGATTGCGGAGCAACGGTAGTTGCTCGTCCAACGTATCGTCGGCAAAGCGGGCGGGTGCCTTGAGGGATGAACGGACTAGTCACCACGCCAATCGTGGGTTCCGCTGGGCTCTCCGGCTGGGTGGAGTAGCATCCGCGACCATGCCCGTTGATATCGATATCGCCAAAGTTGCCAAGCTCGCTCGAGTCGCCCTTGCGGCAGAGGACCTCGAACTCTACGGCCGTCAGCTCGGAGACATTCTCGAACACGCCGAGCTGGTGCAGTCGCTCCCAACCGAAGGAGTGCCGCCGACCTCGCACCCGCTGCCGATGACCAACTCGTTCCGGCCCGACGTGGTGACGCCGTCGCTTGACCGTGACGACGTGCTCTCCCAGGCGCCTGATCACGAGGACGGCTACTTCAGGGTGCCCCGCATCCTCGACGGCGGTGAGGTGCCGGCCGATGGCTGATCTTGCCGACCTGACAATCGCCGCAGCAGGCGTGGGTCTGCGGGCCGGAGAGTTCACAGCCGTCGAGCTACTCGAAGCGGTGACGCGGCGCGCCTCGGTGACCGAGGCCCATCTTCATGCGTTCCTGACGCTCGATCAGGACGGTGCCCTGGCATCGGCGGAAGCTGCCGACGCTGCTCTGGCGCGAGGCGAGGACCTGGGCCCGCTCCAGGGCATCCCCCTCGCGGTCAAAGACAACATGTGCACCCAGGGGATCGAAACGACATGCGGGTCGCAGATCCTGGCCGGCTACCGCCCCCCGTACGATGCCACTGCGGTGCGTCGCCTCAGGGAAGCCGGTGCGGTCATCGTGGGCAAGACCAACCTCGATGAGTACGCCATGGGCTCGTCGACCGAAAACTCGGCATTTGGGCCGACTCGCAACCCGTGGGATACCGATCGGGTTCCGGGAGGGTCGTCGGGCGGTTCTGCAGCGGCGGTCGCCGTCGGATCCGCCCTCGGTGCGCTGGGCTCCGACACCGGAGGATCGATTCGTCAGCCTGCCGCGCTTTGTGGGATTGTCGGGATGAAACCGACGTACGGCCTGGTCAGCCGGTATGGACTAGTTGCCTTCGCCTCATCGCTCGATCAGATTGGACCCTTTGGGCGCACCGTGGGGGACACCGCGGTGCTGCTTGACGGCATCTTGGGCTTCGATCCCCACGACGCAACCAGTTACCGCGGCGAGATGCCGACAGTCGCCGGATCCATCGGTGTGGGTGTGGCCGGCCTCCGCATCGGCGTAGTTGCCGAACTGCTCGACAAAGGCATCGCCCCCGAGGTCGCCGCTGCGACGAGGGGGATGCTCGATCAACTGGCGGCGGCCGGAGCCAAAATCGTCGATGTATCGCTGCCGGCGGCGGACTACGGGCTGTCGGCGTACTACCTCATTGCCCCCGCCGAATGCTCGGCCAATCTCGCCCGCTTTGACGGAGTCCGGTACGGCCTGCGTGTCGACGGCGGGACCACCGAGGAGATGATGGCCAACAGCCGGGCCGCCGGATTCGGCCCTGAGGTCACACGCCGCATATTGCTCGGAACCTACGCCTTGAGCGCCGGGTATCACGACGCCTTCTACGGCCAGGCACAACGGGTGAGAACGCTGATCCGTCGCGATTTTGGTGCTGCCTACGAACAGGTCGATGTGCTCATTTCGCCGACAACGCCGACAACGGCGTTTGGCCTCGGAGAAAAGACCGACGACCCGCTCACGATGTACCTGTCCGATGTGTGCACCATCCTGAGCAACCTGTCCGGAGACCCGGGAATCTCGTTGCCGATCGGGCTCGACTCGACAGGCCTCCCGATTGGGTTCCAGGTGATGGCGCCGGCGCTCGGCGAGGAGATGCTCATCAGGGTGGCCGCCGAGGTGGAGCGTCTTGCCGGCTTCAGGGAACGGCCGGCGTTGGCGACATCGGAGGTCGCATCAACATGACTTCTGGCTACGAGGCAGTGATCGGCATCGAGACGCATGTCGAGCTCCAGACCAACTCCAAGATGTTCTGTGGGTGCGCCGTCGACTTCGGGGCTCCACCCAACACGGTCTGTTGCCCGGTGTGTCTGGGGCTGCCGGGTTCCCTGCCGGTTCCCAACCAAGAGGCGATCGAGAGTATTCTGCGGATCGGTGCGGCGCTGCAGTGTCGGCTGGTCGACTACTCGGAGTTCCACCGCAAGAACTACTTCTACCCCGACCTGCCGAAGAACTACCAGATCACTCAGTTCGACCTCCCGTTCTGTGTCGACGGCACCATCGAAGTTGACGTCGCCGGCGAGACGACGTCGATCGGGATCACGCGGGTGCACATGGAAGAGGACACGGGCAAGAGCCTCCACATTGGTGAAGGCGGCGGCAGGATCCACGATGCCAAGCACTCGCTGATCGACTTCAACCGCGCCGGCGTGCCGCTCGTCGAGATCGTCACGGAACCCGACTTTCGCTCTGCCGAGCAGGCCAGAGCCTACGGAGCCGAGCTGCAGCGGATTGTGCGGATGCTCGGCGTTTCCGACGCCAGGTTGGAGGAGGGGTCGATGCGGTTTGATGCCAACATCTCGGTCCGGCCGGTGGGGCGGGAGGCCTTCGGTACTCGGTCAGAGGTGAAGAACGTGAACTCCCTACGATCGCTGCAGCGCGCCATCGCCTTTGAGGTCGAACGTCAGATCGGCGTGCTCGAGGGTGGAGGGACGGTGGTGCAAGAAACGCGCCACTGGAACGAGGCGACGGGCACCACAGCCGGGATGCGCTCCAAGGAAGAGTCAGAGGATTATCGCTATTTCCAGGACCCCGACCTCGTGCCCTTGGTGGTGGACGCAGAATGGCAAGGCCGGGTCCGGGCCTCACTTCCCGAACTGCCCGCGGCGCGCCGTCGCCGCTATCTCGGACTCGGGGTCGATGCGATTTCCGCAGGTCAGCTCGTCGACGATGAGGCGCTCGGCGCCATATTCGAAGACGCGGTCGCCGCAGGTGGGGACGCCAGGACCGCGGCCAACTGGCTCACCGGCGAGGTCGTTGCCTACACCCGGCGCACGGGCATCGACCCGGCGGACACCTCGCTCGAGGCGGACCACCTCGTGGCTCTCGAGGAGATGGTCGACGCCGGCAAGCTGTCGGCGACGGCCGCCAAGGATGTGCTGGCCGGAGTGCTCGAGGGCGAAGGCGACCCCGCCACCGTCGCCGCGGCCCGCGACCTCATCCAGATCTCCGACACCAGAGTGATCGATGCCGAAGTAGAGGCGGTCCTCGGTGAGAACGCCGATGCTGTCGAGAAGATCCGTGCCGGCGACGGCAAGCCGATCGGGTTTCTCGTCGGGCAGGTGATGCGTGCCACCGGCGGCAAGGCCGATCCCCGGATGGTGTCCGACCTCATTCGAGAGAAGGCTCAGGCGGAATCGTGACTGCGGTCGTCGTTCGCGACGGCCGACTGTTGCGGGGCGCCGATCCGGCCGAGGTCTGGGCCCTGGTGGCGGACCCGGCCCGCACAGAAGCTTGGGCGCCGATCCACTCCGCCGGGTTCCTGGGGACCGAACTGCCCGGAGTCGGCCACACGGTATTCATCAGGTTCAACCGACTCGGCGACCCCAAGAGCGCGTTGCGCTTCCGCATCACCGAGTGGGATGCGGGCCATCGCTACCGCACCGAGATCGACGGGATCAGGCTCGGCACGAACCACCGCCTCGACGTGATCGTCACCGCCGAGGTGGACGACGGCGTTCCGGCCGCGGACCTCGAACTGCGTTACCTCGCTGAGGTGCCCTCTGCGGCTGCGCCTGCGTTTCGCTGGTGGGTACGTACCCGCCTCGCCCGGGCCGTCGCCGGTGTCGCCGACATGGTCGGCGACCCATGAGGGCTGTCGTCTTCGATTGTGATGGCGTGTTGGTCGACAGTGAACCCCTTTCGGATGCGTCTTGGGCGGGAGCATTGTCCGGCCACGGCTACGTCATGACGGAGCAGGACGTTGTCGCCGTGCGAGGGACCTCGGAAGCGGATTGCTATCGCTACTTCGCGGCGCGCGCTGAGCTGCCGGATCAAGCCGAGATGCAGGCGGAGGTCGACGCCGGGAGGCTGGCAGGCTACCCGGACCTCGCAGCATTCGCCGATGCCGCCACCACCGTGCCCGAACTCGCGTTCCACGGCATCCCGCTGGCGGTGGCCTCTTCGAGTCGGGGTGAGCATCTCCGCCACAAGCTCAGGCTGGTCGGCCTTGCCCGGTACTTCGAGGTGATCGTCGGTGGCGACGAGGTGCCCGCCGGCAAACCGGCCCCAGATGTGTACCTGGCGGCCGCCGCCGGCCTCGGAGTCGACCCTCGTGACTGCTTGGCTGTGGAGGACTCCGTGAACGGTGCCGACGCGGCCGTCGCCGCCGGCATGCGGGTGGTGTGTGTGGCTCGCTACGGCACCACGGTCGGCATTCATCCCACCGTGGACACCCTCGATGCCAATCTCATCATGACCTGGCTGGGTCTCGAGTAACGGGGGGCGACCTACTCGTACGGGTGGGAACGTGAATAGGCGTGGCGTTCTGCGACGAGCCACAGCGTGCGGGACCAGGGGTGAAAGACGATCGGCGTGATGGCGGTGATGACAACCACGATGATCAGCACTGTTGTCCACGGCACGTCCGGCCAGGTGATCACCATCAGCCCAACGAATGCGACGAGAAACAGGCCCATGGTGACCCCGAGGTTGAGGGCAACGGAGCCGAGCCAGTAGCCCTCAACTCGCTCGAAGTGCATCCCACAGTTGGCGCAGTCGTCGCTCATCTCCACCCAGTGATGGAACTGTCCACCGGCGCCGCACCGCGGGCATTGCAGCAGCAAGGCCCGACCGGTGGCGCGCCAGAAACCGGGGCGGGGCCAGTCACCGGACGACGTCATCCGATGGGGTCGGGGTGGCTGCGAAGGTTCACTCAGGGCACGAGCAGCACGGGACATGGGGCGTCGTGGGCGACCCGATTGGCAACCGATCCGAGCACGAGGCGCTCGAGGAAGCCGGCGCCGCGGCTACCGACGATCAGCAGGTCGGCGTCGACCTCATTGCAGTGATCGACGAGCATTCGGGCGGGATCGCCGATCTCTTCGATCGTCTCGTAGGTGATGCCGCTGAGGTCGAGGTCCCGCAAGACGGAGTCGAGGATTTCGCGTTGCGCATCGGTCAGAGTCTTGCTGAGCGCAGATGGCGTTGGCGGTGAGCCCACGATGCCCCACCATCCCTCCGGGGGCCGGACCACCGTCATAAGGTGCAAGTGGGAATCGTTCTTCTCGGCGAGCGATGCTGCCACGCTGGCGGCGTGCCTCGAATGGTCGGAGCCGTCGATGCCGACGACGACGATGTTCGGATGCCAAGCCGGTCCGTCCATGCTTCCTCCATTCGGCTGCGGGACGCCTACGCGGCCCTCGTGGTATCTACCGTAACGGGCGCGGCGGCGACACCGCAGGGTCGAATGTCCTATCGCCTGGTCGGTCGATTCCCGACGGGTCTTGTCCAGGTGCCATCATGACCGCCAACGCCGATCCGGAGGGATCACCCATGGGCAAACCGAAGGTCGTGGTCGCCGAAGCGATCGCACCGGCCGGCATCGCCGCCATGGAAGTGGGCTGCGAGGTTGATGTTGCCGTCGGGGTCGAACGGGCCGAACTGTTGGCGCGGATGGCTGACGCCGCCGGGCTCATCGTGAGGTCCGCCACCCGGGTCGACGCCGAGCTGATGGCGGCGGCGCCCCACCTGCAGGTCGTCGGCCGCGCCGGGGTCGGTGTCGACAACATCGACCTCGAGGCCGCCACCCGTGGAGGCGTGCTGGTCGTCAATGCGCCGAATGCCAACACCATCTCGGCCGCCGAGCACACCATGGCCTTGTTGCTGGCACAAGCACGCCGAATCGCCGAGGCAGACGCTTCGCTACGTTCCGGAGCTTGGGAGCGCAAACGCTTCAGTGGGGTGGAACTCCACGGCAAGATCCTTGGCGTGGTCGGGCTTGGCAGGATCGGCACGCTGGTGGCGCAACGGGCGTCGGCCTTCGGGATGCGGATCCTCGCCTTTGACCCGTACGTCAGCGAGGAGCGAGCGCGCCGACTTGGCGTCGAACTCGGGGGACTCGCCGACGTCTTCGCCACGGCCGATTTCCTCACCATCCATTTGCCCCGCACCAAGGACACCGAGGGTCTGGTCGACGCCGAGGTGCTGGCGACGATGAAGCCGACGGCCCGGTTGGTCAATGTGGCCCGCGGCGGCATCGTCGACGAGGACGCCCTTGCCGCCGCAGTTCGCACCGGAACGATCGGCGGCGCCGCCGTCGACGTCTTCGCCGTCGAGCCGACCACCGAGAGCCCACTGTTTGACCTTCCCCAGGTCGTCGTGACCCCTCATCTGGGGGCGTCAACCCAGGAGGCTCAAGACAAGGCGGGGATATCGGTGGCGGAGTCCGTGGCCGACGCGCTGCGCGGCGAGTTGGTGCTGGCCGCGGTCAACCTTGACCTCGGGCCGCACGTGTCGGACGACATCAAGCCGTTCCTGCCACTGGCGGAGTGGCTTGGCCGCATCTTCATCGGCTTTGCCGAGGGGCTGCCCGTCGAGCTGGCGGTGTGCGTGCAGGGCCGTCTCGCCGATTCGCCGGTGCGCCCACTTGCCTTGGCGGCGCTCAAGGGAATCCTGGGGGTCGTAACCGATGATCTGGTCTCGTTTGTGAACGCCCCTTTGATTGCCAAAGCCCACGGCGTGGTGGTGCGCGAGGAGGCCGTTGCCGAGTCTGCCGACTACCACTCGCTGATCCGGCTCGCCGGAGTCGTCGACGGAACCGAACGAGCGATCGCCGGCACGTTCATGGAGCGCAAGGGCCCGGTGCTGGTCGAGGTAGACGGGTATGAGATCGAGCTGCCCATCACCGACCACATGCTGCTGATCCGCAACGAGAACGTGCCCGGTGTGATCGGGAGGGTGGGGACCTACCTCGGCGATGCAGGAGTCAACATTGCCGACATGGCCGTGGGTCGTCATCCCGACGGTGGAGCGATGATGGGGCTCAGCCTCGACCGCTCGCTCACCGACACGGACGTAGCCGCCATCCGCGCCATCAACGGAGTAGCCGCCGCCCGCTACATCCACCTCGGCTGACAGAGAGAGGGTTTTGGCGGACATATGCGCAGCATGCTGCGCCATTGTCCGCCAAAACCCTCTTCTACAGGATCCAGGTGAGGATCCAGCCTGCGGCCAGGCCGTAGAGGCCGGCGACGAGGTCGTCGGCGGTGATGCCGATGGCGCCGGGCAGACGTTCGGCTTGAGGGACGCCGGGGAGCACCTTGAAGATGTCGGCGAGGCGGGCGATGACCCAGGCGACGACCCAGGGCCAGCCGACCAGGCCGGTCACTGCCAGCATGGCGCCGGCTACTTCGTCGATGGTGATCCAACCGGGGTCCTGGTCCGTGGCGAGAAAGGGGTCCGGAGACCACAGCGAGAGTCCGATCACGACGATGGTCGCCGCCACGTGGACCCAGAGACCGAGTGGCATCAGCACGAGGGCGATGATCCCGGCGAGGACGGCGCCGAACGTGCCGGCGCCGTTGTCGCTTCCCCAGATCCGCCGGGGGATGAGCCCGACACCAAAACCGGCAGCGATGAAGCGTCGCATGATCAGCGAGCGTAGCGGGCAGATCTGGTCGACTGAGCAAACGGTACTGTCTGGACTTCCGCAGGCGCGAAGGGAAGGAACATGAGACCAGAGCAGCTCGGCGACTATCGGACGCCGTCCGACGCCAGGATCCATCCCGATGGTGCCCAGGTGGCGTTTGTCGTCACGCAGATGGACCTCGACGGTGATCGGTACGTTCGACGCATCTGGCTCTGGGACGGCGATGCGGCCCGGCTGTTGACGGCGGGCCCGACCGATATGGCGCCGCGTTGGTCGCCCGACGGCACCCGGCTGGCCTTCATTCGCAAGGCCGATGACGACAAGGCCAAACCGCAGGTGGCGATCCTGCCCCTAGCGGGCGGTGAGGCCGAAACCGTCACCGACTTCCCGCTCGGAGTGAGCCAGATCGCCTGGTCGCCCGATGGCGCCCACCTTGCGGTCGTTGCCGCAACCTGGATCGAGCCGTTGGCGGATCTTGACGACGAAGAACGAGCCCGCCGGCCCCGGCGGGTCACCACCCTGCCATATCGGTACGAGAGCCAGGGCTGGGTGGGGGACCGCCGCCAGCACATCTACCTGGTCGATCCGGCCGGCGACAAAGAGCCGGTTTGTCTGACTCCGGGCGAGTTCAACGAAGCGGACATCGTGTGGAACCCCGACGGCAGCGAGATTGCGTTCTCGAGTGCCCGCCACGAAACGAGAGGGCTCGATGACGGTGGGCAGATCTGGACGGTTCCCGCCCCCGGAGGCGACATCACCGCGCGTTGTGACGTTGGTTTTTGGGGAGCGCCGAACTACGACCGCTCGGGGCAGCTCCACGCCATCGGGAGCGACGATCGGTGGGCGTTCCCAGACGTGCTGCCCCTCAGTCGGTTGCACGCCAACGGAACCATCGAGCCTCTCTATCAAGAGCTCGACCGCAACCTGCTGACCCTGGCGCCGCCGCTCAACCCCGGGGGGCCGCAATGGCTCGAAGACGGCTCGGCGTTGTCGACCCTCGAAGACGCAGGTCGCATCCGGGTGATCCGGCTCAACCCTGATGGTGGGACGGACGACGTGCTCGGCGGAGACCGGATGATCACCGGGGTCAGTCCCCGTCCAGATGGGAGCGCCTTTGCGTTCACGGCAACCGACCCGACCGATCCCGGCGAGCTGTTCTGGTTCGAAGACGGCGTTGAGCGGCGCCTGACAACTCTCAACGACGGCTTCCGACAGGACGCGACACTTGCGGAACCACAGCGTTTCATTGTCGAGCACGAGGGCGTCGAGGTCGAAGGTTGGGTGTATTTGCCGCCGGGAGAGACTCCCTGCCCGGTGTTGTTCAACATCCATGGCGGCCCCGCCACGCAATACGGCTACGGGTTCTTTGATGAGTTCCAGGTCTACACCGGTGCGGGATATGGCGTCATCGGGATCAATCCTCGCGGCTCGAGCGGCTACGGATCCGATCACGTGCGTGCTGTCGTCGGGGTTTGGCAGGAGGAGAATCCCCCGGATCTGCGGGACCTCGTTGCCGCTCCGATGGCTGCGGCCGCGGTCGCTCCTCGGCTCGATCTCGAGCGGATGGGGTTGATGGGCGGGTCATACGGCGGGATGATGACGGTGCGGCTCGCGGCGGTTGATCACCGCTACAAGTCGGCGGTGGCCGAGAGGGGCCTCTACTCGTGGCTCTCATTTGGCGGCACCTCGGACATTGGGCCGTGGTTCGATCGTCTCCACCTCGAGACGCAACTTCCGGCGGCTGCCGATCTGCTCTGGCAGGCAAGCTCGTTGGCATATGCGGACCGGGTGGTGGCGCCAACTCTGATCGTCCACTCCGAAGGCGACTATCGGTGTCCGATCGAGCAGGCCGAGCAGCTGTACGTGCTGCTGCGCCGAGTCGGCATCGTGACCGAGATGGTGCGCTTTCCGGCCGACGAAGGGCATGAGCTCTCGCGCGGTGGCAAGCCGAAGCATCGCAAGGAGCGGTTCGAGATCATCCTCGACTGGCACGGCCGCTACTTGACGTAGCGGACGCTGCTAGTCGGCGCCTCCGGCGGCGGGTGGAACTGCAGCGGGGGCCGCCACGTTGACCCGGCCGCCTTCGGCCAACGCAACGCAGCCCGCGGCCATCAGGCCATAGACGACAAAGGCGACGACGAGTGGGGTGATGGTGTCATCCATGGCCCGGTCGACCATCGAGCCGAGCAACGCACCGCCGGCAAGTGAGATCGTCCCGATGATGGCTGAAGCCATGCCGGCGATGTGGCCGAGCGGCTCGATGGCGAGGGTGTTCAGGTTGGGAATCATCGTGGCGTGCATGATCAATACCGCGCTCAGGCCGATCATCGCGAGCAGGAAGGGTGGTGTGCCGTCCGTCAGCAATGTCAGCGCCAGCAAGCCGATCGCAAGCGTGCTGTAGCCGGCGATGGCTCTACGCACCGTGCCGCGCACCCCGAGTCGACCGACCAGCTTGGTGTTGGTCAGCATCGCCGCCCCCATCCCGGCGGCCATGGCCCCGAAGATGAAGGGGAATGCTCCCGGGTATCCGTAGATCTCGCCGACGATCAACTCCGAACTGGCCAGATACGAACTGAATGCCCCGAACAGGAAGGCCATGGCCAGGGTGTAGCCCACGGTTTGCCGGTTGGTGAGAACCTCGCGCCCCGCCTCGAGCATCGGTCGCAGGCGCAGCTCGCGACGGTTCTCGGCGGCGAGGGTTTCCGGCAGCCGGGTCGCCCAGAGCCCGACCACCGCGGTGTAAAGCACGGCAAACCAGAACACCAGCTGCCACGAGCCAAGAGCTGCAATGGCCGCTCCCATGCTCGGGGCAATGATGGGGATCAGGATGAAGACCGCCATGATGAACGACATCGCCCTGGCCATGGCCTTGCCCTCGTAGACATCGCGAACGACCGCCACGGCAACGACCCGAGGACCTGCGGCGCCGAGGCCCCACACAAACCGGCTGATCAGCATCACCCAGAGCGTAGGGGCCAACGCCGAGCCGATGGCACCGAGCATGTAGATCGTCATGCCGACATACAGCACGGGCTTGCGGCCAAAGCGATCGGCGAACGGGCCGTAGAAGATCTGCCCGGCGGCCATGCCGAGGAAGTAGACAGTGACGATTTGGGCGACGTCGGTTGCGTCTTCGGCCAGACCGAAATGGGCGCGGATCTCGTCAAAGACCGGAAGCATCAGGTCGATGCCCAAAGCGCCCATCGCCATGATGGCGGCCACCAGTGCGATGAACTGGCGGTTTCCGAGTCGACGGGTGACGGTTGGGCTCGTCATGCGAAGCCCGAGGGTAGGGCGGTTGGGGGCATCAAAAGCCGATCCTGTGCCGGATAGGGGAAGGCGTCGACGCGGGGTCGCATCGCATGGCAAGATAGGGCGATGGAACCTACGACCTACATCTGGATGGACGGCGAGATGGTGCCGTGGGAGGAAGCGACGGTCCACGTCCTCTCCCATGCGCTCCACTACGGCACGGGAGTCTTCGAAGGCATCCGCGCTTATCAGACCGAGCAGGGCACTGCGGTATTCCGCCTGACCGACCACATGGAGCGTCTCCACCGGTCGGCTCAGGCCTATCAGATGGAACTCGAGTGGTCTGTTGAGGATCTGACCAAGGCGACCAAGGAGCTGTTGGCCGCCAACGAACTTGTCGACGGCTACATTCGGCCGCTCGTGTTTCTCGAGCTCGGTGCCATAGGGCTGAACCCTGCCAACGCGAGGGTCAGGACCTCAATCATCACGTGGCGCTGGGGCGCCTACCTCGGCGAGGAGGGCGTGCGCGATGGGATTCGGGTGAGGGTGTCATCGTGGCGTCGCTTCCCCAACGACTCGTTCCCCAACGCCAAGGCGACCGGCACGTACATCAACAGCATCCTCGCCAAGCGCGAGGCCGTGCAGGCCGGCTTTGATGAGGCGATCATGCTCAACCAGGACGGCGCCATCTCGGAGGGCAGCGGCGAGAACATCTTCGTCGTGAGCCGGGGCACCGTCTACACCCCGCCGATCTCGGTGGGCTGCCTCGACGGGTTTACCCGTGACGCGGTGGCGACCCTGTTGCGTGACGACGGGTTCGAGGTGGTCGAGCGGGTGCTCGATCGGACCGATCTCTACTACGCCGACGAGGTGTTCTTGACGGGAACCGCCGCCGAAGTCACCCCGGTGCGAGAGATCGACAACCGGCCGATTGGGCCCGGCAAGCCGGGTCCGATCACGCAGCGGGCGCAGGAGTTGTTCAACGCCACCGTGACCGGCAAGCTGACCACACATCCCGAGTGGCTCGAACATGTGTGAGCGTTGCCTAGGCTGAGCGCACACGTCACCTCACATCGGATATCTACGTCGCATGGGACAGCAACCCAACATTGAATTGGAGATCGCGGATCTGCCTCGGCCGACTGCTCGGCCGGCGGCGGCGCGTCGCTGGAGCCCGTCGCGACCAGGGGAGATGACCACCCCCGACGAGGTACCTTGGGGTGGGGCATTTGGGACGACAGGCCCCGACCCTGGGTATGCCCTCAGCCTCATTGGCCAACGGGATTTGGTGCTGGCCCACGGAGAGCACCGCGCTAATGCCGAAGCTGCCATCGCGGCCGTTGCCGGTGCCCGTGCGTCGCATTTCGGCAGAGGGCCGACGGGGGAGGATGTCGATGTCGCCTTGGTCCTGTTTGGCTACGACGATCGGGAGCTGCCGGCAGATCTTGTCGCGTCACTGGCCAACGACCGGGTCGAGTGGTTCGCCAACGTCGGACACGACGCCGCCAAGCTTCGTGGCGTCGTTGCCGCGATTCCGTTGAACGTCTTGGCTTCCAAGCCGGGAGCGGTGCGAGCCCAGATGGCGACGGGTCGACGGCTGATTCGGCGGTGAATCCCCCGCCTTTCGAACTGTATTGTCACCGCGATGCATTGTCGCCGCGATGCATTGTCGCCGCGATGCATTGTCGCCGCGATGCATTGTCGCCGCGATGCTGAGGAGTGGTAGGCCATGAAGATCGTGCGAGTCGACACAGAGGTCGATGACATCACCTACGGGGCCGTCGAGCCTGAGGGAATCCGGCTGCACCGCGGCACGCCGCTGGTGGCGTGGGAGCCGACCGAGACGGTGGTGGCCTGGAACCAAGCGCGATTGCTGGCACCGGTCATTCCCACCAAGATCGTGGCCGTCGGCCGCAACTACGTCGACCATGCCGCCGAGATGGGCACCGATGTCCCCGATGAGCCGATCATCTTCCTCAAGCCACCGACCACGATCGTCGGTCCAATGCAGCCGGTCCGATTACCTCCCGAGTCCGAAGAGGTCCACCACGAGGCGGAACTGGCCATCGTTATGGGCAAGGTCACCAAGGACATCGATATCGAAGACGTGGGTCCACACATCCTCGGCTACACCGCGGCCAACGATGTGACGGCTCGCGATCTGCAACGGCGCGACAAGCAATGGACCCGCGCCAAGGGCTTCGACACCTTCTGTCCGCTCGGACCGGCCATCGACACCGAACTCGACCCGCTCGAGGGACTGTCGATCATCTGCCGGGTCAACGACGAGATTCGTCAGTCGGGTTCGACGAGCGACATGGTGTTTGGGGTGGGGGAGTTGGTTTCCTACGTGAGCCGGATCATGACGCTCCTACCCGGCGACGTCGTTCTCACGGGTACTCCGTCGGGAGTCGGTCCGATCGAGGTCGGCGACCGCGTCGAAGTCGATCTGGAGGGCGTTGGCGTCCTGATGAATCCGGTGGTGGGCTGATGAGCGTTCGAGTCCGGTTTGCTCCCTCGCCTACCGGCTTTCTCCACGTAGGTGGTGGCCGCACCGCGCTGTACAACTGGGTGTTCGCCCGGGGCCGCGGCGGCACCTTCATTTTGCGTAGCGATGACACCGACCAGGCTCGCAGCACCCCCGAGTTCGCGGCAGACATCGTCGAGTCGTTGCGGTGGCTCGGTCTCGACTGGGATGAAGGCATCGACGTCGGCGGACCGCACGAGCCGTATCGCCAGAGCCTTCGTTTTGATCGATATCGGGAGGTGGCTCAGCGCTTGGTAGACGAGGGGCTTGCCTACTACAGCTTCGCCACGCCGGAACAACTCGACGAGTTCCGGCGGGAGGCCCAGGCGGCCGGAACCTCGCCTGCCTACGACGGCCGGTTCCGGGTTTCTGATGAAGAGGCCCGTCGCCGTCTCGATGCCGGCGAGGAGGCGCCGATC
>Ga0209567_10001023_pt1 | contig 14828 bp, 15 predicted proteins | sample COG_12_FD_184756 | JGI IMG/M metagenome (GOLD analysis project Ga0209567, IMG submission 184756) | Pelagic marine sediment microbial communities from the LTER site Helgoland, North Sea, for post-phytoplankton bloom and carbon turnover... | ecosystem: Environmental > Aquatic > Marine > Neritic...
GGTTGGGCAGGAAGTCCTGCAGAGCCTCAGCCCGGGACAGGCGCTGGTTAAAATCGTCAATGACGAGCTGGTGTCCCTCATGGGGGAAGCCTGTGATGAATTGCAGCTCAATATCCAGCCGCCAGCCGTGGTATTGATGGCTGGTCTGCAGGGATCGGGTAAAACGACCTCCACAGCAAAGCTGGCGCGCTGGCTCAAGGAGCGCAAGAAGAAATCCGTTCTGGTGGCCAGTTGTGACGTTTACCGTCCGGCAGCTATCGATCAGTTGCAGACGCTGGCAGCTGATGTTGGTGCAGAATTTTTCCCCAGCCGTTCGGACCAGGATCCGGTAGCGATTGCCTCCGCGGCGCTGGAACATGCGCGCAAAAAGCATCTGGATGTGCTGATTGTCGATAGCGCCGGCCGCCTGCATATCGACGAGGCAATGATGGGCGAAATCCAGCGTGTCCACGCCGCCATCGATCCTGTCGAAACCCTGTTCGTGGTCGACAGTATGACCGGCCAGGATGCCGCCAACACGGCGCGCGCCTTCAATGATGCGTTGCCGCTGAGCGGTATTGTCCTGACCAAGACCGATGGTGATGCCCGTGGCGGGGCGGCGCTGTCGATTCGCTCAATTACGGGCAAACCGATCAAGTTTCTCGGTGTCGGCGAAAAAATCGAGGCGCTGGAACCCTTTCACCCTGACCGCGTGGCGTCACGTATTCTCGGTATGGGCGATGTGCTCAGCCTGGTGGAAGAGGCCGAGCGCAAGGTTGATAAGAAGAAAGCCGCCAATCTTGCCAGAAAGCTGCACAAGGGCAAACGCTTCGATCTGGAAGATTTCCACGATCAGCTGGAGCAAATGATGGGCATGGGTGGTCTTGGCAGTCTCATGGACAAACTGCCCGGCGTTGGCCAGTTGCCCCAGAACGTGCGTGACCAGGTCAATGATCGCGATATGCACCGTATGTTGGCGATTATCCGTTCCATGACCGCAAAGGAAAGACGTTTTCCGGATATTATCAAGGGATCGCGACGGCGTCGTATTGCAGCAGGTTCAGGAACGCAGGTTCAGGATGTGAATCGCTTGCTGAAGCAGTTTATGCAGATGCAGAAGATGATGAAGAAAATGTCGAAGGGTGGCATGAAGAACATGATGCGCGGAATGAAGGGGCGCATGCCTCAGGGCTTCCCGTTTTGAAGCGGGCCACGGAATAGTCGCCATAACGTTTCGCCACCCTGCGGACGAGCGATACTAGAAAATAAAAACGGCGAACCCGAAGGTATCGCCGTAGAAGGGCCGCTTTTATTATTCGTCCCGCCCCCTGGCCACCGATATTTATTCTTGGCTATTGCCGGTGGAAAGTTTTCGGGTTGTTGCAGGTTGTTCTTAGCGACAACTGGCAGTCAACCGTTATTAGCTCCTGATTGTTTTCAGTTTGTTCCCTGAGTGCCTTGCATGCAACCCTTGTGCCAATAAATAAAATAGTAGAAAAAACAATGGATTATGGTCTGCGCCCCAACACCCTGTCAGGCTCTCAATTTATTAGTGTAAATAATCTCGTCATCGAGCGCAGTCGTCAGAGGTCTGGCAACAGGATAAAAGATTAATAAAATAAACGGTTTATAGATTTCCGTGTGCAGATGTTACTAGTGTATTTACCTGTAAATAATACCAACAGCGGCGCATTCCGCCGTACCCGCTGTGCTTGTTTTAATTTGTCTTTGACGGCTTCACTTTTCAGCCGATTCGCGTAAAATGCCCGCTTTTCTGTGCTGCCGGATTTCCCGGGGCCATAAATTTTTGTGTAGAGGTTCGATCACGATGGTAACTATTCGACTGTCGCGCGGTGGTGCGAAAAAGCGGCCTTTTTTCCATGTAGTGGTCACGGATTCCCGCAATCGTCGTGATGGCCGCTACATCGAACGCATTGGATTCTTCAATCCTGTTGCTGTTGGTGAAGAGGTTCGTCTCAAGATCGATGCGGAGCGTGCCCAGCACTGGGTAAGCAAGGGTGCACAAACCTCCGATCGTGTCACCAAACTGCTCAAGGAACAGGCGCAGTAAGCGAAAGCGAGTCAAGGCCGTATTTCATTCCTGTAGGCCGGGTTTCCGGGGTCTATGGAATCCGTGGGTGGGTGCGTGTGTATTCCTATACCCGTCCGCGTGAAAACATTGTCCAGTACCAGCCGTGGTATGTGAAAGACAGCGGTGGAAACTGGCAGCAAAAGCAGCTCGCCGCCGGCAGTCGACATGGCAAAGGCGTGATTGCCCGTTTGGTTGACTGCGAAAACCGGGACCAGGCACGGGCTTTAACGGGCAGCGAAATCGGTATTCGGCGTGACCAGCTGCCTGCCGCAGCGCCAGGAGAGTACTACTGGAGCGATTTGCAGGGATTGAAGGTGATTACCCTGAAGGGTGAACTGCTGGGAACGGTAGACCACCTGATTGAAACCGGTGCCAACGATGTGCTGGTGGTGAAAGGTGAACGGGAGCGCTTGATCCCCTTCGTGCTGGACCAGGTGATTGTTAACGTGGACCTGGACAAGCGTGAAATCCAGGTCGACTGGGACAAGGGTTTTTAGGCAGCACCATGCGCATAGACGTGGTGACCCTGTTTCCGGACATGATCCGGGCGTGTTGCCGGTATGGCATTCCGCGCATAGCCGCTGAAAAAGGTTTGCTGGATTTGCATACATGGAATCCGCGCGACTATGCGAGCAACCGGCATCGCAGCGTCGATGACAGACCCTACGGTGGCGGACCGGGTATGGTCATGCAGGTGCAACCGGTGGCTGATGCCATCGAAGCGGCACGGGCGCACGGCGACGGGCCGGTCATGTATTTGAGCCCGCAGGGCCGTCGACTGGATCAGACGGCGGTAAGGCGGTTTGCCCAATTGCCGCACATGATACTGCTGGCAGGCCGCTATGAAGGGATCGACGAACGCATCGTTGAGCGGCACGTTGATGAAGAGTGGTCTATTGGCGACTATGTGCTGAGCGGTGGTGAACCGGCAGCGCTGGTATGCATTGATGCCCTGGCGCGCCTTTTACCCGGCGCACTCGGCGATGAGGAATCGGCGCTACGGGATTCCTTTATGGACGGCTTACTGGACTACCCGCATTATTCACGGCCGGAAGTCGTCAACGGAAATGCCGTACCGGGCGTTCTGTTGGGCGGTAATCACGCCGAAATCGAACGTTGGCGTATGAAGCAGTCGCTGGGGCGGACCTGGCAGCGCAGGCCGGATCTGCTCGAGCAGATGACACTTGGTGAGGAACAAAAGGCGTTGCTGGCGGAGTTTATTCGCGAGCAGTAATTGACGGTTGAAACCCGTACTAGGGGAAGACTCATGAGCAATATTATTGAAGAACTGAATAACGAACAGATGACCAGGAAAGTCCCGGAATTTTCCTCAGGGGATACCGTGGTGGTGCAGGTCAAGGTCAAGGAAGGTGATCGCGAGCGTTTGCAGGCCTTTGAAGGTATTGTTATCGCCAAGCGAAATCGCGGCCTGAATTCCGCGTTTACGGTGCGCAAGATTTCTTACGGTGAAGGTGTCGAACGCGTCTTCCAGACTTACAGTCCGTCGGTGGCGAGTATCACGGTCAAGCGGCGCGGTGATGTACGCCGTGCCAAGCTGTACTACCTGCGCGAACTTTCGGGTAAGGCGGCGCGCATCAAAGAGAAGCTCTGATTCCATGCGGCAGCCTCTGGCTTCCGCAGCGGTTCAGATCGACGGGCGACCTGGCCACAGGTTGCCCGTTTTTGTTTACGCCCTTGCACGAGTGACACGCTGTTTTACTGTGGCGGCCAGCTGCTTCTGTCTGGCAGTTGCCCTGAGCCTCTATCCATCGGCTCAGGTCTTTGCCCTGGATACCGGCAGTTTGAAAGAACTGGCCCAACTGGCCCGTGCCGGTGCTCCACAGCTGGCGTTGCGACGCATGGATTCAGAGCAACCGAAGCCGGAGCAGGACCTTGTTGAATGGACGGTCTGGGAGCAGGAACGGCTGCAGATTCTTGCCAGTCAGGGTCTTTATCCGCTGCTGATAGAGCGGGTGGATGATCTGCCAGAGTCTGTCAATGAGACTTTTCGTCAGCTGGCGCTATCGCTGAAAGCTGACGCTCAATTGCAATTGGGTCAGGCTGGCGCTGCGCGGGCAACGGTCAGGGGATTATTATGGTCCCACAACGATACCGCACAGCCTGGCAACACTGCGCACTGGCGTCGTCTGATAGTGCGCAGTTATGTCCTCGAAGACAGAAACGAGGATGCGCGGCTGGCTTTGTTGCGTTACCGCCAGGACTTTGGTGACGAGAATCCACAATGGCGTTGGCTGAGTGCGCAGATCATGTTGCGGGCAGGGAGCAGCGAATCCGCGTTCAAACTGTTAAAAGACGATAAAACCCCTCAGGGAGAGTTTCTGCGTTATGCCGCGCAGTTGCTGATGTCACCGCAACAGGCGCCCCAGGTAGAAAAGGCTGCCGTAAAGTTGGCGAGGCAGCTCGAACAGCCCGAATTACAAAGTGCTTTTTGGGGATTGGCGGCGGGTGCAGCAAAACAGGCCAAACAGCCCTATAAACAGATTGAGTATCTCGAGCACGCCTTGTCGTTGCCTGTCGATCACGAGTTGACACACGACTTGCTTGACATCGATGCTGATCAGCTCTGGAATGCGTATCTGCAGCAGGGTAAACGCATCGGCAACCAGGAGCAGAAACTGCTCGGCAATGATGAAGACTGGTACTTCCCGGCCACTGAAGCCCTGGTTGAGGAGCCCGTGCGCGCCAGGGTCTTGTTTGCTGTGCTTTCGGAGTATGGTTCTACCGCAGAGCGCCGTTCTGTGGCACACGGCTACCTGGTCGGGATGCTCGACGAATTAGTGAATGGAAAAACACTGGTTAAGCGCCTGTACCTGGAGTCAAAGCGCTATACTGATGTTGCGGATCTGCCCCCGGTCATCCGTTACCGGCTGGTCGATGCAGCGCTGGAATCCGGTGACCTGAAAACAGCCTCCCGTTTGATGGCTGGGCTGGCCGCGCCACCGGATGGCAGTGATCGATTTGAGTGGGATCTGCGTCGTGCGCGGGTGGCGATCTTCACCGGCGACGTGGATCAGGGGGTTGAGCTGTTAGAGCAGTTGCTGGCCTCGGATGACAGGGATTGGGATCAACAGCAGGTTGACCGGCTGCTGCAGGTGGTATTTGATCTGCAGGCGGTACAATACCATCAGCAGGCAGTGATGCTGTTTGGTGCCCTGCTGGACAAGCGGCTTGACCAGCAGCAGCGACGTGAACTGTTGTTCTGGATGGCAGAGTCTTTGCAGGTTCTCGAGCAGTACGATCAGGCCGCATACCTCTACCTGAAATCGGCGACTCTTTCGGACCCGATGGCAATGGACCCCTGGGCGCAGACAGCCCGTTACCGTGCCGCCAAGGTCCTGGTTGAGGCCGGGCTGTTAAAGGATGCGCGGCAGATTTACAGTAGCCTTTTGCGCGCCACTCGCGATGCCAGCCGCAAGGCTGTACTGGAAAATGAAATTCAGAGACTGCATCTGGTGAGTGCGGTCAAGCAGAAGGGTGACTGAATATGGACGCCGGCCAGGGTTTTGATGCGGTCATCGATTCACCGGTGGGGCGGCTGGGCATTCAAATGCAGGGTAAGGCCCTCAGCCGGCTGGTATTTTTATCCGGGCGACACAGCCTGATCGAGGCGGACACTGAACAGGCCAACGACATCCTGTGTGCGCTAAAGGCCTACTTTGATAATCCCGGGCAGACACTGGACGTGGCAGTGCAGCTGTCCGGGACACCCTTCCAGCACCGGGTCTGGCAGGGGCTGCGTTCAATACCTGTCGGTAAAACAATGCGATATGGAGATATGGCTGCGCGCTTGAGGAGTGGCGCCAGGGCGGTGGGGAATGCCTGTCGGAGTAATCCTGTGCCCATCGTGGTGCCCTGCCACCGGATCGTGGCCGGCAATGGCCTGGGCGGTTTTGCGGGTGACAGCGGGGGACGGTTGCTATCGGTCAAACGCTGGTTACTTGAACACGAGGGTGTTGAAATCCGCGGCAGGCGTCCCCACATTAACGCAAGATCGCAACCATAGACCGTAGCCGCGGTTAATAATTATCGAGAGATGGGTTTTTAATCATGACCACAGAAACACAGAAAGAAACTCTGGAGTTCCAGACCGAGGTCAGGCAGTTGCTGGGCCTGATGATACATTCACTGTATTCCAATAAGGAGATATTTCTCCGCGAACTGATATCCAATGCATCGGATGCCTGTGACAAGCTGCGATTTGAAGCCTTGTCCAATGATGCGTTATATGATGGTGACAGCGACCTGAAAATCCGCGTCAGCGTCGACCAGGACAAACGTACCGTAACCGTCAGCGACAATGGGGTCGGCATGTCGCGCGAGGAGGTGATGGAGAATATCGGCACCATCGCCAAGTCCGGTACCCGGCAGTTCTTCGATTCGCTGACCGGCGATCAAAGTAAGGATATGGAACTCATCGGGCAGTTTGGCGTCGGTTTCTACTCGAGCTTTATTGTGGCGGATCAGGTGACACTCATCACCCGCCAAGCAGGTGCGCCGGCCGATGAAGCGGTGTGCTGGGTTTCCGATGGTGAGGGCAGTTACACCCTGGAAGCGGTTGAAAAGCAAAGCCGCGGTACCGAAGTCATTCTGCACCTGCGCGAGGATGAAGACGAATTTCTGGAGGCCTACCGCCTGCGCTCGATCATTACCAAGTATTCCGATCATATCTCCCTGCCCATAGAGATGGCCTCCATGGAAGAGGGCAAGGAAAATGACTTCGAGCCTGTCAATAATGCCTCGGCGCTCTGGAAGTGCCCCAAACGTGAAATTTCGGATGAAGAGTACAAGGAATTCTATAAACACGTTGCCCATGATTTCGGGGAGCCACTGGTCTGGAGTCACAACCAGGTGGAGGGGACCCAGTCCTATACCTCGCTTTTATACATTCCGAAACAGGCGCCGTTCGATCTCTGGGATCGGGAGCACCGGCACGGTATCAAGCTGTATGTGCGGCGTGTGTTTATCATGGATGACGCAGAGAATCTGATGCCTCAATACCTGCGTTTCGTACGTGGTCTGGTGGACTCGGATGATTTGCCTCTCAACGTTTCACGAGAAATCCTGCAAAAGAACAAATTCATAGACAGTATCCGGGCGGCTTCCGTGAAAAAGGTGCTCGGACTGCTGGAAACCATGGTGAAGAACGAAGCGGAAAAATATGCGGAATTCTGGGGACAGTTCGGCCGGGTGATGAAAGAAGGACCGGCGGAAGATTTTGCCAATCGCGAGCGTATTGCCAAGTTGTTGCGGTTCGCATCGACCCACAGTGACACCGATGAGCAGAATGTTTCACTGCAAGAGTACATCGGCCGTATGCAAGCGGAGCAGGAGAAGATCTATTACGTGACGGCGGACAGTTTTGCCGCGGCCAAGAACAGCCCTCACCTCGAAGTGTTCCGTAAAAAGGGCATCGAAGTCCTGTTGTTGCACGACCGGGTGGATGAATGGATGGTTTCTCATCTCACCGAGTTCGACGGCAAGACGCTGGTATCGGTGGCCAAGGGCGAGCTCGATCTCGGCAAGCTGCGTGATGAAGATGAGGAGACATCAGCGAAACAGACGGAGACCGAGTTCAAGGATTTTATCAAACGTATCCAGGAGGTACTGGTCGACGATGTAAAAGAAGTCCGTATCAGTCATCGTCTGACCGATTCGCCGTCCTGCCTGGTGCTGGAAGAGCATGAAATGGCCGTGCATCTGCAACAGGTCATGAAGCAGGCCGGACATGCGTTGCCGGACAGCAAGCCCATGCTGGAGGTAAATCCGGACCATCCTCTGGTTGTCCGCCTGAAGGATGAGCCGGATCAGGAAAAATTTTCCGAATGGTCACACCTGTTATTTGAACAGGCAATGTTGAGTGGAGGCGGCCAGCTGGAAGACAACACGGCTTTTGTGAAGCGCATGAACGCGATTCTGGTGGCGTTGTCCGGGCACTGAGCGTTTTCGTGGGCAGCCACGGAAAGTCACGGAATATTTTCCGTGCCTTCCGTGGCGCTTATTTCAGCGGTGGGGTATGGCAGTCTCGAAACCTGAACTGAAAGTGACCGTCTTCAGTGACTATATCTGTCCCTTCTGTTACATAGGTGACGCACGGCTTAACCGCCTGCGGGCCAGTTTCGAACTCAAGGTCAACTGGTGTTTACTGGAAATCCATCCCGAGACATCCCCTCAGGGCGAACCCGTGTCATCGCTGAGTTATCCAGCAGAGACCTGGAAGCGCATGATGGCCACGTTGCAGCAAATGGCCGAGGAAGAAAACCTGTCTTTGCGTGATCACGATTTCACTACCAATTCCCGTTCTGCGCTGCAGCTGGCCGAGGCGGCAAAAACTGTTGATCCGGCTGTTTTCTACCGTCTGCATGCGCGGCTGTTCGAAGCGTTTTTCGCCGAGGGCAGCAATATTGGCGATCGCGACTACCTGCGCAGCCTGGCGCTGGATGCAGGCATGACCGAGGCTCAGACAGGGGCAGCCTGGCAGGATGAGGCCGTCAGCAAGCGCCTGCAGGACTACCTGAAGGCGGCGCAGGAACTGCGTGTACAGGCTACGCCGACATTTTTTATCGGCGAGCGACGCCTGGATGGTGCGGTCCCTGTCGATCAACTCGTTAACGCCGCGCAAGCCGCTGTCTAATGCTAGATTCAGTTCGCATTGATAAGTGGCTGTGGGCGGCGCGTTTCTTCAAGACACGAAGTCTGGCTGCGCAGGCGGTCGGTGGTGGCAAGGTTCAGCTCAATGGCGCACGTGTTAAACCGGCCAGGGCCCTGAAACCGGGGGATGCGCTCGAGATTCACAAGAGCGGTTACGAATATCAGCTACGGGTTGTAGTGTTGTCGGAGCGCCGCGGGCCGGCCAAGGTGGCACAGACCTTGTATGAAGAATCCGAGGAAAGTATCAACAAGCGCGAAGCACTGCGTGAGCAGCACCGGCTGGCAGCCGCCAGTACGCCGCACCCGCACCGTAAACCGGACAAGAAAGCGCGGCGTCAGTTGCGTGACTTGAAGTGGTAAGACCTGTAACCCCGCTGCTGACGGTCGATGTCATTATCGAGATGCTCGATCAGCCAGAGCGGCCCATCGTCTTGATCGAGCGCAAATATCCGCCCTATGGCTGGGCGTTGCCCGGCGGCTTTGTGGATGTGGGTGAGCGCCTCGAACTGGCGGCTATTCGTGAAGCCAGGGAAGAGACATCGCTGGATGTCCGTCTGGTCGGATTGCTGGGCTGTTATTCAGATCCCAGGCGCGATGAGCGCGGGCATACGGTGAGTGCAGTTTATGTGGCGACTGCATCAGGTGTCGCCAAGGCTCGCGATGACGCGAAAAACCTGGCTTTTTATGCTGCAAATGGATGTCCCCGTCTGGCATTTGATCATGCCCAGATCATTGAGGATTACCTGCAATATCGAGAGTCGGGGCGAATGGCGCCGTTGCGTTTTCAGCAGTAGGCGGGTTGGTGTACATACGGTGAGCGCCGCAGACTGTTGAGAATGGTCAGCAGCGGATCACAACCGGTGTCCGTATTGACGCAAAGAACCGGTTGCCGGGCGGCCAGGTGGCCTTTCCACTGGGTCGATAAACTCGGTATCTGGGTGCGAATCAGTGCCAGATCGTATTTGCGCAGTGCCATCGCAATCTCTGCTTCCTGCGCGGAACGTGCCCGAAAAAGCAGGGTCTGTTTGCCAATGGTGTTCTGCACCAGTTCCGCGAGACTGTCGTCATCCTCTACATGCAAAATGCTGGGTGGGCGCCCTGCGGAGCGTTGAGCGGCCTGTTTTAATGCGAAGACCAGGCGCGCATAATCGGCGGATCGGCATAACCAGTCGGGGCTTGTCTCCAGCCTTCCGGTATTCTGTGTTGTGGAGATTACCAGGATAGATACCCAGGGATGTTGCTGGCGCAACTCCATGGCGAATGAGATACCGTCACGGTCGGCCAGCAGCAGATCAATAGCAACGCCGTCATAGTGCCGGGTCCACAGCAGCCGCTGCACATGTTCGGCCTCGGTGGCGCAATCCACGTCTACACCGGACATCGTCAGGCGTTGGTGAAACGGTTCCAGTTTTTCTTTATCCGAAGAACAAAGTAACAGGCGCGAAATACTGGTTTGTTGAGATGACATGTAATTATTGGACTTTGGTCAGTGTATTACGACTAACTAACGGCGGAGTCTGGTATTTATTGAGTACCGGCGCAGGTAACAAGGGCTGTTGCAGCTGTCTCCTTTAAGCCGTTGTGTTGCGGTGTTTTTCCAGGCTGTGTCATGCATTTCACCGCTTATTTGCGTACCATGAGCAGTGTTTACGGGGAGGCGGTTAGCCCGCCCAGGTTTTGGAGGAAAGATGCGTCCATCCCAGTTGTTAACGGTTCTGGAGACAGAATTTCAAAGCGTACAGCACGCTCAGCATACGCCGGTGATGTTGTGGGGACCGCCAGGTGTCGGTAAGTCACAGATTGTTGCCCAGGTTGCCGAACGCCATCAGGTGCCCGTGATCGATATCCGTCTTTCGCAAATGGAACCCACCGATCTTCGGGGAATTCCGTTTCGCGTCGGTGAACAGGTCGAATGGGCGGTTCCGGCCATGTTGCCGGATGCCGGGCGCCATGGGTCGAACGGGATACTGTTTCTGGATGAAATTACTTCGGTGCCGCCGAGCGTCTCGGCAGCGGCCTACCAGCTGATTCTCGACCGCAGGTTGGGCGCCTATGAAGTGCCCGACGGCTGGGCGATTTTTGCCGCCGGTAATCGCCAGGGCGATCGTGGTGTGACATACAGCATGCCGGCACCACTGGCCAACCGTTTCTCGCATTATGAGCTGGATGTGAACCTGGATGACTGGGTGTCCTGGGCATATGCCAATGGCATGGATGAACGCCTGATTGCATTTCTGCGTTTCCGGCCCGAACTGTTGTTTGAATTTGATCCGGCGCATAATCCTGTGGCTTTTCCGTCGCCGCGCTCCTGGGAATTTACCCATCGCGCCTTGCAGAAATTTGCTGGTAATTCGCAGGTCCTGGTGGAGGCTTTACAGGCCTGTGTCGGTCCGGCAGCCGGAATTGAACTGCATGCCTTTGTCGACAATCTGGATAAACTCCCGGATATCGATGCGATCACCCGGGGGGAATCGGTCGCGGTTCCGAAGGAGACCGATCTCCAGTATGCCGTTGCTTCGGCGCTGGTGGGTCGGGCGATTCGTGCGCGTGATAACGGTGACGCGGAGGCCGTTTACGGGCATATCATCGATTATGCCGGTAGCTTTCCGCAGCGCGAGATGGGTGTCATGCTGATATCCGACATGCACCGTGCCATCGGACAGGACCTGTTCCAGGTGCCGCAGTTCTCCAAGTGGGCCAAGGCGGTGGCCGACGTGATGTTGTTCGACATGTAGTCTCTGATTGCCGGTATGTCGGACGAAATCGAAACCAAACTCAGCGCTGCGCGCACCCGTCTGATTCTGGACAAGCCGTTTCTCGGCGCGTTGGTGTTGCGCCTGCCCATGAAGATGACCAAACCGGAACGGTGCAAGACGATTGGTACCGACGTCCGCGCCCTGTATTACAACCCCGACTACATCGGCAAGCTCACACTGGAACAGACCCAGTTTGTACTCGCGCATGAAGCACTGCATTGTGCCCTGTCGCATTTTGCACGGCGCCAGCATCGGGTGAAGCATCGCTGGGATATTGCCTGTGATCTTGCCATCAATCCTTTGTTAATCAAGGACGGACTCAAACCGCCGCCGGGCGTACTGCTGAAAAGCGGTTTCGAAGGCATGATGGCCGAGGAGATCTATCCCTATATCGAAGACGATATGGAGGATGAGACCCACGATGACCATTTTTATGATGAAGACAATAAATCGCACGATTCGGGTGGCGGCCAGCCACTTGACGATAATGACCAGGAGGGGGGTGGTGCCAGTGGCAGTGGGGGCGACGGTCAGCAGAATGGTGCAGTACCGCGTCCGCTGTCAGAAACGGAGCAGGAACAACTCGCCGTGCAATGGCGTCAACGCCTGGCCGGGGCCGCCCAGCAAGCCATGCAGGCAGGAAAATTGGGAGCCAGCATGGCGCGGCTGGTTGAACACCTGTTACAACCCCAGTTGCCCTGGCGCATGCTGCTGGCCCGCTATATGACCGCGGTGGCGCGAGATGATTACAGTTACCAGCGTCCCTCGCGTCGGGAGGGGGATGCCATTCTACCGACACTGAAGAGTAGCCAGATCGATGTGGTTGTGGTGCTGGACACCAGTGGCTCGGTGAACGATACCGAAATGCAGGAGTTCGTTTCGGAAATCAATGCTATCAAGGGCCAGATGCGTGCACGTCTGACCCTGCACGCCTGCGATGCCGCTCTCTGTGAAAACGGTCCCTGGCTATTCGAACCCTGGGAAGAATTCATTATACCTTCAGCGATCTACGGACGTGGCGGCACCCGGTTTACACCTGTTTTCGAGTGGCTGGGGTATGAAAGCCGGCGGCCGGACCTTGTGGTCTATTTCACCGACGCCGAGGGCGAATTCCCCAAACTCGAACCCGATTTTCCGGTGCTGTGGCTGGTCAAGGGCCGGGGGAAAGTACCTTGGGGTCAGCGAGTGCAGCTGAACTAGTGCCTATTTTTCAATACTTTAACCACCAAAAACGCTTCCAGCGTTGATTCCTTCGTAAAGAAACTCCGGTTTATGCCGATGTACTGGTGCCAAGAATAGTTGGGTTTAATGCGCGGAACGGATTCGAGTTTTCTGTACGGAAGCGAATGTTTTACCTCGACATTATCCGGCAGGCATTTGCAGTTCATGACAATTGTAATTGAATCTGATTCCGTTAGCGCCGTTGAAAGACGCATCGAGCGGGTCTACGAATTGCCACCAATGCCGGAACTGGGTCAGCGTATCCTTGCCTTGCAGTCGGATTCAAACGCCGGTGTTCAGCAACTGGCAAAAATCGTTGAGCTTGATCCCAGCCTTGCTGCACAGGTGATTCGCTACGCGAGCTCCTCCTACTACGGGTATGCAGGGCGTATCACCAATATTCATGAAGCTATTGCACGTGTGCTGGGTTACGACATGGTGCTTAACCTGGCTCTCGGTCTGGCGGCCGGGCGATCGTTCCATATCCCCGATGATGGTCCGTTGGGACTGACGCGCTTCTGGGAGCATGCCGTGTGCAGTGCTGTCCTTGTGCAGAGGCTGGGTGCTATCCTGCCTGATGCCACACGTCCTTCTGCCGGTTTGTGTTACCTGTGCGGGCTGTTGCACGATTTTGGTATTCTGTTGCTGGGGTATCTGTTCCCGCCGGAGTTCAAGCTGCTCAATAACATGGCAAGCGCCAATCCCGGGCAGTCGGTTTCGGAGCTGGAGTGCCGTTTGCTCGGCATGGGACAGGCGAGTGAAATGCTGGCGATGGGGCACGCCCGTGTCGGTGGCTGGTTGATGCAGACCTGGAAAATGCCGGAAGAACTGCATACCACGCTGCTGGAGCACCACAATGCAGACTACCGGGGTGCTTACGAAGTCCTGGTGCACCTGGTGCAACTCGCCGATTTTATCTATCCGTACACGGCTGAATTGCCGACTGCTTCTGAAATTCCGGGGCACAACCTTAGTGTGCTGCAGGTATCGCCTGAGCGGGTGGTTGAAGCAGCCGCCAAGGTGCTTGAATCCAGGGGGCAGCTCGCCTCCCTTTCAAGACTGATGGCCCATACTTCATAAATCCACCGCATCCCCTCATACATTCTATTGTTTGTCTCCTTTGCTCCCGCCGAGGATAATGTAGTTCATTGTTCTAAAGTCCCAATGCCTCGAGTTAAGATTCAAGTTGGTTTAGATCCGGGCAGGTCACTGGAGACTGTCTATGTTAAGGAGCGAATACGATGCGCATTATTCTGCTAGGTGGTCCGGGTGCCGGAAAAGGAACCCAGGCCAATTACATCAAAGACAAATACAGTGTCCCGCAGATATCCACGGGCGATATGTTGCGAGCCGCGGTGAAGGATGGAACACCCCTCGGCGTTGAAGCCAAAAAGGTCATGGATGCCGGTGGTCTGGTCTCCGACGATATTATTCTGGGGCTGGTCAAGGAACGTATTGCACAGGATGACTGTGCGAATGGTTTCCTGTTCGATGGCTTCCCGCGTACGCTGGCACAGGCCGAATCTCTTAAAGTGCAGGGCGTTGATATTGACGCCGTGGTGGAAATTGACGTTGACGATGAAGAGATTATCAAGCGCATGAGCGGGCGCCGCGTACATCCTGCTTCAGGTCGCACCTACCATATCGTGTTCAATCCACCGAACGAAGAAGGCAAGGATGACCAGACCGGTGAGCCTCTGGTGCAGCGTGACGATGACCAGGAAGACACGGTGCGTCAGCGTCTAAAAGTTTATCACGATCAGACAGAGCCGCTGATTGATTATTACTCCGGCTGGGCTGACGAGGGGGGGGATGCCGCGCCTCGCTACATTCGTATCCCGGGCGTCGGCAAGGTTGAGGAAATTCGCGACGCGATTTTTTCAGCGCTGGGTAACTAATCAGTACGGAAGTTAGCCGACACAAGCTCTTGGGGCACGCTGTGCCCCAGGGCGCCCTCTACCCCAGGGCACCCTCTCTCGCCTTGTACCCCAGGGCACCCTCTCCTCCAGAGGACCTTCTCCTCCAGAGGACCTTCTCTCGCCTGTCGGCGATTCACCTTGTCTTGCTGCGCAATTCACCCTCTCTCGCCTTGCGGCGATTCACCTTGTCTT
>Ga0209567_10001025_pt1 | contig 14816 bp, 10 predicted proteins | sample COG_12_FD_184756 | JGI IMG/M metagenome (GOLD analysis project Ga0209567, IMG submission 184756) | Pelagic marine sediment microbial communities from the LTER site Helgoland, North Sea, for post-phytoplankton bloom and carbon turnover... | ecosystem: Environmental > Aquatic > Marine > Neritic...
CTGTCGCGTGTTGTTCACGGTGTGTTCCATGTCCGGAAGACGCTCTTCCATGATGGTCAGCATGTCGAGATAGCTCGCACCGATCTGTCGCGCGAGCCGTTGACAACCGGAGTCATCCTCTGCGCCCTCGCATTTGCTTTCCTGGTAGAGTTCCTGCTGCTGGTCGAGCCGGCCAATCACCTCCTGCAAGCCGGTTTCCATGTCGCGGGCGACGTTGCCGGTCTGTCGCAGGTCTTCCACGACGGTTGTTGGAAAGAGTCGGATCGTTGGCGTGTTGGCAAGCGTCACACTGGCGGCCAGCGTGGCGACAGTGCTTAACAGGGCTGGAAACAGAATTCGGGCGGTCGTTCTCATGGCGCGATCCTCGCGGTTGGTGACTGGCTCAACGGATAACCGGTGTCCAGATACGCTAACCCTGAGTCAATGAATACAAGCTGAACGCCGGCTTGTTGCGACATTTGTGAACCAATTCACAGGGCCCGACCTGTGATTGCGCACTATCCGTACAATTGCCTATTGCGCATAGTAATGCGAATCATTATCATTTCAGCCATACTCAGCAAAGTGTCTGAAACTTGAGCATTTATAGACAGTTATGAAAATCAACGGCAACACACTCGCTACGTTGAAGCGCGGCCAGAAAGGCATCATCCAATCTGTTGACGCCGTCGATCCACAGGTGCAACGCCTGATGGTGCTCGGGCTGGTTGAAGGTGCCGAAGTCGAGCATGCCAGCTCTGCGATCGGCGGGGACCCCATGGAATTCAGGCTGTTTGGTTGCGGTATCTCTTTGCGACAGGAGCACGCGAAGTTTTTCAAGGTCTCACCCGTAGCGGCTGGTGACTAAGCCCTCAGAAATACGTATTCCCGCAAATGAAATCGACATCGCCAGGCGCACAGACGCCAGCATTGCGGTTGTTGGTAATCCCAATTCTGGCAAGAGCACGCTGTTCAACCGGCTGACCGGACTCAAGCAGCGCATAGGCAACTATCCGGGTGTCACGGTCGAGCGGCACATCGGCATCCTCAAGGTCGACGACGTTTCCGTCGAACTCGTAGATTTGCCGGGCACTCATTCGCTCAGCGCACACTCACTTGAAGAACACATCGCCGTCGATGTGATTTTCGGACGAATGCAAGGCACGAAGAAGCCAGACGGCATACTCGCTGTTCTCGATGCAACGAATCTCTACCAGGGACTGTTCCTGGTGCAGCAGCTGATCGACCTCAGGATGCCAACCATCATCGCACTAACGATGACCGACGCGGCAGAAACAAGTGGCGTGGGCATCGATATTGAGCGACTGAGAGAGACTCTTGGTGGCGTTCCTATCTACCCGGTAGTTGCGACAACCGGCGCCGGCCTGGATCGCCTGCGCCACGCAATTGCGGAGATACAGAGCCTCGCTCCGCCGGAGAGAATCGCGGTCTGGCCGGAATTGACCGAGGTGGCCGGCAAATTGGCTCGAGATGCGAAGGAACCGATACGCTTTGCGGAGCTCGAGCGCTTGCTGATCGATGGTGCGACGGACGCGAATCGATCGTTCCTCGCAAAACTCAGTGACGACGCGCAGAACAACCTGGAAGCCGAACGGGACTCGTTGTTCGGTTTCGAGCCACCCATCGCAAGGGACGCGAGGATTCGCTATGCCTGGGTACGCGAGGTTCTGACCGAAGTGCAAAGCTCGGTACCACGATTATATTCCTGGCGTACGCGCATTACGGATTTCCTCAATAGACCGATACCGGGAACCATCGGTTTGTTCGTGGTCATGGCGATTGTGTTCCAGGCGGTATTCGCCTGGGCAACACCGCTCATGGATCTTATCGACGCGGCAGCAGCGACACTGGGCGCCGGCGTCATCCAGATCTTTGGTGAGGGGGCTGTTTCAAGCCTGATTGCGGATGGCATTATCGCGGGTGTTGGCAGTGTCGTTATCTTTTTGCCGCAAATTCTCATTCTGTTTCTTTTTATCATTCTCCTTGAGGACTCTGGCTATCTCGCGCGAGCGGCGTACCTCATGGACCGTGCGATGCATTCCGTAGGTTTGTCCGGCCAGTCCATCATTCCGATGATCTCGAGCTTTGCGTGCGCCGTTCCCGGCATCATGGCAACGCGAGTAATTCCGAACCGTCGCGACAGGATCGCGACAATTCTCGCGGCGCCGTTCATGACCTGTTCCGCACGACTGCCTGTCTATGCATTGTTGATTGCTGCTTTTGTGCCGGCACAACAGATTGGCTTCATGAATCTTCAGGGTCTCGTTCTTTTTGGCCTTTACCTGTTCGGGATCGTAGCCGGAATTCTTACAGCCCTGCTGATTCGCAAGACGGCATTGCGCGGGCCGAAACCGCCGTTTGCACTGATGTTGCCCGAGTTTCGACGTCCCAATCTACAAACCGTTCTTATTCAGCTGCTGGGCCGTGCGAAGGTCTTCCTCTACCGTGCGGGCACCGTGATCTTCACCGTTGCCGTCATAGTCTGGGCGCTGGCTTACTACCCGCGTTCTGACATGCTCGCACCGGAGATCCAGCGGCAGAAAGGCATCGCCGCGTATACGCTGTCGGGTGAAGGACTTGCCGCCGAGTACCAGCGCATTGAGAACGTGGCCGCCGCGGCGCAGATGGAACAAAGCTGGCTGGGGCGAGCCGGGCATTTCGTTGAGCCGGTGTTCGCGCCGCTCGGCTGGGACTGGCGTGTCTCGTCCGCCGTTATTGCGGGTTTTCCGGCGCGCGAGGTTGTCATCGCCGTGCTCGGAACCGTGTACGCCGTTGGCGACGAAGCCGATGAGGGAACACTGTCTGGCCGCTTAAAGGCTTCGACGTGGCCGAACGGCGATCGTGTGTTTACTTTGCCAATGGTCGTTGGCCTGCTGATTTTCTACGCGTGCTGTTTGCAATGTGCCGCGACACTCGCGGTCATTCGTCGTGAAACCAATTCCTGGCGATGGCCGGTTTTCGCCTGGCTGTACATGACGATGATCGGCTATTTCGGCGCGTTGCTCGCGTTCCAGTTGGGCAGCGCCTAGAGATCATGCAAACGCCGGGCTGCGTCTTCCAGCGTTGCGTGGTCTTTTGCAAAACAGAATCGCAAGCGCGTCCCGGTAAAGGGCGTCTCGCAGAAAACCGATAAAGGGATCGACGCGACGCCGATCTCACGTGCCCATCGCTTCGCGAGTGACAGGTCGTCATCGTCGCTGACGTCGCCGTAGTCGAGAATCTGGAAAAATGTGCTGCGCGCGGGCCTGAAGCGAAAACGGGACCCCTCGAGAAGACGGCAGAAGTGATCGCGCTTTTGCTGGTAGAAAGCCGGCAGGTCCGCATAGAAGTCTGGGTCACTGACGAGAAAATCGGCGACGCCGTGTTGCATCGGCGTGCTGACCGCGAAGGTCGTGAATTGATGGACTTTTCGAAACTCCACCGACAAGGGAGCGGGAGCGATGCAATATCCGAGCTTCCATCCCGTCGCGTGAAAGGTCTTGCCAAATGATGCGACCACGAGGGTTCGTTCCCATAGCTCGTCGTGACTCAAAAGGCTGCGGTGTGGTTCTCCGTCAAATACGATGTGCTCGTAGACTTCATCGGACAGCAACAGACAGTCTGTGTCGCGGACCACTTCGACGAGTTGCTCGAGATCAGCCGCAGACAGGATCGCACCGGTCGGGTTGTGCGGGAAATTCACGATAATCAGTCGCGTCTTCGCATTGATCGTGTCTTTGAGACATTGCCAGTCGACGCTGAAGTCATGACCATCATCATCAATTAGCAATGGTACGTGCCGCGTGATGCCACCGGCCAGGGTAACGGCGGGTTCGTAGGAGTCGTAAGCCGGATCGAGGACAATGACTTCGTCACCCGCGTGCACGACCGCCTGAATAGCGCTAAACAGTCCTTCGGTGGCTCCGGTGCATACGGTGATCTCAGCGTCGACATCGACGGCGCGTCCTTGCAGGCGCTCTGTTTTCTCCGCAATCGTCTGCCGTAACGCCGGAATGCCCGTCATCGGGGCGTACTGATTCGCGCCGTGATTCAGGTGGTAGCTGATGCGATCCGTGAGGGATTTCGGTGGCTCGAAGCTCGGAAACCCCTGCGCGAGGTTGATGGCGCCCGTGTCGTGAGCCAATTGGCTCATGACCGTGAAGATCGTCGTACCGACGTCAGGAAGTTTGCTGGACAGAGAGCGACTCATGGGGACATTCTGCTTAATGCACTTCTGCATTAAAGCAGAATGTCCCCATTATCCTGGCATGCTCGATGTGGTCGTCTGCTGATTTCGCCGGGTACATCAGCAATTGTCTTCTTGTTCCAGCAAGGTCTGCACTTCTTCATCAGGCGGTGCCGCAGCGATGTTACCGGCGTCAAAAACGACTCGCCATTTCCCGTCCGCATTCTTTCGCCAGACTGAATTGAAAGTCCCCCACCGTTCAATCGGATTTCCATCGGGGTCTTCGGAGTTCATGCGATACGGTCCACGTGTCAGCACCAGTGTGCCGTCTTCGAGAACTTCGACGAACTGCGGACGCCACTTGATGGCGGGACCGTCATCTGAAAAAAACACCTGCCAGGCAGCAGTAATCTCCTCCGGTCCTCTGAGAACAGAGCTTCCGACAAACCGTGCGTCACTATCAAGAAACGATCCGAATAACTCGATGTCCTTGATTTCGACCGATTGACTAAACGCGATTTCCTGGCAGCGTACCTCGGTTTGCGGGTCGGCACTGGCGACGGAAGAGAGGAAAATAAGCGCGGCGACTGGAGTAATTTTGTTCATGACAAATAAGATTTAAGGCTACTCGGTCGCAGCAACCAGAACCCAGGTTTCAGAACTGACGTTTTCGCGAAGCTTCAGCATCTCGTACATTGCTTCGAGGTCCTGGTCCGGGTTTGCGGACATCATACTTTCCGCCACGGGCGCGGGGCCGAGCCGATTCATGAAATCCACCGTGCTGTAGTTGTACGGAATCGACGTGCCGGTAGGAGAGACCAGGGCATACACGCTCCATCCGGCTCGATGACCACCTTCGATCAGAGCTTCGTGACCAGGCTTGAATGTCCGGCTTTCCATCCGTTCATAAACGTCAGGATCCTCGGCACGCATCATGTTGACGACGGCATAGCGGTGTTCCTTGATTTCCGTGCTGTCGACCGATACCCACAGTGCCGTAGCAACGCGCTCACGTGATGCCATCGTCCTTCGCATTTCCTCCGTTAACACCTTGTCCGCGTGGACAGCCTCGAATGTCTCGCCATAGCCCGGGTCCGCATTGAGTTGCTCTTCGCCAAGATAGGTCGTCACCGTGTAATAGTCGCATTTCGAACGATCACCATAGTAGACCGAGTATAGAGCCCAACTATTCCTCTTACCCTGGTTTACAAGCTCCTGATGCATCGGCTGCCAGATTTCTGTTTCCACGTTTGCATAGTCGGCCGACCTGGACTTCATGCAGTCTACAGAGACATACAGCGGTCCGGCTTCAGATTCCTGTGCGGCCGTCATGAGTGGGGCGACGAGCATGCCTGCGGCGATGATCAATATCGTCCGGAGTGTTGTTATCTTCATTTGACCTCCCCCGAGAGACGATGAGCGTTCGGCTCTATGGAGCCAAGGCTGCGGCGTAAGAATGCTGTAACACCTTAACATGATTGCTGCTGGATTTTGTTTGCCCCGGATGCACGACTCCTCTGGATTGCGGATGCTAATTAATGTTGGAAGTCATAGTGCGCGCCGACGCAACGCAAAAAATGTCCCATTTCCAATAGCTGACATACAATGTGGCCCATGACTACACTTGTCGCCACATCGGTGATCAGGGGCAGCCGCCAGGGAGATAGTCATGGCGGCGTTTACCTGATCGACCTCGAACGTCAGCGGATTAAGCAGGCCGTTGACTGGAACACCACGGCCATAGACTGGCAGGGACGTGGCTGGGATCGAGGTCTGCGCGGCATTGCCTTTGACGACGAGAGGGTTTTTGTTGCGGCGAGCGACGAATTGTTCGTCTACGATCCCGAATTCGAATTAGTTGCTTCATATCGGTCTCCTTATCTCAAGCACTGTCACGAGATCTACCGATACGAACGCCGGCTTTTTCTCACCTCGACCGGATTCGATTCCGTTCTCGCCTTCGACCTGGATGAGAACCGCTTTTCCATGGGGCTACATATAGCAAAGCGTCACGAGCACCTCGCTGCAGTGCTCTATGATCCGAATGACAAGCGCGGACCCGCGGCTGGCAACGAGTTTCACCTGAACAGCGTCTACTGTGATTCCCGGGGCATGTTCATAAGTGGCCTCAGAACCGGAGCCATCCTGGTTTTCGGCGGTCGCCATATCGAGAAGGTTGCAGCCGTGCCCCAGGGCACCCACAACGCTCGCCCCTTCAGAGACGGCATATTGTTCAATGATTCGGAAGCCGACGTAGTACGTTTCGTAGCTCCCGGTAAACAGCGCATCTTCAAGATTCCGCGTTACCCCGATGAACAACTCACTCATACTGATTTGGACGATTCGCGTATCGCCCGTCAGGCGTTCGGCCGCGGTTTGTGTGCGATTAACGACCACGTCATCGCAACTGGCTCTTCGCCATCCACCATTACCTTGCATGATCTCGAAAGCATGAAGACGATGGTGAGCATTAACCTGACCATGGACATCCGCAATGCGATACACGGGCTGGAGGTCTGGCCCTATTCAGTCTGATTGACGGACTCGTATTGCCGATACCTATCTCGCAGCAGCGCTTCGTATCAGTGGTCCATTAATCCCTGGATTTCGAGAAGGTTGCGGCGGTCGTCGCAATAGCGTGCATGACGAATGCCGTTTCGGAGTCCACACGTTCGCTCTCCGCGTCCGGATCGGACGAATGTTTGGCGATAACGACATCCGCATCGGAATTGATATATATGAACTGTCCATGGATGCCCAGTGCAGCAACCGCGTCGACTCCCGCATAGCCCCACCACTGGTCGTGATAGGAGTCGGCAACTGATTCGAACCATGGATCGTTGTAGTAGCGATTGAACCTGTCTGCGTTGCGCTTGGTTTTGATACGTTGAGCGATCTCTTTGGAAATAACCTGCCGGCCGTTGTATGCACCATCCTGAAGTATCATCTGGCCAAAACGGGCCGCGTCCCTGAGCGTAATCGCGAGGCCACCACCGGCCATCTCGACGCCATGAAAATCGAGCCAGTAATAGCCCTCGTGCTCGGCGCCAAGTGGTGCCCATATCATCTCGCTTAGCGCGTTCGCGAGATTATCGCCGGTGGTCCGTCGAATAATCCAACCAAGGACTTCCGGGTCCGGGGTAACGTAGTGAAACGCATCGCCATGCGCGAATTCATTATGCTGTTCGGTCAGTGTCTGCAGGTTGGAGTACAGGCCCTCGCCCCCGGGCATCATCGAATTCAAGAAGCCGGTGATATGTGCGTCCGGATTGTAATAGTCCTCGATGTAATGGATCGAGTTGGTCATGTCGAGCATGTGCTGCACGGTTGCATCGCCAAATGCTGTGTTCTCGAGCTCGGGAATATACTCAGCGACCAGCGCTTCTCCCTTCACTCGTCCCTGCTCCATGAGCATCAGCAGCATCGTACCGGTAAAGGACTTCGTGACTGAGAACATCAGGTGTTGGGTTGCGGGGGTTTGATCGTTGAAATACTGCTCGTAAATGACTTCGCCCTTGTGCAGCACGATGAAGCCGTCCGTGTAGGCGGACTCCAGCCATTCGCCCAATGCGACCGTCCGTCCGTCCGGAAACGGAACCTCCAGTCCGGACAAGTCAGTCGGCCGGCTGCCAAGAACCGCTACCGTCTCTCCAACCGGGACATTGCGCGTAGGCACGACCTCACGCAGATGTCGCAGCGACCAACGGTTATATGGCGGCAACATGAAGTTCTCGATCGTCACCCGCTTGTCCTCGGGCGGCGGTGACCCGACCATCAGACCCAGGTCTCGCGCCGTCATCGGCGCATCATCCGCGATGGCCGTTGATGCAAACAGGACAAACAGTGTCGCCAAAGTAATTCTTGTCATCTTTACTCACCATTTACCGATCCCTGTAGAGCCCAGCAGTTCTCAATGAACTTACAGCACTGAGAGAAAGTTTTTGAAGCCGTATTTTATCTGAAATCCCGGCCGTCCTTCCTAAAGTATTCTCCCAAGTGTCGTCGCCGCTTTCCCTGGGAGGTCTGCGCAAGCATCGCAAAAACAGTTTCACGAGAAAATGATTCCTCGCCATTTGCTCAATGCGCTCAACGAGCGGAAGATAGAACAGCGCGTACGAATAAGAATCAGCAAACCAAGGGGTGCGTATGACCGATTCCCTCGAAGAAAGTGCACTGTCCTACCACAGCGCCAAGCCGGCCGGCAAACTGACGATAATGGCGACCAAGCCGTTAGCGAACCAGGTTGACCTGTCACAGGCGTACTCCCCGGGCGTCGCATATCCGTGTTGGCGCATCGAAAAGGATCCGCTGCAGGCAGCGACCTATACGGCGCGAGGTAACCTCGTTGGCGTAGTCACCAACGGATCTGCCGTTCTTGGCCTCGGCAACATCGGTCCCCTTGCCGCGAAACCGGTCATGGAGGGCAAGGCGGTCTTGTTCAAGAAGTTTTCGAACATTGATGCGTTTGATATCGAGGTCGACGCAAGCGACCCGCAAGATTTTGTTGAAGCCGTGTCCAGGCTCGAGCCGACATTCGGCGCGATAAACCTCGAAGACATCAAGGCACCCGAGTGCTTCGTCATCGAAAAAGCGTTGCGGGAAAAGATGAACATCCCGGTCTTTCACGACGATCAGCACGGTACCGCGATCGTTGTGGCGGCGGCAATCAAGAATGGCCTGGAGGTCGCCGGAAAGAACCTGGCCGACGTCAAACTCGTTTCAACGGGCGGCGGCGCGGCGAGCCTTTCTTGCCTCGACCTTTTGGTTGACCTCGGACTACGGCGCGAAAATGTCACGCTGGTCGATCTGCACGGCGTCGTCTACGTCGGTCGCAAGAAAGATATGAACGAGTACAAAGAGCGGTACGCGATCAAGACCGAACATAGAAACCTCGATGAAGTAATCATGGATGCGGACGTGTTCCTGGGCCTTTCCGCGCCGAACGTTCTGAGCGCCGCCATGGCGAAAAAGATGGCGGCTAAACCGTTAATCATGGCGTTGGCAAATCCGACGCCGGAGATTCTGCCGGAAGTCGCTCTCGAGGCGAGACCCGACGCGATCATCGCGACCGGCCGGTCCGACTACCCGAACCAGGTCAACAACGTACTCTGTTTTCCGTTCATGTTCAGGGGCGCTTTAGACGTGGGTGCAACGGCGATCAACCAGGCGATGAAGGTCGCTTGCGTGGACGCCATTGCTTCTATCACCAAGCGCGCGTCGACGCATGAAGTGGCCAGTGTTTACAAGAACGAGAAGCTTCGTTTCGGACCGACCTACCTGATACCGAAACCTTTCGACACCAGGCTGCATGTCGATGTTTCCTTTGCGGTTGCCAAGGCGGCCATGGATTCCGGGGTGGCGCTGCGTCCGATTGAGGACCTGGAGAGTTACAGGAAACGATTGCAGGCATTCAGCAATCGCTCGCTGATGTTTATGCAACCAGTGATTGAAGTTGCCAGGCATGACCAGGAACGCCTTGTCTATGCAGAGGGTGAAAACGAAATAGTGTTGCGAACGTTGCAGGGTGTCGTCAGGGAGGGCATCGCGAGTCCCGTTGTCATTGGACGAAAACGTGTTGTCAGGAAACGGCTGAAGAAGCTCGGCATCGACCTCAGGCCTGGTAAAGACTTTGAATTGGTCGATCCTCAGAACGACCCTCGCTACGACGACTACTGGCAGACCTACCATGCCCTGGTGGCCCGTCGCGGCGTCTCGGTAGCGGCGGCGCAGACCGTCATGCGCACCAACACGACAGCCATTGCGGCGTGCATGGTCGCTAAAGGGGATGCTGATGCGATGATCTGCGGCATGGAAGGGCGCTTCGATCATCACCTGCAGCACATTATCGAGGTCATCGGCACAGACAAGCCCGGTGAAAATATTTCGTCAATTGCGGCCCTGGTGTTGCCGCAAGGTCCGATATTTATTACCGATGCGTACATCGGTGTCGATCCGACGGTTGAGCAAATCGTCAATACGACGCTGGCGAGCGCCAGGCGCGTCAGCGATTTCGGCATTCGACCCAGGGTGGCTCTGCTGTCTCACTCGAATTTCGGGTCATCACGGGCGGCATCGGCCAGAAAAATGCGCAAAGCGGCGGACAGGCTGCGAAGCATCACGTCCGGTTTGGAGGTGGATGGCGAAATGCACGCCGACGCGGCGCTCAACGAGAGCATACGTAGTGCACTCAATACGGACAGCCGCCTGAGCGAGTCGGCCAACCTCCTTGTGATGCCGAATCTGGATGCTGCCAATATCGCACTCGAGCTTATTCGGTCTGTCAGCGATGTCCTGATGATCGGTCCGATCCTGTCGGGCACGGGAAAGTCGGCACACATCGTCACGCCATCATCGACGGTTAAAGGTGTTTTCAATATGAGTGCGATTGCTGTCGCCGATGTATGGCGCCGCAAGAACGAAGAAGAGCAGCTGAGCCACGCCGCAATTTAGTTTGCTGACCAGCCACCGTTATTCGGCAATCGTGGAAGACAGTTGTTAGCCTTGCAACACAACAACAAGACAATCATGCGCGTGCCTATGAAGATCTTACCGGGTTTCGTCATTTTGTTATTTTCTGTTGGCTGCACGGATTTCGCTGCCATGGAAAAAGACGATTCACAGGCGTTGATCTGTGAGTGGGGCAAACAAGAATTCGACTTGTGCCGATACGATTCACAGGATGAGATGATCGAGGCGATCATCCAGGAGATGGATCTCGATGAGAAAATCGGTCAGATGACGCAATCGGTCTGGCACAACGCAGTATCCCCCGAAATTATTCGTTTGAAAGGGATCGGTTCCATTATTCACACTGAGGGCCCGATTCCCGGCGTCACCGCGATGGATTGGGTGAACAAGTTTGACGAGTTTCAGGCAGAAGCACTGGCTACCCGGCTAGGCATACCGTTACTCATCGGCGTCGATGCAGTACATGGACAGAATACTTTCGAAGGCGCTGTAATTTTCCCGCACAACATCGGTATGGCCGCTACGAGAAATATGAACCTGATTAAGCGGGCGGCCGAGATTACGGCGAAGGAGGTTGCGGGAACCGGTTTCAACTGGACCTTCTCTCCGTGCATTGCGATGCCGCAAGATGAACACTGGGGAAGAGTCTATGAGGGATTCACCGAGGACAGAGACCTGACAACCGCCGCTGCTATTGCTTCAATACGAGGCCACCAGGGGGCAAGCCTGGCGGATCGCAACACTGTGGCGGCGACCGCCAAGCACTTTATCGGGGATGGCGCGACGGATGGGGGAGTCGAGGGCGGAAATGCGACTATGACTGACGAGGTCATGAGAGAAGTCTACCTTCCACCGTATGCCGTGGCTGTCAACGAGGGCATCGCTTCAATAATGGTAGGGTTCAATTCCTACAACGGTGTCAGCATGCACCAGCATACGGAGTTGGTTACCGGCGTTTTGAAAGGGGAACTTGGTTTCGAAGGTGTGGTGGTAACCGATTGGAATGGCGGGCTACGTTTCGGCGACCCGCATACTGTAGTCAATGCCGGAGTCGACGTCGCCATGCAGCCCGGTAGTCACGATGAATTCATGGCCGGCCTCAAAAACTCTGTGAATGACGGGACTGTGCCATTGAGTCGTATCGATGACGCCGTACGCCGTATTCTCCGTTTGAAATTCAGGCTCGGTTTGTTTACTGACCCGTTCGCAAAGAGAGAGTTTGCAGACACCGTTGGTTCTGCCGAGCACAGATCGGTTGCCCGCCAAGCCGTGAGAGAATCACTCGTTCTTTTGAAGAGTGAGAACGGCGCATTGCCATTGAGCCCATCGGACAAAATAGCCGTCGTAGGCCGACACGGAAATAATAGTGGTCTTCAAAGCGGCGGCTGGTCTATACACTGGCAGGGTCAGTCTCATAACTACGCTGGGGCAACCACAATTTATGAGGCGATAAAGGCCGTTGGTTCCAACGTTGAGTATTCAAGAAACGGCTGTTTCTCCGATATGGCTGCAGACAAAGCCGTTGTGGTCGTTGGAGAAAATCCCTACGCCGAATCTGCGGGAGACACGGACAAGCTCAGTCTGAGCGATGACCACAAACGACTGGTCAGTGACTGCAAGGCCCTCGGCAAGGAGGTCATTGTGATTTTGATTTCCGGACGAGTGCTGCTGATCGAGGAAGAATTGAGCAAGAGCGACGCGTTCATAGCCGCTTGGCTACCGGGGTCTGAGGGTGCAGGTGTCGCGGACTTTCTTTTTTCGATCGAAGGGTTCAAGCCCAAAGGAAAATCTCCCTACTCCTGGCCTGCCGACCTCACGGATCTCCCGCTCGATCAGTATGCGGAGCATGCGTTGTTTCAGTACGGCTTTGGCCTGGAAGACTACTGATCCAGATTTGATTCCCGATTCGCCGGGAATTGCCGGCAGATTCCAGGTAGGTGGCGCGCAAAGTGTGGGCTACGTCCCAGATTATGTCTGCTCGGGTGTTCTATGCTGCGGGAACTTATGCCGGTTTTATCGATAGGTGATTCCATGCGAAACGCTCAAACCGTTCTACTTTCCGTCCTGTTGTGCGGCCCCATAACTCTCGCGTCAAGCGCCGCGGAGCAAAGCTCGAATACGTCACCAGCGTCCCACGGCGATGTGCAAATCGAAATCCAGTCACCGGCTGCTGGTTTTAACGCGGTCGAGGGTGAAACGACCATAGAGGTGGAGGGCATTGCGTCGGCTATCGGCGGCGTACGTTACCTCGACATGATGTTCGTAATGGATACATCGGCGAGTCTCCGCGGCAGCGATCCAAATGATTTTCGCTCGAATGGGGCTATCGGCCTGGTCAGCAACCTGTCGCCGAAAAGCGATATCAAAATCGGCGTCGTCAGCTTTGATAACAAAGGTGAACTCGCACAGCCTTTGACGTCGGACCGCGGCAGGGTTGTCCAGGCGCTGCGGGATTTGCCCCGATCCGGCAGCACAAACCTCGCCGCGGGCATTCACGCTGCCCTCGGGGAACTCGAGACAAATGGGCGACCTGGTTCATCGCGAGTGATCATGCTCTTTACCGATGGCATGTCGAACGAGAAAAAGGCGTATGAAGCCGCGGTGCAATCTCACGCGCAGGGCGCGGCGATTCAAACGCTGTTGCTCGGGGCGAGCAAGAAAGGCGGCTCGATACTCGATACGATTGCGTGGGCAACGGGCGGCAGTTTTGTGCAGGTAACGGACCCGACCATGCTTCCGCAAGCTTTCCTGGATCTGCGTACGACAGGTGTGGACAGCGTTATGCTGAGCGTGAATGGTTCAGACCCGGTTCCCGCACGCCTTGCCGGTGGAACATTCGCAGGAAGCGTGCCGCTCGAGGTGGGCGAAAATCGCATCGTCGCATTGGCCACAAGCCTGGAAGGGCAGACGCAGGAGTCCGTCATAACGGTTGACGTGCGTGATGCAAGCTGTGCCTCGCTGGAGGTGGCAGCCATGAAGGAGGGACGACCTGTGCTCTCCCTCAACGACCGGTCAGTCGAAATTGTCGTTGATGCGTCCAGAAGCATGTGGGGACGCATGGGCGGTCAGCCCAAGATGGCGGTCGCCAAAGAAATCCTGCACGACGTGTCCTACTGGTTCTCTGAAGATTTGGACCTGGCACTCCGCGCATACGGAAGCACCAGTCCGAGCGACAATAATAACTGTGCCGATTCGACGCTGCTCGTACCGTTCGGGGATGAAAACCGTGAGCCCATTCGCCGGGCGATCGCCCGCTTGCGGCCGTTGGGCCAAACGCCGATCGCATACGCGTTGAACGCAGCGGCCCGCGATTTTGGCGCTTCACAGAACGATCGTGCCTTGGTTCTGGTCACAGATGGCATCGAAAGTTGCGGAGGGGATCCTGTGCAGGCGGCGCATGAGCTGCGTGAGCAGGGCATTATGGTTCACTTGATCGGTTTCGGGCTTGGCAACGCTGCCGACGAAGACACGGCAAGTCTGCGGGCTGTTGCGGATGCATCGGGTGGCCGCTATGTCACCGCGGGTAGCGCCGAAGCACTCAAAGAGGCATTGGCACAAACGGTAGCAACCTCTTTCAGCGTATTCAAAGGCAACACAGAGGTCGCGAATGGGTCTCTCGGTTCAGACGAACCTCTGTATCTGCCCGAGGGCGACTATCGGGTCGAACTCGACAGTTCGCCTCCGCAAATGGTGCAGGTCAGCCTGGCCCCAAGGGATCGACTCACGTTGACGCTGGAAAAAGAAGGAGACTTCGTGTCTCACTCCGAGCGTCGCGATCATCTTCCACACACGTCCTGTGAGGACGCCATCGCGTCCATGGAGCGTCTGAAAAAGAGCAACGAACTGCAGCGCCCGGTTGCGACCCTGACTGAATAACGAGCATCGGCCCCGGGAGAGATCCTCGCTCGATGCGGGGTCGTAAAGAGTGGTCGAGCGCTACAGCATTCCGGTTCCACAGTTGGATAAATAACAACGATTGGTCTATACCTTGATTCGCCGGGGTGAGAGGATGGAACCGATCCGTTACGCTAGGCGTTATGCGGCCGCAACTCTGTACGCGGTTTCCACAATGCGTGGAGGTCGAGCCGACTATAGAATTCACCAGAATGACGGGTTGGAGGTTTACACATGTTGACAGGCGTATTCGCGCTGGCGGCGCTGAGCTTTGTGTTTGCTACCCTGC
>Ga0209567_10001027_pt1 | contig 14806 bp, 14 predicted proteins | sample COG_12_FD_184756 | JGI IMG/M metagenome (GOLD analysis project Ga0209567, IMG submission 184756) | Pelagic marine sediment microbial communities from the LTER site Helgoland, North Sea, for post-phytoplankton bloom and carbon turnover... | ecosystem: Environmental > Aquatic > Marine > Neritic...
TCTTTACGTCGCTATACGGCTAGCCTCCCCCCCACTCGCTGTGCCGCACATCGCGAGCCGTTCTCCTGTGTAGAAGTCGACGTACGGAGGGGCGTCGTGTGTGACGTGCTTGGAGTTAACCCTTTGAAAAAGGGGACTGTCCCCTTTTTCGTAGATGGTTCCGTATGGAGGGGCGCGGCGGGGCAGTCTTGTTCTCGTCAGAGCTCGACGGGGAGTTCGGGTCCGTAGGTGGCGAAGATGTTGAGGCCGTAGCCGTCGCAGTCGGTGCGGAACTCCGCGGCCTCGACGCCCACTAGGACCGTGCCGATTTCCGAGCTCGCGGAGGAGTCGCATCTACGCTCGATCCCGACAGTGTCGTTCTCGTCGATGCAGAACGTGATGTCTCCGATCGAATCGGTTGAGCCCGAGCACTTGTCTATCCCTTCGAAGCCATCCGGACAGAGATAGCTCAGCGAGAGGATCCGGCGGCTAAGCCCACCGTAGGCCTGGGCAAAAATCGGTGTCGGAGCGTCGAGGACTTCGAGCGCGTAGTAGTCGATGTCCTTGTCGCTATGGAGGGTGGCCTGGATGTCGATTCCCCATTGATCCTGCATGCAGTTGAGGGCGGTTCCCTCTCCGCAGATCAGTGCGAAACTCTGGAACGAATCGTTGAACTCGAACGGATCTTCGCAGACGCAGCGCCCGGCTTCGCAGTGATAGCCACCATCGAAGTCATTGTCCGCACAAGTGCCGCAAGGCGTTGGGGAGCCGCAGATCGACGCGTTGCCGCACTCGACCCCTTGCGCCTCGCACGTGCAATCGCCAACGCATTCATAAACGGAGGCCTCCGATAGAACGCAGTGCTCACCGTTCGCGCATGGCGGGCATTGCGTCAGGCCGCCACAGCCGTCGGGGAGCCCTCCAGCAGGAGCGCATTCGTTGTCGGCGCACGGATAGGTCGGTTCGCAGCATTGGCCGTCCACGCAAACCTCTGCCCCGGTACAGCGTCCGCCACAGTCGGCGCAGTCGACGCCGTCCGGACACGCGCACTTGTTGTCGACGCAGACGACGCCATCACCGAGACAATTGCCGCAGAAGATCGCTTGCTCCTGGCCACCGCAGCGCGTGGGAACCGGGCCGCACTCGGCACCACCCACGAAGCTAGCGCAGGTGTTCTCTTCGCATCCGCAGATGAAGTTCTGACCATTCGCGCCGCAGACGCTACCTTCGGCGCAGCCTCCGCACTCGATCGATCCGTCACAGCCGTCGGGTAGAGAGCCGCATTCGATCGCGATCCCGAGGGCAGCGAAATCAGCCATCACCTGGTCACAGGTCTTGGGCACGCATTCGGGCTCTTTCGAATCGTAACAACGGCTGTCGCTATTCCAGCAGAAGTACCCCGACGGGCAGTCGGTGGGTTGGCCGCAACCAAAGAGACCGTTTGGGACGGCAAGGTCACAGCCCCCGAGGGCGACCAAGCCAAGTATCAGAGCAAGGCGGAGCCGCATCAGAAAGTTCCCCTCACCGAAATGCCTGTCGGGCCGATGCTGACTTCAGGCATCGCCTCCTCGTGACCACCGGTGAGCTGCCAGATGATCCCGCCGATGATGCCGGCTCCGCCCACGGCCATCAGAGCGACACCCGCCTTGGTGCGCCGCGGTCCGCGATCCGCCATCTCCTCAACCATCGCGTAGCTCGACCCTGGCACCGCGCTTTCGACGGTCTTCTGGTCTCGCTGCCCGAGGCCAACGAGAATCGCCCCGGTTACAACCGCTGCGCCGCCGACGCCGATCGTGATCCAAGGGCCCGGGCCCGGTCCCACATACTCGGTGAGAGGCCGCTCCGCCTTGACCCTTGCTGCCGCCTCGATCGCCGCACTCCTCGCCTCGATTTCAGCGTCGAGCTCCGCGCGGCGGCGCGCCTCGATCGCGGCACGCAAGACATCGATTCGACTCTCGACGTGTTCTCGGTCTGCCGACTTGGGCCGCGCTTCGAGATAGCCCTCGTATGCCTCGAGCGCTTCTTCGTCGTGTCGCATCCGGTCCGACACTGTGGCGATGTTGTAGAGAAGGTCGGGACTGCCTGTCAGCTCGTAGGCCCGCTGAAAGCTCGTCCGCGCGGTATGGAACTCTCCGTTCGCGTACGCTCGCGTACCAACAGCAAAGGCGTTTTTCGCCTCGGCGATGCGCGCTTCACGGGACTGTGAGCTCTGCGCATGAACGACAGCCGTGGAACCCAAGGATGAAAGTGCAACTGCTAGGACAAGAAGGAAACGCATCTCTCCCCCGAAAGTAAGAACCCTTACGAAACGCGTCCCTACAAGATAGCAGTCCGAAAACCGGGAAGCTCACTCGTGGGTAATGTGCGGGGGTGCGTCCCTCGAAATGCGGGTATCGCCTTGCCACTCGTCGCCTGCGTGCGGGTAGTCGAGATTGTAATGCAACCCACGACTCTCTTTTCGCGCGCCTGCGCAACGGATGATCAGCTCGGCGACATCAGCAATGTTTCGCAGCTCCAGCATGTCGCGATTGACCAAGTGCGCCCAGTAGTACTCGCGAATCTCGTCCTGCAGCATGGCGATGCGGCGCGACGCCCGCCGCAAGCGACGATCGGTGCGAACGATCCCTACATAGTTCCACATGAATCGGCGTATCTCGTCCCAATTCTGAGACACGACGACTGCCTCGTCGCTGGGCACCGCCTCCCCCACGTCCCAGTCGGGGACCTCGGCCAGCTCCACTCGAGGCATCGTGTCCAATGAGGCCCGCGCCGCGACGGCGGTTCGGTGGCCGTACACCAGCCCCTCGAGGAGTGAGTTGGAGGCGAGACGGTTGGCGCCGTGGAGGCCTGTGCAGGTCACCTCGCCCACGGCCCACAGACCCGGAAGTGTCGAGCTCCCGTCCTCACCGACCACGACGCCACCACACATATAGTGCGCCGCGGGAACCACCGGAATCGGGTCCTTCGTCATGTCGATGCCGAACTGAAGACAGCGTTCATGAATGTTCGGAAACCTCTCCACGATGAAATCGGCGGACTCGTGGGTCATGTCCAGGTAGACGCAGTCGTCACCTCTGAGCTTCATTTCGTAGTCGATGGCCCGGGCGACGACATCACGGGGAGCGAGATCTTTCATCTCGTGGTGCGACTTCATGAACGCCTCGCCACTTCGCAGACGGAGCACTCCGCCCTCCCCTCGCAACGCCTCGCTGATGAGAAAGCTCTTGGCCTCGGGGTTGAATAGGCACGTCGGATGAAACTGAAAGAACTCCATGTTCGCGAGCTCAGCACCCGCACGGTACGCCATCGCGATGCCATCCCCGGTCGCGACATCCGGGTTCGACGTATAGAGGTACACTTTGCCGGCGCCCCCTGTGGCCAGAACCGTCGCACGCGCCAGATAGGTTTTCACCGCTCCGGTCTTTTCGTCGAGGACGTAGGCGCCGACGACCTGTCGGGGTCCCCCGAACTTCGAGGCTTCCACGAAGTCGATGGCCATGTGGTCCTCCATGATCTCGATGCGGGGTGATGCGGCAGCCGCCTGAAGGAGCACACGTTGGACTTCTTCGCCGGTGATGTCTCCGGCATGCACGACCCGCCGGGCGCTGTGACCGCCTTCTCTGGTCAGATCTAGCGAGAGGCCCTCTTCGCGCCGGGTGAACTGCGCCCCGAGGTCCATCAGCTCCTTGATTCGCCCGGGACCATCGCGAACCACCATCTCGACGACCTCACGATGCGAAAGCCCGCCGCCAGTACCGATCGTGTCGTTGACGTGGGCCTCGAACGAGTCGGAAGGGTCGAGAACCGCGGCAATGCCGCCCTGTGCCCAGCTCGTGGCTGAATCCGCACTGCCACGCTTCGTGACCATCATCACTTGGCTGCGCCGTGCCGCTTCGAGCGCGAAGCTCAACCCGGCTACTCCGCTACCCAGCACCAGGTAGTCGCATTCGGCTCGCATGGACGGCAGAGTCTAACAGGCGGCGCGGTAGTCTGGCATGGGGTTTTCTCCCGGCGCTACAGCTCGAGCTCGCAGGCTGCACGCGGGCCGGAAGGCGGGGCGAAGCACTGGAAATAGCTCACACGATACCCCCCAAACACCTGCACCACGTGATCCCCGAGCTCATAGCCGGCCACTGGCAGATCGGGCTCCGCCTCCGGAAGGAACGTGATCACATCGAAGGCACGGGGCCGAAACAGCTCGACGATCGATCGAATCAGGCCGTCGAGGTCACCGCGAAAATCGTAGTTGGTCTCGAAGCTCACGTAACTCCCGGTCTCCTCGGGAGTGACGTGAAACGTGTAGTACTCCTCGCCCTTCACCGCATTGAGGGAATATCCGGCCGGATCGAAGACATGTTCAGATGTGGTGAACCCCGGAAGAATGGCAGCCATGCCAGAGGAAACCGCAAGCGACCTGTCGTGGGACGTGCGCGTGGCGGCGAACTGTCCGGCGACATCCTCGTCGATCACGTGCATGAGCACTTCGAGAGTCGGATCGTTCTTCTCGGGGCTGTACGGACGGGTGGTATGGAACATCTGAATGTAGCGCCCATGCGCGTCGCCGAAGCGAAGGGCTCGGCCCGGGAGCATGGCGTGGAGACGACGCGCGTCATCGTAAAACGTGGTCTCCTGGTGTTCAGGGAAGTGCTCGCTCTTTCGCTCGTACACCAGGAAGGCGATCGATTCTTTTGGAATCGACTTCAGGATCTGAGGGACGGCGTTGACCAGCGTCGTTTGACCGCACGTGATCACGACGAACCAATCGTCGAAGACGAACAAGCTCGATTCGGACAGCAGATACGCGTCGGAGTGTTCGCTTCGGAGGACCGAGAGAACCTTCGCGCCGGCAGCCTCGACGATACAGTGCCACGCCTCGTCGCCCAAGGAGCGCAGGGGTGGGAAGCCGGGAGTCACCACCACTTCCAGCTTCTTCTCAGGGCCTTCGAAAAAACTCGGCGTCGCCATCGAACGCCCCATCATGCGCAGAAGCGCGTTCAGCGCAAGCGAGAGAGGCCCATTTTGGCGTGACTCAGCACCCGGGGATACACTCTCGAACGATGGTTTCGCGGTTGTTGACGATAGTGGGCGTGGTGGGCCTGATCGTGGGCACGGCGACGCCCGCTCAGGCCGACATCTATCGCTGCAAGCGTGCGGATGGGACGCAGCACTACACGAACATCAGGGAACCGGGCCGCCGCTGCCAGCTCGTCGTGCGTGGCAGCAAGAAGTCGAAGCCGACGGCCAGCGCGAAGAAGAGCCCAAGGACGAAGTCGCCGAACGGCAGCCGGCAAAAGGATCCGGCTCGCTACAGTCGCTACAACAACCTGATCGGTGAAGCTGCGAGGCTTTACCAGCTCCCGGAGTCCTTCATTCGCGCCGTCATGCGTGTCGAGAGCGACTTCAATCCCACCGTGGTCAGCCGGGCGGGGGCCATGGGGCTCATGCAACTCATGCCGAGGACGGCGCGGTCGATGGGAGTATCGGACCCATTCGACGCGCGCCAGAACATCAACGGCGGCGCGCGTTACCTTCGTATTCTGGCTAATCGGTTCAAGGGTGACCTGGTGTTGACGGTGGCCGCATACAATGCAGGCGAAGGCGCGGTCGAAAAATACAACGGCATCCCGCCGTACAAAGAGACGCAGCGGTACGTGCGCCGCGTGCTCAAACACTACTACGCATACCGTGCCGAGAGCGTGCCTTAGCCCATGACTCTGACGCTCATCGTCGCGGTGCTCGTCGGATTGGCAGCGCCAGTCATTCGGGGTCGGATCTGGGGAGTTCCGTTCAGCCTCCTGTCCGTTGGCACGGTGTTGCGGGCGTTCGTGGGTTCCACGCTAACGGTACTGGTGATCGGACTCGCTGCGTTCTTCGCAATCCGAGCCACGTCGATGCCGCAGGATCAAGTCGACTACATCGCCGCCTTGCTCGGCGGGACCCTTGGCTTGCTCTTGTTGCTCAACTCGGCTCGACGGTTCCGCCAGGTGCGCGGGCTCTCGATCCTGTGCCAACGCCTGCAAGAAGAAGATGCGCGGCCAACGGCAGCGGCAGCGCTCGGCCGGCTTCTCGACGAGATGCGTCGCGGCAACCCACAGCGGTACATTGCGCTGGTGCTGATGGCGACCGGACCACTCACACAGGCCGGCATGTGGGGAGAGGCACGCGAGCGGTTGCGGAGCCTAGACGACGAAGCACTTTCGGAGCCGCAGGCGGTCCTTCGCAACCAAGCTCTCGCTACCTGCGAGATCCAGTTCGACGACGTGGACGCGGCGCAGCGCGCAATCGACAGGATCCGCCGGCCGACCGAAGGCTCGATCGAGGTCTGGTTGGTGGCGATGGAGGCTCTGCTGATGGCCGTTCGAGGAGATACCGAACAAGCGCTAGCGCACCTCGGCGATCAGGAAGCAGACGACAACCCTTCGCTTCGCGCCTCGCACCGTCTCGTTCACGCGCATATCCTCGCTAAGCGAGGCGACACGGAAGCCGCGTTCGACGAACTGCGCGCGCTACGCCGGGAGGCGGGGCGGGCCGGTCTGCAGCGCGCGACGATACCGAGCGGCCCGGCAAGCCCTCTTGCCCAACAACTGCTTGACGAAGCCAATCAATCCGGCTGAAAGATGACCCGCTGCGTCGGGTCGTCGTCGTAGAACTGCGGGTACCGGTCGAACGTCACGGCGCCAAAGGTGTTGACTAGGATCGCAAACGCGGCGCAGCTCAGGAATGCGACGCCGAATCGCCGTCCGCTGAGGGCGACGAGCACGAATAGGAGTGGGAGGTAATCGAGCGAGAATCGATAGCCAAACTGAACCCAACCGGTGTTCTGGTAGAGCAATGTGCAGAGCGCGGTGGGCAGCACCGCTGCCCACAGTGCGACGACGGTAACATCGGCCTTCTTTGGCCAAAGGCTCCACAACAGGTTGGGGCTAGTGAACCAAAGCGCCAGCCCATGCCTGGTGATGCGAACAAAAGGGCTCGATTGGATGAGCCAAGGCATCGAGAGGAAGAAGACCGTGAGGTTCCTCGGGAGGTAGTGCGTGCTGAATAGGCCCCAGGTCTCGATCCTCGATCGCCAGCGTATCTGGAGAAAGCGGTGCCCGAACTCGAATGGGTCTCCAAAGCGTGCTGCGTTGTGCCACATCGCGAACACCGCAAGGGAGGCGAGCGGAACCGCAAACGTCCCGAGTGTGCGGAGTATGCGGGATGCGGAATCACTTGGAGCGCGAGGCTGTTCCTTCGCGGCGGTCACCGCCTCGAGCACGAAGAACGGCGCGAGCAACAAGGTTGCCGGTCGAGATAGGAACGCGAGGCCGAGGGCGAGGCCCGCTACTGCGGGGCGGCGGGCGCCAAAGGAGCACGAAAGGTACAGACAAACGCAGGCGGCCGCCACCACGTGGGCAGCGAACCAGACGGTCCCTTGCGCCGCAACGAAGTAGTAGACCGATCCGACCGCGAAAAGAGTCGTGACCAGAAGATCGTCTCGCGGTGATCGCCCGCTACGCCCGGACTCCCTCAGAAAACGCAGAACGATGAACAGCAGCGCGGGCGCCGCGCCGGCAAAGAGAGCCCAGAAGAGCGCGTCCAAGGTGGCAAGCCCGAAGATCGCGACGACCGGCAACAAGAGAATGGCTGGCAGCGGGGGAAACGAGACATACCAGCGGTAGCGCTCTGCGTCGGGGCCCGAGAACCGATACTGCCCCGCCGGGCATGGCCCCCGGGACACGGTGTCGAAGCAGGCCCAGTCATTGGTGCCAGGCGGATCGCCCCCAAGGTCCAGCCGGCCCTCGAGCCAGGCGTGCGCCAGATGCACGTAGTGATTGTTCGGCGAGGGCCGCAGCAGGCGATGCGCCGAGGTCGCACAGTAGACCCCAGCGCACAGCACGAAGATCGCAAGTGGAAGTGCCCACCGCCGCTCCCAAACCGACACGGCGGCAGCATAACCGGCCCCGGGAGCGATCCGAAGTTTGTCCACCTTGACGAGGTCAAACCGGCGCTCTAGAGGACTTCGGTTGTATTGACCTGGAGGTTTCGATGGGGTCCCCCACCCTCGACGCAGTGACTGAAGCCCTTCGCAACGTCGAAGACCCGATCTTTCAGAAGCCCCTCGGCGCCTTGGGGACGCTCGTCGATGTGCGCCTCGAAGAAGGCCGAGTGTCGGCGAAGGTGCGGCTGAGCTCGCCATCCGAAGAGGTTCGCCAGACGGTCCAGACCCGAGTCGAGGCAGCGCTCGAGCCTCTCGGCGTTGAGTTCGTCGAGCTGGAGCTCGAGGTCAACGTACCCACGCGCGAGGCAACCAGCACCGATCCGATCCCCGAAGTTCGGAATGTGATCTTGGTGATGAGTGGCAAGGGCGGAGTCGGCAAGAGCACGGTGGCGACGAACCTCGCACTAGCGCTGCGGCGGCTGGGCACGCGAGTCGGTCTACTCGACGCCGACATCTACGGCCCTTCTCTACCCACGATGTTGGGCATCGAAGGTCACCCGACCTCCAAAGACGGCAAACGGATTCAGCCCCTGCAGCGTTTCGGCATCAAGTTGATGAGCATCGGCTTCCTCCTCGAAGATCCAAAACAGGCCGTTGTGTGGCGAGGTCCGATGCTCCACAGCGCACTCCAGCAGTTCGTGAGTGACGTAGACTGGGGCGCGCTCGACTATCTGATCATCGACTCGCCCCCGGGAACGGGCGACGTGGCGCTGACGCTCGCGCAGAAGCTCACTATCACGGGCGCAATCATCGTCACGACGCCACAAGAGGTGGCGCTTCAAGACGTGTACAAGTCCGTATCGATGTGCCAGAAGCTCAACATTCCGATTCTCGGGGTCATCGAGAACATGAGTCATTTCATGGACAGCGCGGGCGTCAAGCACGAGCTCTTTGGCCGTGGGGGCGGCGAGAAAATCGCCGAGTTCGCCAAGGCCCCATTGTTCGGGCAGGTGCCCCTCGACGTCCAGGTGCGGGAATGGGGCGATCAGGGCACCCCGGTCGTTCAGGCCGCCCCTGCTTCTGCCGCTGGCCAAGCGTTCGTGAAGGTGGCCGACGCCCTCGCTGAGCGGATCGCCAAAGAACACTTCGGGCGCAGCGGGGGAGACGCCGCGCCCGAGGGCGAAGGTCCGAAGAGACTCCGCATCCTCCGCTGAGCTATATACGGCCTGTGGACCTCTTTGAGCGACAAGCGGAAACCAGCTCCCCACTCGCCGATCGGATGCGGCCGAACCGGCTCGAAAACGTCGTTGGCCAGGCACATCTGCTCGGGGACGGACACATCCTGGCGCAAGCAATCCGCGCCGACCGCATTCCGTCGATGATCCTCTGGGGGCCACCCGGCACCGGCAAGACCACGCTCGGGCATGTGATCGCGAACGAGACGAACTCGATTTTCGTACCGTTCAGCGCGGTGCTCGGCGGTGTCCCAGAGCTTCGGAAGATCATCGCTGCCGCGAAGGAGCAGAAGAACTATTACGGAAAGAAGACGATCCTCTTCGTCGACGAGATTCACCGGTTCAACAAAGCGCAGCAAGACGCCCTCCTCCCGCACGTCGAGAACGGCACCGTGACCTTGATCGGCGCAACGACGGAGAATCCTTCGTTCGCGGTCAACTCCGCCTTGCTGTCCCGCGCGCGCGTGTTCGACCTCAAACCGCTCGACGCCGAAGACTTGCGTAAGCTGCTCGAGCGCGCGCTCGAGGACGAGGCTCACGGGATCGGCCACGTTCCTCACACGGTGGATGACGACGCGCTCGCCGCGCTTTCCCAGAACGCGCGCGGCGACGCCCGGCGCGCCTTGTCAGCGCTCGAGCTCGCCAGCGACTTTGCGAAATCGGCGGGTGTCGAAGCACTCACGGTCGCGATCGTTCAAGAGGCGCTGGCGACCCACACGCTGCTCTACGACAAGTCCGGCGAAGAGCACTACAACGTCATCAGCGCATTCATCAAATCGATGCGGGGCAGCGACCCCGATGCTGCCGTCTATTGGCTGATGCGCATGCTCGAGGCCGGCGAGGATCCGCTTTTCGTCCTTCGACGGATGCTGATTTTCGCGAGTGAAGACATCGGCAACGCCGATCCCCGAGCGCTCGAGGTCACCGTCAGCGCGGATGCCGCATTTCGGCGCCTCGGAATGCCCGAAGGCATCTTCCCGATCGCGCAGTGCTGTACCTACCTCGCCAGCGCGCCGAAGAGCAACGCGAGCTACAAAGCCTGGAAGATGGCCCAGTCCGACGTACGCGAGCACGGAGCGCTCCCGGTGCCGCTCAAGCTACGAAACGCCCCGACCGAGGCCATGAAGTCCTGGGGCTATGGGGAAGGTTATCGCTACCCGCACGACGAAAGCGGCTTCAGCCCGGACGAGACCTACCTTCCGGACGAGCTCGTCGACCGCAAGTACTATCGGCCGACGGACCAGGGCTTCGAGATGCGGATTCGCGAGCGCCTCGATGCACTCCGAACGACGCCTAGGGCGAAGGGCGGCGGGTCGGGCGGGCAGCGCGGAGAAAAATCCTGAAGATTGCCGCGCCTCGTTCACCGTCCGCCTCGATTCTGCCGCCGACGCCGTCGAGCACCACGGCCGCAGCAAAGAGCCCGGCGAACCGGCTGTACCTCCCGTCCAAGCGCCCCTTCAACGCATTCTGCCCCTCGAGCGTGAACGCCAGGGGTCGAAGCTCCGGAGCGATTGCTTCCCCCTCGTCCTGAACTTCGATCACGACGTGACCCGCCTGCGCGTACAGGCGAACGGTCGCCCGCGGATCAGCCACGTTGGCCCGCGTGTTGTGGAGAAGGAGGTCTACGACCTCGACCGCGACCTGTGCGCCCTGCGCATAGAGCTGATCGCCTTCGGCGAGCTCAACAGTCACGGGAACCGGCGTATCCGCCCGTTCGAGGCGCTCCAGGAACATGCCCGCATCGCCATTGGCGGCCTCGAGCGGCACGTGGCCAGTAAACCAACGGCTGATCCACGCGAGCATATCGAGGCCCCGGCGTAGCTCCCCGACGGCGAGCTTTACGTCTTCCAATGCTTCGACCGCGTCGGTGTCGACGAGGCCGACCTCTTGCAGGAAATCGGCGTTGGCGGTGATCGTCGCCGCGGGATTGCGGAGGTCATGAACGAGCAGGCCCAAAACGTTCCCCATCTGGTCGGCATCGATCACGTCGGGCTTCGTCACGCCATCTCCCTACCACGGGGCATAACTCAAGGGAAGAAGAGCACCTCATCCTCGCCGCGCTCCTCGATCAGCGCCGCGATGTACGACAGAATCGTAGCCCGACGGTCTAAGACGTCCGCGATTTGCCCATCGCCCAACAATGGGTCTACCCGGTGACTCGGGTCCCGCGCGAGCTCGGCTCGGATCGATGCTTCATCGAGTGCCTCCAAATGACGAACCACGTCTTTCGAAAACCGTTGCGTGAGGGTGAGGCCTTCGAGGAGCTTCTCATAACGTCGCTCCAGCAACGGCGTCGAAAACGAGCGATCGTTGTCACGCAGAAATGCGCGCTGCTGACTCGAATCCGTTGGGAGGTTACCACCACTGAACCGGTCCCAGTTCCCGATCAGAAAGTCGAACACCCGCATGGTCGAGAGGTCCCGAGCCAGCGCAGCCTTGCCCATCGGGACCTCACCATCCTGAAGCCAGCTCTGCCACCTTGCTTTGTTCTCGAGACCCGCCGACCTCAGGCCCTTGACCCAATAGATCGCGGCGCCGGGAGCGGAGCCGTCCTCGTCCCACAGCACGGCGCGCCGGATCGAAGGGCGTTGGTCGAGCATGTCGTCGTGAAATCGCTGCCGGATCTCATTCCAGGTGGTGCGGCGATAGACCACCGGCGGTACGTTATCGAGGCCCAGCAATCGGCTCACGCGATACGCGGCGATCTCGTGCTGATAGCCGCTTTGCATCTGGTGAGTCCGGACTCTCAGGGCCGCGGTTACCCGGGCTACTGTTCGCATCCGCAAGACCACCGAGCTGTGCCCCACCGGCTTGAAGCTGCGCGACCTCGCGGACGCGATCACGTCGAGGATCTCGTCTTGTCCGACATCGGTGCCGACGAACTGGGGTAGCGGCTCGAGCCCGGCGCTTGCCACGGACGTCAGCCAACCGGCAACCACCGCGGCCAGAACGAAGCTAACGAACGCCTGCGAAGAGATTCTTGGCAATGACCATCCGTTGGATCTGAGAAGTGCCCTCATAGATCTGAAGAATCTTGGCGTCGCGCATCAACTTCTCGACCGGGTACTCCGTGATGTACCCGTTGCCGCCAAAGACCTGCACCGCGTCGGTGGCTACCTGCATGGCGCTGTCGGCGCCGAAGGCTTTGCTGTATGAGGCGACGAGCGAGTTGCGGCCGCCCTGGTCGATCTGCCAGGCCGATTTGTGCACTAGAAGCCGAGTCGCCTCGTACTTGATGCCCATCTCCGCGATCATTGCCTGCACCATTTGATGCTCCGCAATCGGCACGCCAAACGTCTTGCGCTCGAGCGCGTAGGCGATCGACTCCTCGAGGGCGCGGCGTATCAGGCCGCAAGCGCCGGCCCCGATGTCTGGGCGGGTCCGGTCGAAGGTCTGCATGGCGAGCTTGAAGCCGTGGCCTTGCTCCGCGAGCACGTTGTCCCCGGAAACGCGTACGTCGTCGAAATTGACCACGGCCGTATTGCTGGCCCTTTGGCCGAGCTTGTCTTCGGTCTTGCCGACGCTGACGCCCTGCGCGTCGCGATCGATCACAAACGCCATAATCCCGCCGTGGCGAAGCGCTGGGTCGACGGTCGCGAAGACGATGTACCAACTCGCCCAGGCGGCGTTGGTGATGAAGCACTTCGAGCCGTTGACGATCCAGTCGTTGCCATCCTTGCGGCACCGCGCTTGAATGCCCGCCGCATCGCTTCCGGCGGCCGGCTCGGTGAGCGCGTACGCGGCGAACACCGGCTCCGACGTAAGCATCCCAAGATACTTCTTCTTCTGCTCGTCGGTGCCCGCAATGAGAATCGGCGTCGCCGCGAGCACGTTGGCCGTCATGCTCGTCTGGATGCCAGTGCACCCGAAGGCGAGCTCTTCCGTCAAAAGAACGTGGTCGACTTCACCCATGCCAGCCCCGCCGTACTCTTCGGGGATGTTCGGCCCAACCAAGCCGAGCTCCCACGCCTCTTTGTAGACGTCCATTGGGAACTCGTGGGTCTTGTCGGCCTCGCCGGCGATGGGGATGATCTTATCGCGAGTGAAGCGGCGAGTTTCTTCGACGAGGGTTTTTTGTTCGGGAGTCAGCTCGAAATTCAGCATGTCACTACCTCTCCATCAACGGCGTCGTTCTTGCTCCCGGCGCTCGAGCTCGGCCCGCACTGCGCGAGCCCCGATTCGAAATCCGAACGCAAAGCCAATCAGCAAGATGGCAGGAATGTAGATGATATGGGAGATCGACGGCATCACTGGCCCTCGGAAGCTCTAATCTGCGCGCTGAGGCGCTCGAGCTCCTCGGCCGTCTGGCGCTGTAAACCACGCATTCGCAGCAAGAACAGGAACAAAAGCGCCCACACGATCGCGTAGGCAGCCAGCAGAAGCGCTCCGCCCGGAATGCTTTCCGCCTCGGGCCCGCGGACACCGACGAACTGAGTGGCCCTCTCCTCGGCGGCGTCCTCCTGCACTCCGGCATCGGTGGTGTCCGGCTCCGGCGGTGAATCCGCGAGGGCGAGGGGAGCGATGAGCATCGTGCATCCCAGCACGAGCGCGGCGATCAGAGCTCGCATGTCATTTCCTTCATCGGTGCATCAACTCGAGTCGTAGCCGGGCGGTTTCTTCTCGTTGCCGCTCGACGGAGGCGCGCGCCCAAATCAAGAGCACGGCCAGGCCGGTGAACGCAATGAAGCTGAGACCGAGCGCCCAGTACATCTCGGACTCGAGCCCTCCGCCTTTGCCCGTGATCACGGTCGGGTGAACGCCTCGCCAGCGCTGAACGCTGAAGTGAATCAATGGCAGGTCCAACAGCCCGAAAAGCGCCAAGCCGGCGGCGAACCGCTTCTCAACCTCGCCCGCGTCGCCCATCGACCGAAGGGCAAGGTATGCAGCGAAGATCATGCCAGCGAGAAGCGTCGTCGTGAGCCGCGGGTCCCACGTCCACCAAACGCCCCAAGCTTTGCGCGCCCAGAGCGGCCCCGTGAGCAATACGATCAGGCAGAACAGTGTCCCGACCTCTGCGCCCGCCACTCCGAGCGCATCCCACCTCGGATCACGCTTGAGCAAATATACCGCGCTGCCGACGGCCGACACACCGAATCCGACATACATCGCGTAGGCGCTCGGCACGTGGAAATAGAAGATCTTCTGCACGATGCCCATCTGTTGTTCGACAGGGGCGACGATGAAGATCATGTAGAGAGTCGCCGCGAACAACGCTAGGGTTGCAAACAACACTAGCGACCACACGGTCGAGTTACCGGATTGACGTGTACGGCTCATGATCGTGCTCGCCGGGACGCTAGCATGCGGTCGCAGGGGCGTCAGCCTCCGAGAGGAACGAATTCCACGATTAAACGCCGTCGGTTTGCCGCAGTTCCAGCGCACCGCTAAAGACGACGCGCATGGATTTGCTCGACCGGCGGTTCCTTTTCGTAGTCGGCAAAGGTGGCGTCGGGAAGACAACCGTGGCGACTGGGCTCGCCCTTGCGGCATCCCGCCGCGATAAGAAGGTCCTGCTTGCCCTCGTGCACTGCAAGGAGCGCGTCAGCCAGCTCCTCGATACCGAGCCGATCGGGCCTGAGATCGTCTCCGTTCGGGAGAACCTCGACGTCGTGAACATGACCCCGGACGCGGCCCTCGAAGAATATGGGCTGATGATCCTGAAGGTGAAGGC
>Ga0209567_10001029_pt1 | contig 14780 bp, 12 predicted proteins | sample COG_12_FD_184756 | JGI IMG/M metagenome (GOLD analysis project Ga0209567, IMG submission 184756) | Pelagic marine sediment microbial communities from the LTER site Helgoland, North Sea, for post-phytoplankton bloom and carbon turnover... | ecosystem: Environmental > Aquatic > Marine > Neritic...
GTGCAGGTGCTAGCAATTGTACTGCGTTAATGGGATGTCATTTAGGTACAGAGGAAGGCAGAATAACTTTTTACGATACGAATCTAATAGAAAAGTGTAAGGACTATTGTGTTATTGCAGTGGATATAGCCATTAGCTTAATACAAAATATCGCTGATGAGTCCAGGCGACCGTCATAATGTTCTAATTAACATGAATGAAATCTGGCTTCTTGAATTAATGTAAAAATCCTGCGGAAAATAGGGAGTGTCCTAACCCCGCACAAAATAAAAGCGCCCCGTCAATGAGGCGCTGCAAGTATCCTGGTGATCCCAGGGGGATTCGAACCCCCGTTACCGGCGTGAGAGGCCGACGTCCTAACCACTAGACGATGGGACCCGTTTGTTGATGGTAAAGTATTAAATTACAGGGTTTGTTGTCAATCGTTATTTGAAGACACCGTCCTATCGAACGCCGGAGGCCTGCTTTTTCCCCTTCCGGAATCCGAAGAGAATATAGACAATAAATCCAATAAACGGCACCGAAGCAATTATCCACCACTGCGCCTTCTTACCGGGGGTGCCGAAATCTTTTTGGGCCACATCGATGATGGCCCATACGGTGGCGATAAAAAATGGAATGCACAAGGCCAAAAAAATGCCCAGTAGTTTCAACGTCATTTTACTTTAGCTTTGCATGAAAATTAATGAGAGGTATATCTAATATCTAATAACAGCAGATTATGCAAACCAGAATATCATTCCAATATCACGATCATGCAAAGCTAAAGTACTAAGATTTCAAGCGGCTGGAAATTTTTAATATGATGTCTACGTAATAGCTGCTGTGGTTGTAATGATAGATGATTTTCTCGGCTTTTTTGCGGCTTTGCTTGGGACGCCAGCCGTGGCTTTTGAGAAAGTTGGCAATACTGGCCATTGAGTCGGCGTGGTTGAGCATATCGACCATCCCGTCTCCGTTGCCGTCTTGGCCGTAAGCTATAATGCTGCTGGGCATAAACTGGGCAACACCCACCGCACCGGCAAACGAGCCGGGAACTAAGGCCGGATCAAAACCTTCGCGGCTGGTATATTCTAAAAAGGCTTTAAGTTCCTTGTATGCCCAATTGGATCGCGAGGCAGCCTTTTTTTCGAATTTTTTTCGCGATATTTTCTTAGACTCAGGAATTAAATCCCATAGCTTGTTGCGAACAGTCGGGTCTTTCAAAGCCGCCATGGTGGAAAGCGTGTTCAGGGTTGAGCGCGTCCCCACCGAAGCGCCCAGCCCGGTTTCAACCAGTAAAATAGCCGTAATGACTTTTTTATCGACCCCGTACTTTTTTTCGATGCGTGTCAGATCAGCGTTGTTTTCCTGAAGATATTGATTGGCTTTGCGAATGGACCACTTATTCGTAAATTGGCCGTAATTGACCTGTGCTTCTTTATAGGTAAACAGCAGGATGACGCCATCGGCTTCAAAGGACACCTGCGGCCGGCTGTAAAGCTGCTTTATTTTCAGCGGCTCAAAGCCGTCGGCGATCAATTGCTTTTGAACAGAAGAAAATGGCTGACTCTGGGATTCAATGCTTGCCCCGGTATCGGCCAAGAAGAAAAATCCGGCGACCAGCAGACCGGCTGTAAAAAACGTCCACTTTGAGTTCCGTTTAAAACCATTTCGCATTTTACAAAATACCACTGAGACCTCCCATCATTGAATTATGTATCCTTTCTGGAGGGGATAAGCTGCTTGATTGCATTAGTAACCCATGCTATTTAGATTTTTATTGAATATAACACATTTACCGGGCTATTGCTATTGTGAAAAAAAGTGCAAAAATTATCTACTGCTGCCAGACGTGCGGTTACCAGGCGCCCAAATGGATGGGTAAATGCCCGGATTGCGGCACCTGGGATTCTATTGTGGAGGAGCGAACATCGGCCGTGTCTTTGCGTGATGCCAGTCGTACCCGGTCAGGCCCGCAGGCGGCACCCGTTGCCATTGATTCCATCGAGCTGGAAGCCGAAAACCGCCTTATGACCCACATTCAGGAGCTCGACCGGGCTCTGGGTGGCGGCCTGGTGCCCGGGACGCTGATCCTTGTCGGCGGTGACCCCGGTATCGGTAAATCAACGCTGATGTTGCAGGCTTTATTCGGGCTTGCCAACCAGGGCCACAGAGTTCTGTATGTATCCGGCGAGGAGTCCCAGCAGCAAATTCGCATACGCAGCGAGCGTCTGGGAACGGTTTGTCCCGGTCTGATGGTCGTCTCCGAAGTCGATATGGACTCGATTCTGGCGATTATTCAGTCCGAGAACCCGCAGGTATTGGTCATTGATTCAATTCAAACCATGTACAACGCTGAACTCACTTCAGCTCCGGGCAGCGTCAGCCAGGTGCGAGAGTCAGCGGTTCGATTGATGTTAATGGCCAAGAAGACCGGCGTACCCACTTTTCTGGTGGGACATGTTACCAAAGATGGTGCCATTGCCGGTCCTAAACTCTTAGAACATATGGTTGACACGGTTCTGTATTTTGAGGGGGAACGCAATCACATTTTTCGGATTCTGCGTGCGGTTAAGAACCGATTCGGCTCTACTAACGAAATTGGTGTCTTCGAGATGAAAGATCAGGGTCTGGACGAGGTGGCCAATCCATCGGCGGTTTTTTTATCCGAACGGCCTGCCGATGCGCCCGGATCTGCCGTTACCGCCAGTCTGGAAGGCACGCGACCCATTCTGGTCGAACTGCAGGCGTTGGCCAGCAGCACGAGCTTCGGGACGCCCCGGCGCACCATTCTGGGATTGGACCCCAATCGGGTCGCTTTGCTGGCTGCCGTTATGGAAAAAAAGCTTGGTATGCACCTGATGGGCTATGATATTTTTATGAATGTGGCCGGGGGGGTCAAGGTGGTCGAGCCAGCGGTGGATATGGCCATCGTGTCAGCGATCGCTTCCAGCTTTTTGGACAAACCCATAGCACCCGCGACGGTCGTCCTGGGAGAGGTGGGTCTTACCGGTGAGGTCAGAGCCATCGGCCAGATTGACACCCGGGTTGCTGAGGTAAAAAAAATGGGCTTCAAGCGCTGTCTGGTGCCGGATGGAAATATTAAGCGCATCCGCAATCTGGATGGCATAAAGGTAACCGGGATAAAAACCGTTTCCGAAGCTGCGGAAACGCTTTTTTGAATTGAAATATTTCACCACGAAGACACGAAGGTCACAAAGAGATTTTTACATATTGAGAGTCGTTAAAATCAAAAAAAATTTATATTCAATTTCTGTGGTCTCTGTGTTCTCTGTGGTAAGATATACATGGCAAAATTAGGCAACACGGCACAATGAAGCGCGGCCCCCAAAAAAAGCAACGCTGGAGGGATCATTATTCCGAGCAGGCCAGGAAAGAAAAGTATCCGGCCCGATCGGTGTACAAGCTCAAAGAAGCCCAAAAAAGATTCCGGTTCATTAAAAGAGGCGACCGGGTTCTCGATCTGGGATGTTCGCCGGGTTCCTGGCTTCTATACGCCGCCGAGCTGACCGGCAAACAGGGCAGGGTGTTCGGGATCGATCTCAAAGCGGTTACCTGTCAGATGCCGCCGCAGGCCGAAACGCTTACGGTAGATGTTCTGAGCATCGATCGGGCCTGGTTTGAAACGCAAGAAATGCTCAACCACTTTGATGTGGTCTTGAGTGACATGGCGCCGGCAACCAGCGGCAATAAAATGCTGGATGCAACCCGGTCGTATCAGTTGTGCCAGGCTGCGCTTAATGTTGCTGAAATGGCCCTGAAACCGGGTGGGTCGTTTATATGCAAAATCTTTCAGGGTGAAGAATTTAAGAAATTCGCTGAATCCGTTAAAAGCCGATTTCGCCAACATCGAATTTTTAAACCCCGGAGCAGCCGCAAGGAAAGCAAGGAGATTTTCATCCTGGGTATTGGTTTTAAAAAGAAATAGTCGAGTACCAGCAATCCATTATTCCGTCTTCAAGAAAAGAAAAACGCTATATAATTCTGCGCATTATGAAAATATAATGAACTCTGCTGAGGAGGGATTATGTCGGGTCATAGCAAATGGTCAAGCATTAAACACAAAAAGGCCGCTACGGATGCCAAACGGGGAAAAATATTTACCAAGCTGATCAAAGAAATTACGGTAGCCGCGCGCATGGGAGGCGGAGACCTTGACGCCAATCCGCGTCTCAGAGCAGCCATTCAGGCGGCTAAAAGCGAAAATATGCCCAAGGATAATATTGGGCGAGCCATCAAAAAAGGCACCGGCGAGCTGGAGGGCGTCAGTTATGAAGAAAGCATTTATGAAGGTTACGGTCCCGGGGGCGCGGCCGTTCTGATCGAATCCCTGACCGACAACAAGAATCGCACAGTGGCCGATATTCGGCATATCTTCAGCAAAGCCGGTGGCAATATGGGTGAAAGCGGATGTGTGGCCTGGATGTTTGACAAAAAGGGCTACATCGCCGTTGAAAATAAGGTTGTGGATGAAGAAGCCCTGATGGAGGCAGCGCTGGATGCCGGGGCCGAAGATATTCGTGAGGATGACAGCAATTTTGAAATCATCACCGCGCCGGATGATTTTGAGGCTGTCAAAACAGCCATCGACAGTGCCTCCATTTCCTATATCATAGCCGAAGTGACCATGCTGCCGCAATCCACCACCTTTTTAAAGGGCAAAGAAGCCGAGCAGATGGTTAAGCTCATGGAAGCTCTGGAAGACTGTGATGATGTCCAGAAGGTGTACACGAACGCGGACATTCCCGATGAAGTGGTGAACAATATCTGATTATTAACCACAGAACCACACAGACTCACACAAACAATTGGGCCAGCAGATATATTAGCTGGCCCAAAACTTAACTCTCTTCGCGAAGTTAAAAGAAACCTAATTTTCGAATCAGAAACGAGGAGTTTTCCGCAAGGTCAAAGAAATCAAGGGATCGGGCGGAGGCGTACTTTGTAGTACGCCGCACAATACAATCCTGCAGATTGACACAGAGATTGCGGAAAAGGGCCGTTTCTGATCGGAAATCTTACTCGTTGAGCTGAAGTACATCCACCCCCTTTGGAATTTCAAAGCTGAACAGCGAATCATCCAGATTACCCCCGAAGACAAAATTAAGCAGATCGATGCGGGTCTCATCGCCGTAAAAATTCAGGGTGATGATCTGCAGCACGCTAGAGCTCTTTCTGGATACCATCAAGCGGATCTCTGAGATGTCCAGCGTTTTTTCCCGGGGTATTAGTTTGAGGTGATGAAACAGGTCTCTTTCCGCGGGTGACCCTTGCTCCAGGGAAATATCAAATTTTTGTCGGATCACGCGAATGTCTGATAGAAAACTGGCGCCTTTGCCGTCGCGAAAAAAGGTGGGAGCGTTGCCGGTCATCACCTGATTGTCTGCCGGCCGATAAATCCACAATTTATCCGCATCGGTAATAATGATTTGTTGCTCCGGCTGTTCGTACTCCCAGCGCATCATGCCGGGGTATTTAATATAAACCCTGCCGTTGGCCATATCCGTGATATCCATGGCCTTGATGGTGGATTTTTGGATAAAATCAGCACTAAATTTTGAATTGGCATATTTGTTTTCGACCTTTTCCAGAATCTGGTCTATGGTAAGGTCGCTGCTAATGGCTTCTGCGTTTAGATGCTTTTGTCCACCTGCAAGCGCCAGCATAAAAACGGCGAGCATGATCATTGTATGGGACAGGAAATTTTTGATGGTCGATTTCATAACACTTCCTCTAATTGAATTCTTTGATTAACCGGTCGATATCCGCTGGGCCTTCCAGAGTCATCGACTGGCCGTCAGCAGGCATCAAATCAAAAAAGTCTGTTTTACCAAAAATGGCCAGGCTGATTTGATCGATCATCTGGATCTTCTTACGGGCTTCGGCCTTATCCATGAACGCCAGACGGGTCCCGCTGAGCATAAGCGTTTCCACATTGTGTTTTGCCATCTGCCGGTCCAGTATAGCCGCTTTTTGCAGACCTTGAAAATAGACTTTTTTATAGGTCATCAGTGCTTTAAAAATATCCGTCTCATTTTTAAGATCACCCAGAAAGCTTAAAGTAAAATCAAGATACTCAAAAAAGGCATCATTATCCAGTTCCATTTTTTCGAAAAACGATTCCAAAAATGAGATTTTATAGGCCGGCGTAACCGGTTTGGCGTTGCGCAGCCTGACTTTGCAGCGGGTTTGCAGAGCGGGCTGCACATGCTGACCAACAGCCGTCAGGATTTTTGGATCCAGAGGCCGTGCCAGATTCAGACGCCCGATAAACACGTCGACATGGTTTGGGCTGACCGCCATTTTCAGGGTGCCCCGGCCGTCACGAAAACAAATGCGGGTTTGAAACGGTTGGCTGCAGACCTGCGCCCGAATAGCCTGTTCATCTTCATTTTGAAGCTGAGCATCCGCCAACAGTTCTTCTAATTGCAATTGCACGGATTCATCCGGGTAAAAGAGCAATTCCATCAGTGAATCGGTTTCACAGCTGGATTCATCCTGCAGCAGTTCAGCAAGGTCCCTGATGGTCGGATGTGAGAAGGTTGAATCGATATAATGCTGCGTATCCGCGTTGATCGTCAATCCACCGCGCAAGATATCAACTACCTTTTCCGCAATCTGTTTATGTTTGTTTTTCGATTTCATTTGTATTTCTATTAACCACGAAAACACGAAATTGTGGAAGCACGAAATAGCTTACACTTAGTTCTTTATATAAGGCAAATATTTCGATTACCGACGACTATTTTCAATTATAAAAGTTTTTAACCATAAAATAATCCAAAAACCTTTAGATTTTGTCTGACAGCAAGGCGGGAGGAGGAGAAAAAGCGCCGCGTACTACTAGTACGTAAGCGAATTTCGAGGACGAGCAACACAGCTGTCGGGCAAAAGATGAGGATTATAAAACCGTTTCTATATATATTTGGACATTTTCATCATAAGCTCATGCTTCTGCAGCCCCCCGGGCATGCTTTCTTTCATCTGACCGTTATCAAAAATAAACAGAAAAGGCACGCTCATGATATTGTATTTATTAGCCAGCCCGGGGCTGCCATCGATGTTGACCTTGCCCACGCGAACCTTGCCTTTGGCCTGGGCGGCGAAATCATCGATGATGGGTGTCACGGCCCCGCAAGTCGGGCACCAGGGTGCCCAGGCAAACAACAGCACCGGCAGAGGCGATTTCAGCACTTTGTCTTCGAAATTGGTGTCGGTGATCATCAGCGGCTGGGGCTCATTCAGCGCTTCGGTTTTTAGCGCTGCATCGCACTTGCCGCATTTGGCACCGGCATCCATTTTAGCGGCCGGAATTTTATTTTTCGTGCCGCATTCCGTGCAGCGCAGCTTAACGGCTTCGCCCGCACCGGTCTTTTGTTGCTCAGCCGGCAGGGGCATGTGGCATTTTCCGCACTTGGCAGCACTGCTGGTCTTTGCGACCGGTATGCGATTGGCCGCTCCGCATTCAGAACAATGAACAATATGAAAATTTGCCTGATCCATTGAAACCCTCATTCTACATTCAAATTTTTCTTAATGATAAGGACTCCGACACTCAAGTAAAGGACGACTTCAGAATTCAATTTTTTTATTAACCGCAGATATACGCAGACTAACGCAGACCTTTTCCTCTGACGACCCGTCAGAGGAAAAACTGTCATCGCTACGCGAAAAATCCACTAACAGGTCCCATTTTCCAGCATGCGCGAGAGTGCGAGCATCCAAAATAAAAGCCCAAAAGCCATTCGCCAGAGACAATCACGCAGCATCGATTACTCAGCAACCATTACCTAACATACAATACCCATTACTCAACTACGACATGACCCCATAGGCTTTCAACTTCTTATGCAGGGTTTTACGTGTTATACCCAGACGGCGGGCGGTCTCGCTTTTGTTACCTCCGGCGGCTTCAAGGGTGCTTAAAATGGCTGCCTTTTCAACTTCTTCCAGAGGGAGATCCCCTTTCATGGAAAGCATGGCTGTAGCGGTCGAATCCTGCTCATTTTGACCGATCGTTTCTTTCATAAACGGAAAATCACTGACATCCAGATAACGTGTTCGTGCCAGAACAACCCCCCGTTCGATCGCATTCATCAATTCACGAACATTTCCCGGCCAGTCATAGCGGATCAAATTGTCCATGGCCTTGGGCGTAAATCCTTTAATATCTTTGCGATTCTTGACCGCAAATTTTTCAAGAAAATGCTGGGCCAAAAGCGGTATGTCCTCTTTTCTTTCCGGTAATGGCGGCACTTCGAGTTCGACCACATTCAAGCGATAGTAAAGATCTTCGCGAAAGTCACCTTTATTGATTTGCGCCTTCAGGTCCTTGTTGGTGGCGGCAATCACACGCACGTCAACCTGAATGGTCTCTTCACCGCCGACACGGTTAAATTCTCTTTCCTGCAGGGCCCGCAGCAATTTTACCTGCATCATGAGCGACATTTCACTGACTTCATCCAACAGCAGCGTGCCGCCGTGGGCCTGGGAAAAACGCCCGTCTTTGCGGCGGTCGGCCCCGGTAAAGGCGCCTTTCTCGTGTCCGAAAAGCTCGGATTCCAGAAGCGTTTCCGTAATGGCGGCGCAATTGATCTTTACAAATGGGCCGTTTTTTCGGGGACTGTTGAAATGAATGGCACCGGCAATCAGCTCCTTACCGGTGCCGGAATCGCCAGAAATTAAAACCGTGGCTTCAGAGGCCGCCACCTGCGCCACGGTTTCCAAAAGGGTTCGCATGGCATGGCTTTTGCCAATGATATTCTGGTCGTCAAATTTTTGCCCCAGTGTTTCACGCAGTACACGGTTTTCCTCCTTGAGCCGGGTGTGCTCCATGGCCCGATCGATGGTCAGACGCAGTTTGTCAAAATCGAGCGGTTTGGTCAGGTAATCATGGGCACCCTGTTTCAATGCGGCCACCGCAGTATCAACCGTTGAGTAGGCGGTCATGATAATCACCGGTATGGCTGGATTTGCCGATTTAATGGCTTCAAGGGCTTCTAGTCCGGAAACCTTGACCATACGAACATCCATTAAAACCAGATCAAATGAGGATGCCTTCACTTTTTCGATGGCGGTCGACCCGTCATCTGCTTCCGAGACGCTATAACCCCAGCCGCTGACCAGGGTGTTGAGCATGGTCCGGTGGGCGTGGTCGTCATCGACCACCAGAACGGTGCATTTTTCAGACATGGCTCTCGCTTTCTTGTGGTTCAGGTAACGTAATCGTAAAGGTGGTTCCCTGGCTTTTTTCACTTGCCACTTTTATGCTGCCACCCATTGCTTCGACGATATTGTAAGCGATGGCCAACCCCAAACCGGTACCGCTGGATTTTGTTGTAAAATAAGGGTCGAAGACCTTGGCAAGGTGATCCGGGCTGATGCCACGGCCGGTATCGGAAACCGTAATCTGGATGTCACCGCTTTCACTATTTGATAAAAGATCCACGCTGAGTTTCCCGCCCTCGTCCATGGCATCCATGGCATTTAAGTATAAATTTAACAGAACCTGGTTGATACGATCCGGATCGATTCGCGCTTCATCCACCCGGGCATTATTCTGGGCATGGACCGATATATTTTTCTCGGCGGCCCGGTCTTCAATCAGCTTAAGGGAATCACTGACCAACATCTGGAGCGAAGTTTTTTGCGGCTTTATCGAGATGGGCCTGGAAAATTCCAGAAGCTGCCCCACAACCCGGTTGAGGCGGTCGACTTCCTGGATCATGATGGCCGCGGTCTGCTGATCCTGCGGTTGATCGGGATATCTTTCCTTAAAATAAGTGGCAAAGCCTTTAATGGAGCTCAAGGGGTTGCGGATTTCATGCGCCACTCCGGCCGCCAATCGGCCCACCGAAGCCAGGCGCTGGCTTCGGGCCACTTCGCGTCTGAGAGCGCGCACTTCGGCTAAATCTTTAAACAGGAGGACATTGCCCAGAAACACATCATTTTCATCCTTGATGCTGCTGGCCCCGATTTCCAGGGGCACCATTTTCCCGTGAGCCGTTGTACATTCGATTTCTCTTTCGATAACGTCATCCCGAGTTCGGGAATTATTGATCTCTTCCAAAAGTTCGGTTGGAAGACATTTTGAAGCCGCCTGACCGATGACCTCCAGAGCCGAAAGCTGCAGGATGGCCTCCGCTCCTTTGTTGAAAGCGGCAATTTTACCCTGATGATCCAATGCCAGTAAACCGATGGGCACATTCTCCACGACGTTATCAGAAAAGGCCTTTATTCTGACAAGCGATGCCCGTGTGGCCCGATAACTTTGCACCAGAAACAGGAGGGTAAATCCGGCAAAGCCCACCAGCAGCAGAATGGCCCCCATAATAACGGCGTGCCGGACATCGGCCCTTTGGGCCTCCTCAATGGACCGCATGTCCAGCCCCACAAATATAATCCGGGCTGAATCCGTAATATCTTCATTTTGCTGCCCGGCTGCTGGCGCTTGGCGTCCCATCATCTGCATGTGGCGGCGCATCATGCCCCTTCCGCGGGGCGGGCCGGAAGGTATGAATTTGCGATACACCTCAAATACGTTTTGACCATCGGGCGCGGAGATTTGACGCCACTGCAGGTTTTTGGTGTCGGATATTCTTTTAAGGTCCAATTCAGCGCCATGGATGCGGTCGATCTGTGCGGGGTTATTATGAGCGATGGCTTTGCCGGCCTGATCGGTGACCATGAGATAAACGATATCGGGTTGTTGGGCCGTCTCGGCCAGCAGTTGTTGAAGTTGAAATCCCCCCCACTGCCGGCCCATCATTCCGGTCCGGGTACCGGCTTCAAAGGATCGAATCAAGGCCGCCCCTTTTTCCAGCAGCAGATGAATGCTCTTTTCTTTTTGACGGTTGATGTTTTCAAGGGTAATAAAGACGACAATCGGCAGCAATACGGCCACAGCCCCGATTAATAGCCAGGGCGGGACCGCGGTCCAGATTTTTCTATTTTTTGACTTTTTAGGCATACTATAATTTTAGAGCAAATCAGGTGCCACACTTTCGGTTGCCCGTTAGCCCGTTTGCCGGTAAGCCCGTTTAATAGATAAGCATCTGAAATAAAGAATTATTTTATACGGGCCAACCGGCCAACGGGTAAACCGGTAAACTCCAAAGCCAATAGGCTTTGGAAATTTGTGTACAAAATACCCGATTAGTCACCTCCAACTGGATATATAGTACCCATTATTTTGTTATAATCAACGGTTTAAAATTGATTTTGATTGCCGCTTAACGCTCAATTGTAAAAATAAACATATTGTATTCAATAGCTTATGCTACATTTTATTTTTTTGTTCCGGTTGTGGCACGCGACTTGCCATATATGTATGTCAACATTCAATAAGTGAATCATAGATTCCAATAACTGATAACCCATAACAAATAACGAATCAAAATTTCATCAGAAATTTTGGTTTAAAAAATGGAGGTAAAAAATGAGTTTTAACAAAACAGGTAAAATTTTAATGATCTTGGTGATTGTAGCTGTTTTTGCGATCGCGGCGACCTCGTTTGCCGGCTGGGGCCGCGGCGGTGGCAGGGGCTGGGGAGGAAATTGCGGGGGTCCTGGCTCGGGTTACGGTTCGAGGGGCTATGGCGGTCAGGGCTATCAAAGTAACCTGAGCGAAGAAGAAATAACCAAGCTGAATCAAGAACGCCAGGCCTTTTTTGAAGCCACTTCCGATCTCAGAGAAAAGCTGTATCAAAAGGAGCTCGAGCTGCGCAGCGAGCTGGCCAAACCGGAACTGGATGATAAAAAAGCCGCCGGACTTCAGAAAGACATTTCCGGCCTTGAAAGCGAACTGGATCAAAAACGTCTGAAGCATCGTATCAAAATGAAGCAGGATTTTCCCCAATCCGAATACCGTGGCCAGGGCTATGGCCGAGGTGGACGCGGCATGGGCCGCGGCATGTACGGCGGCGGTGACTGTTATGGTGGCGGTGGCGGTTGCTGGAATTAATCCCACAATTTAACCTGCAACAAAATCAAATGGGGGGCGTAATGCCCCCTTATTTCTTTTTTCGGCGATTTTTGGACATTAGCGTTTGTCCTTTTAATGCTCATCATCTATCCGCATCATTTTTTCGTACTTGACTCCGCACCGCATTTTCATTATTTACCTACAGGTCCCAAACATTCCTCCATTTTTTAAGCCAGATTCCAGTCGCACATAAAAGCACGTGCTTTGTGTAATATGATCTTTAATTGCACATATGCAATTACAATTTCCATATATCCGAAACCATGCGCTACTGGTGTTGCCCGATAAACCCTCAGCGCATTTTTTCCAAATCATTCTTCAGAATTATCGCTATCATTTAGGTTCCAATTCCCACCAACAAAAAGCACGAAAGGAGGAGACAATGAGAAAAAAGATCCTGGCCACAACCATTTTTACCGTTTTTGCAATGGGGTTGCTGTTTTTGCCGGTTCTTGCAGGGCAAGCGCAGGCGGCCGACAAAATCGGCTGGGTCGGCCCCGTCTACAAGGAATTATCCGCCAGTCTGAACAAAGGTTTCAAGGAATACTACAAGAAGACCTATGGCAAGGACGTGGATATCACCTTTGTGCGACCGGGCGGATGGCCGGTATGCGTGGACAAAGTCAGGGCCTGGGACGGCAAACCGGATGCCGATATTTTCCTGGGTGCCGGCGCCCCGGCGCATGAAGTCTTGAAAAAGGAGGGTTTGATCGTCCCTTACCGTCCCAAGGATTGGGATATGGTCCCCGCCGACTGGCATGGCATGAAGGTCAAAGATGCAGACGATTACTGGACCTGTTTTGCCCCCTGGATTGTCACCAATCTTTACAATGAAAAGGTTTTGAAAAAGCTGAGACTGCCGCCGCCCAAAACCTGGAACGATCTGCTCGACCCCATGTACCGCGGCAACGTCGTGCACACCCTGCCTTACGCATCGGGCACCATGCACGAAGCCATCGAAATTCTGTTGCAGGGGTTCGGGGAAGAGGAGGCCTGGCGCTATCTCAGATTGCTGGCCGCACAGCTGTCCCGCTTTTCCACCGGCAGCACCGATACAACCCAGTTGACGGCCCGTGGCGAAGTTCCCATGGGGATTGCACAGCCGCAAATGAATGCCATGGCGGCGCGCAAAGACGGGTTTCCGGTAAAGGATTTACTGCCGGAAAAAACCATCCTGGTTCCCGAAGCCGTGGCTTTGCTCAAAGGCGCACCCAACGAAGCAGTCGGCAAAATCTTTCTGGACTGGCTGTTTAGCATGGAAGGACAGAAATATGTACTGGAAGGCCGCTACTTTGCCGCCCGGACCGACATCAAATTTTCGGAGTGGGAAAAAGAAGGCGTCGAAATGGCCACCCATGCCAAAAAGGCGCTGGGTGTCGACTCGTTCTGGGATTTGCAGGTCGACTTCATCGAATATGACCTGGATCTGGCGACCAAACGATGGGACGAAGTCAACAAGAAATACGAAATGGAAATCTATCGTAAATGGGGTGAGCTGAAAAACAGCCTGTTTTTGATCGAGGAAATTGAAGGCGAAATTGAAGCGGCCAAAGCCCTGCAGAAAGACGTGACAGCTGCCGAGGCTAAAATTAAAGAAGCCCGCAAACTTTTCGAGATCGATGGTGCTTATGCGGCCGCCCGTCTGGCAGCTACCGAAGCCCGCGCGGTCTCAGCTGCTGTCGTTGCCGCTGCGGCTCCTGCCGCTACTGCAGCCCCTGCAGCCGCTCCTGAAATGCAGGTGCCGGGTTTCATTCTCATACTGCTGATATTGGCCCTGGTGGTTTCAGTGGTTGCATTTATCGTTGCTTTTAAACGGCGGCATCATTAAAACATTAAGCCGACCCAAGCGATAACGTACTGAGCTTGATATACAGGTCCGCCCTGCCAAACATTGCTCTTCTATCCGCAACAGGGAGCGATTGGGGCGGGCCTCCGCCTGTCCAGTCACCACGCAGCAGGCAGGAAAGGATATTAAATGTCGCGCGGCAACATTTCTCTGGCAGCACTCCTGTGGTTGATCATTGCCTTTTTCGTGCTTTATCCGCTGTCGTACCTTGTGGTGGAAAGTTTTAAAATATCCGCCACCGGCGGTTGGGGCATCAGCAATTATATCGAATTCTTCAAAGACACTTACTACCTTAAAACCTTTGGCAATACCCTGTTGCTGAGCACGCTGTTGCTGGTGACGACCACCGTGTTCGGCGTTCCCCTGGCCTATATTTTGGCACGATATCGGCACCGCGGCAAAACCATTTTTACCGCCCTGATCCTGCTGCCGATCGTCCTGCCGGCTTTTGCCGGTGTGTTTGCCTTTATCATCTTCTTCGGCAAATATGGAACGATCAATCTGCTGCTGATGGATTTCGGGTTGATAGCAGAACCCATCAATTTTATCTATGGACGTCACGGGCTGGTGTTCATTCAGGCCCTGCACATGCTACCCTTTATGGTTCTGGGTCTTTCCGCCGGTTTTACCAATATCGATCCCTCCTTTGAGGAAGCAGCGGAAGTCGAAGGCGCCAGCGGTATTCGGCGGTTTTTCACGATCACCTTGCCACTGTGCACGCCCAGCTATATGGCGGGCGCCGTGCTTGTGTTTCTGTGGCCCTTTACCGATTGGTTGACACCGCTGATTCTGGGGCAGGTGGACTATTTGCCCTCGGTCTCTTATATCAACATCGCCTATCACTTTACCGATGTGCACCGCAAATATATGGGCATTGTGGCGGTGGTGGTTTCGGCCGTGGTGTGCATCAGCCTTTTTTTACTGGCCCGCTGGTGTGTCGAACGCAGG
>Ga0209567_10001031_pt1 | contig 14765 bp, 11 predicted proteins | sample COG_12_FD_184756 | JGI IMG/M metagenome (GOLD analysis project Ga0209567, IMG submission 184756) | Pelagic marine sediment microbial communities from the LTER site Helgoland, North Sea, for post-phytoplankton bloom and carbon turnover... | ecosystem: Environmental > Aquatic > Marine > Neritic...
CCGATTGTCACTCGCTACGCCGCTGGGTCCCCGCATCGCGCCCCGCCGTGCCCCTCCATACGGAGACATCTACGAAAAGGGGTCACATGAAAAAGGGGACAGTCCCCTTTTCCGAGGGGTTAATTCCAAGCACGCCACACACGACGCCCCTCGTACGTCGACTTCTACATAGGAGAACGGCTCGCGATGTGCGGCACAGCGAGTGGGGGGGAGGCGAGCCGTATATCGACGTAAAGGGACGGCCGAGCGGGTCCCGCTCGCGAGCACGTGCGTCGCGTGCCGTTCTCCGATGAGCCAGTTTCGTTCTCAGTCGAGCGCTTCGAAGAGGCCGGCGGCGCCCATGCCGCCGCCGATGCACATGGTGACGACGGCTCGTTTGCCTCCGCGGCGCTTTAGCTCGTTGAGGGCCGTCGCGGTGAGCTTGGCGCCGGTGCAACCGAGGGGGTGGCCCAGGGCGATGGCGCCGCCGTTGACGTTGAGCTTCTCGTCGGGGATGCCGAGCTGTTGCTGGACGTAGACCGCCTGGCTGCCGAAGGCCTCGTTGACCTCGAACACGTCGATGTCGTCGACGGTGAGGTCGTTCTTGGCGAGCAGCTTCTGCACCGCCGGGATCGGGCCGATGCCCATGATCGCCGGGTCGACGCCAACTGTGACGAATGACTTGAAGATCGCCATCGGCTCGATTCCGAGCTCTTGTGCCCTCTTCTTCTTCATGACGATGGCCGCGGCCGCGCCGTCCGAGAGAGGTGAAGAGTTGCCGGCGGTCACGCTTCCCTTAGCTGCGAACACAGGGCGAAGCTTCGAAAGGGCTTCCGCGGTCGTGCCGGGCCTAGGCATTTCGTCGACCTTGAACTCGAACATCTGGCGCTCACCATTGTTGTCGAACTTCACGCCATGCACCGGCACGATCTCGTCGACGAAGGCGCCATTCTCGATCGCCGCAAGCGCTCGCTCGTGGCTGCGCGCCGCGAACTCATCCTGCTGCTCGCGGCTAATGTTGAACCGGTTGGCGACGTTCTCGGCCGTGATGCCCATCGGCGTGTAGGTCGTTGGGTACTTCTCCATGACCTCCGGCGATGCGCTCGGCTTGTTGCCCGTCATCGGCACCATCGTCATCGACTCCATGCCGCCGGCGATGACGACGTCGTCAAAGCCTGCCTTGACCGACCCCGCGGCCAACGCAATCGCTTGAAGCCCGCTCGAGCAGAAGCGGTTGATGGTCATCCCGGAGGATTCTTCCGGCAAGCCGCCGAGCCTGCCGACCATGCGCGCCACGTTCATGCCTTGCTCGCCCTCGGGGAACGCGCAGCCGAGAACCAAGTCCTCCACCGTCGCCGGATCCACGTTCGGGTTGCGCTCCAACAGCTTTCGAATGACCTCGCCCGCGAGCTCATCCGGACGCCGGTTCGCCAAGGACCCCTTCTTTGCGCGCCCAACCGCGCTTCGAACCGCATCTACGATGACAATCTTACCCATGTCTCTACTCCTGATTCCTGTTGGCTCGTGGGTTCCGGGTTGGCCTAGTTCCGCAAAGGCTTGTTGGTGGTGAGCATGTGCTGCATGCGTTCCTGGCTCTTCGGCTCGCCGCAGAGGCTGATGAACGCCTCGCGCTCGAGCTCGAGCATCTGTTCTTCGGTCACCTCGTGGGCGGCACCCGATGGGCCACCACAAAGCACCGTCGCGACCTTGCGGGCGATGAGCGCGTCGTGCTCGCTCGCGTAACCGCCGGCCTGCAGCGAGTCGATCATCATGTCGAGCGTCGCCATGCCGCTCTCGCCGGGTAGGCGGTATGCACGCCGCACCGGTGGGTGATAGCCGGCCTCTGCCATTCCGATCGCGCGCCCCTTGGCCTCGGTCAGCAATCGCGCCTTGTCGAACGAGATGCCGTCTGACTTGCGGAAGTAGCCAAACTCCCGCGCTTCACCCGCGCCGGTGGCCACGCGCGCCATCGCGATGTTTTGGAAGGTGCGCGAGACGAAGGGGAGGGTGTCGACGTCCGTGTCCGCGGGGATGCCCTCGAGAGCGCGCCACAGCATGTTCATGTTGCCCGCACCGCCCGGCAAGAGCCCCACGCCCACCTCGACGAGGCCGACGTAGGTTTCGGACGCTGCTTGCACCGCGTCTGCGCCCATGCAGACCTCGAAACCGCCGCCGACGGTCATGCCGAACGGAGCCGCCACGACCGGAATGGTCGAATACTTCATCCGCTGCAGCCCGCCCTGCAGACCACTGATGGTGCCGCGGAGCTGGTCCCAGGCTTTTTGCTGCGCCGCCATCACGACGGCAAAGAGATTGGCGCCCACGCAGAAGTGGTCGCCTTCGTTGTAAATCACCATTCCGCGGAAATCGCGCTCCGCAAGATCGACAGCCTGGGTGATCCCATCGACCACCGTGTCGTCGATGCTGTTGGCCTTAGTGGTGAAGGTGAGCCCGAGCACACCGTCGCCGAGGTCCCATGCCTCGGCGCCGCGGTTGCTGAACACCGGCGCCTCGCCCCGCCTCATGATCGTCAGGGTCGCGTTGCGAGGGTCGATGTCGCGCGCCTCGTACTCGCCCTTGACGAGACTGAAGACCCGGCCGTCGTCGGTGTAGAAGCTCTCCGCACCCGATTCGGCCATCTTGTCGACCGACGCCGGCAGCGAAAGCCCCTCGGCCTTCATCCGGTCGTAGCCTTCCTTGAAGCCGATCGCGTCCCAGGTCTCGAACGGGCCGAGATCCCAGTTGTAGCCCCACTGCATCGCATTATCGATGGCCTCGACGTCGTCGGTAATCTCGCCGATCATCGTCGCGGAGTAGGCAAGCGTGCGGGACAGCACCGTCCAAGCGAACTTGCCCGCGGGGCCGTCGTTTTCGACGAGAGCCTTCACGCGAGCAGCCGGCGAACCCTTGAGGCTCTTACAGAACTTCTTGATGTCGGCGTCGCCAGCCTTGGCCCGGTACTCGAGCTTGACCGGATCGAAGGTCTGAATGCCTTCCTTGGTGCGCTTGTAGAAGCCGCCGCGCGTCTTGTTGCCGAGGATCTTCCGCTCGACCATCGCGTCGAGGTAGTGCGGCGGCTTGAAGACGTCGCGCTCCGGGTCGTCGACCAGGGCTGCGTAGCAGTTGTCCGAGACGTGCTTGAAGGTGTCGAGGCCAACCATGTCGGCGGTGCGGAAGCTCGCGCTCTTCGGGTGACCCATGGGCGGTCCGGTGATCGCGTCTACATCCTCCGGCGTGAGGCCGGCGGCCGTCATCTCGTTCATCGTGAGCGACATCGAGTAGCAGCCGATGCGGTTGCCGACGAAATTCGGCGTGTCCTTGCCGACGACGATGCCCTTGCCGAGTTGATTCTCCCCGAAGACCTTCATGCGCTCCATGACGGCGGGGTCGGTCTCCTCGCCGGCGACGAGCTCGAGGAGCTTCATGTACCGAACGGGATTGAAGAAATGCATCACGAGGAAGTTCTTGCGGAACGAATCGCCGCGCCCCTGAAGCATGTCGGCGATCCGGAGCCCGGAGGTGTTCGACGCGACGACGGTGCCTTCGTCGAGCGTTTTCTCCAGCTTCTCGAGCAGGCTCCGCTTGATGTCGATGTTCTCGATGATCGCCTCGATCACGAGGTCGCACCCCTTGAGCAGGTCGATGTTGTCCTCGAGGTTTCCAATGGTCACGCGCTTCGCGTAGTTAGGATGGAAGAACGCCGCGGGCTTCGCCTTGAGTGCGCCCTTCAGGCCCCCCGCCGAAAACTGGTTCCGCTTGGCGGGCTTCTTGGCGTCTGCATCGCTCAGCCCCGGGGGCACGATGTCGAGCATCACCACGTCGACTCCGGCGTTCGCGAAGTGCGCCATGATGCCGCTGCCCATAACGCCCGCTCCGATGACCCCTGCTCGCCGTACTGGTTTCGTCATACTTCTCTCCTGAGGTTCGAGCGGAGGAACCTTCCGCAAGACGTGCCCAAACGCAAGCCGTTACATCGGTCAGTCGGTTTGCTCGATTATTGGTACGGAGCTGCCGACAGAGCTGCGACCAATTCGTCATGGATGACGCCGTTGCTCGCGATCGCGCCGCCGCCGTAGATCGTCTCTTCGCCCTGCAGGGAGGTGAATCTCCCGCCTGCCTCGCGAATCAAGATCGCAGGCGCACAGACATCATAGGGCTGCACCCCTGGGTCGACCATAGCGTCGGAACGCCCCAGAAGCACCTGCCTGTACCCGTCGAAATCCGGGCAGCCGCGAGCGATATCGCACGCATCGGCCAGGCGAATGAGCGCCTCTCCGACCCCCGTCATCGTGAACTGTTGTAGCCCACCATGGGTGACCGTGGCGTCGGCCAGGGGCCCCAGCTTTGATACACGTACCTGCGTGCCATTGTGCGTCGTGCCGTTCCCCTGAACGGCCGCAAAGAAATCGTCGTCCGCTGGCATGTACGCCAAGCCCGCGACCGGAACCCCTTCGGCCTCGATGCCCAAGAGCACCGACCAGGTCGCCCAACCCCGGACGAAGGCGCGTGTTCCGTCGATCGGATCAACGATGAATCGAATTCCCTTGCCGTCGCCGTGACTCCCGGTCTCCTCCCCGAGGAAGCCTGCGTCCGGGTAGGCCGAGAGCACGTGGTCGCGAATGATCTGTTCGGCCTCGCGATCGGCGACGGTGACCGGGCTCCGGTCGGGCTTTTTTTCCGGCACGACTCCTCGTTGAAAATGCTTCAACGCCGCGTCCCCTGCGCGCCGCACGAGATCTTCCAAGGCGCGCAGCCCCTTCACTCCGCCAATACGATCGATGTCGAACTCGATGCCCATGGGCGAAGCATGACCTGTCTCACCGGCTCCGTGAAGCGGCGATGTTGCGCGGTTTCCAATTGACGCCTGCGGCTTCTGTCTCCACGATGGTCCCATGGCGCAAGGGGGCTCCATCGTGCCATTCGCTGGCTGGCGCCGGACTCGGTTGCTGGGGGAGTCCCCCCTGCGGCAGGCGCTCCGATCCGTCGGCGACCGCATCGTCCGACTTGCCGAAGACGTGGTCGCCCAGGACCTCGACGCTCGCATCGCCGGCATCAAGACCCATCTCAACGAGGTCGGCCACGATCCCTTCGGCTTCGACCCCGAGACGAGCCGCTATGCGCTCGCGATGGCGGCCCTCCTGCACCGCCGCTACTTCCGAACGCAGGTCTTCGGCATCAACCGGGTTCCGCAGGGCAGGGTCCTGATCGTGGCCAACCATTCGGGCCAGCTGCCCCTGGACGCCGTGATGATCGGCAGCGCCATGATGCTCGACGCCGATCCGCCCCGTTTCCCCCGCAGCATGGTCGAAACATGGACCGCGGAGCTCCCGTTCATTTCGACTCTCTACCCGAGGCTGGGCCAGGTCGTTGGCTCCCCGGAGAACGCCCGGCGCCTGCTTCAGCAGGAAGAGAGCCTGATCGTTTTCCCCGAGGGCGCCCGCGGCATCAGCAAGACGTTTGACCAACGCTATCAGCTCACCGACTTCGGCCTCGGGTTCGTGCGGCTCGCGATCGAAACCGGCACGCCGATCGTCCCGGTGGCCGTCATCGGCGGCGAAGAGCAGTACCCGTCCATCGCGGACTTCAAGCCCCTGGCGCGTCTGCTGAACATGCCCGCGTTTCCAGTGATGCCCCAGCTATTCTTCGGAATGATCGCCCCGTTGCCGACCAAGTACCGCCTCTACTTCGGGGAACCCTTCCGATTCAGCGGAGATCCCGACGACGACGATTCTGCAATCGAAGAAAAAGTCTGGCTCGTGAAGAGCACGATCCAGAGCATGGTGAACCGCGGCCTGCGCGAGCGTAAGGGCGTGTTCATCTGACCGAAACCAAGTAGCCGATTAGCCGATGCCCAATCCACAAATCACACGCCGTCACAAGCCGAGCGCACGCCGGGGGCGAGAGCCTGTTCGCGAGCGCCCCTCGGCCAGGGCGCCGGTCGCGCGTGGCGTGTTCGGACATGTGACCGAGTCACCGAAGCCGCTCGAGCCGGTTCAGCAACCCCAGCCGATTACGCAAGAGTTTCCCAAGCCCGCCACCGAGGGGGCCGTGCTGGTCACTGGCGTGTGTGGGCGCCTCGGCAAGCTCCTCGCGCGGGAGCTCCACCGGACCGACCAAGTGGTGGGGGTCGATCGACGCCCGTTTGACGATCGGCCGAAGGACATCGTCCATCACCAGATCGACATGCGACGCAAGAAGATGAAAGACATCTTCCGCGGCCGGAACATTCGTGCCGTCGTGCACCTCGGCGTCCTTCACGACCCGCGGCGCAGCGATCGCGAGCGGCACTCCTGGAACATCGTCGCCTTCCAAAAGCTCCTCGACTACATGTCCCAGTACGAGGTGCCGAAGCTCGTCGTGCTCTCGGGCGCCAACGTGTACGGCCCGCAGCCGAACAACCCTCAGTTCCTCACCGAGGATGCGCCCTTGCTTGGTGCCCAGCACTTCGGCGGCATGCGCGACCTGGTCGAGCTCGACATGCTGGCGCAAAGCTTCTTCTGGAAGCACCCGGACACCGAAACGGTCGTGTTGCGGCCGTGTCACATCGTCGGCCGCGTTCACAATGCGGCCAGCAACTACCTGCGGCTCGAGCGACCGGTGATGGTGATGGGCTTCGACCCGATGATGCAGGTCGTGCATGAAAAGGACGTCGTGCGCGCGATTCAGCTCGCGCTTCGGCCCGGGGTGCGCGGCATCTACAACATCCGCGGGCCCGGGGAGATGCCGCTTTCGCACCTGATTCGCCAAGTGGGCGGCCGACCGCGCCAGGTGCCGACGCCTCTCGCGAAGGTCGCTCTCGACCAGCTTTGGAAGCTCCGGCTCAGTACGTTCCCGTCACAGGAGCTCGACCACCTGCGCTACGTCTGCATGGTGGACGATTCGCGGGCCCGCACCGAGTTGGGGTACGAGCCCGCGCATTCGATCGACCGGGTCCTCACGGACGTCCGGCGGCTACGCCACCAGGTGATCTAGCGGCACCTGCCGTCGACGCAGTCCTCGCCGTCGGGGCAATCGCTTTGCATGCGGCAGTCGCTCTGCGTCTCGCTTTCGGCGTAGCAGAGGTTGTCGGGTCCGCAGAGCGGCACCTGGCCGTCGTGGGAGGCGCAGATCACATCGGGCTCGGGCGCGGTGATGTCGCATTCGGTGCGGCACATCCCCTCGACGCAGAGGCTTCCATCACAGTCCGCGTCCGTGCGGCAGAACGGTGAGGGCGCCTGTGGGTCCGGGCTGGTGCGCGGCCTGCAGAAGCCCTCCGGGTCGCAGACCTCGATGGCGGCGTCGCAGCCTTCATCGCAGCGACGCAGGCAGACTCCCTCGACGCAGTTGGTCTTCAGGTCGGGGCACTCGCTGCTATCGACACACTCGCCGACGACAGCCTGACACAGGCTGTCTTCGCAGGCGGTGCCGGACGGGCAGCTGGTGTCAGGACCGCAAAGGAGGCGGCAGCGATTGTTGGCGCAGCTGAAACCAGCCGAGCACTGGAAGTCGAACTGACAGGTCTCGATGACAGCCGTGCACAGGTTTTCCATGCAGAGCGCGTCGTTGGCACAATCGCCATCAGTGAGGCAGGTGCCTTCGGTCTCTGGCCGGCAGCTATCCCGGAAGTCGCATTCGAAACCGGACGAGCAGTCTCCGTCGGCGCGGCACTCGGCGATGGCGGGGATGTAGCAGCCGCCGTCCGACCGATCGCAATAGCTCCCAGCCGGGCAATCGCCGTCCGTCAGGCAGATCCCAAAATCGTAGGCGAAACAACTGTTTGTGGATGAATCGCAGAACGTGTCCGAAGGACAATCGAAGTCGCCCTGGCAGGAGACTTGAACTTCGCGCTGCACCGGTTGCGGCCCGTAGACGGGGCAGCCGGCAAGGAGCAGCAGCAGAGGGAGCAAAGACGTCGCGCGTGAATTGGCCATATGTCTCGGACGCGCCCGGCCGGGATGTATTCACGAGCAGACGGCTAGCCCAGAAACGTGTCCTCCAAGGCCCGATTTTGGCGCAAAGCCTCGTAAAGCACGATCCCAACGGCGTTGCTCAGGTTGAGGCTCCGGACCGCTCCGAGGGTGGGGATCGCCCAGACGTTCTGCCGATCCTGCAGCAATTCTGGCGGCAGTCCGACCGACTCTCGTCCGAAGACCAGGGCATCGCCCGGTTCGAATGCAGCCTCGAGGTACGACCGCCCGGCGCTGGCAGAAAACAAATGAATTCGGCGCTGTGGGTCGGATTCTTCGAAGGCTTCGAATGATTCGTGGCGATGGATCTCGACCAGGTCCCAGTAGTCGAGCCCCGCGCGGCGCACCGCGTGCTCATCGATGCTGAACCCTAGCGGCCCCACCAGGTGCAGCGGCGACTGGGTCGCACCGCAGGTCCGGGCGATCGCGCCGGTGTTGGGCGGGATCTCGGGCTCGACCAAGACCACGTGAAACGGGCTCGCCATCGGGTGGGCGCGGAGCTTGGGGCCTTGGGGCATGCTGGTTCTTACGATACAGGGTAGCGGCATGGCAAAGCGGACTTGGTTGTTGGTGGCGGTGGGCGTTCTCGGCGCGCTGGTGGTGTGGCGGCAGAGCCGACCGGAGGCCCCGGCCCCGCTCTTGCAGTGGACGAACATCGTGGCCTTGCGGTCGCCGCCACCGGGGCTCGACTGGGATCGGGTCGACGCGCATCCGGCCGTCAAGGAGGCCGTTCATGGGCTCGACCCCGATCGACTTCGTGACGCTTTGGAAGACGCCGGCCTTCAGGGGCTCTGGGTTGGGGTTTCTCCAGAAGCGGTTGCCGGTGGGGAGCTTCCGCTCGCTGACCGGTTCGCGTCGGGCGGCGTCGTGCGCGGTTTTCGAGGAGAAGCGCTGACGAGCGAAGGGCTGCTGTACGTCGTCGACCATACGCACTGGCCTGTCGTCCTTGCGGATCGCATCCTCGCCCGAGTAGCGCGCGGCATTCTCGAGGGGAGCGCGCCCCCACCACTCGATGCCTTTCCCGAGGAGCTTGCGCGGCAACAACCCGTGGAGGTGCTAGTTCTGTTGAGCGGAGGACGCGGTCCACAGCTTTGGCGCTCGGCGCGCGCGCAGTCGATCGCCGAGGGGTTGATCACCGCATCGCTTGCAGCGCGTGAGCGTTGGGACGAGCGGACCGAGACCATGGGTGGGCCTCTGCGTGCCCGTCTCGATCAGCTCGACGTCGAGGTGGCGTTTCTGTTCGACGACGGCACCTTCGACCCGGGGGCGGTCTCCCTCATCGATGCGCTTGTGAAATCATCGCACGGCGTCGCCTACGAGCAGCCCGCACGCTGGCGTTACCTTCTTCCGCGGACCACCCGGACTGCGGACACTCCGACCGACGCCTACCGCAGGCTGTTCCGCGACAACGAGCTGCCCGAAGACAGCTTCGAACGGCGCGACCTGCGGCTCTATCGGCTTCGAATGCAGACCGTGTCGATCGATCAGGGTTCGGCGGGCTCGAGGCGCGCCGGCGTCCCGTCGGGCTCCGAGGAGTGATCCGAGTCCCGTTCGGCCTCGAAGCCATCGAGAGCTGGGTCGGGCTCGGCCGGGAGCAGGACCACGAAGGTGGTGCCGACGCCCTGGCGGCTTCGGACGTCGATTCGGCCACCCGTCTCGGACACGATGCGATGTGAGATCGCCAGGCCGAGGCCCGTGCCCTGCTGCTTCGTCGTGACGAAGGGGACGAAAAGGTTGGCCAGGAGGCCCGGTGCGATGCCTGGGCCGGTGTCCCGGACGCTGATCTGCACCCAGCGACGTGCCCCTCCGCCGATGCGGAATCGGTCTTGGATTCGAGTTTCGACATAGATGTCCCCGCCGCTCGTCATGGCTTGCACGGCGTTCTGGACGAGATTGATCAGGACCTGCCGGAGGTGCTCGATGTCGATTCGCACCTTGGGCAGGTCCGGGTCCATCGCGACGTGCAGCTCGACCTCGGCTGAATCGCATTCCGGCCTGAGGAACTGAAGCGTCAACTGAACTGCCGAGTTCACGTAGATCGGCTCGGGGTCCGTGTGGGCGGGCCGCGCGTAGTCGAGGAACGAGCTGACGACGCGGTTCAGGCGGTCGACCTCGTCGACGATGATGTCGAGGAACTCGCCTCGGTCCTCGCGCTGCTCGGCGGTTTCGGAGAGGTACTGCGCGCTGGCCTTGATCGAGCCAAGCGGGTTTCGAATCTCGTGGGCCAGGCCTGCGGCCATTTCGCCGAGGGCCGCGAGTCGATCCTTTTCCTTCATCTGCTGGTAGAGCTGAGAGTTCTCGACGGTGACGGCGACCTGAGTGGCCAAGCCGGCCAGGAGCTGTACTTCTTCTCGTGAAAACGCGTCGCGGAGCCGGTCGTCTCGAAGCGCGAGGAAGCCATAGAGATGGCCGGACTCGCCGAGCAGACCCAAACACACGGAGGCCTGCAATGCGCGCATCGCGACGGCGATGTCGTGCGCGGTTTCGGCCTCTCGGTCGTCGCCGAGGAGCCTTCGCTCTTCGAGCTCACGTTCAGCGTTTTCGAGCACGGAGGCCCCGGTCCTCGACAAGCGATCGAGCAGGGGTCGGGCAGGTGCCATCTCGACACGTTCCGCGGGCTTGGGGCCGAAGTGGTTCTTGAGGATGAAGCCGCGCGCATCCGGGCCAAGTAGATAGAGCGCGCCCTGGGTGAATCGTGGAGATGCGTCGAGGCCCTCGATCAAGACCTCGCCGAGCTCGTCGACCTCGAGAATGTGTGCGAGCGACCGGCGGAGAGCGAGGATGGTCTGTTCGAGCTCGAAGCGCTCATGGAAGAACACCTGGGAGATCCATTCCTGCACTCTGGTTCGCACGGGATCGAAGAGGATGAGGACGAGGAATGCCGATACGACGACGTGGAGGAAGAGCTGGTCGCCCGAGACGAGGCGCATCAGCCAGAGAATGAAGGCCAGTACGAACGCGAGCGCGGTCAACACGCCGAGGCGGCCTGCGAGCTCGTAGAGGTCGATCAAGCGGTAGTGGGTGATCGACTGGGACAGCGCATACAGAAAGACGAGGATCAGGATCGTGCCGACCGGGGGGATGTCGAGGCCGACGTAGGGGAGGTATTCGACCAGGGTGAAGAGTGCGCCAAAGCCGCCGACCAATGCGATGTAACGAAGGCGCGCGCCTTCGACGCGGGATTCGGTTTCGAAGCCGAGCTTGTAGAGGTAGCCGAGGGCGAGGGAGAGGAAGACGGTCACATAGGTGAGGAGGCCTCCGACGACGACCGCGTGATCATAGAATGGGGTCAGCATCGCGCCGAGGAGCACCACGGCCGCCACCACGGACGCGCGACGGAGGAAGCGCGTGCGACCGGTCTCCCAGGGGACCAGGACGCCGAAGAATCGGACCGCCGACAGTGGCAGCAAGACGCCGCAGATCAGATTGAAGCGTTCCCAGAAGGGAACCCGGCCTACGACGCCGAGCATGAACGTGCTGACGTACCAAAGGCCCGTGTTGGTCGCGAGGATGCCGAAGAGCCATCGATCACGCTGGCGCCGCGTGCGCAGGAGAACGCTTACGGCGAGCGCAAAGCACAAGAGTGCAGCAATGAACGAGGTCTGGGTCCGCGCGTCCACCCGAGAAGCCTAACAGCTCCCCCGCGCCTGGTCAGTTGCTAGACTGCCGTCTGTGATGCCGGTACGAATTCTCGACGGGGCGATCGGAACCGAGCTGATCTCGCGCGGGCTGGAGCTCGAGGCGCCCAGATGGAGCGCCGCCGCGATCGCAGCGGCGCCGAATCTACTGGCAGAGATACATGCCGACTATGTGCGGGCGGGCGCGACCCTTCACACCGCCAATACGTTTCGCACCCAGCCGCGGGCCCTCGGGGAAGGTTGGGTCGACGCGCTTCGGGCCGCGGTCGGTATTGCACGCGACGCCGTTCCGGCCGGATGCGCAGTGCTCGGGAGCATGGCGCCCATCGAGGATTGCTATCGCCCCGATCTCAGCCCAGGTGCGGCGGCCCGGCCACAGCATCGAGAGATCGCATCCACGCTCGCACACGCCGGCTGTGATGTGCTTCTTTGTGAGACCTTCGCAGACGGAGCGGAGGCAATCGTCGCGGCTGAGGAAGCCGTCGCGACGGGATTGCCGGCGTGGCTGTCCCTGACCGCCGGTCCCCATGGAGACCTGCTTTCGCCAGCGGAGCTCGGGCGTGTTGGAAAGGACGCCGTGTCCACCGGGGTCGGGCGGCTTCTGGTGAACTGCATTGCCGCCACCCGGATCGATGCGTACGTCGACGCGATCGCGGCTCTCCCTGTGCCGATTGGGGTCTATGCAAACGCGGGTAGCGAGGACGAGGCGCTAGGCTGGGGGGCGACGAGTCCCAGCGCGGCTGAAGCCTATGCGGACCTCGCAGAGCGATGGGCAGAGGCGGGCGCCACGGTCATCGGCGGGTGTTGCGGCACGGGACCACTCCACATCCAAGCGCTTGCAGAGCGCTTTGCCTAGGAGCTCGCAGCGTTTTGGGTTCCCGCGCTCTGCTCGATGAGCTCGCGCACGATCAGCAGAAGGTCGGACGGCTCGAAGGGCTTGCGGAGCCAACGCTCGGGCTGGCCGTTCGGGTCAGCGTCGTCGGGAGGGGGCGCCCCGCTCATGATTGCAGCACGTGTGACCAGACCCTTCTTGCGCAGCAGCCCGAGTAGGATGTCACCGCGCTCGTCGGGAAGCGTGAGATCGATCAGCGCCGCCGAGAACGGCCCCGGGCTTGCCAGTGCCTCCGCGGCCGTGCCGACGCAGGTCGACTCCACGTTGCTCAGCGCCAAGGTCATCGAGATGAGTCCCCGCACGCCCTCGTCGTCTTCGACTACCAGCACATGCGTGCGCTCGGCTTGATCGGGCTTCATGACCCTGCTGATCCGGGTCGACTTTGGAACCATCTCAGACTCGCGTTTGACGCTGGCTTCCGGCAGCTGAATCCGGAACTTCGCGCCTCTACCTGGTGATGTATCGAGGCGGATGCGGCCACCGAGCGACTCCACCGTTCCGCGGACGATAGCCAGGCCGAGGCCCGTGCCTTCGGAGCGAGTCGTGTAGTACGGATCGAACGCGCGCTCCTTCTGCGATTCGGACATCCCCGGTCCGTTGTCACGCACCTCGAGGTCGATGAGGCTGCCGCGGGGGCGCGTATGAACCGAAACCTCTCCACCCGCCGGAACCATCTGCACGGCGTTGTGCGCTAGGTTCCAGACGATCGAGAACAGCTGGGAGCGCTTGCCCTCGACCCAACAGGAGTCTTCGACTTCGGCGTGTACGGTGACCCGCTTGCTTTGCGCCTCGGGTCGAAGCAGACGAACGACGTCGCGAATGACAGCCGACAGATCGCTGCGCGTCCGTTCGTGACTGGTGTGGCGCACCATCCGCAAGAGATCTTGCGTCGCATCGCGGGCGACCTGTGCGCTCTTCTCGATCAACGCGAGCGCTTCTTCGGGCGGAGCTTTGTCGGGACGCTCGCGGGCCACCTGGGCCCAGCCGACGATCGCGCTGAGTGCGTTCGCAACTTCATGTGAAACGCCCGCGGCGAGGTCAGCGGCGGCCGCTTTGGCTTGGATGCTTTCGGCGATCGGGCTCTCCTGCGAGGTGATCAAGACCGCTGCGCGGCCGGCCCCAGCCGGGATCGCGAGCACCTGGACTCCGGGCCTCGGTGTGAACGCCGACGACCGGCCTCCGCGCGCGCGCTCGAGGGCGTCCTTTGCGCCCTCTGCATCGGCGTCTCCGAGCAGCCGTTGTACGCCCGCGAACAGATCGGCGGGCGTCGTTCCGCCGAGCGTATCCAGTGCATGCACGTTGCCCTTCACCGCGCCGCTCTCGTCTTCTTCGAGCAGGGCCAGGCGAAGTTCGTTAGCTACCCAACTGATTAGTTCTAATGACACCGCAAACGTCCGCTTCAAGCAAAATGTAGGACGTTTTGGGCCGATCCGTCAATCGAAAGGCATGTTTTGGTGAGTGAATACGCAGACCTCGCCTCGGATGGTTAGCATCCGAGAGGCTTCCGTTGTCGTTTCGCTATGTTGTGCGGCTGGCGCCTCCTAACCCCTTCCGCTCGTTGACCTGACGTTGACATGAGGTGGCGCGGAGGGCTCCAGATCGGCCACCAATCGGAGCTGCGCACGCTGCGCGAGGTGGGCGTATTGGTGGGTGCTCTGCGCGGACTGGTGCCCGAGCTGAGCCTGGATGGCCTTGATGGAGTGGCCGCTCGTGGCAGCCTGGCTGGCTACCGAATGGCGGCCCACTTTGTGGTGACTGAGCTCGCGAAGACCGAGAGCTCGCTGGACCGCACGGAGCGGTCGCTCGTGGGCGTTGATGCGGACCGAGAAGGTCCCGTCCTTGCTGAACAGGAACTCGGGCCGGGCGTACCCCTGGCGGACGTGCCAGCGGATGGCGTCGGCCACGTCCTCGGTGAGGGCCAGGGTCAAGGCCTTGTTGTTCTTGCGCGGCCCGAGCATCGCGGGCCGGCTCTTGTTTCCCCTCTGCACGGCGCGGTCGACGATCAGTTGTGGCGGCACGTCCCGAATGCGACTTCGTGCTACCGCGTAGACTTCGCCAGCGCGAAGACCGAGCCGGGCCGTCAGATAGAAGAACGTGTACCACTGCGGGTGCATCTCGAAGATGCCGACGAGCAAGCGGTCGCGCTCCTCTTCCGTGTACCACTCGGGACTCCTCTCGGGGACGCTTTCCATTGGCACGTACGGCACCGACGGGAGGTGCCCCCGTTTCCACATGAACCGGAGAACGGCCTTCAGAAGCGAGAGGCGGTTGTTCACCGACTTGGGTCCCAGGGTAGGGGAGAACTTGCTC
>Ga0209567_10001033_pt1 | contig 14762 bp, 12 predicted proteins | sample COG_12_FD_184756 | JGI IMG/M metagenome (GOLD analysis project Ga0209567, IMG submission 184756) | Pelagic marine sediment microbial communities from the LTER site Helgoland, North Sea, for post-phytoplankton bloom and carbon turnover... | ecosystem: Environmental > Aquatic > Marine > Neritic...
CTCTCTGGTCGAAAGAGTAGGGGTTAAACCCGAGTTTGCCGTGACCGGTGGTATGGCTAAAAACCGCGGGGTGATGGACCGTCTGATGCCGCTTATCGGTCTTGAGCGGATGCAGACGAAATGGGATACCCAGATTGCCGGAGCTGCCGGAGCCGCATTGTTCGCGTATAAGCTATGCCAGAAAGGCAAAAGACGAAAGAAGTAGATAGATAATAATTAACCAATAACCAAAACCTGAAGGGTTTTCATGGATACCGTGAATTTAAGTATTGACGGGCAGCAGGTTGCAGTCCCTGCGGGAACCACTATTTTAGAGGCCGCTGGAAAAGTCGACATCTACATCCCTGTCCTGTGCCATCATCCGGATTTGCCGCCGGCTAAAAATGGCACGGCGGTCAAGGCTATCTATCAGGGGGCGCAAAAACTGGATAATGCCGTGCCGGAAGAACCGGGTAGGGGCTGTGGGATCTGTGTGGTCGAGGTTGAAGGTCAGAAGGACCTGGTGGGATCATGTGTCACCGAAGTCGCAGCCGGGATGGTTGTGATCACGCAAAATGATCGTATCAAAGCGACCCGTCAGGAAAATCTGTTGCCCATAATGACCCGCCATCGGCATGCCTGCCTGACCTGCGCCCAGCAGGAAGGTTGCCCCCGAACCCAGTGCTCCTTCAATGTGCCCGAAAACGAGCGCTGTTGTGCGCAGTTCGGCCGCTGTGAACTGCAAAACGTGGCCAACTATGTCGGCATACCGGATGCAACACCGAGATGGGTCCCGACCGATTTGGCCCTGCTCAAAGACCATCCTTTGTTTGAAAGGGATTACAATTTATGTATCGGTTGCACACGATGTGTGCGTGCCTGCCATGATTTGCGGGGTATCGGAGCCATCGGGTTTATTTATGATGTGCAGGGACAGGTACAAATCGGCACCGTGGCGGAAACCCTTGAGGCTTCCGGCTGCAAGTTCTGCACGGCATGCGTTGAAGTCTGTCCGACCGGGGCTTTGGTGGACAAGGCGGTTGATGCCGGTACCCGGGAAAACGACATCGTTCCCTGCAGCGCCGTATGCCCGGCCCATATTGATGTTCCCGGTTATTTAAGAATGATTGCCGAGGGCAAAGCCGATGAAGCCAATGCCATTATTCGCGAGAAAGTTCCTTTTCCGGGCGTTCTGGGCAGGGTGTGCATCCATCCCTGTGAAGCAGTATGCCGGCGAGGCGAGGTCAACGAGCCCATTTCCATCTGTGCCTTGAAAAGATATGCGGCCGATGGTGAAAATGGCCTGTGGAAAAATGAAAGCAGAGCGGCGCCGGACACCGGGAAAAAGGTGGCGGTAGTCGGCGCCGGGCCTGCCGGCCTGACAGCGGCATATTATCTGCGCAAGCAAGGTCATACCGTTGCTCTGCTGGATGCCGGCAGCCAAGCCGGCGGGATGATGCGCTACGGCATTCCCGAATATCGACTTCCGCGAAAGGTGCTGGACCGGGAGATCAAAGACATCCTTGATCTGGGCATTGAGTTTCAACCGAATCAATCCCTGGGTAAAGATCTATCCCTTGAGCGACTCAAAAATGATGGATTCGACGCCGTATTTTTGGGGGTCGGAGCTCAACAAAGTCGTCGTATTCCTCTGGAAGGCTGCCATACGACCGATGTGCTCTGGGGAGTCGAGTTTTTGCGAAAAGTTGCCGAAGGCGAAGCGGTGAATATCCAGGATAAAGTCGTGGTCATCGGCGGCGGCAATCTGGCCGTGGATGTGGCCATGACCGCGCGTCGCTGTGGAGCCGGCGATGTTAAAATGGCCTGTCTGGAGTGTTTAGAGGAAATGCCGGTCAGCCGCTGGGAACTTGAAGAAGCCCGCGCCGAAGGTATTGAAGTCATGACTTCCCGGGGACCTGATAAAATTATCAGTGACGATGGCAAGGTCACCCGCATGGACCTGGTAGAGTGCACCTGTGTGTTCGATGATAGCGGCAAATTTTGTCCCGAGTTCAGCGAAAAAAAGGAATGTATTCTGGTGGACCAGGTCATTTTGGCCGTCGGCCAGGCGGCTGATCTTTCATTTATAGATGAAACCGGTGACATCAGGATTGACCAAGGACTGATTGTTGTCAATGAAGAAAGCCTGGAAACCGGCATGCCAGGTGTATATGCCGGCGGAGATGCGGTTAAAATGCCGGGGGCCGTCATTCATGCCATTGCCGCCGGGCGCCGGACCGCCGAATCCATTGACAGGGCCCTGGGGGGGTCCGGCGAGATTGATGAAACGCTTTTTCCGCGCGCAAATCCCGATCCCCATCTGGGACGTGATGAGGGATTCGCCGGCTGGGTTCGTGAAAAGGTGCCGGAGCTTGACGTCGGGGTTCGCATCAAGAACTTTGACGAAGTCGTTACGGGGTTTAGCGTTGAAGAGGCGGTTAAAGAAGCCAAACGCTGCCTGCAGTGCGATCTGCGCTTGTTGATCGGATGCAATCCCGCACCTCCGGCACACTGGTTACCCTTTGATGAAGAAAACCTCAACCAGGTACCCGAGACCGAAGGGGTTTTTAAACTGCTGGATGCCGACCGTCAGATTCTATCGATTAAGGGTACGGCCAACCTTCGCCAGTATCTCCTGGAAACCTTGGGGGACAACGAGACCGCATTCTTTTTCGAATTTGAAGAAGACAAAATGTTTTCCCAGCGTGAAAGTGAAATGATCCAGAAATATCTGCAGCAACACGGAAAGATGCCCGGTGGAGGCGGGGATGATCTGGATGACCTGTATTAACCCCAACTTTGCAACTAAGGGGTTAAGCCGGTTGACAGTCCAATTTGAACCCTCTATTTACCGGAGTTAACCGATTGGGAGGTTTTTCCCCGGATTTATTCAATTAATGGTTGATATTTATTCTGAAAAGCATTACGGAATATAGTTTCAAATTTCAGCCTAGTTTTACTAAGTCCATCGATTCGTAAATACGATGAGGTATTTACTCACTCAGGACTTAGTGCTGGGTAAGCAATTACGTTGGATTGTTAATATTTATATGTCACTGTAATTGCGAATCTAAGCACTAAGGAATCAAACGCAGCTGGAGATAAAAAGCAGCAGTGTTATCTTATAAAATTACAGACCATTGTATACAACTGGAAAGGAGTGAACAGAAATGGCAGATTTATCAACTCAATACCTCGGAATGACACTGAGTAATCCTGTGATCGCCGGCAGCTCAGGTTTAACCAATTCGGTTAAAAGCATCAAACAGCTCGAGGAGGGCGGTGCGGGCGCTGTGGTTTTAAAATCCATATTTGAAGAAGAAATCGCCTTTGAATATGATGATATTTTGAAAGAAGCCGAATCCAAAGGCTATGACCTGGACCAATTCGATTACTATGATTACAAAATCAAAGAGGACAATTTAAATAAATACACCGCACTCATCAGCGAGAGCAAAAAAAGTGTTTCCATTCCCGTTATAGCCAGTGTCAACTGTGTTTATTCCCACGAATGGCTGGCGTTTGTATCACAAATTGAAAAAGCCGGGGCGGATGCACTGGAACTGAATATGTTTTTTCTGCCTTCTGATTTTGAGCGCACCAGCGAAGAGAAAGAGGCGGCCTATTTTCAGATCATCGAGAAGGTGCAAAAAGCGGTTACCATACCCATTTCGTTGAAAATCAGCTACTATTTTTCCAACCTGGGACCCATGATCCAGAGATTGTCGGAAACCGGTATCGCAGGGCTGGTGCTGTTTAACCGTTTTTTTAGCCCGGACTTTGATATCGACAAATTTGAGGTAGTTCCCTCCAATACCTTCAGCGCGCCGACCGACCTGCCGATCTCTTTGCGCTGGATCGCCATTATGGCCGAAAGGGTTAAATGTGATCTGGCGGCTTCTACCGGGGTTCATGACGGCACAGCTGTTATCAAACAGTTGCTGGCAGGCGCCAATGCTGTTCAGGTGGTTTCGGCCCTTTACAAAAACGATAAAGGCTATATTCAAGAAATGCTCAAAACCCTGGAAGAGTGGATGGCTAAGAAGGGGTTCAATAGTTTAGCTGATTTTAGAGGAAAAATGAGCCAGGCCAAAAGCAGTGATCCGGCGGCCTATGAAAGAATGCAGTTTATGAAGTATTTTGGCGGGAAAGGTTGATGGAACCAAGAACAGTTGGATCATCCTGTGTTTGGTACCAAAGAAGTAAGGTATTTATTTAAGTCTGAGTTTGAGTCTCAGCCATGGAATATTGGAATGATGGTTTTTAAAGGATATTGCCCTTTTATTTTTTATCGTTAATACAACTTTATCCATTAACCCAACATTACAGTATCCTCTCCAAGTCAGCTTCCTGCCCGCAGGGCTTACAGGCCGGCGGGTAATCTCCGCGGGCCGGAGGCCAAAACCCAGTATTCCATTATTCCAGCTTTCCAACATTCCATGTGGGACGAAATCCCGACCTTGTTCCTCCTGCGACCCTCACCCTCCCATCATCCTCTCATCTCTTTGAAGGCGTTTATGAGGCCATTGGTGGACCCGTCATGGGTGTTTAGCGGTTGATCGTCAGATAACTCCGGCTGAATTTTTTTGGCCAACTGTTTGCCCAACTCAACTCCCCATTGGTCGAAGGAAAAAATATTCCATAGCACCCCCTGGACAAATATTTTATGCTCGTACATGGCAATCAGACTGCCCAGAGTTTCGGGAGTAAGTTTGCGAAACAAAATTGAATTGGTGGGCTTGTTGCCGTTAAATATTCTATAGGGGGCTAATTTTTTAATTTGGTCATCACTTTTACCGTCCTGCTTTAATTCCGCCACTACTTCCTCGCCGGTTTTACCATTCAGAAGGGCTTCGGTCTGGGCAAAGAAATTGGAGAGCAGAATGGTGTGATGTTCGCCAAGCGGATTGTGGCTGACGGCCGGTGCCAGAAAGTCGGCAGGAATCAATTTGGTTCCCTGGTGAATGAGCTGGTAAAAAGAATGCTGTCCGTTGGTGCCCGGCTCGCCCCAAATGATGGGCCCTGATTGATAGGCTATTTTATTGCCGCTTCTGTCTACCGATTTGCCGTTGCTTTCCATATTGCCCTGTTGAAAATAGGCCGGAAAACGATGCATGTACTGGTCATAGGGCAAAATTGCCTCCGATTGGGCACCAAAAAAATTGATATACCAGATACCAATCAGGGCCAGCAGAACCGGAATATTTTTCTCAAACGGCTCGGATCTAAAATGCTGATCCATTGCATGAGCTCCCCGGAGCAGCTCACCGAAATTATCAAAGCCAATATAACAGGCAATGGACAAACCGATGGCCGACCACAGGGAATACCGACCGCCGACCCAATCCCAGAAAATGAACATATTGTCATCGTCAATGCCGAAGGCGGCGACTGCCTCGGCATTGGTCGAGATAGCGACAAAATGTCTGGCGACATGGGCATGCTTTTTGGCGTGATCTAAAAACCAGCTTCTGGCACTAAATGCATTGGTCATGGTTTCCTGGGTGGTAAAAGTTTTAGAGGCCACGATGAAGAGCGTTGTTGCCGGATTAAGATCTTTCAAAGTCTCCGCAATGTGGGTACCGTCGATGTTGGAAATGAAATGAACGGACAATCCCTCCTGGGCATATGGACGCAGTGCTTCGGTGACCATGACCGGCCCCAGATCTGATCCTCCGATTCCGATGTTGACGATGTCGGTAATCTTTTTACCGGTATAACCCATCCATTCTCCGGAGTTTATTTGACCGGAAAACGTCTTGATTTTCTGCAAAACGGCGTTGACGTCCGGCATCACATCTTCACCGTCCACGATGATCGGCGTATTCGTTCTGTTTCTCAAGGCAATATGAAGCACGGCACGGTTTTCGGTAGCATTTATTTTTTCTCCGTTAAACATGCTCACGATGGCCTTTTTGACACCGGCTTCATCGGCCAGGCCCATAAGCAGCCTCAGGGTTTCTTCCGTTATCCGATTTTTTGAACAATCCACCAAAATGTCTTTGAACCTGATAGAAAATTTTTTGAACCGATCGGGATCTCCGGCGAAGAGGTCTTTCATATGGAGCGGCTCTATCTTTTGATAATGATCCAATAACTTCCGCCAGCTGTCTGTTTGACTTGGATTGATATTGCGCAGCATTTTTAAACCCCCAAATAGAATTTAGGATTTGGCCTGCCCACTATCGTGCGCCTGAGGCGGACTCAGGCGAGGCGGGCGGGGATTTCGGATTATTTAAGGACTTTTCTCAGGTTGATAAAATTACTGCGGTCAAAACCAAGGGTCTTGAAAAAGGAGAGCAGGTCGGTGGAATCCCAGCGGACTGAAGTGTAAACATTTTCGACGCCCTGGGCCTTGTAATAGCCAAACAGTTCTTCTGCCAGAGTTTCGCCGATACCCTGTCCCATGCAATTGGTGTCTACTCCCAGGGTGGCAATCCAGGCACTTTTGGGCATGCCGAAACCGGCGGTAAGGATATAGCTGATCATAAAGCCTACAAGTTTACCATCCTGTTCAGCCACGAAACAGGCCCCATCGTTTCTTTGGGCGTGTTCTTCCACCACGCGCTTGAAGTCCGGATCGACCGGTTTCATAGTGATGGCCCCATAGATCCTGCTTATTTCGTCCGCGTCATTTTTTTGTAAATTTCTAATTTGAACTTTATTCACAGATGAATCCCTTTTTCTGAAATTTAACTATATTCGGATAATTTTAACCTTGTGACCAACCCAATTCGGCGGAAGGTAAACCCTGCCGCTGTTACCACTTGATTTGACCCGTTTTTCGATCATCTCTTCACCGTAGATCTCAAACTTGACCTTGTTATTGGGAGCATCTATTTTATTTGGCGCATCTACGATGGGCACTTTGTCATTGCTTGGCGTTTGTTTTTTTTCGTTTGGCACGTTAATCGCCTCTTTTGTTTATTAGCTTAAATTGAAAATTTTTTCCACCACCTAATTAATCCGCCCTGAATAATAGAAAATTTAAAGTTATCACTACACATCCCAAGGCAACAAATAGGCTTGATTGTTGATGCGAGATGCTGTAAACAAGGTGTTTTGAAAGCTACAATACAGCTACAATGTATCAGAGTCAAGTAAAATAATAGCGATCGTTCAAAGGCTTGTCTGCCTTTGGTGGATTCAGAGTTCACAGGTTGTTGTTCCAGGTCAATTCCTTAAAAATTAAAAAGAGGTCTACATATGATTACAATCGGTATTGATGTCGGTTCCATTACCACCAAAGCAGCGGTGGCCAAAGATGGTGCGGTGATTGCGGATAAAGTGGTTTTAACCGGTTACAATGCCCAGTTTGCCGGGGAAAAAGTGTTTGACGAAATTCTAAAGGAAAGTGGAATAGACCGGCCTTCGATCGAAAAAATTATATCCACGGGCTACGGTCGCAACAGTGTGACATTCGCCGACAAAGCAGTTACCGAAATTACATGCCATGCTGCGGGTGCCTATTATTTAGACCCTGAGGTCCGATCCGTCATTGATATCGGCGGTCAGGACAGCAAAGCCATTGCCGTCAATGATACCGGAAGCCCCCTGGACTTTGCCATGAATGATAAATGTGCAGCCGGCACCGGTCGTTTTTTAGAAGTCATGGCAAGGGCCTTGGAGATAGATCTCGATAATTTTGGAGATTGGTCGTTAAAAGCGCAACAACCCTCCACCATCAGCAGCTTGTGTACGGTTTTCGCGGAATCCGAGGTCATCTCCCTTATCTCGAAGGGGGAAAAAAGGGTGAACATCATTGCCGGTAATCATGAGGCCATCGCTGCCAGGGTCGTTGCGATGGCGAATCGGGTTGGTTTTAGCCCCCGGATTATGATGACCGGCGGCGTGGCTAAAAATATCGGTGTTGTACGAGCGCTGGAGCGGAAAATCGGTCAAAAAATAGAGGTGTCGGAAAAATCCCAGGTGACAGGTGCTATCGGAGCGGCGATAATAGCGCAAAGGGCATAGGGCAGAGAGCTGGGATACAAGCTCGAGCCGGCCTTTTTTCTTAATTAATATTTTTCGACCTGCTTGCGGGGCGACGGCTGGAGCCTATCATGCCGGGCCATCGTCACGACGCAGGGTGACGACAGCTGGTGCCGTGCGCCTTCAACCCGGTGGCGAAAATTTTGCTACCGACTGGAGACAAGTAATCAGCAACCGACATCCGGTCACAAGGGAATCTTCACTCTTCCGGCTCCAGCTTCATATGCTCCGGGATGATCATCGCTTCAACGATGATTTCTTTAAATGAAAGTATTTTTACACCCAGATCATATTCTTCACCGAGATCATGGATCTGGTCAAAGCAGTTATGACACGGTGCAATCACAATTTTGGCCCCTGTCGCCTTGATTTGCTCTGCTTTTACCCGACCCGAGGCCATGCGTACCGGTTTGTACTTGGGTCCCATTGGCATGATGCCGCCGCCGCCGCCGCAACAGTGGTTGTGGTCGCGGTTGGGTGACATATCCCGGAAATCCTCGGCCAGGTAGGGGATGATTTTGCGTGCTTCTTCCCAGAGTCCGCCATTGCGAGACACATTGCATGGATCCTGGTAGGTAACCGGTTCCTTGATTTTCTTATGGGGGTCAATTTTAATGCGACCGTCCCTTAAATATTCATAAATCAAGCGCACAAAGTGCACGACTTCAACCGGTGGTTGGCCGCCCTCATAACCGGCCATATAAGGTCCTTCAAATGCCATGGACCGATAGGCATGGCCGCATTCAGTAATTAAAATATTTTCTGCACCCAGTTCCAGCGCTTTTTCATAGACATTTTTGACCTGCTGACCGGCCAAGCCGCGGTCACCGCAGAACATCGGCAAATTCGTACAATCCCAACCGAAACTGGGTATGGTCCAGCTTTCGCCGGCAGCGGAGAGAATGATACCGGCATAAGAGATATCCTGCGGATAATAGACGGGTTCGCGGGGATTGATGGTGTACATGAATTTTACGTTTTGCCTGTCCACGGGTATTTCGACCCCCCGGTAATCATCTTCGGCCTCTTCGGCCATCCATTCGCAGGTATCGATGAGCTCTTCCTTCGGTATGGCCATGTGATTGCCGGATTTGCGGCAGTTTTCCGAAAATTCATACAGGCTATGCGGTTTGAAACCCTGGGAATGACAGACATTGCGCGAAATAGAGATCATGGTTGCAATGTCGATACCAAAGGGACAAAACATGGCGCAGCGTTTGCACATGGTGCATTGCAGCCAGGAGATTTCATAACTTTTTTTTAAAAACGCGCGACTTATTTTACCCTTGCGGCGATACATTTCACCCAGAGTTTGCTTGAATTTATACGCTGGACTCAGTTTTGGATTGCGATCGTTCGCCAGATACACAAAGCAGCTTTCAGCACACAGCCCGCAGCGTGAACAAATGCCGAGCCAGGTTCGAATTCGGGCACTGTCATTGGCATCAAGTATTTTGCGAATCGCATCCTGGTTAATAGGCGATTCATTGCGTTCGAATTCTTCTTCGAGGACATCCTTTATATCAGCCATCTGAGACTCCAGGGTAATACCTTTAATCTTTACAGTACAATCAACTATAGTGCTCATTTAAGCAAAACGTGCGGTTAACAAATATCAAATTACAAGCACCAAATAACAAATAAATCTCAAATTCAAAATCTCAATGACCGAAATTTTACGGGGTCGTAATAAATTGGGTCCCACAATTCTATCGAAAGCTGAGGTCCACAACCATCAGGAACGCCTGGATTCCAGCTTTCGCCGGAATGACAGCTCGAGTCGGTATCGTAGCCTTTACAGAACCTTCAAGTTTTTGATTTTGAATTTTGGTCATTGGTTTTTATTTGATATTTGTGATTTGGTATTTGCGATTTCGGGCTAAGTCTTCTGTAAATTAAAAATCTTTGAAAACACTTAAACACTTTAGATCTTACCAGGATCTAGCCCCCCGCCTGCCTCCCATTTCAAAGCCAATAAATGCCCGGGTAAAGAAGAACAGGATCATGTGTCCGAGTTTGGTAAAGGGAATCAATATCAATAGAAGTTCACCGGCTATAACGTGCGCTATCATCATTGGTTCATAAGGTCCAAACTGATGGTAAGCCAAAAACCCTGTCAAAAAGGGCAGGGCGGTGAGTCCCAGCAAGATGTAGTCCCATACCCCGGTAAGGATCCGCACTTCGCTGCGTACGATCCGTCGGATTATCAAAAAAATAATCGAAACAATCAGAATGACAGACATGACATCTGCCCACAGGTTCGGCATGGACCACAGACTTATCCCGAAGGCTTCATCCCACAGGATGTTATGGGGGCAGAGAAACAGCGGCACAGCTATCAGAGTGAAATGGAATGTGAACACCATGAAAGTGAAAACCGGCTGCAGACGCATGGAAGCACTTCCCCACGGGATGATCCAGTAAAGGATCGATTTAAAACCCCAGGTAAAACTGGCATGGTTATAAAACACTTGATCCTTTTTGCGGCTGAGTCGGAACAGCCAGACTAATCGACAAATCAGTCCTCCCCAAAAGATTATGAAGCAGGCCCACAAAGCCGGTCCGGTCAAAAAATTATACATGCTAAGTTGGTTCTCCCCAGCGATTCAAGACATTTAATTTCGCGGCTGAAAGCCGCTCCCACGGGGGTTTTTATGGTAACTTGGACTTTCCGGATAAGCGCCCTATTTAATAACATCGAGAATCTTTTTGAACCTGTCGCCCTCGGCTACATCGAGCAATTCAAACAAGGCCGTTTCCACGCTGGTTATTTCGGCGCCGGTGCTCTTGCACTTTTCCAAACCGATCTGTTTGTTTTCGATGAGGCGTGAAGATATCGCATCGGCAACAAGTTGAACATCGTATAGAGCCTTTCTCAGATCTCTCACAGTCTGATATACACAAACGTGGGCTTCGATTCCGGCAACCAGGACGTTAGGGCGATTCAAGGCCTGGAGGGCCTGCCTGATTTCATTATTTTTGTAACAGCTGAAGCTGTATTTAGGTATCGCCTGCAGGTCAGTTAAGAGTTCGGCAACCTCCTGGACGGTGGGTCCCAGCCCCTTTGGGTTTTGTTCCGCCCACAGGATGGGAATTTCCAGCACCCGCATGCCTTTGACAAGCTTTTTTAAATTTTTAAAAAGATTCTCTTTAGCATACATCGAATGCGCCAATTTGCCCTGAACATCAACCAGCAGGAAAACCGTATTATCCGTTGTCAGCATTTACAACTTCTCCCTTGAAGTTTATACTAAAAAGGCAGAGTCCTGTCGGCTCCGCCTTAATAAAAATGATGTTCTCGATAATAATAAGAAAACCTAGTTTTCTTCGGGGTCAAATACTGCCTCACTGCGCCATTGACCCATACGCATCCAACCATCCCTGCGTTCTTCGAGTTTTCTTCTTTCTTCTATCTTGCGTCTTTCCTTACCGCCCCTTATAAAATATTTAGAACTGAGGGTGACGCGTTTATCTGCCTCCGAACGCCGTTCAACCGGTGATCGCTTGGCCCAGATGTCTTCCCGTATAAGCTGGAGACCGTTTTTGCTGTTTTGCTTCAAATTGTCCATGCCGGATTCCTCTGCGCATCACATTCGATCTAATGGGATTTATAGGATAATATGTTGATTCTGTCAATTATTTTTTAGCAAAGCTATAATAATCAACCAATTGTGGCATGGTTCGATATACATTAGTTGAAGATTTTGCTTGCCAAAACCGTACCGGTTCTGGTATAGAATTTACGTTCTACGGGACGTTTAGTAGATGAGCCGCATTCATTTTTTTCGAGGGGTTTCAACATGGCTGATCTTCAAGCCATCTGAATTAACAAGTGCATCAATTATGGTGCGACTGGCAACTTTGTAAGCCTTAAGAAGTATCAACCAGGAAAGGAGGAAAAGGTATGAAAAGATTTAAACTTATTTCACTATTGGTTGCTGCAGTATTTTTAGTAACGGCCGGTCTTGCGGTGGCCGGAACCCTGGCGGATGTCAAAGCCAAAGGCTATATATCGGTCGGTGTTAATGAAGGCATGGTCGGATTCTCCAAACCGGATGAAAAAGGGGTCTGGCGCGGACTGGATGTCGATACCGCCCGCGCAATCTCCATATCGGTGTTTGGCACTCCTGACAAATTAAAATTCGTACCTTTGACAGCCAAAACCCGTTTTACCGCCTTGCAGTCCGGTGAAATCGACGTGCTGACACGCAATTGTACCCAGACATTGGGTCGTGAAACAGCTCTGGGCCTCGCATTTGCCCACGTGAACTACTATGATGGACAAGGATTTTTAGTGCCCAAAAAACTGGGTATCAAAAGCGCCAAAGAACTCGACGGCGCTACGGTATGCGTGCTGCCGGGTACGACCACCGAACTCAACGTGGCGGATTTTTTCAGGGCTAATGGAATGAAGATGAAGCCGGTAGTTATCGAGAGCACCCCTGAACTTACCAAAGCTTTTTTTGCCGGGCGTTGTGACGTATTAACTTCGGATGCCTCCCAACTGGCCTCCCATCGTTCCATCGCGCGCGATCCGAATGATTACATCATTCTACCGGAAATCATTTCCAAGGAACCCCTGGCGCCTGTGGTCCGTCACGGAGACGACAATTGGTATGACATTGTTAATTTTTCGGTGCTGGCGTTGATTGCAGCAGAAGAACTGGGAATTACCTCCAGGAACGTAGATGCCATGCTTAAAAGCAAAGACCCAAAGATCCAGAGATTTTTAGGCGTCAGCCCGGGGAACGGCAAAGCGCTGGGAATAGACGAAAACTGGGCTTACAAAATCGTCAAACACGTTGGAAATTACGGTGAGATCTTTGAGCGCAATGTTGGTGTCAACACACCTTTGAAAATCGAACGCGGTTTGAATGCGCAGTGGACAAATGGCGGGTTGATGTATGCCCCTCCGTTTAAGTAGGAATTGAGTTAAGAAAAGGTGCCACGAATAGTGGCACCTTTTTTAAATGTGGGTTGAAGATGACCAAGGAAAATCCAGACCCAAAGCAAACCTCCCCGTCGGGTAACGTTACTTTCTGGTACGATCCGCGTAAGCGGGCCATCCTGTATCAGTTGGGCGTACTGGCCATGGTGGGGCTGCTGGGATATTACCTGGTTTCCAACACCCTGGCCAATTTGGAGAGACAAAACATTGCCACCGGTTTTGGATTTCTTGAAAAAGAAGCTTCTTTTGAAATCGGTGAATCTTTAATTCTTTACTCAGCGGCGGACAAATATGCACGCGCCCTAATGGTGGGTGTTTTAAATACGCTGCTGGTGTCTTTTATCGGAGTTGTCCTGACGGTTATCCTCGGGACCTTTATCGGCATCGCGCGGTTATCAACAAACTGGTTGGTATCAAGGTTGGCGGCTGTCTATATAGAGGTCTTTCAGGATATTCCAGTGTTGTTGCAGCTTTTCTTCTGGTATGCATTTTTTTATGAAATGCTTCCGGGTCCCCGACAGGCACTTAGCCCATTTTCCGGTGTCTTCTTGTCAAATCGCGGCCTTGTTTTTGCCGTTCCGCAGTTTCATCCGACGCATATGTATATGGCCGTTGCTTTTCTGGCCGGTTGTATCTGTATTTACTTTCTGCGTCGCTGGGCACGCATGCGACAGGCAAAAACCGGAATGGCCTTCCCCATTATTCGCGTTTCTGTCGTCATTCTTATCCTACTTCCGCTTTTGGCCTGGCTGGCAGGGGGGGCACCAACAAAGATGAGTGTCCCTGAATTCAAAGCTTTCAATTTCCAGGGCGGGCTGAATGTCAGCCCTGAATTTACTGCCCTTTTACTGGGTCTAGTGCTATATACAGCGGCCTTTGTGGCGGAGGCCGTGCGCGCCGGTATCCAGGCAGTGAGCAAAGGACAAAGAGAAGCTGCCATGTCAATCGGATTAAATACCAATCAAGTATTACAGCTGGTAATATTACCCCAGGCCTTGAGGGTGATCATACCGCCTTTGACCAGTCAGATGTTGAGCCTTACCAAGAACAGCTCGCTGGCTGTGGCCATCGGTTATCCCGATTTTGTCTCGGTTGCCGGTACGGCCATCAATCAAACCGGACAGGCCATTGAGGGTGTGGCAATGATCATGATTGTTTATCTTTTTTTCAGTTTATCGACCTCTGCATTTATGAACTGGTATAATAAGAAAATTGCTCTTGTGGAAAGATAGTTTGCCGGATGGAAAAGGCTAATCAAATTAAAGAAACCGAAATTATTAAACCTCCGGTGACCCAGGTGGGAGCGATCGGATGGGTTCGAACCAATCTTTTTAAAGGCTGGTTTAACTCCATACTCACCCTAATCACGGTGTATTTTCTATGGGTAATCATACCTCCGCTGATTCGGTGGACATTTATCGACAGCCTTTGGTTCTCAACCGGAGCGGAATGCCAGCAGAGTGATGGCGCCTGCTGGTCGATTATACCCGCCAATATACGATTTATCATTTTCGGATTTTTCCCCTATGATCAGCAATGGAGACCATTTGTGGCGATGGTCCTGCTAGTCGGCATGCTCTTTTTCAGCCGCAACAGAAATCACTGGAAAAAATCTCTGATCTACGCCTGGATTATAGGTCTTTTCCTGATGGGTTTACTGATGAAGGGAGGGCTTTTCGGTTTAAGCCCCGTAGAAAGTACCAAGTGGGGCGGGCTTCCATTAACGCTGTTATTGTCCGTTTTCGGACTCACCGCTGCATACCCTTTGGGTGTCATTCTGGCCCTGGGACGCCGATCCAAAATGCCGACTGTCAGAATCCTGTCCGTCATATACATTGAGCTC
>Ga0209567_10001034_pt1 | contig 14755 bp, 15 predicted proteins | sample COG_12_FD_184756 | JGI IMG/M metagenome (GOLD analysis project Ga0209567, IMG submission 184756) | Pelagic marine sediment microbial communities from the LTER site Helgoland, North Sea, for post-phytoplankton bloom and carbon turnover... | ecosystem: Environmental > Aquatic > Marine > Neritic...
TTACATATAACAACGGATGCGGCAACTGCAGCATGATGATGACAATGATGATGACAATGGCAATAATTCTATTAACGATTGGTTTATCTTGTGAAAGTGAGGATATATTATAATGGCCGATAATAGACAAAAGTTTGATTTAGACTACAACAATGAAAGTCCATTGACACAGGTCCCAATACTTGACACATTCTTTCAAAATAACAACGTTGAATCATGGAACGTTGGTTCTGATGAAACAATAGAGGTTAGCTATAACTCTGCGGATACCTCAAATCCAACACGTCTGGCATTAATTGACTATGGTATCGATGGTGCCAAGGATTTATTTAATTCCAACTCAAACGCGACATACAACGCCATTGTAGTAGGAAACCAAATAATAAAATCCCAAATGTTGGGAGGATCTGAGGGAAGGTATGAGCTTGTACATTACAGGGAACCACCATTATTCTTAGAACAAAATGTAAACTACAAACTGCCAGATGATGAGAAGGCAATTGCATCAACACCGGTATATGCAGAGATTGCCGCAACCTCAACAGGTGCAACACAGACAGGAATCGATGCGACATTTGTAAAGATTAACCAGTTCAATAGCATTATACGCCAAAAGAATATGACGATATCCGCACCTAACAGTAACATCACAATAAATGAACCTGGTCTGTTCAGGATAGACGCGACAATGGCCTTCACTGGTGAGACCAGCACAAACTTTGAGGTGATGGTTCATGTTAATGACACTCCAATAAACCATATTACATCTGTAAGAAAAACGGGAACCGCACCAAATGACGTCGGGGCGATGGCATTATTTGGAACTGTTAATTTGTCAGTCAATGACGTTGTGGATCTCAGGGTGTCCAGTGATGATGTAACTGGTGCAGACTTTCGAGTGATAAGAGCCAATTTTATACTAAATAAGGTGAGATAACCAATGGCTACTCAACAGCCAATTTTTTTTAAGACAATTGACACCAAAAGTACAACCGCGACTGAATACATTCCCATCAATACAAATAACCAGGCTTGGCATGTTGATGAATCCCGCAGTATTATGCTTGTGCCAACGGCTGGTAAGTTTGTAGAAATGAACATAAAGATTGATACCGCACCATCTGGGGCAAGCAAGAAATACACGTTTTCATTAATGGTTAATGGTGTTGCATCAACAACTCTAACAGGTGATATTACAGACACTGCAACCACGTTAACAGTCACAATGGATCAGTCCATATCAGCAGGGGACAGGGTGTCATTAGAAAGTGATCCGGTGGCTTCACCCGCTGCATTTGGAAGGATAGATGGTAATTTTATTTGGGAACCTACCACAGACGATGAATATATTTACATGGGTGGACACCCAAGTAATACGTTAAATAATGCCTCAGAAGAGTGGTCTCCATTAAATGGAGGTGCTCATACATGGGGAGGTTCCAGAAACAAACGAGCACAAACAATGCCAACGGCTGGAACCATAAAAAAACTTGCTATTTTTGTCGATGGAAGTCCAGGAGTAGGCAAGACATTTACTTTTACAGTAGATAAAGACGGCACGGGCAGCACTGAAACAGTAGTAATTGATGACGGTGATGAAAATGTTACCCAGTTTAATAACAATGACATTTGGACTATAACCGCAGGCGATAATATGGCTTTTTCATGTGTACCAGCATCAACGCCAGATATTGCAAATGCAATATGTTCATGTGTATTTGTCCCTACAACTACGGGACAGATACCTCTTTTGGGTGGTTCTGGGGATAATGCCATGAATATCGCAGCAACAGAATATATGCAAATAGGTGAACAACAGAATCTAACAGGAACTAGAACGTCTGTAGATTTAGAACTTGTGAATGTTAATATAACTTTTGAGAAGTTTTATGTTCAATTAAATTCGGCATGTGGTGGTGATGGATACGATTGTAATCTTGAAATTGATACGGTTTCAGATGAAACAATTGACGTTGCAATAGCTGGAACAGGCACGGCATTTAATACCACAGGGGCGTCGGTGGATGTAGTTGCAGGGGAAAAACTTAGTATTGAATTAGTACCCGATGCGGGATCTGCGCCAACTAGTGCCAGAACAATCCAATACGGGTTATTATTTACGTTTGGAGCAGCACCCCCAGCAGCAGCACGGGTAATCTATCAAGGAATCTATAATTCAAGCGGGATGATATGATTTAACATGGTTGATTCTTTTCTTCTTCTAAATAGCGGGGATTATGTTCTCCTAAACATAGGTGATAAGATACTCCTTAACGGTGCAGTCCCAACACCAACAGGGGTAGTGATAGAGGGGCAGCACGCCGTAGCAGATCTTAGAGGAATAGGGGCAGACAAGAAAAAGAAGAGAATACGTTTACACGAGTTTGAATCCACGGGCAGGATATCCAGAGTAAAGACATTCGCAGCAACTGCCAGAATACAAAAGCTTACAGAGATGTCAGCTACTGCCAAGATAACCCGACTCTTTGAGGGAATAGCTACTGCCAAGTTAACGAGACTCAACACAAGAATCGCAGAAGGATTAGTTTACACCAGAAAGACACCAAAACCAACCACCCAAGAGGAAATAAGTGACAAACTTGACAACTTGGACAGCAAGATGAACGCACATTACAAGTCACTAAAAGAGAAGGATTACACCAATAGAAAGCTCAAGGATATCAGGGAATTATATGACATGTACAAGGATATGGATGAATAAACTAGTTCTATTTTATCAGCCCTAACGAAATATCACTATGTATCAACAGACAATGCCCTGTATAATCAAGGAAGGATTCGCCACAATAGACGAGAGGGCAAGAATCACAGGTATTGCACTTATCCCACGTATTTCAAGAAATGATAATTTATACACCAAGGAAGAGCTAAAACGCTTCCATAACGTAAAGGTCCCATTAAACTGGGAACATGACCCAGCCAGAATAATAGGAACGGTCACTTTTCACTATAACGCAGATATCGAGCAGGTATCCTATGAGGGGATGATTGATGATGATGCAGCAGCCGACTTGGCAAGAAACAGGACGTTATACACCAGTATCGAGGCCAATCCAGTAGATGTAAAGACCATCTGTAACGGTGGGCAGGACTGCTTTAACATGCCATTTGGATTAACCCCTGTAGCATTAGCACTCACTGAGACACCGGGCGTACCTGAAACAACAGTAAATTTAATGGAGCACAAGATAAAGGAATGCTTCCACGATACCGAACTTGAGGACAAATATGCACCAGAACAGACCAACCTAAAAAACGAGAAGCACATAGAGGATCTGACCAGCAATAAGGAAGTTGGAAACCCAGGGGCAGACGACCAATGTATCCAAGTCAAGATTGTAAAGATAATGGATGACAACCCCGACACCCCACACGATCAGGCAGTAGCACAAGCTATCTCAATGTGTTCATCCAGTGAATCAATCAAGATGATGCTTAGCCATGACCTCAAAGAGTATTTCTGTGAGCATTGCGGTGAATTAAAAAAAAACAACAATTTTTAGAAGAAGCTGACAAGGGCAAGAAGAAAGACGATAACACTACACAATGGATTACTGTTAATGGCGTTCATATCCCAATCAAGAAGGGTCAGAACAAGGATGATGTAGTTAACGACTTTCTAGCCAAGCAGAAGGATAAGGAGCCAGCAGCAAAGAAAGATTCACCTAAAGCTGAGCCTAAAACAAAACAAACAGACCCCAACCTACAAAAAAGAATAAACAATTCTAGAAAGTCATTTGATAAGACTGAGGCGTCTTTTAGTGATCTAAGGAATACCACTACTGATTACATAAGAGAAACCGATTTCAGACCATCTGTCCCTATAGATCAGAGTGGATTTCCAATAGGTGATTTTCTAAGGTCAACATATAGTAGTTATAATATAGCCCCATTTAGTGAGCAACCTGAGAAAGTAAAAGCGATGTGGGAAGAGTTGGCAACTAAAAACCCAGAAATTAAAAAAGGCTGGGACAAATTAAACAGCGATGTGAAAGAGGCAAACAACTTGACTAAAGAAGCATTTCAGAACTCAGAGTCATTCTTTAGAGGCACAGGCACCGATGAACTCGATGATTATTTATCTGACGGGGTGATAGGTACAGGTAAGGCAGCCCATAGATATCCGTTCACTGCTGTGTCTCCCAACAGGGAATCATCTGAGGCATATAGTACCGGGGTCACAATAGAATATGATGGTGACGATGTAAGAAAGAAGGGGGAACCCGTAAAATATGATCTATTCTGGCGAAATTTTGGCGAAAATAAAGAAACAAAAGAGAATGGGACTATGAGTGCTTTTTACATGGATCAGATGGAAGTAAGAATGGATAAAGAAATACCACTAAAACAAATGAAGATTAAGAATATTTATCTGACAAAAAAGAATGCTCATCTAGCTGATAAATACAAGAAACTAGGAAATGTGATCATAGGAGGCAAGGCGGGGGCATTTGAATCAATAGACAATGACATAATAAAATCTGTTTTTAAACTTCATGGTGATGGTGAGCAAAGCATAGATACAATAGCACATGAACTTGGAAGATGGTTAGGTTATAATTTTGATGATACAGTGAAAGCACTAAAACGATTATCTAGTAAAGAATCAATCTGTCCTGACTGTGGCAAACACAAGGAACTAGAAACCTTCTCATTTACAATAGACAGTAACTTTAGATCAATCCTTACGGAAGCCGACTTTGACGCTTTCACAACATCATCCTCATTTGTCGGCAATGTCAGATATGATCATGATACCCAAGAGATGACCATGATATTAAACGGGAAGGAATATGACTTTTGTAACGTTCCATCAAGAAAGTTTGAAACCCTCAAAGGAGCGGCATCGGTAGGTGCAGCATTCAATCGAGAAATAAAAGGCCAACACGACTGCTAAAAACTAGTAACTAGTTCTCTATAATACCAACGAATATCGTTAATCAATGACTTGCGATTGTGCAAATAAAGAAGCCGGAAACGGCAACGGTAACAATTCTTGTGGCGATGGCCAAATCTTTGATAAGGATGCTGGAAAATGTGTTCCTAAAGAGACAAAAGCCAAAGAACAAGTAGGCGATCCGAAAACACAATCTACACAGGCAGATCTACCTAGCGGAGATCCAGGCGACCAACCGTCCGATGTATCTGGCGAGCCATGTGGAGCCGGTGAGAGATGGGATGCAACACAACAAATGTGCGTTCCTTCTGACCGAAAAGATCCAGGCGATGGCCAGACACAAGGCACCGACAAGACCGCATCAGTTGAGAATAAACAAATCTTAACCCAGCTAGCTCAAATTCAAAAACATCTAGCAGGAGCCAATGAGTCCAAAAAACCTTTGGCCAAAGTCACTGATGTATCAGGATCTAAAGGAATCATGGAATACAAGTCTCTTAATGAGATTGCACCCGAAATGCTCGAGGCAATCAGTGAGGGAAGAAACTACGTGTTACATGTCCCATTAGATTACATGAGATCAGTACATGTCGGTCCAGCCAAAGCAGGATATGGTGTTCAAGAATGTTATAGAGGCGTTCCAATAAGCATCCAAGAGGCATACGCCAAACCAAACAAGCTTATCAAGGAAGCCGTCGCAATAACGAATACACACGCAACCCAGGACTTAGATACTGATGTTGCAATCGTTCCAGGCGGAATTTCATTCATACCTGTATTCCAATTCGCAAAGGTTAAACAAGTCCAACAAGGATTTGATAGAGCAAGATTCTTTACAACCTCATTACCAGCAAACGGTTCACAAACCGTTGGTTCAACACCATCAGAGGCAACACAAACCATCACAGCATGGGAAGTAACCCCAAGTACCATTACAGGAGTCTACCTAGTAGGCGACTATGATGAGATTGAGAACTCACCATTTGATCTTTTGCAAAGTATTGTAGAAGCATCAGCTGCATCTTATGATGACTTTGTGGCAACTGACATGTTGGATACCGTATCTCAAGAATCAGCACTTACACCAGGATTATGGATAAACGCCCAAACAGGCGCAACTATCACCAGTTCTGACGTTGCAAGTGTTGAATTTGACGAGACTGCTATCCTATGGGGCAGAGAATATCTAGCCAATCAAGGATACCTTAGAGGAGGAATCAGACCTGTAGCAGTATTGCATCCAAGACAATTCAGGGAGCTATTAGAGAGCACTAATGTGACCTCATTGGCCACCCGATCAGTCCCAGACATTTACCTAAAGGCAACTTTGGAAGAATTGTTTGGTGTACAGATTGTCGAAAGTAATGCCGTAGAAAATCAGACAGCCCAAACTAACAACGCTTACAACGCATTAATGTTCGTACCTAAACATAGTTACGGCATTGCCGTTAAAAGAGATGTTACCATCAAATTCCACGATATTGGTGAAGATAATCAGATTCGTGTGAACACAACTTGGAGAACTAAATCAGGCGTGCTAGACGCTACATCCATAGTAAGGATGACCAGTACAGCACCATAACTGATTTATCTATCCTTTTCTTTTTTATATTATTGAGCAACAACAAACTTTGTAATGCCAAATTATGGGATACATACAGAAAGATAACGTGGAGGTGTGAATTGCCTAAAAACCATGAATCCAGTAACCACAAGGCATCTTTCAATTGGATGGATGAGAAGAAGGTGGTATCTTGAAACGGCGTTTTGCTGTAATTGGGTTTCCCTAAGTGTGGCACCATGTCACTTGTTGGTTATCTCAAGAAGAAGCATCCAAAATGTGATATTATGCGCCCTGAAAACATATACGAGGAATCAAAACAACTCCACATTATCCCAAAGTGGAGAGAATGGGAATGCGTCACCATAACCCGTAACCCAATAGACAGAATACATTCAGGGCACCAGTATTTCACGGTACTAAGACAAAACACCATCCAAGATGTGTTAAACGGCAAGTATCACGGGGCTGTAAATTATCAGAATGTAGGCTTTAGGGATGCCATAAAACAGTCAAACTATAACTATTACATTAACAAATGGTCGCAAGAACACGGTGTAAAAGTGACCAATTACAGGTTTGAAGACCTGATTAAGGATCCTGATTTCCCACATGTCAACAAGTCAGGAATAAAGGTTACTTGGTCTGATGAGGATAAACAACACGTACAGGACAGGCTAAATGATGCGGGAATTACATACTGATGGAGTATGACAGGCTAGCATTTGGGGTATGCTGGTATAATGACCCTGGGATCTTTAGGTTACTGGACTCCTTACCAGATGACGCCACAAAGTACGTTGTAGATGGCAGGTTCAAGTGGAATGAATCCAAAAATCCACTATCTAACCGTAATATGCGCAGAAGAGTCCAAAGATATCCAAATGTCACTATTATTGATGCTCCTGACCTATTAGAGCCAGATAAACGTCAAAAATACCTTGATGCTATGGCATTATCACACCATGATTACTGTTTTATCATAGATTCTGATGAATATGTGTTAGAAGCGGACTGGAAAACCTTCTATGAACGATGCTGTATGCTGTCACAGAGTAGGATCCATTACATCCAGTTCAAGCCAAAAGGAAGTAATGGAATAGCACTATACCCTAGATTATGGGTTAATCCTGGCGATTGGTCCTATCACAAGTGTCATTGTGTGTTCAAAAACAAAACAACAGGCCAAACACTCACCTCAGGTGTTGCAGGCAAGGGCAGTGGCACCTTCAAAAGTATATTATGTGCAGAAGATGACATGTTAAGGAATGAACAATGGATAACAGACACGAAAAACTACCAAAAGAGATTACACGAGTACGAGATCCCGATTAAGGAGAAATTCAAGTAAAATGGCTGACAAGGTACTTTTAGCAATTCCATCAATACGTGATATACATGAGGTTCAAGTATGGTGGCACCAGATAAAACATGATAAGTATATCGTAAAGGGAAAACACCATAGAAATGCATATCTTGACATAAAGGACTATTTCACAAGGCACACCGAATACGACACGCTAATCATATCATCTGATGATCTGGAGATAACCCCCACAGCAGTGGAGATGCTGCTTGATGACATAAGAGACAATTCCCTTCTTACCGTATCTGGATATTGCAATATAGATGAGACCCAACCTGACACCTATGCTGTTCAGCCTCTTCATTCTCAGGATTTTACAAGGAATGGACCTGATACTACACGTGGTGCATGGTATAGTAAGGCAAAAAAACCTGTATTTCCAACAGACCAAAGACTGTTAGAGGTAGGCTTTGAAGGGTTCTGTTGTCAAGTAATCACTAGGAAACTCTTTGACATGATTGATCTTACAGGTCCAGAACCAATAAAAGGTAATTTTGACTGGAACTTCTGTAGACAATGCCATGACCTGAAGGTGCCTATAATTGTAGACACCGAGGTTAAGATGTATCACAGGCGTTTCCAGCAGTCAAACAGGGTTAAGGAGTTTACCCAAAATCCCGCGACTTTGGACCATGGTTACTCATATTTGTTAAAGGACTAATTTAGTTCTCTATAGTATTAACACAAATAACCAAGCATGGCAGGTTCGTACTATGTGCAGGCTACAGTAAAAATACTGGTAGACATTGCATCCGCAGATACGGCAGACGATACACTGCTTGATACGCTGGGAGCGTTAGCAGACCAGCATATCGATAATATTCTAAAGAAACATGATGAAAAGATTCCAAACATTTCAACTAATGTATTAAACGATATAATCATGGCAGCCAACTTTTACACTGCCTCACTATACAAGGGAAAGAGGGAACAGATAGAGGAAGCCAAATACTGGATGGACCAATTTAACACTACCATTGATGGCATAGTAGAGGAGCGTTCCATTACGGGCAACAATTACACCGTGGAACGATTCAATTCACGTCACGGCCATGATCATGAATTCGCATTATGGAACTGATGTATCATGGTTACAGAACTAGATCATGATGCAATAAAGGAACAAATCAAAGCAATATTGGAAGGTAATGCCACCTTGTATGATGTTACAGGAGCCAATGACAAGATTAGGCAGGTCAACGTAGGACACCCAGACAATCCAAAGGGACTGGAAAGAGTCTTCCCTACAATATACATCACAAACTCAAACCCCTTAGAACGGATTACAATTGCCGGATCTATGACCGGATCATCTGAAAGTTTAGCGCCCCTCCAGCATACATTTCGTTATAAGATAATAGTGCAGGCAGAATCCAAAGGGTCACGAGATACAGAGGAAAAGCTTGACGACTTTCAGAAACTAATCTTGGAAACATTAGAAGCTGACCACCAGCTAAAAAATGGGGGTTCACCTGTTGTAGATGGCTCACGACCTGAGACGGTAGAACTGTTCAAAAATGAACTTAATGGGAAACCCATCCAAGGCAGAATTATTACTTATTTACTTACAAAGGTGACAATTTAACAATGGCTAATCTAGGCGAAATCACAGAGATTATGAACTCTGATGAGATTACATTAGAGGTGGGGTCTGACAATTACATATTACTTAATGATCTTGACATTCACATAGGACGAACCGAAAACAGGCAACCCACCACTGATGGAGGGGTACTGTATACATATGGTAAATCCGATAGTTGGTTTACCGCCTCATTTACCGCCACAGGACCTGAGATAGTGTCATTTAACGACTTTACACAGCCAGACGCCAACGGTGCAATGTCGCCAGTCGCATGGAAAGTTGTAGGGAAAAATGTCACTGGAGGCAGCAATAATGTTATCACATTTACGGCTACTGGAGTATTACGAGACTATGAGGTGCACAAAGGAATAGATGGTGCATCCTCGACAATAGACATCTTTGTAAGGATAACTGGCAACACCACCACGACGGCATTGTCCACGGTCTAGTGATGAGGAGTAATTATTGATATGGGATTAACTGAAGATGTAAGACGAGCAATAGAATCAATCAAGACTACATCCGCGGGTGGTAAAAATCCGGTGGTCAATACAGTATTGACTATCGATGAGATGCCAGATCTTGATGCTGCAATACGAGACAGCCAAGGACTAGATGCTGATTTCCTCAAAGATAAGAAACAGACCGAGGACGCTGTAAAACAGGTCAGAGTATTTCAAGCCGGCAATGTCGGCACCCTTCAAAGAATGTCAACAGCCCAAATGGCAAACATAAAGGCATTCTCTGCTGCCCCCTTTGCTTTTGTAACCAGATCAATATTCAGGAAACTGTTCAAGGGTATAGGAATCCTATTTCTAATTGAGATAGCCAGGCAAGTAGCTGACATTATACTGCAAGAGTTTTTCAAACCTGGTAGATTATTTGATGTAAGGTTTAGGCAGCAGATAGATAAACAGGTAATCAAATTTCTCACAAGAAAGGAACAACAGGAACTAAAACAGGGGTTCAAACAGGTAATAACCACCACTATAGGAGGATTAAGAGGTTCATCACTAGCTGGGCAGATAGGCGGTAATTTCTTTAATCCTGAACGAATACCCGTTAACTTTGTGGACGAAAGACGAATAGCAGATGATAATCTCATAGCACAAAACGCACAGGAAAGAACAGGACTACAAAACGCACGTAACAGCAGGGGTAATAACAGGAACTTTTAACCATGGTAGAACAATCAGCGATTTGGTGGATCAAAGACAGTGGAGGTGTAGGTGGACTTGGGACCGAACAATCTGCAATTGATGACACCACAAACTTTACAGACGGGGAAATTGTCTACTTTAATGAAACTCCTGTGATAACTGTGGGGGGACATATCTTTGAGTCTAGATTCAACCTTAGAAACTCCGTAGCTGAAAACCCCAAAGTGGACGGTGACGGAAATGATGTTCAAGATATGGGTATAGACGGCATTGACATTACAATATCAGGACTGTTCAAGGACGTAGACACAACAAGTGGTGATGCACCAATCAAGAAACTAATGACGTGGTTTAGAAAGGAAAAGACCACCACAGGATACACAGAGGGCAACATTGGACTGAGATTAGACGATTTCCCATATTTCAACATGGTGCCAACATCAACTTATGGATATGTATTACAAAATCCTGAATTTGTCAGAACAGGTGAAGAGGCTAACAAAGCAGGCTTTGTGATCAATCTTACTGTAGGAGGAGATAGATCAGGATGGTTGGTTGCAAATGGCTTCTAAGTATACGAACCTAGCTCTCACATGGTTTGACCAGACAGACGGTTATGTAACCTCTGATGATATTACAACTGACCTCATAGGGTCTGGTTTATTTACTGACACTGGGTCAGGCGAGGTAAATGAATTTGAGTTCTCATTATCTGCCAAGGGCGGGAAATATCTAAACACAGGTAACATTTTACAGGAAAGAGACCGATTTTGTATAACACTGGATGATCTGGATGGCAACACATACGGCCCAAGATATTTTGAATTAATTGATGTTGTTCCAGTCATGACAAAACCTGAGGGGGCGACTGTACTTGTCAAGTGTCTTGGAATCGAATATCATACCCAATTAGTCCATTATGCAAAGAGGTCTTGGTTTGATAACGCGTTTCGTGTTGCAAAAAATATAGGTGAGGTATTCCAGGACAACCGCGGATCACAACAGCCTGTCATAGATCGACATGATGAGAGTTATTCCACTGCCAACAAATACGGCAATGGCCTTCCATTATACACCAGTAATCATTATGAGTTTGGACTGGTAGAGGACAACTGCTATAATCGATGGATGGACATGATTGATCTTCTTGGTGGGGCTGTAACTTCTGGGGGTGTACTTGATTTCTTTGAACTTGCCTTTGACACGTTTGCAGTAAATGGTATAGACACTGCGATATTCTCATCAGGCGGGAGATCCAGATTAGCCACAGATGATGCTAATCACGTCACCATAAAGAACGGCACATCAATCAATGTATCAGAACAGGAAGGTGGAATATCTAACAGTACAGGCACCAAGGTCATGGCTTGGGGGTCACAGATGCACGGCACTCTACCCACAGGACTTGCAAAGTATAGGGGACATGAATTAGAATTTGTATTCAGACCCACATGGGTATCAGGTATTGAGTATATTGTAGGAGCCAAGACCCTCTATCTTGGGAAACATTGGGAATGTGCAACAGCGCACAACTCTGCGGATGAAGGGCCTCCACCAAACGCATTTTGGACACAGATAGATATGGGTGACGAGTTTGGAGATACTATTCAATATTCAGAATGGACAGACGATAAAACTGCTCTATGGATGAACGCAGGGTCAAACCCCACAGCCGTAACGGCAATATCATCCCCAACACACGACTGGGCAACCTCAACAGGATATGATGTCGGTAATTTAGTTATAGAGTCAGCGGTTCAATATGTTGCATTAACAAAACACACATCAGGCACCTTTGCGACTGACCTAGCAAACGGGGATTGGGAAATAATAGAAAATGGTCATTTGGGCATTGGTGCAGGGTTCTTTGACAGTAACCTAGTTGTAAGAGATGACAAAGCATTAAGAATACCAGTTAATGAGGCTGTAGGGGATTTGGATTATGACGGATCTACTGATACAGGCGGATCCGGCAATTATGTTCACACCAATGGCACCCATTCATTAGGACATCGCTATCTTAATGTAAATACAAACACTTTCCTATCTGGCACAGACAAGAACGGAACCAACTATGCTGATGCCGTTGTAGAATGGCGAGAGCAAAAGGGTGCCTACACGGGCACCGCAGGCGAATGGGTAATCATATACACTCCTGACTCTACCACCGATAGAATGCAAGTAGCAGTCAGAGACACCGGCACCCTATGGGAATGGGATGATTCAGCTTCACGATGGAAGAATATCACAAGTGTGACTGAAAGCGGTATAGTATTCAGAAATGATGATTGTTTTCACCAGTATGCTGCTATCTATAATGTACAGGGTGTGGATCCAAGACCACATGAGACTGATTCTACAAAATATCCTGAGATCACAAAAGCAGGGGGAACCTTTGCCAAAAACACAAGATCAGCAATAGAGGTTGTATACACCTGGGGGGAAACTGCAGGAAAACAGCACCCATTAGGGGCAAGTGATTATCGTAAGGGGGCATGGCTTAACTTTTCAATACCATTCCCATTAAGCACCTACAATAGTATCACTGAGGGTGTAGGGGATATCTACGGAGGGGGACTTAACGAGGCAAACCCAATGCAGCCCTCATATCTGGATATTGAAAACATGTCCTATGATTCTCAAGGATTGTTAGGGTTTAACAATGCATCAAGTGAAGAATTAGGCTCAATTCAAACTATGGGATTTCATACCAGGATAGGCATCTATGATACTTTGGGCAATCCACTAGACGGGACAGCAACAATACGAACCACATTCAGAGATGGCAAAGACAATGTAGTAATACAAGACTTTGAGGTAAAATTTACAAATGGCAGAACTTGGCAAGAGGCACCACTACAAATCACAGGATTTACAACATACAGAGGCAGAGAACCTAAATCTTATGCTTTGAGAGGCTTAACCATCGCAGGTTTTGAGATACCGCTAAAGGAATTAGATATTCAGGACGTGTTTGAATTCCAAAACATCAAAGATATATCATTTCAGATTCAGAACTTTTATGACGATGATGGGCGTTACAACCCAGAAAAAGATATGTTTGCCCTGTCTAACACTGGATTACAGACCTCACTAGGTGGCGTCATAAAGTTTGCTATGGATACATTTCATTTCAAGAAACCATTACTGGTATCAACAGGTGTTCAGACAGTAACCAATATTGAACCGGTATTCCTACAAAGGCCAAGCATAATATCATACGTCCAACTTCTCAACGATGCAAAGTCTCATCTTGAAATAGAAAAATTCAAACACAAGGAGTTTAACTTCCAATCCTCTGGTAGATCATTATTTGACATCAGGTTTGGGGACACATTCTTTCTAGAGAATGATAAGCTTATTGTGGACACTGATGACACCACAGTCGGAGAGACAGCAAAGAAAAAGATTAAACTTGTAGCCAAACGAATAGAATACCACTTGACAAAACCAAGAGTAGGACCTGGTGGAATCACCCGATCCATCAAAGGTGTAAAGAGGTTTACATAATGGGTAAGGCAAAACGCTTTCTAGGAAACCAGCTTCCACGAAATGACAGGCTCAACAAGGCATTAGGAAGGCAGTCCAATACGTTACGTTCACAAAACATCACACCAACAAACCAGCTACCAGGAATCCCAAACAATGATTTCTTAAAGAGTTCAGGGTCATTACATTCAGGGGCTGATGGGTTTATCTCTCAAGACCTGACAATTGACACAGGTATTTTAGACTTACAAGCCAATGCCGTAGGTGACATTGTAAAGGTAAGAAAGTACATTAACATAAACCCCGAATCCGGAACAACTGACACGCTTGACCTGGTAGCCTCTGGTGGCACTGAATTTCCACAGCAAGAACTCGTATTAGTAGGTCAATCAGGGGATGTACTCACCATTACCCATGATTCAGGATCAGCCGCAGGAAATAACAGAGCTATATTATGTCCAGGTGCCGTGGCCTACACATTAAACGGAACTGATGCAGTCGCATTATTTTATGATTTTACCCTCTCTAAATGGAGAATAGAAGGAGATGCTACAAGTGGCGGGGGAGGTGGTGCAGGTTTTCCATTAAGTTATACAGTACATGATGAGGGCACCCACTCAGGAAACCTTGATCATGATCTTTCCCTTGCTAGTGGACACAAGTTACAATTTACTGC
>Ga0209567_10001035_pt1 | contig 14736 bp, 10 predicted proteins | sample COG_12_FD_184756 | JGI IMG/M metagenome (GOLD analysis project Ga0209567, IMG submission 184756) | Pelagic marine sediment microbial communities from the LTER site Helgoland, North Sea, for post-phytoplankton bloom and carbon turnover... | ecosystem: Environmental > Aquatic > Marine > Neritic...
GAATCGGCGCTACTATAAGAGAGGGTGGGGGGCTGTCAATCTTGTCTGCGCGGGATCCGACCCTCTATGCTACGGCCGTGCCAACCCGCGCCGCCGCCGTTTGTCTTTGGGCCCTGTGCCTCGCCTCGCCCCAGTCCCTTCGGGCGGATTCTGGGGAGCTCCCGGGCGGCCCGCCGGAGCGGGAAGGCTCGTTCGCCGTGGGGGCCGAGACCGGCCTGGTCGTGCCGCTATCCACCAATCGGCTCTGCCCCGCCGGCTATGAGTGTATCGCCGACGTCGGCTGGGCCGTCGGGGTCGGCTTCTCTTACCGATGGGCAAATGGCATCGGACTCGGCTTTGGGTACGAGTTTTGGCTGCTCACAGCGAACGGCGTCTACGAAACCACGGTGCCCCAGATGTTCACCGGGCTGCTCCAGTACTCCTTCCTCCCGAACCACTCGACCCACCCCCTGATCCGCCTCAGAGGCGGCTTTCTGATGCTAGGCCCTTCGTTTCGAGTGGCTACGATCGGGGGAACCGCCGAGATCGGGGCCGGCGCCGAGGTCGAGGTGAGCTCGAACACGGTCTTCTCCTTCCTCCTGACCGGGAACCTCCTCCGGACCCAGTCGTTCATCACCCCCGGAGATGGCGCCCTGCGAGGGGTGGACGGCGCGTTGGACGCCATGCTGGTTCTACGGGTGGGGTTCAACTTCTTGTTATGAAGAGCCCTGAATCGAGCGAGATCACGCCTGTTTAACGAGTGGAGATTTCGACAGGGCCCCTGTAGGCTGTATCGTTATAGTGTCTAGTAGTCTCTAGGCGGGGTCAGCGGATGCAGACGGGAGCTGAATGAACGGCGACGCACATCACAATGGTGATGACCCGCCTCGCGCCACCGAGGATGGCGAGACGCTAGCCCCGGCAGCGGGCGCGGAGAGCTTGAGCCCTGCGCCCGAGAGCGATTCGGTGCCTGCGGCGCAAGGGATCTGCTTCACCGTCTACGGGAAGACCAACGTGGGGCTCGTTCGTGAGCACAACGAAGACAACCTCATGGTTGCCGACCTGAGCACCACCTCGGGTCCCCTTCCTCGTGAGGAACAGATTTCGGTCTCGGTCTCGGACCGCGGCGTTGCCTTGGCTGTATGTGACGGCATGGGCGGTGCCGCTGCCGGCGAAGTGGCCAGCTGCATGGCGGTCGAAACCCTCTTCGAAATGTTACGTGGCGAGAACGCCCCCGAGGATCGCGATGGCTTCGCCCGGCGCCTAGTCGACTCCGTCGAAGAAGCCGGCACGAGGATCTACCTCTCTGCCAAGAAAGACCGAACACGTCGCGGGATGGGAACGACCGCAACGGTAGCGGGCCTCGTCGACAAGGTGCTCTTCGTGGGGCAAGTCGGTGACAGCCGTTGCTACGTCCTCAGAAACGGCAAGTTGAGCTTGGTGACCAAAGACCAATCGCTCGTCAATCAGCTGATCGAAGCCGGGCAGCTCACCGAGGACGAAGCCGAGGCCTTCGAGCACTCCAACATCATCCTACAAGCGCTCGGCACCACTGAGCAGGTCGCCGTCGATCTGACCTTCGTCGAGCTTCGGCGCGGGGACCGGGTGCTCTTGTGCTCGGATGGTCTGAGCGGTCTCGTCCACGACGACGCCATTCAAGAGGCAATGGCCAACGTCGAACTGCTTCCAGAGCTCGCAGATCGTTTGATCGACCTCGCCAACGCGGGTGGGGGTCATGACAATGTCACGTGCGTCGTCGCCGACTTTGATGGCGGCGCGCTCGAGCCGCCCGAGGAAGGCGCCGTCCCCTTCTATCAGCAGTACCCACTGCCCCGGAGCCCCCACGAGCGATCCGCATCGGGGTCGCCGTCGCCCAATGCAACCCACACCACGGTGCTGCGCGCATCGACACCGGACGGACGCACAGATCTCGAGGCCCTTTCCGAAGCGCTGGGGCCAGTTACGTTTTCATGGTCGACCGCGGCGTCCGTGTTGGCGCTGCTCGGATTGGCTGCAGTGATCACCATCGCGAGCGCGGGGCGGCGTTCGACTCCGAGCTTCGGCGCTGCGGCGCCACCGCCTCCCGCTTACGCGGACACCCAGGTTCCGGTCGAGGTGAAGGTTCGTGCTGCGCTCGAGGGCGGGGAGCTCTACGTCAATGGTCGAAGCTATGGTCCGTTGCGACTCGACGAGGCGATTCTTCTGCGGCTGCTTCCCGGTTCATATCATTTCGAGGCGCGCGAGTTCGATGGGACCCAAGTAGGCAAGGACGTCTTGGTGGAGGCCGGGCTGCCGACGGAGGTCGTGCTCGTTCCGCGCACCGATTGAGGTTCGATCGTGATCCGACTCCGCCAGATCAAAGGCGCCGACTCCGGACGTGAGTTCCAGTTCGACCAAGACCTCATCCGCATCGGTCGCATGCCGGATAGCGATGTGAACTTCGACCCCGAGGTCGACTTGGACGCATCGGGGCGGCACGCCGAGATTCGTAACGAAGGCGGACGTTATCTTCTGATCGATACGGGCAGCCGGAACGGCACCTGGCTGAACGGTCGTCGCATCAAGCATGCCGCGCTCAATTCCGGCGACGAGATCGAGCTCGGCCGCGGAGGGCCGACGCTGGAAATCGCATCGGTCAGAAGTCAGCCGAGCAGCCGCGCGCCGACGGGGCGGGTCTCCGCCGGAGGCACGCAACGTGACCCGCGGTTCGACCCGCTCGCAATGCCAGTAACCACCGCAACTCGGCTCGAAGACCTCATCGCTCAGCCTGATCTCCTTCCGGAGAGCCTTCGTGTCTCGGAAGCGCCGCGGACTGCACCGGGGAATCGACGGCGGCAACCGAGCTCGCCGGTCCTCTGGGCCGCTGCAGGGGTGGTTCTTTTGGCGGCGATCGCTATCGTCGTGGGCGCTTCACTCCAGTAGCTTTTTTGACCGTGACACGGGCGGTCCGCGAAAAGCAAGGGAGCCCATGCTTCGCGCTCGACTCGCGGCTTGGCTTCGGCCGGCTCTCCAAACACCCGAACGACTGGAAGGGCGCCAGGCGTATCACTCCGACATTCGCGAGCTGCGACCTGATGCCTGGTCGACACATTCGCCGGCTGCTCGCGGGCGCGACGTAGAGCAAGCGATGTGGCTGGCGGGCGTTAGCTCCCGCGACTTCTCTGAGGTGGTCGACCTCGATCTATCTCCGCATCTCGTGACTCTAGCGGACGACATCGTCGCGTCGTGCCGTCGCCAGGCCGAGGCATGTGAGCAGCGGGCGCGTGAGCTGACGGCTGAGCTGCCGCCGCCCAACCAGTACGGCCGCCCCCCGCTTCCCTGGCATCGCACGAACGTTCGTCGGGCGGAGCGCCTTTATCGAGCATCACAAGCGTGGGACGCGATGGCCCGCGCGCTCCTCAGCAATCGCTGGAACGAGTGAGGTCTTCGACCATGCTCTCGAGCACCGCGAACGCTCGTTTCTTCGACTCTGCAAGGTCGGCCTGCGCGCTCGTAGGTGCCGTCGCGTAGAAATAGTACTTGAGCTTCGGCTCTGTCCCGCTCGGGCGAAGCATTGCTTGATGCCCGCCTTCGAGCTCGAAGATGAGCACGTTGCTCGGCGCGCGACCGGTGAGCGGACTTGCTCCCATCGGTGTCCGCTGCACCTGCCGTTCCAGATCCAGCATGCGCCGCACGGCGTGCCCTCCTATCTCGGCTGGTGGCGTTTCTCGGTAGCGATCGACGACGGCGTTCATCCGCGCTTCGCCGTCGGCGCCCTCGAACCTGACTGAGACCTGACGGTCTACGAAGCACCCATGCTTGCGCCAGAGCGCATCCCTTGCATCTAGCAGCGTCGCTCCGCGAGCTTTGAGATGCGAGACCATGACCGCTACGCGCAGCGCCGAGCTGATCCCGTCTTTGTCGCGCACCGCGAGCGAGGGCGCATATCCGAGGGCTTCTTCGTAGCCGAATACATAGTCAAAGCCTTCTAGCTCGAGCTCGAGCGCCCGGTTTTGGATCCACTTGTGCCCCGTCAGGGTTTGCTCCCAGCGCGCCCCGTAGCTTGCGGCCACAGGACCGAGCATCGGGCTGCTCACGACGGTAGAGATCACCACGGGTTGGCCTCTGCCGCGGTATCCATGGAGCAGATCATCGGCCAAGAGAAGCCCAATGTCGTTTCCTGAAAGCGGTTCGAAGCCGTTCTTCCCGCGAACCGCGACCGCAACTCGGTCGCCATCTGGATCGTTGGCAATCACGACGTCCGCTTCGATTCGTTCGGCAAGCGCGAGAACCAGGTCCATCGTGCCCGGCTCTTCAGGGTTCGGAAACACAACCGTGGGGAACTGGCCGTCCGGGGCTGCTTGTTCGCTCACGCTGTGCACGTCCTCGAAACCTGCGCGGGCCAACACTTTTCGACACGTGTCTTCCGCGACGCCATGAAGCGCCGTGTAGGCGATACGTACCCCTGCCGGGATCTTGGAGTCTTTCACCTCGCCGGCGATTCGCTCGATGTAGTCTTCCCGGACAGAGCCCAGCTCCCTGAGCAGCTTCTTCTCCTGTGCTTCGTCGATGGAGAGCCGCGGAATCTCGACCGCCGATGGGGCGCGTTCGATCGCCTCTGCGATGCCGCGGTCGTGGGGCGGAATAATCTGTGCGCCGTTCTCCCAGTAGACCTTGCATCCATTGTAGCCAGGCGGGTTGTGGCTGGCGGTGATCATCACCCCCGCAGCCGCGTGGCACCGAAGGACGGCAAACGCCAGGACCGGCGTCGGTACCACGTCGCTGAAGAACCACACCGGAATGCCAGCGGCTGCCGCGACCTCGATCACGTCGCGTTCGAAGACGTCGCTGTTGAGCCGGGCGTCACGGCCGACGCAGATCCCGCGGGTCGATGCATCCGGCACCTGCTGCTTGAGCCACGCACACAGGCCGGCGGTGGTGCGCGCTACGGTCACCCGATTCATGCGCGTCGGTCCTGCCCCCAGCAACCCGCGAAGCCCTGCGGTGCCGAACTGCAGCGTTCCGGCGAACCGCTCTTCCACTGCTGCCATGTCACCACGGTCGATCAGCGCCTCGAGCTCGCGCCTGGTCTCGATATCTGGATCCTGCGCGATCCAAGACCACGCTCGTTCGATGATGTTCACAGTACCGCCTCGTGTGGCGCTTCGTCTTGAATATAGGTCCGCTCCTTGTACCAGACTGCGACCGGGACGAAGAGTATCGCGGTGACCGCCATGGCGGCTGCGAAGAACAGATAGTACGAAGCTCCGTCGAGCTTGCTTGTCCCGTCGGGATTCTGAATGAAGAAGTTCACTGCGGCGGTGAAGAAGTTTCCGATCGACACGCTCATCAGAAACGCCCCCATCACGAGCGATTTCATTCGTTTGGGCGCTTGCGTGTACGAGAACTCCAACGCGGTAATCGAAACGAGAATTTCAGCTGCGGTCATGATGATGTAGCCGCCGAGCTGCCACACGATGTTGATGCTCTCGCCCGCATCGAGGCGAGCCTCGAGCCAAGCTGGCAGAAGGAATGCTGGCACGGTCAAGAACAAACCAATCGAGATCTTCCTCAGGGGCGTGAGTGGCCAGAAGCGGTCGAAGAAGGGGTAGATCACCCGGTTGAACAGGGGAATGAACAGAAGCACCAAGGCCGGATTGAGCCACTGCGCCTGCGACGGGTCCCAATGCACGATGAACTCTCGGTCCATTCGTTCCGCTTGCAGCACCCACGCCGAACCTTGCTGGTCGAACAGAGCCCAGAACATCGCGATGAACAAATAGATGATGAAGAGCTTTCCGAGCGCGGTGAGCCCCTCGCGGCTGAAGACCTCCCGCAGAAAAGCAACACCGCCTGGAGGGATGTGCACGAACTTCTTTCGCCCCATCCAGAAGAAGAGAGTTGCGAGAGCCATCAAGACTCCGGGAACTCCAAAGGCCACCGAGGAGCCGAAACGACGGAGAAGGGGCTCGGCAAACAGTATCGACGCGAGGGCGCCCACGTTGATCGCGAAGTAGAACCATCCAAAGACCTTGGACAATAGATCGGCATTGGTCGGGCCGAACTGGTCTCCGACGTGTGCGGACACGCAAGGCTTGATGCCTCCCGAGCCGATCGCGATGAGTGCGAGGCCCAGCCCTAGGCCGATCCGCGTATCGTCGATCGCTAGCGTGAGGTGCCCGAGGCAGTACACGATCGAAAGCGCCATGATCGTCCGGTACTTTCCGAAGAAGGCGTCCGAGATGATCGCGCCGAAGATCGGGAAGAAGTAGACGGCCGTGACGAACCCGTGAAACCACGCCTTGGCCTGCTCGTCCGTCATGAGGTCGAGCTCGCCGTTCGCGTTCATCAGGAACTTGGTCATGAAAATGACCAAGATCGCGCGCATGCCGTAGTAGCTGTATCGTTCTGCGGCCTCGTTCCCGACGATGTAGGGAATTCCCGGTGGCATTCCGCTGATCGGAGCCGGGGCAGAGCGGTAGCGAGGCTTCAAAGACATCCATGCGATCCTAGCGGATTCTTTCTGTACCAGCGGCTTTTTGGGGCGTCCGTTCAGACCGGACTTCTCCGCTTTTTTTACCTCAATGCGGCTTGGCGCAAGACTTACACGAAGATCCGGGGCTTCGGCTCGCGGGGTTGATGTAAAAGGATGCACATGGAGGACGGCGTGAAACAGAGCGATGGCCTAAGAATGTTAAACCGGGGTTGGCTCGCAACGCTGCTAGCGATGTTCATGGGTGTCCTCGGGGTCGCCTCTGGCGCCTCCGCGCAGGAGGTCACGCAGATCGACTTGAATCAGTACAGGCCGGCCGAATTGGCCACCGATGGCTTTGCGACCAGCACTGCGGATGGCCAGGGCCACAAGCGCTTCGGGTTCATGATCTACATCGACTACAACGATGATCCGCTGGTCTTCGAGCAGGTGGGTACCGGCATTACCTCGTCCGTGGTCCACCGGCAGCTAACCGGCCACCTCAACTGGAACCTGGGTTTGGTGGATCACCTCGTGCTCTTCATGGACGTCGCCTACCACTTCAAGATCGATGCGGGGGACGGTGCCCAAGCGGGTCTGCCATCCGGTGGGGCTTTCGACTACCTGCTTCCGAACGGTGGCCACTTCGGCGACGTGTACTTCGGCGCGCGAGGCAACATCTTAGGCACTCGAGAGGACGTCTTCCAACTCGCGTTGCAGGCCACTATGACGGTCAATACCGGGTCGCTCTCGGACCACCAGCAAAAGTACGCCGGTCAGATCGAGAAATCGCCGTACCTCGGTGGTTGGTTCGAGCTTCTCATGACCTTCAACGCCGGGGATGTCGTTCGTATCCCGATCCAGGCCGGCTACAAGCTTGGAATTAAGCCGGGCCAAGAGGTCACTCCCAATCTCTTCGTTGGCAACGAATTCACGTTCGGTGGTGGTCTCCTGATCATGCTCGGCCAGGACCAGTTCATGATCTCGGCTGAAGCCTTCGGCCGTACCGCGGCAAACAGCACCGTGAAGTTCTGGGCCCGAGAAGAGACACCCGTCGAGGTGCTCGGTGGCTTCAAGTACCTCCATCCGAAGGGTTTCGTGGTCGGCATTTCAGGCAGCGCAGGAGTGACCCCTGGTTACGGCGCGCCTGATTGGCGCGGAGTCGGGATGATCGGCTTCACGATGCCGGGCGAAGAGCCGGTCCTCGACTCTGACGGCGATGGCATCCTCGACGACGTCGACCAGTGTCCGAACGAGCCAGAGGACTTCGACGGTTTCCAAGACGAGGACGGTTGTCCCGACCCCGATAACGACGGTGACGGCGTTCTCGATGTTAACGATGGCTGTCCGGACGATGCCGAAGACATCGACGGCTTCGAGGACGAGGACGGTTGCCCAGATCCGGACAATGATGGCGACGGCATTCTCGATGTCGATGATCAGTGTCCAAACGAGCCCGGTCCGCCGGAGAACAACGGTTGTCCTGACCCTGATCGCGACGGCGATGGCGTTCCCGACGGCGTCGACAACTGCCCGGATGAGCCAGGCACCGTTGAGAACCATGGTTGTCAGGACGCTCAGCTAGTCGTCATCGGTGCAGGTCAGCTCGAGATTCTCGAGAAGGTCTACTTCAAGACCGGAAGCCACAAGCTTCAACCGCGCTCCTTCGCGCTCCTCGACAACGTGGCGAAGGTCATGAATGCGCATCCTGAGATCGAGCTCATCAGAGTCGAAGGCCACAGTGACTCGACCGGTAGCCTCAAGTTCAACATGAGGCTGTCGAAGAGGCGCGCCGATACGGTGGTCCGCTACCTGGTCGGTCGTGGTAAAGTCGCCAGGGAACGCTTGATCTCGGAGGGCTTCGGTCCCACCCGACCGCTCGTTCCCGACGCAAAGACGAAAGAAGAGCTCGCACAGAACCGACGCGTCGAGTTCCATCTCGTCGACACGGGCCCCGAGGAGGGCGCGGCCGAAGGCGAGGGCGCGGCTGAAGGCCAGAGCGCACCTGAGTAGTCATAGCTAGCGCGCCCCACGGGCGCACCGACAGCGCGGCGGGTTCCAGGCTTTGGTCTGGGGCCCGTTTCGCGTTGGAGGGCTTGACCTAGCTTGCGATACGCACGGGCCAGTGCTGGTTTTCGACGCCGAGGCTCAAGTTGGCAAGGAACTGGCGGGCCTGGCGAATCGTGATTCGGTCGCGCGGGTCGTGTCTTAGGCAGCGGGCGATCAGCGCGCCGAGCTCTCGCGTCTCCGGGTTTTGAAGCAGCGCTTGCACCACCTCAGAGTCTCCGTCGTGCGTGATGTGCTGCGTGATCATTGCGGCTTCGCCGTCGTCGTCGAACAGCGTCTTCCCGGTGTATGCCTCGAAGATCAGGCAGCCGAATGCGTAAACATCGGCCGGAATCGCTTGAGAGGTGTTTCCGGCTTCCCAAATTTCGGGCGCCCCATAGTTCGCAGTACCGCAACCCGGCCGCAGGTGTCGGCCTGCGAGTCCGAAGTCGACGAGCACCGGCTTGGGCGGTTGACCCACACCGGTGATCGCGTCCGCGTTGCAAACGATGATGTTGGAAGGCTTGACGTCGAGATGACCGACGCCGACCTGGTGCATCGCGTCGAGGCCGGCACCTACGCCAAGCAGCAGATCTCTCGCCCGCCTGAGCGAAAGGTCGCCCATCTCCAACATGCGCTCGAGGCTTGGCCCTTCCACCAGCTCCATGACCAAGATCGGTTTGGGACGGGCGCCGGCGTCGAACGTGACGAAGCGTGCGATGTTTGCATGCTCGGGAAGCGCGAGCAGAGCGCCCGCTTCCTCGCGGAACAGGCGCAGAAACTCTTCCTCCGAGAGTGTGCGTGCGGCCGCCGCCGAGTAATCCGGCACCTTCAGCGCAAAGAGCGGGGCTGTTTCGTCCTGCCGCTCCTCGACACGGCGCGCGACGAAGACAGAGCCCACTGCACCGGTCCCGACCGTTCGCACGAGATAGAACCCTCCGAGAATTCGGCTGGGTGGCGCCCACGCGGGCAAGGGGGCATCGGCGTCGAGCTCCAACGGTGCGATACTCGGCGCCCGCCTTGGTCCATCGAGCGGAATCGAGCACAAGTGCTTGAGTACCGCCCGCGTCAGGTCGGCAAAAGCACCGGGCAGATCGCGATCGATGGCACTGACCGCAGTCGCAAAGGTTTGATCGATCTCGGAAACCGAGGAGCGAAGCGCACGTTCGACCTCGAGCCCCATGGCCCAAACCGCTGCCGCCGATGCAGGGGACGCGTCGGGAACGGAAGCACCCAATCGCCGCCGGGAGCCGTTGACGAGCCGAGCCATGGTCGCGACGCCTCGCTCGAGAGTCGCCAGCGGCGTGCCCGACGAACGCTCGGCGACTTCGTTGAGCGAGCTCGAAGCGCCCACCGAGCGGAGCCCGCGAGCGAGCAGCGACAGCGCCTGACGGAATGCTTCGATCCGAGCGGAGCGCGCGGCGGGTAGCTCGTTGCCGATCGCCTTGAGCGCATCAGCTGCAACCACCAGCCCATGGCCATCCCGCTGTGCGGTGCGGGTCCCCTGCTGCAGCTTAGCGTAGGCCCGGAGCGCACTTTCGATTTCGGGAACCATCGAGGCCTCGGCCATCGTTTTGAGATCGTCGAGGTGGGGGACCTGTCCTGCGGCGGCGATCACTACATCGGAGACGTCGGCGATTTCCTCCCGCACTAGCGCATCGCATGTGCGTGCTGTAGCGGCGCACAGCGTGCGACGCAGAGAGCTCTTTGGGTCGTGCTGGACTCGATTGAGCAGCACTCGCTGCGTCAACAGTCGCCGTTGGCGAACGAGGTCTTTACGCGAGTCCACATGCGGTCCATCAGCGTCGACGAGATGCAGCATTGCCCGAAGCTGACGAAGGCGTGTCGTGAACTGGGGAACGTGGTTGCCTTCCTTCAGGGGGTCTCCCTCTCGGATCACGAGCCAGTTAGTGACCTGCTGAAAGAGGTCTCCGAGCCGCTCGTCGTGGTCGCCTTGCGCATCGTCGTCCTCACCGAGGAGCAACAAGTCGTTTAAGGCCGACGTCTCGAAGAGCGCGGAGTCCAGCTCTCGAAGAGCGAGGAATGCCCGGACGTTGGTCTCCGGGTCACCCGGGACGGGACGCTCGAGGAGCTTAGCTTTGCGAGCTGCTGCTTCGAGGATCGGCTCGGCTTCGCGCGCGGCTTCGTACGCACCCTTGCTTGCAAACGTTTCGAGCGCGTCCGACAGCTGGTCGCGGAGCGCAGGCTCGCGCGGCGCTCGAGTGCCGCTGAGCTCATCGGCGAGGGCCTTCATGAGCGCGGTGCGTCCGACATCTTCGTCGCCGCCCTGCGCGATGGCTTTACGCAGATGGGCTTCGGCCTTCTTTGCGGCCTCTTCCGCAAAACCGGGTCGGATTCGTTCGCGCCGGAGCTCGACCAACGCCTCCGCCGTGTCCAGGCCGCCGACGCGCATCAACTGCTCGAGTAGAGACTCGACGGGAACCGGGTGGCTTTCCGCCGCGCGTGGAAGCCCAGCGATCATTGCAGCGGCGATGCCGTGGTCCTGCTGGAACACGACCGACTCCAGAAGCTCGCGGCACGCGCGAAGGCCTTCCTCCGGCTCGACCGCAATACTGGCTGCAAGGGACGCCGCCGCGCGCCGCCACTCTGTGATGGTGAACTCGGGGTCGAGGTGCCGCTGCATCTCTTCCCGGAAGATCGGCATGGACGAGCCCAGGAGGCCCCTCGCCGATGCAACGTGCCGCCACACTAGCGTCTCACGATCCGCCAGCAGACGCTCCCAGGCTTCGCGGACCGCTGGAGTGCAGAAGACGCGGATGCCCGTATCGTCGCCCTCGGCGGCACGCCGCGCCGCTTCACGAGCAGCGCGTTCCAGCAATCGCGCCGCTAGGCGCCGCGAGGGAAGTGAGCCGCTTGCCGGCGCGCGAAGCCAGTCGCGGCTCGAGTCCTGCCTGGAGATCAACGCCAGAGCGAGCGCATCGACGTTGTTGACGGTACCGATCGGCAAGCTGAGCGCAAGCGCGACGCGGGCACGTATCGATCGTCCGCTCAGAGCGCGCTGCGATCCGAGCGCCAACTGGGTAGCTACTGAAACGAACGTGGCGGCGTCGCCTCTGCGCAGACGCTGAAGAACCATTCGCCCGAGCTGACGTTTGATCGGGCTCGGTGGAAGGGCTGCCGCCACCTCGTAGAGCGCTGCCGCTGCCGCAGGCCCCGAGAGCCAGTCGAGCTTCTCGACGAGACCTCCTTCGACCGCGACCTCCAAGCTCTGTAGAAGCGCTTCGGGATCGAGCCCCTCGAGCGGGACGGGTCGGCGCTCGTCAACGACAGCGCGTGCGAGGGTCGCCATACCCTGACGCCACGCGGCCTCCCGCTGCTCGGAGGTGGTCAGTCGGTGCAAGACCGTCAGGCCTTCCAGGCGGTCCCGTGTGGCAGCGCGCATCCTCTGAGATTCTAGCCTGCCGATCGCCTCTCCGAAAGTGCGGTTGACAAGAATGCGGCAAACCTCTAGCCCCAAGTGGCGTGCTCCAGCTTTCCTTCGAGTTTGCCGGCGAATCGCCGACGATCGCGGAGCGCGGCGTTGCCGAGCGTCGCGAGGACGATCTGGACCAGGCCTACGCCCGCGCGTCCCGGTGGAGTCGTGCCCTCGCCGAGCGGTTGGGGCAGCCGATCCGTCTCGTCGTGACCGACAATCGAAGCACCATGTTGTCCGCCCGCCCGAAGGGAGGACGGCTCGAGGTTCGCCTCCACCACATGTTCCTGACCGCCGACGAGAACATCCTCGACGCGGTGGGCGACTACCTGGGCGATAGCGATACCCGGGCGGCGGCCACGATCGACCGCTTCGTCGAAGAAAACCGCGGGCGTTTCGTCGCCCCCGGCCCTCCGCAAGACGCGTTGCGATGGGAAGGGCGCCATCATGATCTGAGAGCGATCGCGGACGACTTGGCGCGGCGGCATTTTGGCGGTGATGTCGATGTCCGCGTCACATGGGGCAAGCGGGTTCAGCCGAAGCGCCGCCAGCGTTCCCTACAGTTGGGGACCTACCTCCCCGAGGAGCGCTTGATTCGGATTCACCCGGTGCTCGACCAGCCCTGGGTCCCGGGATTTTTCGTGGAGTCGGTGGTCTTTCACGAAATGCTCCATCACGACATGCCGGCAGTCGTGCAAAATGGCCGCCGCCACTATCATACTCGCGCGTTTCGAACGCGGGAGCGGAGCTTCGAGTACCACTCCGCAGCACAGACATGGCAAACAGACAACCTATGGCGCCTGCTGCGAGGCCGGTGACCGGCATCTATTAAACCAATGGCACGTCGTCGCAAAATCCGGTCCTCGATCTCGATCCCGATCACTTTGGGCGCGATCACGGTTCTGCTGAGCATGGCTCTCCTGGTGGGCTGGTCGCTTCTCCTCGGCCAGAAGATCACCCGATCTGCGGATATTGCAGGCGACGTGTGGCTCTTGGTGCTGGGCGCCTTTTCGTTCGTGCTGATCATCGTTGTATTGGTGTTGTTCGTGGTCTCGCTGGCTCGCGGAATCATCGAGGTGCGCAAGCAAGACACCTTCATCGACTCGGTCACGCACGAGCTCAAGAGCCCGCTTGCATCACTGCAGTTGTGCTTGGAGACCCTCGGGCGCGGAGGGCTCGAAGACGACGCACCGGAGAAGCTGCGCCACATGATGCTCGAAGACGTCGACCGCCTGCGGGCGTTCATCGATGATGTCCTCGAAGCGAACCGTTTGTCCTATGCGCGACCGGGCATGCTGAACCTCAGCGATGTGCCGCTATCGGAGCTTGCCGAACAGTGCGCCGAAGCGGTTCGCATCCGGCACAAGCTCGGGCCCGCAGAAGTGGCCATCGACGTTGATCCCGGACTCGTGGTCACGACCGATCGTGCGGCGCTCGAGATCGTCGTCAAGAACCTCATCGACAATGCGGCCAAGTATTCCGAGCGCCCGGCCCACGTCGAGGTCGTGGCGCGGCGAGAATCGGACAATAGGGTGCTGCTCGAGGTGAGCGACAACGGAATCGGGATCGATCGGAAGAACTTGAAGCGCGTGTTTCACCGTTTCTATCGCGTGGAGGATCAAGCGGTGCGACAGCGCCGAGGCACCGGCTTGGGGCTCTTCGTCGTCTGGGCGCTGGTGAAGCAGCTCGGCGGTAGTGTACAAGCGTTTTCTGAAGGACGAGGGCAGGGCACCACCATGCGCGTCGAGCTTCCCGTAGCCCGTGCAGTGAGCGGATGATGGCCGAGAACGAAGCGCAGAGGCTCCTGATCGTCGAAGACGAAGACCACCTAGCGGCTGGCCTCAAGCTGAATCTGCAGCTCGAGGGGTATCGCGTTGACGTGGCGGCGAATGCCAAGGAGGCGGGTCAACGACTGCTCGATCCAACCGGCTACGACGCGATCGTGCTCGATGTGATGTTGCCCGACGTGAACGGTTTCGAGCTCTGCAAGAAGTTTCGGGAGGCGGGCAACTTCGTGCCGGTGATCATGCTGACCGCTCGCTCATCGCCCGAAGACCGGGTGCTTGGTCTGGAAGCAGGCGCTGACGACTACATGGTCAAACCATTCGAGCTCGGCGAGCTGCTCGCGAGGGTGCGCTCGGTGCTCCGGCGCCAGCGCTGGGAGCAGGTATCGGGCAACTCCGTGAAAGCCACTACGCTCTCGTTCGGCGGGGCCCAAATCAACTTCGACACCCATGAAGTCACCGTCGCCGGCGAAGAGGTCCAGCTCACCCAGTTGGAGCTCGACTTGCTACGATATTTCGCCGAGAACGCCGGCCGCGTCTTGAGCAGAACCGAGCTTCTCGAACGCGTCTGGAAGCTCCGCAACTACGGCAACACCCGCACAGTCGACAACTTCATCTCCCGCCTCCGCCGCCGCTTCGAACAAGACCCAAGCTCCCCCACCCATTTCCTCTCGGTTCGAGGCGCGGGCTACAAATTCATCGCCTAGGGGTTAGGCGCTCGCGTGGGGGCGGCGGGGTGGGGATGAAGGGCCCATGCTCCGACGTATCAGGCTCACTCAGTCCGGTTCGAACGTGCCTTATCGTCGCTGTTGGTTTAATTACACCGCCCGCCCACCCCCACCCGTAGTCCTAGTATCACTCTCACGCGAGTGAGCAGCGTGCCTGCCGCGCCCGGCGCTTTGCTTGGGCTTGGCGGCGCATTCGCGCCGGGCTTCGCCCTTCGGGCTCGCGCTACCGCCGGTGGGTTCAAGCGGTGGGAGGGCTGGTTGGCTGGTTTGGTTTAGTTACATCCGACCCGCCCACCCCCACCCGTAATCCTCCCT
>Ga0209567_10001037_pt1 | contig 14693 bp, 14 predicted proteins | sample COG_12_FD_184756 | JGI IMG/M metagenome (GOLD analysis project Ga0209567, IMG submission 184756) | Pelagic marine sediment microbial communities from the LTER site Helgoland, North Sea, for post-phytoplankton bloom and carbon turnover... | ecosystem: Environmental > Aquatic > Marine > Neritic...
CGGCTCGGCGGTGATGCCGGCGTTATAGTCGTCACCAAAGACGGCGAGATCGCGATGCCCTACAATTCCGACGGCATGAAGCGAGCGTCGGTGAGCTCAGCGTCACCGCTCTCCGCGATGACCTTCGGGTAATCAACGCCCCCAAAAGCGCGTCTCAGGCACCGACACAATGCCGCGGTCATAAATGAGGCCGCCGAAGCGGTCGTTCTTCATTAACAGTGGACCATCGATGTCGGCGTAATCAGCGAGCTGCGCGACGACGTGATGCGGCGCCATGGCGAGCGATGATCCACACATACACCCAACCATTATCCTGAGATTTCTGTCTTTTATTGCTTGTGCCAGTTCTAATGCGTGAGTCAGTCCACCGGTCTTGTCGAGTTTGATGTTGATGATCTGGTATCGGCTGCTTGCTTGCTCGAGGTCATCGAGTGTCAGACAGGACTCGTCAGCACAAAGCGGCACCGGGGACTCATAGTTCTCAAGCTCGTCGTCGCCACTGCGAGGCAAGGGTTGTTCTATGAATTCCACGGCTAACTCTTTTAGCTCGGGCGCATAGGCTTGAAGTTCCACGAAACTCCATCCCTGGTTAACGTCCACAACAAGCCGGACATCAGGCCGCGCCTTGCGAATAGCGGCGATACGTTCGACGGGGCGATCGTTATTGAGTTTTATCTTGAGCAATGAGACGTCGCTGGCCGCAGCGGCGCCGGCGGCCATCTGTTCCGGTTCCGCTTCCAGTCCTATCGTAAACACGGTTTGCACCGGATCGGCCTCGACCCCGGCCATTTTCCACACCGACGTGCCGTTGAGCTGTGCCTCGAGGTCCCACAGCGCGGCATCCGCTGCATTGCGCGCGCCGCCCGCAGGCAGCAATTCGAGCAAGTCTTCGCGACTGACCCCGCCAGCCAGATCCGCGGCCACTGCTTCGAGCTGTTTAAGCATCGTTTTTTCGGTTTCGTCGAGGTAGTACACGCCGAGCGCCTCACCCCAGCCGATGACCCCGTCCTGTTCAATCTCACAGACAACGGTTGGGTAGTCGTCCCATTCGTAGTTGGCGATGCGAAACGGAATCAGGCTTGCCCAGGATTCAATGTGACTGGATACGCGGCGTTTCATGGTATTCCTCTGACTGTGAGCTGATTCTAATCGAGCGTGAGCCATGGCACACTGATCGCATAAGAATTCGAGCCCGGCCAGGGCTTGGGGGGGGAGGAAAGTGAACAAATCGATTGTCGCGATTGCGACCCTGGCTCTATCTGTCGCCGCCTGTGAACAGGGTGCCGGCGACGATGAAGCAAAGCCGTATGCGAGCCGCTACCAGCCCATGGCCGGTGGCGCGACCCTGCTGACAGGTGCGACCGTTCTGACGGGCACAGGCGAACGCCTTGATGGGGCGGACGTATTGATCGAGGACGGAAAAATAGCTGCCATTGGTCAGGCGTTGGACGCTGGAGATGCGACCACGATCGACGCGAGTGGCCGCTGGGTCACGCCCGGAATAATCGATGTGCACTCTCACCTCGGTGTCTACGCATCTCCCGGAACCGAGTCGCATTCAGACGGCAATGAGGCGACGTCACCCAATACAGCAGAAGTCTGGGCCGAGCACAGTGTCTGGCCGCATGACCCCGGGTTCGTGACAGCGTTGGCTGGCGGCGTAACCTCATTGCAAATCTTGCCGGGCTCGGCGAATTTGTTTGGTGGCCGCAGCGTCACGCTGAAAAACGTGCCGGGCCGTAATGTGCAGGACATGAAATTCCCGGGAGCTCCGTATGGACTGAAGATGGCTTGCGGCGAAAACCCGAAGCGTGTGTATGGCGGACGCGGCCAGGCGCCGGGTACACGTATGGGCAATGTAGCCGGCTATCGCACGGCATGGATCAAAGCGGCGGACTATATGAACAAGATGGAAGCGGCTGAGGGTGGCAAAGGCGAACCGCCCATGCGCGACCTGCAGCTCGAGACCCTGGCCGGTGTCCTGAGCGGTGAAATCCTCATACACAACCATTGTTATCGCGGTGACGAGATGTCGGTCATGCTCGATATTGCCAAAGAGTTCGGCTACAAAATCACGGCGTTTCACCACGCGGTCGAGGCCTACAAAATTGCGGATCTGCTTGAGGAGAGTGGAACCTGTGCGGCAATGTGGGCGGACTGGTGGGGCTTCAAGATGGAGGCCTATGACGGTATTCGCGAGAATGCGGCACTTGTCGATTTGGCTGGTGCTTGCGCGATCATTCATTCGGATTCGGCTGTGGGTGTTCAGCGCCTGAATCAAGAGACGGCGAAGGTGATTGGTGCGGCCGCGAGGGTGGGCATCGACATCCAGCCCGAACACGCCATCAAGTGGATAACGAGTAACCCGGCAAAGGCGCTCGGCATTGATGCCGACACGGGAACGCTCGAGGCGGGCAAGATGGCCGACGTGGTTGTCTGGAGTGGCAGCCCGTTCAGCGTGTACACGCGCGCCGACCAGGTATTTGTCGATGGCGCACTCGCGTATGACCGCTTCGACGACTCAGTCAATCCTGTCACCGACTTCAGTCTTGGCACGGCGGCTGCCACGGGAGGTGCGCAATGAGACATTCAAGAAAACTCATGGGCCTTCTTGCTTTCGCGATGGCTGCAGGGGCCAGCGCACAGACCACGGCCATCACCGGCGCCACTGCTCACACGATGGGCCCGCAGGGCACGATCGAAAACGCGACGATCGTTATCGAAGATGGCCGCTTTGTGTCAGTTAGCGCAGGCGGCGCGGTGCCCGCTGGTGCCACGACAGTTGACGCGAGTGGGAAGATTGTTACGCCGGGATTATTTACGCCGGTCGGCGCTCTCGGCCTCGTCGAGGTTGGTTTCTCGGCAGGCCCCCTGGATGCCCTGCAGCGCGGGGACCAGTTCACGGCGAGCTTTGATATTGCTGATGCATACAACCCGCGCTCGACATTGATCGCTGTCAGTCGCATCGAGGGAGTTACGCGCGCCATTATTACACCGTCAGCAGGCTTTCCGGATGAGATGGGCGACGTCGGGCATGTATTGCACGGACTTGCGGCCATGGTGAATCTGGGCGGTGGCGACGACAGCCTCGAGGAACGCGCCATCGCGATGATGGTCAGCCTCGGCCAGGGCGGCAGTGGTCTTGCCGGCGGGTCCCGTGTGGGGCCGGTGCTGCAGCTGCGCAACGCGCTCGATGAGGCGCGTGATTACAGGGATCACAAGCGTGACGTGGAGCAGGGAGCGAGGCGTGAGTATAGCTACAGCTTTACAGATCTCGAGGCATTGCAGGGCGTGTTGAATGGCGATGTGCCGCTGTACGTCGATGTGGATCGGGCCAGCGACATCGACGTTCTTATACAGCTTGTTGATGAATACGGGCTGCGTGCCATCATCGGCAGTGGTGCCGAGGCCTGGATGGTTGCTGACAAACTCGCTGCCGCGAATATCTCCGTCGTTCTCGCGCCGCAGGATATCTTGCCGGGCAACTTTGATCGGCTGAACGCGAGTCGCGATTCGGCGGTCGTGCTTGCCGCTGCCGGTGTCAAAATCATCTTCGCTGATGGCCAAAGCCAGACACACAATGCGCGCAACATCACGCAGTCGGCGGGCAACGCCGTGGCGAATGGGTTGTCTCGGGACGCCGCATTGCGAGCGATTACGCTGGCGCCGGCCGAGGTTTTTGGTGTCGCAGATCGCGTTGGCAGTATCGAAGTGGGTAAGGAAGCCGATGTTGTCATCTGGCCTGCGGACCCGCTCGAACTAACGTCGTATCCGGAGCAGGTGTACATCAAGGGTAATGCCGTGGAAATGACGAGCCGCCAGACGCTGCTTCGAGATCGCTACCTGCAGATGGACTCGGACAAGCCACCCGCTTATCGTAAGTAGGCGCCCGCTCCAGCGGGCAAAAGAGTAAACGCATGACAACAGACAGAACCTGGTCGTCTGGCCTGACGTTTATCCTGGCGGCCGTTGGCGCGGCCGTGGGGCTCGGGAACATCTGGAAGTTCCCGTACGTTGCGGGCGTTAGCGGCGGCGGTGCATTCGTTCTCGTCTATATCGTCTGCATCATTTTTGTCGCGATACCCATACTTATTGGCGAGTTGCTGATCGGCCGATGCGGCAGCGGCAGCCCGCCGGTGGCTATGCGAAAAGTCGCCGAGAATTCAGGCCGTTCTGCAAAGTGGTCGATCGTCGGCTTCATGGGCATGATCGTCGGCTACCTGATCGCGACTTACTACAGTGTCATCGCAGGCTGGACGCTCGTTTACATCTACAAGGCTGCGAACGGTTTTGATGGTGCGACTGCGCTCAACGTCGCGCAGCAATTCGAAGACCTGAAAGCGGACCCGGGCACGATGGCTATCTGGCACACGGTGTTTATGTGCCTGGCGCTCGTTATTGTTGGACGAGGGCTTCGCAATGGCATCGAACGCGTCGTAAAACTGCTGATGCCTGCGTTGTTCGTGATGCTCGTGGTCATGATTGGCTATGCGGCGGTCGCAGGCGACTTCGCTGCAGCCCTGGACTTCCTGTTTGGCGTCGACTTCAGCAAGATCACGGGAGCTGTGGTTCTCAACGCTATCGGTCAGGCGTTCTTCTCGATCTCGGTCGCGATGGGACTGATGATGGTGTACGGCGCGTACGTACCCAAGGATGTCTCGCTAACCCGTTCCGCCATCATCATCGCGACTGCCGACACTGTCATTGCGCTGCTGGCGGGCCTGATGATTTTCCCGATCGTTTTTGCAAACGGCCTGGACCCGGCCGAAGGTCCGGGGCTGATCTTCAAGACCCTGCCGACCGCGTTCGTCGGCATGCCGGGCGGCGCCGTTTTTGGTGCTTTGTTCTTCCTGCTGCTTGCATTCGCGGCGATCACGTCAATTATTGCGATCATCGAACCCATCGTCGCTTATGCAGAAGATCGTTGGCACATGAAGCGTACAATGGCTTGCGTGGTGTTCGGAATCCTCGGCTGGGCGATCGGCATGGCGAGCGTGTTGTCGTTCAACCTGTGGAAGGGAGTCACACCCCTTGCCATGTTCGCCGTGTTCGAAGGCAAGACAATTTACGACCTGATCGACTACTTTACGGCCAACATCATGATGCCGGTGGGAGCAATCCTGATCGCGCTGTTCGTCGGCTGGCGCATGAAGCCGGAGATGATCGAAGGTGACCTGAGCTTCTCGCATCCGCTATTTTTCAAAACCTGGTTGTGGATCATGCGTGTAGTGGCGCCTATTGCTATTCTTGGCATATTGGTCAGCGGGCTGCGGTAACGGTTTGCAGCCGGGAGAAGGTTTGAGGCACCGAGGTTGGATGGTCCTGGGTCTGATTGTGGCGGTAGGTATGCCGTTGTCTGCGCGCGCCTACGAAACGGACCAATACACGCAGCGCACTGCGCACATCAGGGATTCGACCGAGATCCTGAACGAAAAAGTTAACGACACGATCGAGGAAATCGTCGCGACGTGGAGCAAGGGCCACGACGAGGTTGCGTTTGTTGACGCTTTTTACCGCGAGTTGGGGGGCCGTCACTGGGTCGACCGGCTCGAGCGCTGGACAATAGATTCCCCTGACGTCGACAAGCTCGACGTGGGTCGCTACGAAAGCGTATTCGCCGACCAACCATTTTGGGCGACCCGCGTGGCGAAACTCTTCGGTACCGGGAGCACGATTCGCCTGAACGAGCAGTTGATCGGTTCGGACAAGATCGGGCATTTCATCTCGCAAGGCCGTAAGTATTACAAGCGCTATCTAAAGTATGGCAACGAAGAAATAGCGGCGGAGCATTCTGCATTTACGGAACGTGCGATATTCGGCCAACTGTCCAATGGCATCTATTCAAATGCCGATCTTGTCGCGAATTATGAGGGACACCGGTTTTTCCGCAGCCTGTTCGAGGACGACATCACGCCAGGCAAGCCCTCGATACTGCGTTGGGAAAACGACGGCTGGGTTGTACAGCGCGATTTCGACTGGGCCGACTACGTCAATGAATACTGGGACGAAGCGCTCAATGTCAATCACTTTGACGCCGGGCTGTACAAGTACATGCACGATACCTTTGTCGCGATGTGCCCGGAGTACTGGGAGCGGCCGGATCTGTACACGATCGCCAACGAAGAGATACTGAAAGAGCGCTATGCGCACCTCGAACTGAGAGACACGTCGGAGCTCAGGCTCGACTCGCTGTGCCCGGTGCAGGCATTCCTCGACGGCGATACCAGTAAGTTCGTTACTCCGGCAGGAAAATCATTGCCGGATGTTCCAGCATCTCTCTGATGCGCTGAATCATTGCGGCCGCGTCGTAGCCGTCTACGAAGCGATGATCGAACGACGATGACAGGTTCATCATCAGGCGAATATCGACCTGGCCGTTCAGCACGACCGGACGTTCAACGGCCCGGTTGACTCCGATAATTCCAACCTCGGGTTGATTGATGACCGGTGTCGAAACGATGCCGCCCAGCTTGCCGAGGCTCGTAATCGTGATCGTCGAACCGGAAAGCTCGTTCTTTGTAATGCTGTTGTTGCGCGCCGCTTCGGAAACACGGCGAATCTCGCTCGCGAGCTGATGCAGAGACAACGCGTCCGCATTGTGAACCACAGGCACTTTGAGACCGTCATTGGTCTGTGTTGCGACACCGAGATGTACAGGGCCGTGCTGGATCAGGATATTACGATCCTTGTCGTACGTCGCGTTGCACTGCGGAAACTCGCGCAGTGCGCGCATAAGCGCCAGCCCGAGAAACGGTAATGGCGTCAATCGTTGTGCCGGGTCTGTGTTCTTGCTGTTCAGTTGCTTGCGCAGCGCCTCGAGTTCGGTGATATCGATCTCTTCGACGTAGGTGAAGTGCGGAATCTCGCGGGTGGCCGTCGCCATGCGCTCTGCAATGATGCGTCGCAGGCCTATGACCTTAATTTCTTTGGTCTCAGGGGAAGCCTTTGTTGGAGCACTTGGTACAGCTGCAGGCTGGGGCGCGCCCGATCCGCCAACATACGCCTCGAAGTCCTTACGCGTAATACGACCACCTGCTCCCGTACCTGGAACGTCATGCAAGTCGATACCGGCCTCTTTTGCACGGCGCCTGACGGCAGGGGAGGTTGCGACGCGACCTTGTCCTGCAGGAGCGGCTTTGCCCACTGGGGCCACACCGTGAGCCGCGATCGGGGCCGCAGCCGCCTCTACGGGCTCGGCAGATACTGTCGGGGCTGAAGCCCCTCCTACATCCGCGCTTGCATCCCCATTAACGTCAAACACCACAAGCGCTGCGCCGACCGCAACGATGTCACCGGGTTCACCGGCAAGCCTGATGACTTTGCCGGAAACCGGCGATGACAATTCGACAGCCGCTTTGTCGGTCATCATCGTGCCGACGACATCTTCCTCGGTGACCTGGTCACCGAGCTTGATGAACCATTCACTGATTTCGGACTCGACCATGCCCTCGCCGAGGTCCGGCATCTTGAAGATATATTCGCTCATTCGACCTCCATCATATTTCTGATGCCGGCAACGAGCCGCTTTTTGCCCGGGAAGTACTGCCATTCGAACGCGTGCGGGTAGGGTGTATCCCAGCCGGCGATACGTGAGATCGGCGCCTCGAGATTGTAGAAGCAATCTTTCTGAACGCGGGCGGCGATCTCGGCACCGAACCCGGCAAAACGGGTGGCCTCATGAGCTATCACGCAGCGCCCGGTCTTGTTGACCGACGTGGTGAGCGTGTCCGTATCGAGCGGCGCAATGCTGCGGATGTCGATGATTTCGGCATCGACACCGACTTCCTCGGCAGCGGCAATGGCGACATGGACAAGCGTGCCGTAAGTGATGATCGTAAGTTCGTCGCCTTCCCGAACAATCTCGGCTTCACCGAGCGGTACTGTGTAGTGACCGTCGGGCACCTCACCTTTTGGGTGTAACGCCCAGGACACGGCCGGCTTTTCCGGGTCGCCATCGAAGGGGCCGTTGTAAATTCGTTTGGGTTCGAAAAACACGACCGGGTCGTCCGACTCAATCGAGCTGATCAACAAGCCCTTGGCATCGTAAGGATTCGAGGGCATGACAATGCGGATGCCACTGACGTGCGCAAATATCGCTTCGGGACTCTGTGAGTGCGTCTGGCCACCACGAATACCGCCACCGCAGGGCGTACGAATTGTCACTGGCGAAAAGAACTCGCCGCACGAACGATAACGTAATCGCGCCAGCTCGCTGACGATCTGGTCAAAGCCCGGGTATATGTAGTCGGCAAACTGGATCTCGGGAACTGGCCGCAGACCATTCACTCCCATGCCGATTGCGGCACCGATGATGCCACCCTCGGAAATCGGTGCGTCGATAACACGATGTTCGCCGTATTTGCGTTGCAGGCCATCGGTGCATCGGAACACACCACCGAAGTAGCCGATGTCTTCACCCAAAAGGACGACATTCGGGTCCTTGTCCATCATGACGTCGAGCGCCGAGCGGATCGCTTCGATCATGTTCATCTGACTCACGACTTGGACTCCCCGCCATTGACGCCTTCCACTTCCATCATGCGGCGACGTTGCGACTCGAGGTGCCGCGGCGTCTCGGCGAAAACGTCGTCGAACATCGAGGACGGATCGAGGAACGGCCCTTCGGTCATCGTTCCGTATTTTTGCGCTTCCTTCCAGGCGGCGAGTACTTCAGCGGTTAGTTGTGCTTCGAGCTCTTCGTGCTTCTCTTCGGACCAGTGACCCAGCGTAATCAGGTGTTGCTTGAGGCGTTCGACAGGATCACCAAGCGGGAACGACTTCCACTCATCTTTGGGCCGATACTTGGTCGGGTCATCGCTCGTTGAATGTGCGCCACCGCGGTAGGTAACGAGTTCAATCATCGTCGGGCCGCCGCCACGACGTGCGCGGTCAGCAGCCCATAGTGTCGTCGAGTAAATAGCAAGAAAATCGTTGCCGTCGACGCGGATACCCGGAATGCCGAGACCGAGGCCCCTGGCTGCAAATGGACGTCGTTCACCGCCGGCAGTTCCCTGGAATGTCGATATGGCCCATTGGTTATTGACGATGTTAAGGATGACGGGAGCGTGGTAGACGGCCGCAAACGTAACGGCATGATGAAAATCAGCCTCGGCGGTTGAGCCATCGCCCACCCACGATGCGGCGATGTGATCTTCACCCTTGATTGCAGAAGCCATGGCCCAGCCAACGGCATGCGGGTACTGCGTGCCGAGATTGCCGGAGATGGAAAACATGTTGGCCTCGGCGCTGTGATACATGATCGGCAGCTGCCGTCCCTTGCACATGTCACGGGTGTTGGAGAGGCACTGGCACATCATGTCGACGAGCTTCATGCCCCGGTACATGTACAGGCCCTGGTTGCGGTAAGAGGGGAAGCACATGTCGCCCGGGCGCAGCGCCATGCCCTGAGCAATCGATACGGCTTCCTCACCAAGCGCTTCCATGTAGAAAGAAATCCTGCCCTGGCGCTGGATTTGCCACATGCGTTTGTCGAAAATACGGTTCAGCACCATCCAGCGCAATGCGATCTGTAACTTGCCGGCATCCAGATCCGGAGTCCACGGCCCAACGGCCTGGTGATCGTCGTCGAGGACGCGGATCAGGCCTGAACTCATGTACTCGATGTCACGTGTACGGGCGTCGATCGACGGCTTGTCGACGCTACCGGCAGGCGACAAGTCGAGATAGCCGAAGTCCGGCGTGTCGCCTGGTCGCGCTGTCGGGCGAGGAATGTGGAGTCGTGACTTCTTATCGGCCATGTTTCGAGTCCTTGCCCTTAGGCGCTGGCAACAATACGTCGCGCCAGCTTGTCAGCGATGGCATTGGTTGGTTGCTCGCTCGTCTTCGCCTCTTCGAATATCTGCTTCAGGCGTTCCGGAATGCCACCAATCTCGGTGCGCACCTCTTCTTCCGAGCTGCCCCTATAATACTCGCGGGCAACATTGATAATGCCGCCGGCATTGATAACGTAGTCAGGTGCGTAAAGGATATCGCGATCGGCAAGACGTGCACCGTCCTCTTCGGTCGCAAGCTGGTTATTCGCAGCGCCCGCGACAATGCTCGCTTTGAGTTTCGGAATTGTCTGTGACGTCAGGATGTTGCCCAGCGCACACGGTGCGAGCACATCAACGTCGGCATACAGTAAATCGGCCGGGGCAATCTCGGTAACCGGTAGCTCGTCTTGAGTGAGTTTCAGGTTGTCACGATTCACGTCGGAGACGGTCAGAATGGCGCCAGCTTCGTGCAGCAGGCGGCAAAGATGCAGTCCAACATGCCCGACGCCCTGAACCGCAACACGGATCCCCTTTAGCGAATCGGCGCCAAGACGGGATTCGACTGCAGCTTCGATGCCGAGGAACACGCCTAGCGCGGTCAGCGGTGACGGGTCGCCGCCGGCGTTGCCGCCACTGCGTGGCAAGCCGGACACGTAGCCGGTCGCTTCGTTGACCTGGCGCATATCTTCGACACTGCAGCCGACGTCTTCGGCTGTAATGTACTTGCCACCGAGGTCTTCGACGGCGCTCCCGAATGCATAAAAAAGCTCGGGCGATTTCGGCGCATTGTCGGCGGCGAGGATCACGGATTTACCACCGCCAAATTCAAGGCCGGCGACAGCATTCTTGTAGGTCATGCCGCGCGACAGGCGCAGTGCGTCCGTCAGTGCATCGGCATCAGATGCGTACTGCCAGCGGCGGCAACCGCCGGCAGCAGGGCCGAGAGCTGTGGAGTGAATTGCAATAATCGCCTTGAGCCCGGATTTCGGGTCCTGCACGAAGTGCAAGGACTCATGCTGGTCGAAATCGGGGTGATCGAAAACGGGCATAACAACGCCTCCACCGGCGAATATGGGGTATCCAATATATACCCTTAAAACCGCACAGATATTGCAATTTCATTTGCTTATCGTCAGAAAACAGCATAATTTATGTGTATTACATATTAATAAAGCATAAATAATGCACACGGTGAAGCTCGACCCTACGGATCGCCGAATTCTGGGCTGGTTGCAACAAGAGCCCGGCATCAATGCCGCCGAGCTTGGCGAGAAAATCGGCCTGTCACAATCGGCTGTCTGGCGACGCATACAAAGCCTGCGTGACGAGGGGGTGATCAAGGATCAGCCCGTCAAGCTCGACCGCGAAAAGGTCGGACTCAACACGATGGTGTTCGCGCACGTCAAACTGACGTCACACGGTCGCAGCAACCTGGCCGAGTTTTCCGAGGCCGTGAGCCAGTACCCCGAGGTGCTCGACTGCTACGTGTTGCTCGGCAACGTCGATTACCTGCTGCGCATCGTTACCCAGGACATCAAAGCCTACGAACGGTTCTTTTTCGAGAAGCTGTCGCAGCTACCCGGCATCCAGGAAGTGAATTCGTCGATCGTGCTATCGGACATCAAGCACACGACGGTGCTGCCGATCTGACGGACGTTCAACCTGGTGTAATATCATGTCAAGTCACGCGCATCGCCTGCCATTACCTGCTGCATAGGTCAAAAACATGACAATTTCCGTTTCTGAGGAAATAAATGCCCCCCGCGAACGTATCTGGAACGTCATCACCGACATCGATAGCTGGGCTGACACTATTGCCGGCATCGTCTCGGTTGAGGTTATCAACAAGCCGGAAGCCGGCGTAGTCGGTATGAAATGGAAGGAAAAGCGCGTTCTGTTCGGCAAAGAGGCTGTAGAAACAATGTGGATCAGTGCGGCAGAACCCAACAGCTGGTACGAAACCAATGCAGAAAATCACGGAGCGATCTATTCAACTCGGCTGAGCCTGGATGACTCGAACGACAAAGTCGTTCTGACCATGGCGTTTTCAGCGAAACCGACGTCCATCGCATCGAAATTAATGTCGGTTATGAGTTTCATGTTCAACGGCACAATGCGCAAGATGATGCAAAAAGATCTGACTGACATTCGTCGGGTTGCTGAGAACAGCTGACGATTCTCTCAGGAAAATCGGGCATTTGATCCCGTACAAGCAAAGGGCTACAGAGCACATTTATACCCGGGCGGCAGTAGTACGGGTTAAATTTGCACTATTAGAGTAGATTAGTGCTTGATCAAGCAGACAGTGTCAGTCAAGGAGCGCCAGAAAACGGCCTGACGTAATGGGACAATCCTACGAAATTGTATCGATCCAGCGAGCGGAGGGCCCGCCAGGCGCCGAAGGCGCTAACTGGTACGGCTATGTGATCGCGTTTGCAGGCACGAATACGGTTCACGGCTGCCGGCAAGGGAGCCTCAAGGACGTGACGAGCGCGGTGGAGGAGATTGTCGAGCAGCTTAACGAGCGGCACTGGAAAAAACGCAACCGGGACAAGAAAGCCTGATTTTATTATTCCCCGGCCCGAGCTCCGCGCGGACGCATGGGGAATCACCGCAGTCGTGGCGGGGTCTTTAGAATCCGATTTGTGTCGTTGAGCCTTGTAAACAGATCTGTGTCGTCGTGCCCTGCAGCGATAGTCCGGTACACGGATTGGGCAACTCCCCGGCATCCCTGACCATGTCAATCAACACCAACTTGGCGAGATTTAGAGCCGCTTTGCCGCGCTCGCCCTGCAGAACTGCCATGCTTGCCGATGACTCCTGAAGCCCATAGGCAGTAACGAAGAGCTCTTCTCCTCGAAAGTAGTAGGCACCGCGATACCGCTCGCCATCGAGATGCACCGTGACTATTCCATCCGGCATGTTGATCATGGTGAACTGGACATGTAAACGAACCCGGACCTTATTCAGGTAATTACCATTATTCGCCCCGGGGAAGAAATTGCCGTGCCAGGCGTCACAGGCTCGACTGTGACCAAGCTCTTTTCTACATAATCCGGGTGTTCAGATTAGATGCTCAGTCCTTGTTAGCCAGCGAATATACAAAGTCTACGTAGGCTTTTTCGACATCGGCGAGTCCCGCCGCGGCAGTTCCTTCGCCAGGTTCGATCAACATAATTTCGTTCGGCGCATGCGCGCCGGTGCCGTAACCGAGGCCTGCGGGTACGAGTGGCAAGCCGAGTCGATCAGTGAATTGATAGAACGGTGCGCTGCCGGCAACGCGCGGCTGCACCGCGATGTCATCTGCGTATTTCTTGAAAACGCCCAGTGCAGCCTGAACGGCTGGAGCATCCACCGATGTTTGTGCTGCCGGGTAACCACCCAGTTGGCGGATTTTGATACCTGCGAATCCACTGTTGTCGAGATGGGCACGGATCTTTGCCATTGCCTCATCGGGTTGGATGTCGGGCGGCAGGCGAGAGTCAACCTTGGCAGTGGCCCGGTGCGGCAGAATTGTCTTTGTGCCTTCGCCTGTGTAACCACCCCATATTCCGTCAATATTCATCGTCGTTGTGAACAGCAATTCGATCGCGGCGTCTTGGCCGGTCATGCCGTCGATCCACTGGCTGACGCCGAACACATCCTGCATTTGCTGGTCGGACCATTGCTCGATGCCCGCGTTGATCAACTGTGACTCTTCGACGTTCGGTGGTCGAATGTCATCGTAGTAACCGGGCACGAGAATCGTATTGCCGTCCGCCGATACGAGTGTCGACAAGGCCTGCACAAGACGCCATACAGGTGAGCCAACGATCGCCTTGTACGAACCATGGATTTCGGCCACTGCCGGGCCGCCCCATTCACCGCCGCTAGCGATCATCTCGAAATAGATGATGCCTTTGACGCCCAGGATGACGCTGACAGTACCGTCGGGACGCTGCGAGTTGAACGGGAACAATACGGTGTCCGCTGTTCGTAGTCGGTCCTCATAGGCATCGACGATCTGCGGATAGTGTGGCGAGCCGAGTTCTTCTTCGCCCTCAGCTGTAAGCATGATGTTGACCGGTAACGTGCCGTCGACAGCGATGATCGATTCGAGTGCATTCAGAAACGCTCGCTCGGGTCCCTTCTGGTTCGTTGCACCGCGCGCCATGATGACTTTGCCGAGATCATGATCGATAAGCTCGGCAGCAAATGGTGGGCTTTGCCAATCTTCCGGATTGACCGGCTGCACGTCGTACATGAAATAAACAACGAGTGTCTTGTCGGCACCGGCATCGTAGTAACCCCAGACGCCCGGGTGACCATCGGTCGGCACGATCTCAGCCTCCGAGAAGCCAATGTCCTCAAGATCCTGGCGCACGAGTTCCGCCATTTCTGCAATACCGACATTTTGTGCGGATATGGACGGCTGCCTTAGCCAGCGCTGAATTGCAGCGAGGTGTGAATCGAGGTTCTCATCGATGTAGTTGTAGACGGCCTGATGATTCTCGAGGTACACCGGGATCTTCTCGAAGTCATAAGCCTCGTCAGTTGCCAGTGAAAACGCCGGGCGCACGACGGAATCGGTCTCAGGTTCAACGGGTGGTGCGGACTGTTGACACGCGGCCAGGGCGACGAAAGAAATAAGCGACAAAAGTACTTTCATTATTGTTCTCTCTGCAGGTTTGCCGGTAGCCGTACCGTTCGAGTACGTATCTGCGTCGACATCTTGCCAATTTACACGAATTTGGATTTGGTAGGATGCTGGAATGAGTGACACGTCCGATCGCATCAGTGCACTGAAAATTGATCGCGCCGCAGCAACGCCTGCAGGCGGCGGGCGGCTGTGGCTGCTAATACCGTCAGCCCTGATCGTGCTGGCACTGGGTTGGTGGTTCCTGCTGCGTCCGGGCGCCGGCGCTGTCATGGTCGAAACGG
>Ga0209567_10001038_pt1 | contig 14666 bp, 15 predicted proteins | sample COG_12_FD_184756 | JGI IMG/M metagenome (GOLD analysis project Ga0209567, IMG submission 184756) | Pelagic marine sediment microbial communities from the LTER site Helgoland, North Sea, for post-phytoplankton bloom and carbon turnover... | ecosystem: Environmental > Aquatic > Marine > Neritic...
CAAGACCTACTGTTCCGGAAACGGCAGTAGCAAGAGCCTGAAAATGACTAACCTCACCCTCTTTACTTTCGTCCGCAATAGTATCAACCAAATCACCATCTACAATGTTTAAATCAGCCTTTTCTACGCTATGATGATCCAGTTCATCGTACTTACCACGTACTGTATTGATGGCCAATTTAAATTTTGTGATATTGGGAAACTTAAAATAAATAGTAAAGAAAGTAGCTCCAAATATCAAAAGGAGTAGAACCACCGGCAGATTATATCCGGCAATAGGAATCGAAGTAAGGATAAAACCTTCCCACCATACTGCAACGGGCATAAATGCGTCATTTACTTTTTCATCAAGTCCTTTGTCCTGAGCAAATGTCAAAATTGGAAGAAACAGTGTTAAAATTGAAAGAAGTCTATACTTCATAAGAGTTGTTTTAGGTTTAATTTGGTCTGTAATGGCGGCAATATCCTAAAAAATAGTATTACAAAAAAATATAATTATTTGAAGGAGTTTAATTTATATGAAACATTTCGTTAAGCCTTTTGATCTGTTCGGGCCTCCCTAAAACGATAACTTTACTTTTAGGTTCCAAAGGTAAATCTGCCTCCGGATTAATTATATAATTACCGTTCGGTTCTATATAACCAATAATAGTACATCCTGTTTTTCTTCGAAGATCAAGGTCTCTCAGTGAATTGCATTCCATTTGATCATCAAAATCTTCAATGGCAACTTCTTCCAGATTGGTGGTGTTTTCCCCTTCAGTAGATAATTTATCCATAAAAGTGATCAAATCCGGTATTACAACCAAAGATGCCATATGATCGCCTCCAATTTTATCCGGCATTATAACCTTATTCGCACCAGCTAATCTTAATTTTTTTTGGGAGCTAACCTGAGAAGCCCTGCTAATGATAAATAATTTTTGATTTAGTTGTCTTGCAGATAACACAACAAACAAGTTAGTTGCATCCTCGGGTAAAGTAACTATAAGATATTGAGCATCATGTACACGCGCAGAAATTAAAATTTCATCCTCGTTAGCATCACCCTCAACAAACAAGACATCTTCTTCATATTTTTGTATAACATCTTTGTCGTTTTCAATAACAACATAAGGCTTTTTGTATGCCTTAAGTCGTTCCACCGCCTGCATTCCATTACGTCCATAACCACAGACAATAACATGATTGGATAAACTGTTTATCATTTTTTTTACCTTTTTTGTTTTTAATAGCTGTAACTGATTTTTGCTGAATAAATATTCGGTAATTACAGAAATGGCGTAGGCAAATATAAAGACACTGAATATTATCAAAAAAATCGTAAATATTTTACCTTCCGTTTCCAAAGGACCAACTTCACTAAATCCCACAGTTGTAACCGTAATTATGGTCATATAAAAGGCATTCAACCAGGATAATTCGGATATAAAATGATATCCCATGGACCCTACCAGCAATACCGATAGCATCAATGCAATTGCGATGTAAATTTTAGAGCGAAAAAGTCTAATCATATCTAAAGATCAAAAACCGAATTCCTTTTGGTGTAGATTAAATCCTTTATTCTCAGCCAGAACGCTAAAAACAGGTATAATGCAAAACCAAAGCCCAAAGTTACAAACGTTAGGTAGATAAAAGTGGTTCTTACAACACGTGCTCTAATACCGAGACTCTCTGCGATCCGTCTGCATACTTCAAAGCCGCGTTTTTGAAAATAATATAAAAGGCGATAGAAAATATTCATTTTTTAAAAATACTATTTTCCTTTTAATAAACTATTGCCTACAACACATTCCAGACATCTATTTTTAGTACAATAGCTATTATAAAGTTGTAGTATAGCCTGACTATCCATAGCATTGCTGCAATTAACGCCAAGATTATTAAATTTTCTAATAATTTTATTATCCTCACTCATTAGTTTGTTAATAATTGAAATTATCCTTGAACTTGCATCTATCCCTTGCCATTTGGAATAACAAAAAATCATCGGGAGTATCGTATTTATGAGTAATAAATTAATAAAACTCTTTGTAAGTTTAGTTTTTCTTTTAGGTGATAACTTTCCAAAAACATAATGGTTTTTCCAATAATTGCTGGCCGAAATATTGAAAATTTCATAAATCTGGGCAGGCTCTTTTACTGCCATTATATTTCCAAATAATTGCGGACGTTTGGCATATAAATTAGCAAATTGTGATAACCGGATAGAAGGAAAGTTGGCTGGGCGCAATCTAAAAAAAGACGGACTCTGAGCACTGGTCTCTTTCATCCTGAACTTATCACTCAAATAAGTATATTCCCTCTGCATTTGGGTTAAAACCTTATCCTTACACGATGCATTTTCCAACAGCCCTGCCAAACCAAATAAAACACTCTCCAATTGAAAAACATTTTGGCTTAACTTCCGGAAAATCCCAAATTCAAGTGCTCTACCAAGACTTAAAAAAGCCTCGCTGTTTAACTTTAGTCCAAAGTTTTTCAATAATAGTATAAAAAGTACTTTTTCCCAATCGTTATTCGCTTCTACCAATAATCTGTTTAATTCGTTGGATTTTTCTTCCAGCCTTTCAAAATATAGCCGTTCCAACCAAATTGAAAATTTAAATTTATCAATAGAATATGTCTCTCTCTCACAATTGATAAAGTTATCTTTGGCTGAATTAAATAATTTATAGTAATTTTCTAGTATATAGTCTGGTATAAAATTTATAAGTTCAAGAGTGGGTATTTCTTCTTTGTTTTTCGTATATACCAGTGTATCTTCTTCCCAAACTACATGTAAAATTACATTGTCATAATTAGAATCTATATGATGTTGATGTGCATACCAATCTGAAGATTTTACATGTATTTCTACATTTCCTACCCACAGTTGTCCGTCAATTACCAAATGAGCATGAAAAAAATCAGGTCCTGCATCATGATTATGAATTCCCAGAGAAATAACTTGTAGTGCTTTTTGTCTGGAGGTGTACAGATCTGCGAATGGAATTTTTCCATTTTTCCAGATGTAGTGCAATAGATCTTCACGCATGCACCTAAAATAAAAGAACCCACTGAAAGTGGGTTGCAGCATTAAAGGTTTAAGATCATTAGATTATATCACCGTTCCATTCCAGTATTCCCCCCATTAGGTTGTAGGCATTTGAAATACCAATGCTATTCATTATGGCACATGCCTGGCGGCTTCGCTGACCAGATCTGCAGTAAACATAATAATTCCTTGATTTATCCAATTTCTCAAGCTCCTCCAAAAATTCTTGTCCCAAATAGATATTTAAATTGGTCGACTCAGGAATTTGTCCCTGATCTGATTCTTCCGGTGTTCTAACATCCAGAATAAAAGCATTATCGTCCTTCTCTAATTGATCAACCCATTCCTCTTGTAATAAATCTGCCATTTTATTTTAATTTCTAAGCGAAGGTACAAACTCCTGCACTTTTCACAAACAATTACCATTATCTAGACTTTATTGAACAGCCAATGGCCCTGGTAGTTGTAATTGAAATTTGCTCACCTTTTAACATGGCATCTATGGCATTTTCAACATATTTTGTCTTAACTGCAGACGCATTGGAATAGTTGTCATCAATTGTTCCAATATAGCGCACAATATTTCCCTTTTTTGTTTTTTCGAGCAAATACACATGTGGGGTTTTAGTTGCTCCATATTGCGGAAATATTTCCTGCCCCTTATCAATCAAATATGGAAAAGTGAATCCTTTTTCGGTTGCTCTTTTTTTCATATAAGTAACGCCATCTGCGGGCTGCAGATTTGGGTCGTTAGGGTTTATGGCAATTACCGGCACTCCCTTTGTCTTATATTTTTTATCAAGGGCAATAATTCTATTTTCGTAGGCTATTGAATAAGGGCAAGTATTACAAGTAAAAATCACTAAAAATCCCATGGCATCTTTGTAGTCTGATAAAGAAACGTTCTTACCATTTATATCAGGAAGACTGAAGTCAGTTGCATAATCCCCAATGCCATAACCCTTGTCATTTTCTTTTAAATAACCACTATGGTTCAAAAAAAATACGATTAAAATTAAATTTGCCAATAGATATTTCATGTTTACTTAATTTATCTGAATTCTTGTATTTCCTTATTTAGCATTTCATAAGTAAAAGTCTGTTCATAGAACTTTCTTTTTTTACGATTGTAGATCAAAGTAGCCGGAATTGCCCCAGACCAGTTCTTATCAATTTTTGGGATCCAACTATTTTGATCTGTGTCATTTAATACTACTACCTCCGATTTTAAATTCTTTTTTTTTATAAAAGGAATTAACTTAGATTTCCACATGGAAGGCATGTCCAGGCTAACCAATATCACTTCCAGATTTTTACCCTTTCCTTCCAGGTTTACTTTTTCAAAATGCGGTAATTCCTTAATACATGGTGCGCACCAGGTCGCCCAAAAGTTGATGATATATATTTTATCATCCTTCTTATTCAAGAGAGGTTCCAACTCATCAAAATTATATATAGGGATACCCAGACTATCAGCAGCGGTGAATTCATTATTAACTAATTCTGATTTCTCAAAGTTTGTTCTATTACTTTCTTTAACTCCGTATCCTATAAAAAGCAGGATACTAAAGTACAGGATCAGACGAATCATGGTGATTGTTTGTTTCTCTCATAAAATTAAGCAACGGTAGATAGGCAATAATAAATTTAACAAAACTTTATCTGCCCAAATGTTTGCGGTAATTAAGATATTTATACATTTGTATATACAAATATTGTAAGTACATGAATGTTGAGGCAGTAATAAAGACGGATAAAAAGATTCCCTTAAGAAGCAGGACTCTTATTCATTTAATGCTAATACACAACAAGGTCACGGAAAATATCTCATATGCTCTTAAACCTTTTGGAATTTCAACGCAACAATTTAACGTCTTACGTATACTGAGAGGTCAAAAGAATAAACCCGCTAATCTATCTACTTTAAACGAGAGAATGGTTAGTAAAATGAGTAATACCACCCGTTTGGTAGATAAATTAATGAAGAAAGGTTATGTGGACAGGATTGTATGCATGTCTAACCGGCGCAAAGTGGAGATTACCATTACCAAGGAAGGATTAAAAGCACTATCTGAAATGGACATTGTGCTGGAAAAAGCAGAAAAAGATATTTTAGATGATTTTTCCGACTTAGAACTTGAACAATTAAATCTTTTATTTAATAAATTTTAATATTACATATGAACAAGTACCTTGAAAGCCTCAATTGGCGATATGCAACCAAAAAATTTGATAGTCAAAAAGAAATTTCTGAAGAACATTTGAATACTTTATTAGAAGCTATTCGTTTAAGTCCCTCTTCATATGGTCTCCAACCCTATCATATCTTTATAATAAAGGATATTGAATTGAGGGAAAAATTAAAAGCAGCCTCATGGGGTCAATCGCAAATCACTGATGCATCCCATTTAATAGTCTTTGCTAACAATAGTAGTTTTGACGCTGATCTTATTGATAACTATTTAACTAATGTTAGCAACACAAGAGAAATTGAATTAAGCAATTTACAGTCTTATGGAGATTTTATGAAATCTAAATTAGTAGATCTTCCTAATAATACCAAAGAAGCTTGGACCGCAAGGCAAACCTATTTGGCTTTGGGCCATTTACTTTCAGCGGCTGCGAACTTAAAAATTGATGCCTGCCCTATGGAAGGTTTTGAACCTGAAGTCTACAATGAAATACTCGGTTTAAATGATAAAGGGTTAAACACCTCTGTAGTAGCCGCAATAGGATATAGGTCTGTAGAAGATGATACCCAACATTTTAAAAAGGTTCGACAATCAAAAGAATTATTATTCACGCATATATAACACTTTACATTAAAACAATCATTAGAAAAAGTAAATTTAGAAACATGAAAAAGAATGTATTAAGTTTGGCATTAGCCATAGTTTTGGGAGCAACGGCTGTTGCTAATACTCCAATAAAGGAAGAAAAGAAAGAAGTAAAAACAAATGAGAGTAAGGTTACCTGGAAAGCTTACAAAGTAACCGGCTCTCATACAGGAACTGTTAATCTTATATCGGGAGCCCTCATGTTTGATGAAGAAAAGTTAACTGGCGGCGAATTTGAAGTAGATATGACATCCTTGATCAACACCGATCTTGAAGGGGAATATAAAGGTAAATTAGAAGGCCATCTTAAGTCTGATGATTTCTTTAGTGTTGAAAACCACCCAAATTCTACCCTAGTTTTTACAAAAGTTAAAGCCTCCGGTAAAAATTCTTACGAAGTTCAAGGTGATCTAACCATTAAAGGTATAACCAAGCCTGTCACTTTTGATGTTTCTGTTTACGGAAGTAAAGCAACAGCTACTTTAAAAGTAGATAGAGCCCAATACGATGTCAAGTATGGCTCAGGAAGTTTCTTTGATGACCTGGGTGATAAAACAATCTATGATGAATTTGATCTGGTAGTAGATCTGGAATTCTAGCTCATGTTCCCCTTTTTATTAAATCCTGAATATGTTAAATCATATTCAGGATTTTTTATTTGATAAAATCGAAAAATGAAATCTACCTTCTCAGGTATATCATATAGGTTCCTTTCCTTGCTGTACGGCTAATAAAAACAATATTTTTTAAGTCATGTTTTAGTAAAAAAGTCAGTGAAATTAGATGTAAAGCTATATTTTTAAACAAAAATTAAAAATGACATCAAAAGGAATATTTCGCTTGGTTTGTTCCATGGTTTTTGTACAATTTCTTTTCAGCAGTTGCAGTTCCGATCTTAATTATTCCATAGAAACAACTTTGAACCCATACAAAATATCGCCATTAACAGCAGTGTTAAATATTGATGTAGAAAAACCTTGCAATGCTACTATCAAAGTTTTAGGTAAGACTCCTGTTGAGCAAACTTTTGAATTTAACGCCACCAAGTTAGAGATCCCGGTAATAGGCTTATATCCGGATATAAATAATAAAGTTGTTCTCACTTTAGATTATGAAGGTGGTCAATTAATTGATACTATAAAAATAAAAACAGGAAATACCCCAAGCCATTTTCCCAGGATAACCATAAACAAGCTAAATCGAGACGAAATGGAACCCGGCATACACGCCTGTGACATTCATTTTGCTAACAATGGCAAGTTCAATTCGGGACCTTTAATTTTTGACGACCAGGGCCAAGTAAGGTGGTATTTGGATTTAAGTTTTGCCGGTAAAATGGTTAGTCCATTTCAACGACTTAAGGATGGAACGGTATTAATGGTAAGCAGGCATGTTATTTATGAATTTGATATGTTAGGCAAACCATTAAAAGAAACTAAAATAAGTACAAATTATGGTATGCACCATGACGTACTGGAATTACCGAATGGAAACTTACTGATATGTGTTGGTAAAAGAAATAATTTTATAAAATTAGATAATAAGCTCGTTGCCTCAGACAGTGATCACATTATAGAATTTGACAGAAAAAAATCTAGAATTGTCAGAGAATGGGATTTAGCCAAAAATTTAGATGTTAGTAGAAATGATTTGAACTTTTTTAGACCTCGTGATTGGCTCCACATGAATGGACTTGCTTTTGATCAGAGTGATAATTCAATTATTGTATCTGGGAAAAACCAGGGATTAATAAAAATTTCCTGGAATGATAATCTGGAATGGATTATGGCCCCAAAAAGAAGTTGGGGAAAATCTGGCAGAGAAGGAAAGGGTTTCGAAACAAAACCTTATTTATTAACAGCTGTTGATTCTGAAGGGAAACCATATGACAAAGCTGTTCAGGATGGCAGAGTAAGTTCAGAAGAATTTGACTTTCCCTGGGGAATGCATTCCCCGGTATTTATGCCCAATGGTAATCTTTTGGTATTTGATAACGGTACATTTAGACATTTTGAAAATAACATTCATTATTCCCGCGCGGTGATTTATAAAATAAATAAAAAAGATAAAACTACTGAGCAGATGTGGCAATATGGCAAAGAAAGGGGGCAGGAATTTTTCTCTGCTATTGTTAGTGATGTGGACTATCTGGTAAATTCAAACAATGTTCTGGTTACTTCCGGCTATCTAAAACAAGGAACCAACCTATCCGCTAAAATAGTTGAGGTAGATTATGAAACTTCTAAAGAGGTTTTTGAAGCGACACTACATTTTAAAAGTGAAAATGGCAACAAAAGTAGCTCTTGGGGCCAAACTGATATCTTATATAGATCTGAACGATTAGAATTGAAGTATTAGGAATCAGTACTTTAAATTATAATCACTTTATGCAATATTGAAATTTGAATCTATATTTCCTTTAAATTGATTTGTATTTATGAAATTCCTTTCTATATTTGACTCAATGAATATTAGAATAGTAAATACTTGGTGGTGGATTAACTTACGTATAAAGTCGTGAGCTAAGCACCATTGTAGTATTACTATACGAAAAGGCTTGTCTATCACGACAAGCCTTTTTGATTTTTCAGAATTAGCTGGTATTAGAAATTAATTTTTAGCAGATTATGGCATATGAACTTAAAACATATTATAAAAAGATACTCGCAGATACCATAACCCCGGTTAGCGTATATCTAAAAATTCGTGATAAGTTTCCTAACAGTATTCTTTTGGAGAGTAGTGATTACAGGGCAAATGATAATACCTTTTCCTATATCTGTTGTAATCCTATAGCCTCTATCAAAGTGAAGGATGAGCAAATTACTCAGTTGTTGCCTGACAAATCTGCTAATGAGATTACTATTAACAGCGAAACAAATGTCGTGGAAATTATACATGACTTCAGCCAAAAGTTTAAGACTGAATCTAATGGTTTTAAATTTATAAATAATGGGTTGTTTGGCTATATGTCCTATGATGCAGTTAGGTACTTTGAAGATATCTCTATCACAAAAAAAGACGGCACCCTGGATATTCCCGATATTTATTATGCTGTGTACCAAAATATCATAGCCATAAATCATTTTAAAAATGAGGCCTATATTTTTGCGCATTGTTATAACTCAGAAAACAATATTTCTGAAATTGAACAACTCCTAAATATTCGAAATTTTGCCTCGTACAATTTCAGAATGGAAGGCAAAGCCTCATCAAACCTAAATGATGATGAATATAAACATCATGTATCCCTGGCTAAAAAGCATTGCAAAAGGGGTGATGTTTTTCAATTAGTCCTTTCACGTAGGTTTTCACAAGGGTTTAAAGGTGATGAATTTAATGTTTATCGGGCCCTTCGTTCTATTAACCCTTCTCCTTATTTGTTTTATTTTGACTATGGAGATTTTAAAATCTTTGGCAGTTCACCGGAAGCACAACTAATTGTTAAAGAAGGGAAAGCAGAAATACATCCAATTGCTGGTACTTTTAAAAGAACCGGAAATGATGAAGAAGACGCTTTATTAGCTAAAAAACTGACAGAAGATGAAAAGGAAAATAGTGAGCATGTTATGCTTGTAGACCTGGCGCGTAACGATCTAAGTAGACATGGAAATTTGGTAAATGTTGAAAACTACAGGGAAGTTCAGTTCTTTTCTCATGTTATTCATCTTGTTTCTAAAGTTACTGGGCAAAAGAAAAAAGAAACACCAACTATGAAAGTTGTAGCAGACACTTTTCCGGCAGGTACCCTGAGCGGAGCACCCAAACATATGGCAATGCAGCTTATTGAAAAGTATGAGAACACTAACAGAGATTACTACGGCGGGGCAATCGGATTTATGGATTTTGATGGAGATTTTAATCACGCCATAATGATCCGGACCTTCTTAAGTAAAAATCACCAACTTCATTACCAGGCAGGAGCGGGTCTGGTAGCTGTCTCTGAACCGGAAAAGGAGTTACAGGAAACTTATAATAAATTGGGAGCTCTTAATAAGGCTCTGGAAATTGCAGAAACTATCTGAAAAAGGAGAATTAATAAGCCATGAACAAAATACTGGTAATAGATAATTACGATAGCTTTACTTATAACCTGGTACATTATCTGGAGGATTTGGGTTGCGAAGTAGTGGTTAAACGCAATGACCAGCTAAAACTGGAGGAAGTTGATAATTTTGAGAAAATAGTACTTTCGCCAGGCCCTGGAATCCCTGATGAAGCCGGACTTCTTAAAGAAATAATTGCCAAATATGCACCAACTAAAAGCATATTTGGAGTTTGTCTTGGTCAGCAGGCTATAGGCGAAGTTTTTGGTGGTAAGTTGATAAATTTGGACGAAGTTTATCACGGGGTCGCTACAAAAATAATCCTTGAAAACGAGGAACCTTTATTTGAAGGATTACCAAGGGAAATTGTTGTAGGCAGATATCATTCGTGGGTTGTTGATCCTCAACTTCCGGATGTTCTTGAAGCCACTTCATTTGATGAGAATGGTCAGCTGATGTCAATAAGGCACAAAACTTATGATGTTTGTGCTGTTCAATTTCATCCAGAATCTGTACTTACTCCGCAAGGCAAACAAATTCTTAAAAATTGGCTTATGGATTAATTAAACCGTTTGTGATTCCTTATTAAATTTAAAACAAATGAAAACGATTCTTAATAAATTGATCAATCATGACATCCTCTCCAAGGAGGATGCAAAGAAGGTATTGGTTAATATTGCTAAAGGAACTTATAACAATAGCCAAATAGCTGCATTTCTTACAGTGTACATGATGCGTAGTATTACCATTGAAGAATTAGAGGGATTTCGAGATGCACTGTTGGAACTTTGTCTTGCCATAGATCTATCTGAATACAATCCAATTGATCTTTGCGGAACAGGAGGTGATGGCAAGGATACCTTTAATATTTCTACCCTGGCTTCCTTTGTTACAGCAGGAGCTGGTATTAAGGTAACCAAACATGGTAATTATGGGGTATCTTCTACCTGTGGGAGCAGTAATGTCATGGAATTTCTAGGTGTGAAATTCAGCAATGATCCGGACTTTCTTAGAAAATCAATAGACGAAACTGGGATATGTGTATTGCACGCCCCCTTGTTTCATCCCGCAATGAAAAATGTAGCACCTATCCGACGTGAACTTGCTGTCAAGACTTTTTTTAATATGCTAGGGCCAATGGTAAATCCTGCTTTTCCTAAAAATCAAATAGTTGGTGTTTTTAATTTAGAATTAGCACGCATGTATGGGTATCTCTATCAGAATACGGATAAAAAATACACAGTTCTACATGCTCTTGACGGATATGATGAGATTTCATTGACGGGGAGTACCAAAACTATTTCAAATAATACGGAGGCTATTTTAAATCCTTCAGATTTTGGAGTGGAGATTGTAATGGAAAACGAAATAGCAGGAGGGGAAAGCATTGAAAAATCTGCCCAAATATTTATGGATATATTACAGGGCAGAGGCACAGAAGCGCAAAATAATGTAGTCTGTGCAAATGCCGGAGTAGCTATCGCAACGGTTTTGGATATTAGTCCAAAACAAGGTTTTGAAAAAGCAAAAGAATCTCTCCTCAATGGAAATGGTCTTAATTCCTTAAGAAAATTACAGCAATTAAGTGCATAATGGATATACTGGGAAAAATAGTGGTTGATAAGAAAAGGGACTTAGACCTTAAAAAAACTGTGATGCCACTTAAGCAATTGGAGGCTTCGTTTCTCTTCCAAAGGAAACCTGTATCCCTGGCTAATGCATTGAGGCAAAGTAAAACTGGGATTATTGCTGAGCACAAAAGAAGATCCCCTTCTAAATCCGTGATCAATCAAAATTCAAGCGTACAGGATATTGCCATAGGATATTTGAATGCAGGGGCTTGCGGTATGTCTGTTTTAACAGACGCCAAATATTTTGGAGGGTCTCTTGATGATTTAATAATAGCCAGAGCCGCTGTAGATTTTCCATTGTTAAGAAAGGAATTTATCATTGACGAATACCAAATCATAGAAGCCCGTGCACACGGGGCTGACACTATTTTACTTATTGCCGCTATTTTGACGAGAAAACAAATAAAGGTTTTATCGGGATTAGCAAAAAGTTTAGGTTTGGATGTTTTACTGGAAGTTCATAGTGAAGAAGAATTAGATAAATCATTGATGCCCAGTTTAGATATGTTAGGAGTCAATAATCGCAACCTAAAAACATTTGAAGTAGACTTAGAAACCAGCACCTCCCTGTCCAGTAAGATTCCAGATGAGTTTGTCAAGGTATCGGAAAGTGGTATTAGCTCAGTTTCGGCTATTAAAATGCTAAGAGAACTGGGTTATCAGGGTTTCTTAGTAGGTGAAAACTTCATGAAGACAGCGAACCCCGGGGAGAGTGCCGGGAAATTTATAAACCAAATGGCCAGATGAAACTAAAGATTTGTGGAATGAAGCATAATATCGAGGAGGTTGCAGAATTGCAGGCAGATTACCTCGGGTTTATTTTCTGGAAGTCTTCCAAACGCTTTTTTGATGGGTCTATTCCTAAATTGAGTAAGACGACTGGCAAAGTTGGGGTTTTTGTTGATGCCAATATTGAAGAAATATTAAATCGCATAAATACCTATGGGTTAAATGCCATACAATTACATGGAAATGAATCCCCTGAATTCTGTGCTAAGCTAAAAGAACAATTTGAAAACAAAAATATCAAGATTGACATTCATAAGGTATTTAGTATAAAAGACAGCTTTGATTTCTCACAACTTAATCCATATGAGAAATCATCGGATTTCTTTTTATTCGACACTAAAGGTAAGTTGCCCGGTGGCAATGGATATCAATTTAATTGGGAAGCCCTAAGGGGGTATCCATCAAAAAAACCATATTTCCTTAGTGGCGGAATAGGTCTTGAGGAACTAGATAATGTTTTAGAATTTCTTCAAAAAGAAGAATCTAAATATTGTCATGCTATTGATGTTAATAGCAGATTTGAAATATCTCCAGGCTTAAAGGATATAGATAAATTAAAGGAATTTAAGAATCGGTTGTTTGCGTCCAACACATAAAAAACATAAGAATATGACTTATCATGCTGATGAAAAAGGCTATTACGGACAGTTTGGTGGGGCTTTTATACCAGAAATGCTATACCCTAATACTGAAGAGCTTAGACAAAACTATCTTCAGATTATGGAAGAACCATCTTTCATTAAAGAATTCCGCACGTTGTTAAAAGATTATGTAGGAAGGCCAACACCGCTCTATTTTGCCAAACGCCTTTCAGATAAGTACAGAACGAAAATTTATCTGAAAAGGGAAGATTTATGTCATACAGGTGCTCATAAGGTTAATAATACTGTAGGGCAAATTTTAATGGCCAAAAGACTCGGTAAGACACGTATCATCGCAGAAACAGGTGCCGGACAGCATGGGGTTGCCACTGCTACAGTTTGCGCACTTATGGGAATTGAATGTGTGGTATATATGGGTGAAATAGATATTGCACGTCAAGCACCTAATGTGGCTAGAATGAAAATGTTAGGCGCAGAAGTAAGACCAGCCCTATCGGGTAGCAGAACGCTCAAGGATGCTACGAATGAGGCAATACGCGACTGGATAAATAATCCGGTAAACACACACTATATTATAGGTTCCGTTGTTGGTCCGCATCCCTACCCCGATATGGTAGCCAGATTTCAATCAGTAATTTCAGAGGAAATACAATCTCAACTGTTAGAAAAAGAAGGTACCCAGAACCCTGATTATGTTGTGGCTTGTGTGGGTGGCGGAAGCAATGCTGCTGGCACTTATTACCATTATCTTGATAATGAAGATGTTGGTATCATTGCCGTGGAAGCAGCTGGAAAAGGTATTCATTCGGGAGAAAGTGCAGCAACTTCTGCTCTTGGAAAGGTTGGTATTATTCACGGTAGTAAAACTTTACTTATGCAAACTCAGGACGGTCAGATAACTGAACCATATTCTATTTCTGCTGGCTTGGATTACCCGGGCGTAGGTCCTATGCATGCCCATCTGTATACTACCGGGAGGGGTGAATTTATTTCTATTACTGATGACGAAGCTATGACAGCAGGACTAATGGTATCTCAATTAGAAGGCATTATACCAGCTATAGAGACATCACACGCATTCGCCATATTTGACCACAGAAAGTTTGAACAAAACGATATTGTTGTCGTAAACCTTTCAGGCAGAGGTGATAAAGATTTACAGACCTATATAGATTATTTCAAATTATAATTGGTTTCTATAAAATGAAGAATAGAATACAAAAAAAGCTGGACGAAAACAAAAAACTACTTTCCATATACTTCTCTGCTGGTTATCCCAATCTAAATGATACGGTATCTATTATTCAGGATTTGGAAAAAAACGGTGTTGATATGATAGAAATAGGCTTGCCATTCAGTGATCCTTTGGCAGATGGGCCTACAATTCAGAAAAGTTCCACAATAGCTTTAAAAAATGGCATGGGAACAGATTTACTGTTTAATCAATTAAAAGAAATTAGAAAAACTGTTTCGATTCCCTTGATCATTATGGGGTATTTTAATCCTGTTTTGCAGTATGGGGTAGAGAACTTCTGTAAAAAATGTCAGGAAATAGGTATTGATGGTCTTATCCTTCCAGATTTACCTCTGGACGTATACAAAGAAGAATATGAGACTATCTTTAAAAAATACAACTTAATCAACATTTTTCTAATTACTCCGCAAACCAGTGAATCCCGAATTGCACAAATTGACAACGCTTCAGATGGATTTATTTACAT
>Ga0209567_10001039_pt1 | contig 14662 bp, 13 predicted proteins | sample COG_12_FD_184756 | JGI IMG/M metagenome (GOLD analysis project Ga0209567, IMG submission 184756) | Pelagic marine sediment microbial communities from the LTER site Helgoland, North Sea, for post-phytoplankton bloom and carbon turnover... | ecosystem: Environmental > Aquatic > Marine > Neritic...
GGACGCCACCCGGCTTCCGGTCCGCCCCGAGAGCTTCGACCTGGTGCTCCTCAACCACATCTACGAGCACGTGGCCGACCAGCCGGCGCTGTTTCGAGAGGCGCACCGGATCCTGAAGCCGGGCGGCGTGGCGTACGTATCCGCCGGGAACCGTCTCGCCATCATCGAGCCGCACTACCGGCTGCCGTTCCTTTCCTGGCTTCCGAACCCGGTGGCGGACCGGTACGTTCGGTGGACCCGTCGGGGAAGCGGCTACGAGGACATTCGTTTTCTGACCTACCGGCCGCTGCGGAAGATGATCGAGGCTGTGGGCCTGCGGCTGCGAGACGTCACCGAGCGGGCGATCGATGAGCAGCTCGGCGAGACCTGGGGCGCCGCCTGGGTGCCCGCATGGAAGGTGTTCCGTGCCATGCCCGCGTCGATCCGCGGCGCGCTGATGGCGGGTCTTTCACCCCAGTGGTTTCTACTGCTCGAGAAGCCACACCGAGATACCGAAATGATCGAAGGATCGTGATCAAGAAATACCGGGGCACCGGCCTGTTCCTGCTTGCCTGCCTGGTGGCGACGATCGTCTTCTATCGAGACTTCGTCTTTCACTCGGGCCATATGCTGTACGGCACGGACATGCTGTCGCAGGCCTACCAGTTGCGGAAGTTCGCGCTCGATCAGCTCCGGAGCGGTGCCGGCTTCCCGCTCTGGAATCCTTACGTGTACGGTGGGCTGCCTTTCCTGGCGATTCTCCCGGGGCCGGTGTTCTACCCGACCAGCCTCTCGTACTTCCTCATGCCACTGGGACGCGCGATCGGCTGGACCTTCGTGTTTCACACGTTCGCGGCCGGCGCGTTCGCCTACGCGGCCGCACGCAGCCTGCGGCTGGACCGCTGGGCGGCGGCCGTCGTCGGCTTCGGGTTCATGTTCACCGGCTATATGGTCTCGATGCTGTACGGCGGCCACGACGGCCGGATGTTCGCCCTCGCGCTGTTTCCGCTCGCTTTTGCCTTGACGGAATACGGCTTCCGGACGGAGAAGCTGCGCTGGTTCCTCGCCCTCGGCGTCGTGCTGGCCCTCCAGATCTTCACCCCGCACGTGCAGCTGATGTACTACTGCTCGCTCATGCTGTCGCTCTACGCGCTCTTCCGGCTGGTCGAGATAGCGCGCGAGGACCGCGCGTCCGGCGGAGGCGCGAGAGGTGGCGCAGCGAAGGGTGGAGGCGCAGCCGGCGCGAAGGAGTCAGAGGCGAAGTCGGAGGACGCGAAGTCACCGCGGCGGGTGTGGCGCCTGGCCGGGTACTTCGCGGTCGCTTTCGTGGTCGCGGCGTTGATCGGCGGAGCGCAGCTCATCCCGACACTTCGCATCATGGAGTTTGCCGTACGGGGCGTGCCGGGGCAGGGCGGATACGAGTTCGCGGCCTCGTGGGGATTGCCGGGCCAGGAGATCACCGCGTTCCTGCTCCCCGACCTCATCGGGTCGCTGGACACGTACTGGGGCGCCAACCAGTTCAAGCTGCACACCGAGTATCTCGGCGTGGTCGTCGTCGCGCTGTCCGTCTTCGCGATCACCGTCCGTCCACGCGAAAGGCTGGTGTGGTTCCTGAGTGGTGCGTCGATCCTCGGCGTCCTGTTCGCGCTCGGGAGCGCGACGCCGGTTCACAAGCTGGCGTTCACTCTGATCCCCCAGGTGAAGAACTTCCGGGCGCCCTCGATGATGCTGGGGCCGGCGTCGTTCTTCGTCGCTCTACTCGCCGGGCTGGGGTGGCAGTCCGTCCTGACGGCGCGCCGCGAAGGGACGCCGCTGCCGTGGGGTCGCATCTGGATCGTGGCCGCGCCATTCCTGCTCGCCGGCCTCGCCGCGTTTCTGGCGCCGCGCGGCCTCTTGAACTGGATGCTGAACGGCTGGTTCCCCGCGGGCTGGCAGCGTGTGCCCCCCGACGGCATCCTCGATCCGCTCCGCGTCAACGGCGCCTTCGTCGTCGGTCTGTGGAGCTTTGCGCTGCTGGTCGGCTGGATGATCGTGAGGAAGCGGGTCCCGGTCTGGGCCACGGCGCCACTCATCCTGCTGCTCGTTGTGGACCTGGGGCGCGTGGACTCCCGCTACGTGGCGACGGTGGTGGAGGACGAGTTCTTCCAGCCGGACCAGGCGATCACTTTCATGCAGGCACGCCTCGGACCTGGCGAGAGGGTGTGGCCGTTCCGGGCCAGCTACGGCCCCAACGAGCTGATGTCGTTCGGGATTCCGAGCGTGACGGGAAGCCAGAACTTCCGCCTCAAGTGGTACGATGCTCTGGTCGGCGGTCTGGCCAACGAGAATCTGACCCGCTATCCGGTCCTGTGGCCGATGTTCGACATCAGCCTCCTCACGAGCCCCCAGGAGGTGAACGTCCCGCTCCTGACTCAGATTGCCACCGGTCCGCGCGGTCCGCTGTACGCGATGAACGAGCAGCGACCTCACGCCTGGTTCCCGGCTCGGCTCGAAGCCACGCGCGACAGCGCCGAGGCGCTCCAGCGCACCATCCGTATCGTGGATCCGAGCCGGCTGGCGATCGTCGAAGCGGATGAGGTCCCGCCCGCGGGAGAGGGAAGCGCCCGCGTGAGCGTCTACGGGGCCAACGAGATCGAGCTGGAAGTGGATGCCACCCGTGAGGGCCTGCTCTTCGTCAGCGAGATCTATCACCCGGCGTGGGAGGCGTGGATCGACGAAGAGCCCGTGGAGATCCTCCGCACCAACGCGGCCTTCCGCGGTGTCGTGGTCCCGCAGGGAAGCCACACGCTGCGCTTCCGCTACTCGCCGGCGGAGTTCCACGGGCCGCTGCTCATCTCGCTCCTCACGCTCCTCATCGTAGTGGGGCTGTTCGGGTGGGGTGCGCTGCGAGATTGGAGAGCCGACCGCTGAGGCGAGCGCCGGCATGGACGAAAGTCGCGGCCGTCGTGTTCGTGGCGGGCGCGTTGATCGCGGTCGGTGTTCTGCTGAGCCGGCAGTGGCAGGATCTGGCCCATCTGCGCTCCGAGATCGAAACCTTTCCGTGGAGGATCTCCTGGGGCTGGATCGCGGCGGCGCTGGCTCTGGCCACGCTCAACCTCTTCCTCATGGCGGGCGTGTGGGTGGACCTGTTTCGCGCGCGGGGCGGGACCGTGGACCGGCTGGGCGGCACGCGCATCTGGCTGGTCACCAACCTGGGGCGCTACATACCGGGCAAGGTGTGGCAGTTCGTGGGGATGGCCGCGTACATGAAGGAGCGCTCCGGCGAGGGTGCGCTGGCGCTCGGGGCGACCATCACCTTCCAGCTCCTTTCGATCCTCACCGGGCTGGCCGTCGCGCTCGCCGTGCTGGGCACCCGGGCGCTCGAGCTGCCGGGGGGCTCTCCGGTTCGCCTCGCGCTCCTCGTCGTCGCGCTGGTCGTGCTTCTGCACCCGGCCGTCATGCGGGTGCTCGTCCGCCTCGCCGCCCGCCTCCTGTCAGAGGATGCCGACCCGGCACCCACGAGCGTCGCCGCCGACGTGCGCGCGGCGGGTGGCCTGTTGATCGCGTGGGGCGTGTACGGGCTCGGCTTCTGGTGTCTGGCGCGTGGGACGATGAGCGGCCCGCTGCCGGGCCCCGTCGTGCTGGCCGGCGTATTTGCGGGCGGCTACGTGGTGGGCTACCTGGCCCTCATCGCCCCGGGCGGGATCGTGATCCGAGAGGGTGCGATCGCCGGCCTGCTGGCGGCCCTCACGCCGATGTCGCTGGGCGTCGCGGCTGCGCTGGCGGCGATGACCCGGATCTGGATCGTCCTCTCCGAGCTGCTCGCCATCTCTCTGGTGGCGGTGCCGGGCAGGGGACGCGGCGCCGGAGATCGCGCCGAGATCGGACGCGCCGGGGGTGAACGCGGGGCCGGACCCGCGGGTAGGAGCCGTACCACTGACGATTCGGACAACAATCAGAGGACATGACCGAACCAACGAATAGCGGGAACGGCCGGGCGCTCGTCGTCCTTCCGACCTACAACGAGATAGAGAACCTGGGCACCATCGTGCCGGCGGTCCTGGACGTGGACCCCCGCATCGATGTGCTGGTCATCGACGACGGCTCACCGGACGGAACCGGTGAGCTCGCGGACCGCGTGGCCACGGACGAGCCCCGGGTCTCCGTCCTGCACCGCGATGGCAAACAGGGCCTGGGGACGGCGTACCTGACTGGATTCGGGTGGGGCCTCGAGCGCGGCTATTCCTGGATGCTCGAAATGGACTCCGACTGGTCACACGATCCGAAGTACCTGAGCGACCTGTTGGAGGCGGTTGAGGAGGCGGACCTCGCGATCGGCTCCCGCTACGTGAAGGGCGTCAACGTGATCAACTGGCCCATGTCGCGCCTGCTGCTCAGCTACTACGCCAACAAGTACGCGCATTGGGTCACCGGTCTGCCGCTCACCGACGCCACCAGCGGCTTCAAGTGCTTCCGGCGGGCGGTGCTGGAGGCGATCGACTTCGAGAAGGTCGGATCGACCGGCTACTCATTCCAGATCGAGATGGACTTCCGGGCCTGGAAGAAGGGCTTTACGCTGGTCGAGGTTCCGATCGTGTTCACCGACCGGCGCGAGGGCGAGACGAAGATGTCCGGCGCCATCGTGCGTGAGGCCGTGTGGCGCGTGTGGGCCCTGCGGTTCAAGAGCATCTTCCGACGTCTGTGACTCGCTCACAGACTGAGTCACCGCCTCAGCGGACGGCCGCCGCGATGTTGCCGCCGTCCACGGTCAGAATCGCGCCCGTCGTGCGCCGGGCCCGGGCCAGCGCCACGAACGCGGCTCCCACATCCTCGGCGGTGACTTCACGCTCCAGGAGGTTACCGCTCATGTAGGCCTGCTCGGACACTCCACGGGCCGTGGAGCGCTGGCTCACCATGTCGTCGGTAAGGAGGCCGCTGCGAATCCGGTCGGCGTTCACGGCGTTGGAGCGGATTCCCTCGGCGCCGTAGTCGATCGCGTACTGGCGCATGAGCGCCAGGGTGGCCGCCTTGGGGAGCCCGTAGGGACCGAAGCGCGGACCCGGGTTGAGCGCCTGCTTGGAGGCGTTGAACAGAAGCGCCCCGCCGGTGCCCTGGGCCAGCATGACGGCTACGGCCGCCCGCGCGACCCGCTGGTGCCCGAAGAAGTTGAGCTCGAAGCTCTCGCGGAGCTCGGCGTCCGGTACCTCGCCGATTCGTCCCTGCCAGGCCGCGCCGGCGTTCGAGACCAGCACGTCCAGTCCGCCGAAGGCCTCGACCACGGCGTCCATGGCGGCCGCGACCGAGGCATCGTCGGTCACATCGCAGGGAATGGCCGCGGCGGCCAGCCGGGTCGCCATGTCCTCGAGGTGATCATCCGGAAGGTCGAGGAGCGCGACCTCCGCTCCCGCCCGTCCGAATGCCGCGGCGGTGGCCGCGCCGATCGCGCCGGCGCCGCCCGTGATCGCCACCACGGTCCCGGTGAGCGGCGGGTCCTTGGAGGCCCCCAGCTTGGCCTGCTCCAGCGACCAGTACTCCATGTCGAACAGATCGGCCTCGCCGATGCTCTCGAAGCGGTCCATGCCCTCGGCGTCCGAAATGACCGCGATGGCCGTTTCGGCCAGGTCGCCTGCTACCGCTGCCGCTTTCGCGTTCTTACCGGCCGCGAAGAGGCCGAGCCCCGGCACCAATACAACGCGGGGGCTCGAATCGAGCATTGTCTTCACGCCACCGACGCGCTCGTTGTTGCGGGCGAAGTACTTCTCGTACTCGTCGCGGAATTGCTTCGTCGCCTCACGAGCCGCGGTCTCGAAAGCATCCAGGTCGCCCGCTTCGGGCGCCGGCACGACGAGCGGCTTGGCCTTGGTGCGAATCACGTGGTCGGGGGTCGCCGTTCCGGCCTGCGAGTAGCGCCCCAGCTCGGCACCGTTCACGAAGGTGAGGATCCCGGGTCCGGTCCGGAAATCGAGCACGAAACGTTGGTGCCCGTCGCCCTTCGGTCGGCCCCCGTCGTCCTGTTCGCCGGCGCTCGCCTGGTCGCCAGCTCCGAGCGGGTTGGCCAGGAGGCCACGGAGCAGGGGAGCGACGTCGGCCGGCCGGGCCAGCGTCCCGGGAATCGTGCCGGCCGCGAAGGTCTTTCCGGGCCCGCCAGCGATGCGGTCCTCCGCCATGCTCACGAACTCGATCATGCGCTCGTAGGCTTCGCGGGCATCGGCGCCGAAGCTGAAGATGCCGTGCTTGAGGAGGATCAGTCCCTCGGCGTCCGGGTGGGCGTCTGCCGCTGCCTTCGCCGCTTTCGCGAGGTCGAACCCCGGCATGATGTACGGCACGTACGCCATCCGGTCGCCGTACAGGTCGCGGACGATCGCCTCGCCGTCGGGCTGGTCCACCAGAGCGAGCACGGCATTGGCGTGCGTGTGGTCCACGAACTTGTGCGGGACCCAGGCGTGCAGAAGCGCCTCGACCGAGGGATTCGGGGCACCGGGGTCGAGGAGGTTGCTGCGCTGGGCGCGAACCATCTCCTCGTCGCTGAGCGACTCGACGTCGGCCAGCTGGAGCAGGGGAGCGATGCGCACGGCGGGCAGGCCGGGCGGCTCGATGATTCCCATGTCCCAACCGCTGCCCTTCACGAACAGCACGTCGACCTCTTCGCCCACCGCATCCACGGCGCGCGATTTCACCGACGTGTTGCCGCCGCCGTGTAAGACGAGCTGCGGATCGGAGCCGAGCAGGCGCGTCGTGTACACGCGCAGCGCCAGGTCCTCGTTGACGCCGTCCGCCGCGTACCGCTCGATTGCCAGGCGGGCGTCGTCGTCGGACCAGAGGCTACGCATGCGGGAGGCTACGCATAACTCGGGTAGTCGGGCTCGAACATGTGGGCTCGAATGAACGCCTCCATATCGTCCGGGCGATCCTCGGTCGCCAGCCCCCGCTCAAAGGCCACCTCGGCGACGGCGGCCGCGATCTTCGCCGACACGTCACGGATGTGTCGGAGCGGCGGATAGATCCTCCCGATTTCCAGATCGCTCTCCGATACCTCCGCAGCCAACGTGCGGGCGGCGATGTAGAACATCTCGTCCGTGACCCGCGTGGCGCCGGCGGCGATCACACCGAGCCCGACGCCGGGGAAGATGTAGGCGTTGTTGCCCTGGCCGGGCACGAACGTACGCCCGTCCTCGAGCGTCACCGGATCGAAGGGACTGCCGCTGGCGAAGATCGCGCGCCCATCGGTCCACCCGTACGCCTCCTCGGCCGTGCACTCGGCTTTCGACGTGGGGTTGGAGAGGGCGAAGATGATCGGGCGTTCGTTGATCTCGGCCATCGCCTCGACGATCGGCCGCGTGAACGTGGACGGCATGCCCGAGACGCCGATGATCGCGGCCGGCTGGATCTCCTTCACCACATCCAGGAAGTCCTTCACGAACTCGTGCTCGTGCGCGAACGGGAGCTTGTGGTGCGCCAGGTCCGTGCGGCTCTTCACCACCAGGCCTTTGGAGTCCACGAACCAGCACTGCTTCCGAGCCTCTTCCTCGCTCAGTCCCTCATCGAGCAACGCGCGAACGATCAGGTGGCCGATCCCGACCCCCGCCTCGCCGGCGCCCAGGAACAGGAACTTGCAGTCCTTCATCTCGCCGCCCCGGATGCGGAGAGCCGCGTACACGCCGGCTAGCGCCACACCCGCCGTGCCCTGGATGTCGTCGTCGAACACCGGGGCCTGGTTCCGGTAGCGCTCCAGGAGACGGAAGGCGTTCTGCGTCGCGAAGTCCTCGAGCTGGATTACAGCATGGGGGAAGACCTCCTGGACCGCGTCCACGAACTCGTCGAGCAGCTCGTCGTAGGCTTCGCCCCGCAGCCGCCGCCGCGGCATGCCGATGTACAGGGCGTCGTTGAGGAGCTCCTCGTTGTTCGTCCCCACGTCGATCGTGATCGGTAGCGTGTTGGTCGGGTGGATCCCCGCGCAGGCCGAGTAGAGCGACAGCTTGCCGACCGGGATCCCCATGCCGTCCGCGCCCAGGTCGCCGAGCCCCAGGATCCGCTCTCCGTCGGTCACCACGATGATCCGGACGTCCTTGTGGGACCAGTTACGCAACACATCCGCGACCCGACCCTGGTCATTGGCCGAGATGAACAGGCCGCGCGGCCGGCGGAATATGTGACCATAGAGCTGACATGCCTGGCCGACCGTCGGCGTATAGACGATCGGCATCAGCTCTTCGAGGTTGTCCACCAGGACCCGGTAGAAGAGCACTTCGTTGCGGGACTGGAGGCCGACGATATCGACGTACTTGGCCAGATCGTCGGGCTTGCGGCGCAGGTTCTCCATGATGCGGAGAGCCTGGACGTCCTGAGTGACGACCCGGGGAGGCAGAAGCCCGGTCAGTCCGAGCGCCTCTCGCTCCTCATCGGTGAAAGCGGTGCCTTTGTTGCGGGCCGGGTCGTGCAGGAGCTTGACCCCCCGCGGGAAGTCGGGAGCGATCGCGGGTTCCGCGACCTGTGTATGGCTAGACATGGTTCGTCAGATCCGTTGAGGTTGGAGAACAGCAGGTTCTCACCTAGGACGTTAACCCCTCCGGGGTGGGGGGCAAGGGGGCAGGGGAGGGTGGTTGGAGAGACTCGGCGGCGTGGCGCGAGTCACAATATCGACGCTACGTTTCCTGTGACCGAAACAGCGCATATGAGCAAAGGAGCTCCCGATGACCCTCGAAACCCCAGATACGATCGCTTCCACCTGGATGGAGCGCGTCTGGAACCAACTCGACACCGACGCGATCGACGAGCTGCTGACCGATGACCATGTCTCCTACGGGATCGGCGACGCGATCGTGGGGAAGGCCGGCTGGCGTGAGTTTCACGCCGCTTTTTCGGGAGCGCTGAGCAACATCAAGCTCGGAATCGACGACCAGGTCGTCAGCGGCAACCGCGTCGCCGCCGCCTGGAGCGGCACCGCGACCCACGCGGCGACCGGTACGCCGGTCACCATGAGCGGGATGGTCTTTCTCCGGGTCGAGGACGGACGGGTTGCAGAGGGGCGTAACTCGGCGGATTTCATCCCGATGCTCACCCAGATCGGCCTCGTGGACGAGAACGCCATGGCCCGGGCCCTGGGTGCCGTCTAGCGCTTCCTCTGGTCCTAGAAGCCCCCTTGAGAGCTCTCGAGGGATATCACGCCGGAAGGGCACTTTCTGGGAGGATTCCGTCTGGTCCATACCCAGTCAACTCTTACAAGTTTACATAATGTGTATTATCGGCCATACGGGTGTAGGGGAGACCAGAAGCCCCGTATCTATCTACCAGGAAGCCAGGAATGTCCCTGCCGGCGGCTAGATCCGCCCATTTCGGAGGAATCAGGCGCTTTCAGGCTGGCCTTCTACGTCACTTTAGCCACAGAAGCCCAGGTACAGGCTCAGACGGCAGTTAGCTGTTCGCCCCCGTCAGTGGGTGTGGTAGAAGGAGTTCGTCGTTGTGAGAGGAATCTGGGAGGTCGGAATCAGCCGCCGGAGGCGTCCGGGCCCTCGGCTGCATCTGCGGGCGCTTCCGAGCCGGTTTCAGCGGGCGCTGGAGCCTGCTCGCCGGAACCTGGAGCGGCAGCAGCCGGAGCGGCTGGACCGGCAAGGGCCAGAGCCTGTGCCTCGGCCCGCCGAGCTCGGATCCGGTCGGCGAGTTCCCCGGTGTCCACGTCGCTCAAGATCGCATCGTACGCCGCCACTGCGGCGCTGTGGTCTCCGGCGTCCACGAGCACGCGCGCCTGCTCTTCCAGCGCCTGGCGGCGCTCGTAGCCGTAGCGAGCGCCTGCGGCCGCCTCGGCGAGGATTTCTACCGCTCGCGAGGTGTTGTCCTGGCCCTCGTAGGCGGTGGCCAGGAGCATGGCGGCGCCAAAGCCGAGCGGTGTGTCCAGATTCTTCTGGGCCGGGGTCAGAGCGTCGATCGCGGCCTGCCACTCCTGCCGGTCCAGGCTGAGACGGCCGAGCATGAGTCGGGCCTCATCCGCGTAGACGGTACCTCCGAAGCGGTCGATGAAGGTGCCGAGGCTGACGACCGCCTCATCCCGGGAACCAACCATCGCCGTGGCGCGCAGGGCCTCGAGCTCGACGGCCGCCTGCTGGGTCACCGAGCGTTGGTAGTCGATGAAGTACCAGATTCCGGCGCCGATGGCGATCACGACGATGCCGCCGAAAATCACCGCCCGACTGTTGCGGCTGGCCCAGGAGGCCAGCTCTAGCAGCCGGACCGCCATCCGGTCTTCGGTGCTTACCGTCTCTTTGCGTTGTTCTTTTGCAATCGCGCGGGCCATATATATGCTCGAATTCTGGTGAATCGGTTCATATAGGATACGACTCTGCGACCCCGTACACACGGTCCGTTCCGGTCTCCGTGGGCGCGCGGTCGCAGAGGGCGGCCCAAGCTAGGGCCGGGGTCCAGCGGTCGTCAATGTGATGGGAAGAGCAAGGCCATGGCCAGGAAGCCGCCCACGAGCGCGATGACGAACAGGATCGTGAGAATATTGAAGTAGCGCTCGATGAAACCGCGGATCCGCTCGCCGAACAGGGTGATCAGTCCCCCGACCAGGAAGAAGCGGGCTCCGCGGCTGAGGGCGGACACGGCCACAAAGGCCGGAAACGAAATCCCGAAGCCACCCGCGGCGATCGTGAACACCTTGAACGGGATGGGCGTGAACCCGGCCGTCCCGAGGCTGAGCAGCAGGTTCTCCTGGTACATGCGGCCGATCGTCGCGTACTGACTCGTGAGGCCGTAGAAGTCCAGGATGGGCACGGCGATCGACTGATAGAGGGCGGCACCGATCAGATACCCCAACATGGCGCCGAGCACCGATCCGATCGTGCACAGGGTCGCGAACCACAGCGCACGGGTCGGGCGACCCAGGGCCAACGGGATCAGCAACACATCCGGCGGAATCGGGAAGAAGGAAGACTCCGCGAAAGCGATCACCGTCAGAGCAGCCGGACCGCCGGGTCGATCGGCCCACCCGATCACCCAGTGGTAGAGCCGCCTCAACCAGCCTCCCCTGCCCTCCTGGCCCTGCGGCGCCGACTCTACGCTCTGCGCCACGGCCGCTGGATTCTCGCTCACCGTATCTCCACTCTCCGTTGCGGTTCCCGGCCCCGGTCCGTCGATCACGTGAGTTCGTCGCTCACCAGCGGCACGAACCGTGCCCGGTCGACAGGCTCATCCTCGAAGCCGTCGTCCAGCCGCACTACGCGGCGCAGTTCCTGATCGCCGGCCTCTCCGACCGGAATGAGCATCGTGCCGCCCACGGCCAGCTGCTCACAGAGTGCCGGAGGGATCTGCGGCGAAGCGGCACCGACCAGGATCGCATCGTACGGAGCGTGGCGGGCCCAACCGAGACTGCCGTCACCGATCAACAGCCACACGTTCTCGAAGCCGAGCGACTCGATCACGGCCCGCGCCCGGTCCGCGAGCGGAAAGAGCCGCTCCACCGAATAGACCTGGGCGGCCAGCCGCCCGAGGAGCGCCGTCTGGTATCCCGACCCGGTACCGATCTCGAGCACCCGCTCCGTTCCGGTGAGCCCCAGCATGCTGAGAAACGTCGCGTGCATGAACGGACGCGAGATCGTCTGGCCTCGCCCGATCGGAAGCGCACTGTCTTCGTAGGCACGGTGCTGGACGGCCTCGGGAACGAACAGGTGCCGTGGCACCGTGTCGAAGGCGTGGAGGACCGCCAGGTCTGCGATCCCCAGCTCGCGAAGGCGGCCGACCAGACGGCGGCGGTCGCGCTGGTAGGCCGAGCTCAGAGCGCCAGCTTCCATTCGCGGACCGACTCGAGCAGTCGGTAGTTGGTGAGGTCCATGTGGAGCGGCGTCACGGATACGCAGGCGGCCTCGACGGCGCGAAAGTCGGAGTCATCGCCGCCCGACCAGTGCGAGCGCCCGCCCCCGATCCAGTAGTACTCGTGACCGCCGGGGTCGCTGCTCCGGGTAAGCGAGTCGGAGTAGGTACGCCGTCCCAGCTGCGTCACCCGGACACCCTCGATCCGGTCCACCGGTACGCCCGGGATGTTGATGTTGAAGAAGGTCTCCTCCGGAAAGTCCTGCTCCAGCAAGGAGCGAAGCAGTTGCTCCAGAAGGTCGCTGTAGTCGGGAATCTGCCCCCCTTCCCCGGTGAAAGAGATCGCAATGGACGGGATGCCGAGGATAGTCCCTTCCATCGCGGCCGCCACCGTGCCCGAATAGAGGACATCCTCGCCCATGTTCGGTCCGTGGTTGACACCGGAGAGGACGAAGTCGGGCCGCTCCTCGAGCAGCATGTTGACCGCCACTAGCACGCAGTCGGTCGGGGTGCCGTCGATCACGTGCTCACCGTTGTCGGTCCGCGTCGCGCGCAGCGGCCGGCCGAGCGTCAGGGAGTGGCTGCTGGCGCTCTGCTGACGGTCCGGCGCGACGACCGAGACTTCACCCAGCGCCCGGGCGGCTCCGGCCAACACCGAAAGCCCGACGGCGTGGATGCCATCATCATTCGTGCACAGGATTCTCATCAAGCAACTGTATCAGGGAGTCCGCTTCCTTACGCAGATCTTTGATCGTCTGCACATCCCAAACCATTTTCGCCGTCGTGGCGAGCTGCCCGCCGCGCCGAAGCTCGTCCACCCGCTTCTTGGCTCCCTGGATCGTGTATCCCTCCTCGTAGAGCAACCGTCGGAGTAGCTCGATGAGCTTGATCTCCTTGCGGCGGTAGACCCGGTTGCCCGCCCGGTTCTTGTTGGGACTGAGGGCCGGAAACTGGCTCTCCCAGTAGCGGAGGACGTGCGGCTTCAGCTCCATCAGCTCGCACACCTCTCCGATCGAGTAGTACTCTTTCGGCGCGATCCGTTCGTTCACCCTGCTAGCTCCAGCGTTCGGGTTTCGGCGCCCGAGCCATGAGCTCGGCCAGCACCCTTTGTGGGGGCACTTCCTCGAATAGTATCGCAAAGGCGGCGTCCACGATCGGCATCTCCACATCGTGTTCGTGGGCAAGGTCCCGGGTCGCCTTCGTCGTCAGCACGCCCTCCGCCACCTGCTGCATTCCGGCCAGCACATCGGCCAGTCGCTCGCCCCGTCCCACCGCCAGGCCGACCTGGCGGTTACGGCTCAGGTCGCCCGTGCACGTCAGCACCAGGTCGCCTATGCCGGCCAGCCCGGACAGGGTCGCCTCCTGGCCTCCCAGACGTGAGGTGAGCCGTACCATTTCGGCGAGACCTCGCGTCAGCGTCGCGGCGCGAGCGTTGTTTCCGAGTCCGAGGCCGTCGCTGATTCCGGATGCGATGGCGTAGATGTTTTTGAGGGAGCCACCCAGCTCGGTGCCGATCACGTCCGCCTGCGTGTAGACGCGCAGGTACTCGGACTGAAGGACGTCCTGCACGCGATGTGCGTTCTCCTCGACGAGCGATGCGGCGGTAATCGCGGTCGGGAGGCGGCGGGCCAGCTCCGCCGCGAAGCTCGGGCCCGAGACGACGGTCGTTCGCTCTCCGAACTCCGCTCCCAGTACCTCGCCGACGACCTGGCTCATCCGCAGCCCCGAGTCGAGTTCGATCCCCTTCGACGCGCTCACCACCAGCGGCTCTCCATCCAGGAACGGACGGGCGGCCCCCAGCACGTCGCGTATCGCCTGAGACGGGCTCACATAGAGGATCATCGAGGCTCCGCGGAGCACCGGCTCCAGCTCGGTCGCGGCCGCGATCGTCGGCTCGAGGCTGACGCCCGGCAGGTACTTATCGTTGCGGGACTCTCCGTCGATCTGTGCCGCCACGACCGGGTCCCGTGCCCAGACGTGGACCTCGGAGCCGTTCGCCGCCAGGACGTTGGCCAGAGCCGTCCCCCAGCTCCCGCCACCGAGAACCGCGATGCGGGCCGTCATCCCTCCTCGCCTCCCTGCGTCTTGGAGGCCGTCCGCTCAAAACGGGGCTCTTCACCGTGCCGGAGGCGGATGATGTTGGCCCGGTGCGTCCACCACACGAGGATGGCCACGCCTGCGCACCAGGTCACGACCTCGGGCGTGGCGTCCGATACGTATGCGACCAGCGGCACCAGCGAGGCCGCGACCAGAGACGCCAGCGAGGCGACGCGCGTGATGAGCAGGATGCCGAGCCACGCGAGCACGGCCGTGATCGCCGCCAACGGTGCGACGGCCAGAGTCGCTCCGCCCGCCGTGGCGACGCCCTTCCCTCCCTTGAAGCGAAGAAAGAGGGACCAGACGTGGCCGATGATCGCGCAGGCTCCGTAGGCCACCGAGAGGCTCGCGTAGCCGCTGCCATCCCAGAGGGGAAAGAACCAGGCCGGCACGAAGCCCTTCGCGATGTCGATGATGGCTACCGGTACGGCCGCTCGCGCCCCGAGCACGCGGAGGACGTTGGACGCGCCGAGATTGCCGCTTCCTTCCTGGCGGAGGTCCGTGCCCGCCTTCAGCCCGAACAGGTAGCTGGTCGGAATCGAGCCGATCGCGTAGGAGGCGACGAGCAGCAGGAAGACGGTCACGAGCGCGTGTCCTCCCGCTTCTTGAGCCGGATCCGTAGTGGGCTTCCCTCGAAGCCCCATGCCTCGCGGAATCCGTTGTGCAGATACCGCTTGTAGTGCTCGGCCAGGTCGTGGGGACGGTTGAGCCACAGGACGAAGGTCGGCGGGGAGGTCGCGACCTGACTGCCGTAGTAGATGCGGACGTCCCCGCGTCCACCCTGGGGTGGTTGACGCCGCCGGAC
>Ga0209567_10001040_pt1 | contig 14635 bp, 13 predicted proteins | sample COG_12_FD_184756 | JGI IMG/M metagenome (GOLD analysis project Ga0209567, IMG submission 184756) | Pelagic marine sediment microbial communities from the LTER site Helgoland, North Sea, for post-phytoplankton bloom and carbon turnover... | ecosystem: Environmental > Aquatic > Marine > Neritic...
CTACTACTACTACCGAGTGAGCTGTCTACACTGTTGTTTATGTAAATAAACTATTTGTATGAGAAAGCTGGGTCTACATTGTTATCCTACCTAACCCTGATCGCATTACCTACCCGTATAACTACTAGCCAATCGGATTCAACTTCTGGTTCTTAGGGGAGCGTTTTCATTGGCTGGAAGCCAGACACCTAGTTTTTATCGATCTTTCGATTGGTCCATGCGAGTTTCTCCTTATCAGCATCAACAGCAGCAACAGCAATTACTACTACTACTACTACTTCTACTACCGAGTGAGCTGTCTACACTGTTGTTTATGTAAATAAACTATTTGTATGAGAAAGCTGGGTCTACATTGTTATCCTACCTATCCCTGATCGCATTACCTACCCATATATACATGAGATAGTTTCAATTTTGTATCTGTACATGTAAGTGATGACCCTAACATCTAAAACTAGTATCAAATATACATGGGTTTAAAATGAGATCAACCAATCTGAATGAATGAGGTGATGTTAGCAACCTTCTAATTGGTTCACAATCAAACGTTATTACTAACATACTCTCTGATTGGTTAACAATATGAGTGGCCTACTTTCGATGTCGATGTCTTATCACAGATACCTACACAATAGAACTTGTTCAAGTCTATCCGGAAGGAGAGGATTTTATCAAACAGCCATTAACATTCTGTAAGTATAATCATCATTATTCCATAAATTGTACGTATTAAAGTAATGTTGTATGCTACATTTCGGTTGACAGTTAGGTTGATAAATTGATAGAAAATTACGCTTTCATAAAAAATATCCCTAAGTTTGTTGTTTAAGTAGATTCTTACCTTTTGGTATAGTAACCATGCTAGTGTAACGTGAAAACTATAAATCCTAGTACTACAAAAATCTGTAGCTGTTTTATAATTTTCTATTCCAGGTATACCGCTGAAGATACATTGAAAAAGGTACAATATCTCATCAACAAGAAACATGTCCAACAAAATGAAACTATCCTTCCAGGAAGGCTTTGTGAACCAGAAAATGAAAAACAATATCGTGCTAGACATACAGGAGGACAAATGCTTGGCGGAAGATCAGCTAACGTCGGAATTAACCATGTCTCTCGTCTACGACTTCATGATTAGCGAGTTCGTCATCGGACTTACCAAACGATCGAAGGATAAAACGAATAACATTAATATGAATGAATTAGAATGCACCGGTATTATACGTCTCTCTCCATTAATGCAAAAAGTTGTGAAAAAATATTCTGTAACCAGAGCATCCAACCCGATAGACATGCCAGTAGAAACCATAGAGATGTGCGAGGGAGATTTTGGAACGGTGTTATCAGTGAAGGAAAATACCTTCAAAAGAGGTGATTTTCAGATAGACTTGAGAAAATGCATGAAAAAAGAGCACGGTACATGGGTGTATACCAAAGACGGTGTAAGAATAAGCGTTAGTGAACTAATCAAAGTGAAAGAACGATTAGAAACATACATGCAGAAAATTAGCGATGCTGTCGCTCAAACAAGGAGAATGCTGTTGATGGCAACGGTCTGTTTAATGATTCAGTCGGTCGAACAACCCGAGGAGTCTGTGTGTTACGGGTGCGAAATAAACCATCCCAGCCAACATCAACACATGGGTGTCACTGGTTGTTTATCAGAAGATGCATTGGACGGTGTAAAAGTGTGGAAGACGCTTATTGACCAACAGTGGTCTCTGTTAAAACTCATTGTGTCATCCGAAGATGCGGTTATTCTCGCGGGAAAAGCGGCGCGTATGTTACCGGATCTAGGAGGTTTGTTGATGTCTGAGCACACGACGATGGAGGATCCAGAAGAATCAGAGATGAAGAATATGTTACTCGACAAAGACAAACTGGTGTCGGATCCCATGTACACAGCGTGTTACAAACTGTAGCGTCAGTGGTCTGTCTAAAACCGAGAGGGATACTGTAGTATACATGTAAATTATATTGAGTTGCTATGATGTATTATGTGAATATTTGTATGTTATAAGTTAAATAAAATTGGTGGTAGGGTCAACTTGTTATATCGCTAGTCTTGTCATCCTTATCACTAGTACAAGGGAGAAATAATAATAATAATAATATTAATACTACTAATAATAATAACCATTGCTAAAATTCATGTACGCATGCGTGAACTACCTACTCGCGTGTACATTCTAAATAGTATTGTCCAGTTTGTATCGACTTCACTCTAAAACAGTAATCAGTATGAGCCAAACGTTCGTCGACGCTGTAAGAATGACTAGTTCTGAATGTTTTACAGTTATGACGCTTGCAGATAAACAACAGAAACAACTAAAAATTAACTTAACCTTAGATAATAAACATCACATGTCTGTATTTCAAAACAGAGATAGAGAAACTGTTATAAATATTAGACAAGGTACGCGTTCCGTTTCAATTTCGAAGACGATAATGTTGGAATTATGTGATTTAAAAGAAATTATCACACTGTGTTGTTCATTCGTGGAAAGATGTCATACAATCAATATCTAGAAAGGATTTATTTCGATCCCTCGCATCCGGCATCGTTTGCAGGACCGGATAAATTGTACAGTGTCGTTAAAAAAGAAGGAACCCATAAAATAAGTAAAAGTAAAATCAGACAATGGCTACAGGATCAAGACGAATATTCAAAACACCGAGACGTCAAAAGAAAATTCGTACGTCGCCAAACTGTCGTGTCTGGTGTAGACAGTCAGTGGGGTATTGACTTAGCTAGCGTGCAAAATATTTCCAAATATAACGACGGTGTCGAGTACTTACTCATTGTCATAGACGTATTCTCGAAATATCTCATCGTAGAGCCAGTTCGCAGCAAGAAATCTAACGCCATTGTGGAAGCATTTGATCGCGTATTGGCTCATGGACGCTACCCGGGTGTGGTTTATAGTGATAAGGGAGGCGAATTTAATAACGCGCTATTTAAGAGGTATCTAAAGAGACGGAACATTTCGTATTTCACCACGCAAAATGAAGATATAAAAGTATCCGTTGCAGAACGCGTGATACGCACGTTAAAAAATAAAATGTACAAGTACTTCGAACGATCACGGTCTTATAGATTTGTTGAAGAACTTCAAAATCTCGTGTACAGTTACAATCACACACCACATCGCAGTCTTGGATCGAAGTTGTCCCCCGTCCAAGTGAATAAAACAAACGAGGAGCAAATCTGGGATCACATGTATGGAACAAAAGACCGAGAACACATCACGAGCGCAAACCAGCCAAGACGATTAAAACTTGAATATCAAATCGGTGATTTAGTGAGATTGTCGTACAATCGGTACACGTTTCAAAGGGACTATCATCAGAAATGGACTACGGAAATCTTTAAAGTATCCGAACGCTTCCTAACGCAGAATATTCCGTTGTACAGAGTCAAAGACTATCTCGGAGAAAAGATTGCGGGTACCTTTTACCAGCGCGAACTGCAAAAGGTAAATAAAACTGAAGACGCACTGTGGATCGTGGAGAAAGTGTTAAAGAAACGCAAACGCGCCGGCAAGGTGGAATATTACGTTAAGTTTGACGGCTGGGGAAATAAATATAACTCGTGGATCGCGGAAGACTCTATACAAAACATTAAAAAATGAGTTTCTATATGATCATAACCAGCAATCAAAATCTACACTATTACCCTGACAATCGTTCATACAGCTTTAAAGTGAAGTTGCGACAAACAGTAGAGTTGAACGGGTATTGGAAAATAGCTTTGACAGAAATAGAGCTCAATGAAACGAACAACACTAAAGAGACATTGTATATATACGCGAATATTTGCGGGGAGAGCATCATTAACGGAGTGAATGAACCGTTATTGAGACGAGTGGCCGTGTTTAACAATCAAAATACCGTGTTCACTTCGTACTACTATATACCTGTGATAAAATCGGAACTCAACGAAATCGAAATTACTGTGAAAACAGCCGACGGAAGACTAGCGGATCAATTGACTCAACCGATTACACTCGTCGCACATTTCCGATCATACCCGTTCTACTCGTAAAGAATGGAGCCAAAACGTTTGTATATTCCTAACCACGAAAAATGGATGAAGTTTTACGATTCATTAGGCGTATCGGAGCATCCAACATTCTTCGTGAAGGGCGCAAGAACAAAGGCGCAAACTGGAGGTTCGATCGGAAAGACAGGAGAGGTCAGCATAGTACCCATCGAAACCCGCCCTCAATCTTTGCAGAAGCCAGCAAAAGATAATACGGAAGTGAAAGTTGAATTCGTCTCACCCGCGCAGCAGACTGTCGAACAAGCGGCGAGCGAAATAAAGCGAGAAAATAATATAAAAGGAAAACGTTCCCGGTCTAACACGCAGTCTAGTAAATCTCTGAAGAAGAAGAGGAAGACGACAAAGTGTAAACATGACGGCAATCAATTCTGAGTTTTTCACAGAGGCGCAGCCAAGTGAACTTTCGTTATTTAGTTTACCACCTACACAGACCGCGGTGGAAAAGATATATTATCACCAAGTTCTTCCGATCGGTCAAATAACCGACACATCTCCTATTCAGTTTACCATAAGTGGACAAAATGGAATGGAATTTATCGACACTAAACGCAGTTTTATGAGCATAAAGGCTAAAATACAACTGGCAGACGGCAAGCCGATTCCAAGTAACGTGTTCTTGGGACCGGTGAATTTGCTCGCGCACGCACTATTCGATCAAGTCGACGTTACAATACAAGGAAAGTTTATCACATCGGCCACGGGTAATTATCAGTATAAAGCCTACCTTCAAACGTTGTTAAAGTACGGCAATGACGCGAAAACGTCGCAATTAACCTCGCAAATGTTTTACAAAGACACACCCGGGAAGTTGGACGATGACGACGCGAAAGCTGGAAATAACGCTGGTTTGAAAACCAGATCTGCACTGTTCGCTGGAAACAAGTCGGTGCATATGATAGCGCCTATCATACACGACGTTTTTCAACTCGATCGATATCTGCTCAATCAAACGTCGATGAATATCAAGTTTTACCGTACCAAACCAGAGTTCTTACTGATGAGCGACTCGGCCGATCCTAAATTCAAAGTGCTTATCGAGGAAATGGTTTTGAATATTTGCAAAGTGCAAATAAATCCAACCGTGGTCTTCGCGCAAAGTCGACAGTTGCAGAAAACGAACGCGAAATACCCTTACGTGAAAACGGAAGTGAGGTTGGCGGCTATCTCTCAAGGCCAGGTAAATTTTACCGTCGACAACGTGTGTCAGGGGATCAGGCCGAATAAGATAGTGGTGGCATTCGCCAACAGCCAGGCGGTCTCCGGCTCCTACACGAAGTCTCCCTGGAATTTTCAGGGCTTCGGGCTAACGGAGCTTGTAGTCGCCGTTGACGGTATTCCCGCCCTTGGCAACCCTATTAGACTCAACTTCGATGCAGCCACCGGAATTGACACCGTAGAGGCTTTCCATTGGTTGTTGGAGACCTCTGGAAAGTGTCTACTCGATGAAGGAAACCAACTTACGCCGACTGACATGGCTAATGGATACGCGGTGTACGCATTTGATTTAGAACCATCGTATCAGGATAGAGGTTATCTAACATTACTGAAACAAGGCGTCGTTAGAGTGAGCGCTAATTTTTCCAGTCCACTCACAACACCGGTCACTTGTATAATTTACACGGAAGGTGTCGGGTACTTCGAAATCAACCAGGCAAGAGACGTGATTGTGTATCAATGAATACCAACCAGTTGAACTGCGTGATAAATTGCGATCCGGCATTGTCAACATACGTACTCGGAACATTTCCTTCTGATCGACTGCCAATGTACGTCAAAAGACGACCGTGCGGTGTGATCGCGAACACCGATCCATATTACAAACAAGGTCAACACTGGGTCGGTTTGTTTATCACAGAACGTAACACTGGGGAGTTCTTTTGCAGTCTCGGGCAGTCTATAGAACATTACACGCGTTCGTTTACGGACTTCTTTCTGAGGAACGGTGTCAGGAGCATCACAAGTAATGCGATTAGGTTACAAAGCGAACTATCGTCAGTGTGCGGGTTCTACGTTGTGTATTTCTTAACCCATCGTTGCAGAGGCGTTCCTATGTCGGACATTATCAGTGAATTCGATCCACGCAATACCAATATAAATGACGCGTACGTGAGCGACTTTGTGGAAAATATATTTCCTCTCTGTATATAACATTATACCCTACAACTTTCGAATTAATATCAACGTCATGTCTTGGTACGACAACGAATCCTTAATTAAGTTCACCAGCCCTTGCACCATTACGCTAATATCCGCGAGTAGCGGTGGCAAGACGACGTTCGTGAAACAGATGCTAGCGCATTCAGCGGGAATGTTTCAACTGGATTTTTCTAAAGTTATTTACTGTTACGGGAGTACTTGGCAACCGATATTCGACGAGATGCTAAACGACAAACCGGATATGACGTTTAGAGAAGGCCTTCCATCTGTAGAGGAATTGGAGACATTTACAACAGGCGAGAAGCATACCTGCCTTATATTAGACGATCTCATGATGGAAATAAATTCCTCACCGAAGATAGAAAAGCTATGGACCGTGCATTCGCATCATTTCAACATGACTATTATATATTTAGCGCATAACTTGTATCAGAAGTCACCCTCGGCTAGGACTATCAGTTTGAACACACAGTACTACATTTTGTTTAAAAATCACAGAGATACTTTACAAATTCTTCATTTCGCTCGACAAATATATCCGAATAAAACACAGTATTTCATGCAGGCGTATCAGTTGGCTACAAAAGAGGCATACGGATATATCGTGGTCGATCTCACTTCGCTGGCTGTCGAGGATTACCGATTGAGAACACATATCTTTCCTGGGGAAGACACTTTTATTTACGTACCAACTCGCTAATAGCATGAACGAAGTTATAAAGAAGGAGGCTTTGTTTTTACATTATTTCGCAAAAGCCAGTGATAAGGACAAGAGGATTATAACCCGATCTTTAACGAAATCTCAGATTCAGGCAATAAGCGGTATTATTTACAACGCTATAAAGAATAGGTTCGAAATAAAAACATCGGACTTGGACGAACTAAGAAAATATCGTTCGTCATTATATCTCGTGGCAAACAAGACGACACCATTGAAGCGTAAAGCCAGCTTAATTGCCAGACGTTTGAAACAGGTTAGTGTCATCTTAACGTCAGCGTTGAAGTGGATACCGGCGAAATAAAACCACGATGGCCGCTAAAGAACTCGTCGTGTTAGCCAAGCCAAAGTACTTAACATTACTAGAACAACAACAACAACAACAACAACAAACTCATCAGAAACAACGACTACCGGAAATGGTCAATGCTGAAACACAAACGAACGTGATCGAAAAAAATCATGTTAGTGAACCAGTGGATATTATGCGAGTAGTGCGGACTAAACCCGGTATAGTACCAGGACTTCGTGGTCTACGGGGTAACAAACAACCAACCAAGAAGAAGAAGAAGACAAAGCGGACAAGTATAAACTGGATTTCGTATTAACAAACAACTAATCCGTTAACATGAGTATTTATTTGATTTTGATGTATATAATAAAACATTTCATTTAAACAGTCACGAGTTTGTTCACAATTATTGCACTAAATGAGTATTATTATTATTATTATTACAGATTGTTTGATTGTATATCGCTTTTACACTTTCGTACAACGTTTCCGCCAGCAACCGTATTGCAAAGCCTCTTTTCTGTTGAATCCTACAAACAGACGCAAGACGAAATACTTCCATTATTCTATGTTTAGAGATTGAACAATTTCTTCGAGTTTCTGCTCGTCTTCTATCTTGCGGATGTTTATTGGTTTCAATGTTATATTCAAAGGCAATGTATGATTACCGTCAGGCTGAACTACTCGTTTACAATAAAAGTACGAAAAAGCTTGTTTCGGTTGAGTATAAGTGAAGACAGAATTATCGAAGGTTCTGATACCCCGGTTTAAAGAAGTAATAGATTTTTCTCCAGCTAAAACGTTTTCAAACTGGGAGATGGGATTGGTAAAATGTTTATTTACCCCTTTTAAACTGTATTTTACGTTCGTAGTAAAGTCATCCTGAGTGTTTACGGTAATGTAAGATTTCGAACAGAGCCCTATCATTCGAGTGCCTTTAAATTCAAGCTTCATGAGACCGGTTGTTCGAGCATCATATTTGGCGTGCTTCTGACAACACTCTCTAGGAAACCAGATGTTTCCGAAATTGTCCCCGGAGAAATCATCAGTGCAGTTATTATACAAAGCGTCATTAAATATTTGGAGCATATTGGGTTTGATAGAATCTTTAAGAGAATCAGACGCGAGAGCGAAATAGCATGAATCGGTGTCCATTTCCAGCATCTCGAAGTTTTCTCGACCAACGAACCTATCGAGACAATCATAGTAAAATGACAGTATATGCAGTTTCGCGTACTGTAATATCATATACCCTAGATAAATAGGGGAGTTTATAGAAATAAAAGCATTTGCAAACTCACACTCGAAAATATCGTCGCCTAGTTCGGAAAGCTGTTTAAATCGAGGGTTGTTGACCGCGAGGCAAGTCTTTCTAAATCCGTTTACGTATTTAACTTTTTGAAATTTTTCTTGATTAATTATAGTTCCGCCGAACGCCGAGTTCCCGACCAATTTGGACAGAGAGCCTCGAAGTTCTTGCGATCTATCGCTATCTCCCTTCCGACGGTCTCGCGTGATCTGTTCAGCAAAATCGTTAAAACAAGAAGATTTTTTAAATTCAATAACTTGATGAATCTTAGAAACGCGAAGACCGTGTTGGATGTACCACTTTAACAACGGAGTAGCTAACAATAAATTTTCCGCTTTCATGCCTCCAACTAACAGCGTACGCGGTTTGTCTGATAGACCGAACTTTTTTGCATGCGCAGTCATATGTTCGCCGATAGATTCGAACGGAACGGATGTTGTGCAAAACAACGGACACATTTCGCTGAAATACTCGGTAGGCGAGAGTTCGGTAGTTGGTTTGTAGTCAACTTCCTCCCAAGACTCAGGTACGCTTATGTCTACTTCGACGAAACCGAATAGAGTATCAGAGACCAAAGCGTCAATTATTTGTGGTTCCGTGACTGTTTTCCTATGTTTTTGATAAAACGAAGGGTACCTTTGAGTAACGAATTCTCGCATGTCAGCGTTTTCTTTAAGTAATTTCCTGTAATCGCACTCCCAAATAAATTCCACTTTATACCCGCGACTCTTAATAAACTCAATTCGCTCCATCGTGAGGTTGTATTTCTCAATTTGATCTTTAGTTCTATCTTTACAGTCGTGTCCGTGAAAATAACATCCTAAAAATTCGTATACCGTATTTGTCGTATTGTCGTAACCATCAGTCAAGTAAACACCAATTCTTACTTCATTGTGGTTGTTTAATTTGTGTCTTATGTAAGTATTTGAATCGTTGTTCAACCATTCCATCCAATCAAACATGGACGTATATCGAAGAGATGTATTTTGAGGGTAAAACCCGCTTTCCCGTTTTCTTCTAATATACATTTCACAGGGCATGGGCTGACCGATGCAATGCAAATATAAAGCGTTCGCATCGTACCCTTGAATCGAACGACATGGATAGTCTTGATTATCGCGTATGAAAGTTTGCCCAGCTTCGTGGTGACGGGTAAATATAATTGACGGTCCGCCTACTATATTTGACTTGATAGTGTGGTACAAATCTTTATCGAATTTGAAAATTAACGGAAAATGAGCGCCACGTTGTAATCCCGATTTATACAGTTCGATCCTAGCCGCGCCGGGTACCGAAATGCAATCTTTAAATACGTCAACTCCCTTTTCAACGAAAATATTTCTGAACTTGTCAATTCCTTCAACCATGGGTAGCGTGTCGAGGTTATTATAATATTTCAGAAAATCGCGGAACGTTTCCATATTTTCTTCTTCCCAAACATCTAACAATGATTGATAACGTTCGTCTATAAGAGACCGAGGTGGTTCCGTTAAATGTAACAACTTCAATGCTTCAGTTTCCGTATAGTTTTCTTTCACTCGAAGGTTATCGTACTTGACGCGAGCCGGATCTTCCAGAACATTGCATTGTTTAAGAGAGGAAAAGAAGGCTTCTTTTGGAGGGATTGCCCGTTCTTCCAATACGGATTCATTTGTAAAGTATTCGTACGGGAAGTACGACTTTCTTTGACTTACGCCGAATGTCTCAAGAAACTTGTCATAAGACGTCCCGGGCGGAAGAAAGTTAGTCATATCCAAAAACCGAAAATCGGGAGTTGACAAACATGTATAGGCATTGTTTTTCTTCACCACAAATTTCTGTTGATTAGGTTCGTGAAGTCTTAGATGTTTAGCAAAACGAGTTTTCAAAAGATTCAAATCGTATTTTGCGGAATTAAACCCGATCACGGGAATTTGATGACAATACAATTCAAATTGTTCCCGTGTACGGCGAATTAATTTTGCCATGAGAGTGGAAGATTGGGGAAATGTTCTATACTCCTCAGTACATGAAACTTGTGAAGAAGAAGAGGATAATAATGTACCATCATCATCACTTTCGATTTGTTGCGATAGATTTGCAAGTCGACTCGGTCGAATATCATCATCATCATCATCATCATCATCATCATCATCATTATCATCATCATCATCACTTTGTGGCGGAGTGTTCAATGGACGGAATGGTAGAATACAAATATCTTCTTCTTCTTCTTCTTCATCTTCCGCTTCTTCATCTTCTTCTTCTTCTTCTTCTTCTTCATAATCACTACTACTACAACTACTACTACTACTATTATCGGATGTGTCGTGATGATGGTTGTCAACATTCTCGGCGGCGTCCCAGTCGTTATAGTCAACGCGAAATTTCTTTTGATATTCTAAATTGTGTAAAAACCTATAATATACATTTTCATTACCCATCGCGCGAAGAAATTCTTCTGATGGCGGCTCGCACGCGGATGACTCCATAGCCTCTACACCATTATATCCATCATTAGCATCATTATCATCCTCATCATCCTCATCATCAGCAGCAGCATCATTATCATCATTATTACCACCATTGTCTAAATTTATATCGGTCTTGCTCCATTCCGTTTCTAGCCTATTTAAAGACGCGAATACCTGAGCCCATCTCTCGGTCCCCAACGAGTATGCTTTCTCGGAAATGGACGATAAATAAGCGATCATCTTGCTTAGTAAAGTATCTTGATCTGGATCCAGTATAAACTTTGGTTGCTCGAAATCTTCTACATTACTACAAACGCTCACAGAAATAGGTTGGTGGAGTTGCGTTTTTGAAAGTTGGTCTGGTTGTTGAGAATCGACATTCTTTAACATTGCTTCCAGGTCAAACGTAATAAACCACGGGTAATATTGCAACTCGGGGTCTACGTTTATCCCCAGATTGCCGAGTTTGTCGAAAATCGTTTTAGGTTTAGAGAAATATCCTCCCGGAAAACTCAGTTTAGTGATATTTTCGCACACTTTCTCGTGGCGAGATAAATGCGTTTTCTGGTCAAAAAGCTTATCGCAGAGACGGCACTGGAATTTTTTCGCGTAGCAATTGAATCGTTTAATGTAACTCAAATGGTCCTCGTATAGATTTAGACTTACAACTTTACCCGAGTATACTTCTCTAGATCTGTACACTACGGTTACGATGTTGTCTTCCGACAACTCATACACGTTGATATTAACTTCGAAACACGTTTCTAAATCAGGCATTCTATCTAGCGTTACATCCGTCGACCTGATTTTCTTCGTTTTTGCGTAGTCTATCCATTGACCATGCAACTCTGAAGAAAGACGTTCGCAGTAGATTGTTGCTATACGATGGTACGCTAAACTTCTGAAAAAACATCGATTATCGTCGTAATGTTTTCTGGTGTTGGGATTTTTTTCGAAATTTACTAAACTTTTCGATTTAGAAATATAGCGGGGTAAAGGTTTGCTGAGTCCTAACGGGAAACCGGTTTTGTTTACATCGTATAGCACATTCGTTATCACGATAGGACGCCATTTCGAGTTAGGTTTTTCTTTTTGAATGTAATTTGTTAGATCTAACGAGGATAATTTGAGTCGTAATTTCGCGATATCATTGCGATTACTTATAAGATGGGGGAATAATAACACCCCGTAATTATAGTATGGAGCGAAATACCTGTACTCCTCAGTCTCGACGTTTTGAAGAATAAGGCCGAGGGAAAGATTGATTTTAAATGCGTTTTGGGATCGGTTGTAAATGATATCGATTTGATTCAAAAGTTGATCAACGTTCAATATGTTTGCTACCGGAAAGTTGTACGTGTCTCGCACTTGACCCTCACGCACCCTCTCTCGCAATATTAAATGACGATGTTGTTCATACGCTCGTCTCATGCTTTCATTCTCGCTCCCATCTTCCTTCTCCCATGGTGCATTCGAATCATTTGCAGTCCAGGGATCGCTTTGCAACTCACCGGTCCCAGTTTGTTTATGTTTCATCATTCTATGATCATAGAATATACGGTGATTCGCGAAGCGATCCCCGCACTGATGACAGGTCAGGCGAAAAGTAGTACTTTCATTTGATTCTTGATTTTTCTTTGTTTTTGAAATTCCACTTCCACCCGGTCTGTTGTGATTCAAATCCCTTTCGTGCGTACGCAGACTGCTTACGGAAGGAAAAGATTCCGAACATTGGCAACATCTAAAAGAACTGGTTTTCTGCGGCGTACCGTTTACGATTTGACAGACCCTTTCGTGTCTTAACCGTGAGCTATACGTCGAGAACGTTTTGTAACATTTGGTGCAAGCAGTCTGCGATGATTTTCGAAGTTTTGGAATACTGCATGATTGTTCGTGACGTTTGAGATTAAATGTTCTTGTGAACTGGATTCCACAGGTGGAGCACATCAGCTTGTTTGTTGGATATCTAAAACAACATGGAAAATAAATAAATAAATAAATGGAAAATAATAAACAACCAACAACAAACAAACAATCAAATAAATAAATGATTACAACCATTGTCAACGTGTACATGAAAATATACATATATATATATATATTTGCTTATTACATATATCTTTTCAGTTGCATCATCGTTTTGTTGATAAACCTGCGTTTAAAAAATTACAAATATTGCTTATTACTTCTATGCATTGTAGATCTACTTAGAAAAGGTGTAGGGTAAACTGAGAGGGGATCAACATTATTTGCACACATACCACGGTTTTGCTATGTATATTACCTCCGACTCATTCAATCCGCACACGCTATATTTGATTATGTCGCTTCAATCACTTTTTTCAAAATATTGATAATAATAATAAGAAGAAGAAGAATACTCACGAATTCCCTCCATTCGTGTTAGCAGGCGAATAAGTAGCGATAGCAGCATTATCGATAGATTCAGTGATGTAGCCAGGATCAATGGATGCACTGGAACACAAACATTTATACAATTATTATACGATATTAGCTGTGAAGTAACGTTAATGGAGTCGTTCAAAGTTATAACATGTTATAACCCATGTTCAAACAAGACTTGAAAAGTATTTTCTTATATCAGTATATGGGTGAGAGAGCTTTATTTTATTATCCGATAATGCGGGTATTGTTCGACTTAAGACAAACTTTTCAATTGTACCATACCTTTTTCCGCTGTCACCGGATAATTTTTGACGTTTTGGAGGATGTTCGTCTTCCTCCCCACTGTCAGGAGAAGCTGACGTTGTGTTCTGTTAATACAACACAAAACACATTAATATGATAAATGTTACCCGTACATCTATGTATCACCGGATAACAATATATATTTCGAATAGAATGCACCATAACATTACAAGAAAAGATCGCTTGTATTTAACTTATTTTATAATACTTCTCTCTTACGTCTTAATAATTATGGATGATAGTTTGTTTTCAAAGAAAATGTAACTTATGATTGATACTAACTGTATTTGAGCACACGTCTTCACCACTACAGTAGTGTTATGTCTGTAGAGTATCAAGCCTCCTAATAGCAAGGGTTAAATTTCCGATTGTATACAAGCAGACATACAGACAGTTAGACAGACACACAGACAGATAGATAGATTACAATTTTCATATCCTTACCTTTGATTTCGAACATTCTCTAAAGTGATCAATATACTCTCGGTATTTCACTAATCGCCCACATATTGAACATTTTATATTCTTCATTATTTTACTATATTTCTTTACATCTTTACAAGCAGAAGTTGACACCAGTATCTATATACCATCGATTTAACACTAGATTACACACACAGGTCACCGCGTTCTTATCTTAGCTGTAAAATATATCGTCGGTTTGACAATAGTAATCTGCTTGCTGGTTGTGTACGTTCAGAGAAGAGATAGTGAGTTAGATACTCTCTATTAGAAGATAATCAGCTAGCCGGTCAGATATTGCAGGATACACACACACTTAGTTCAGTATTCAATCAAATGTACGGGTGAATACCTCAGATCTCGGTTTATACAGGGTTAGGTAGGATAACAATGTAGACCCAGCTTTCTCATACAAATAGTTTATTTACATAAACAACAGTGTAGACAGCTCACTCGGTAGTAGTAGTAG
>Ga0209567_10001041_pt1 | contig 14632 bp, 19 predicted proteins | sample COG_12_FD_184756 | JGI IMG/M metagenome (GOLD analysis project Ga0209567, IMG submission 184756) | Pelagic marine sediment microbial communities from the LTER site Helgoland, North Sea, for post-phytoplankton bloom and carbon turnover... | ecosystem: Environmental > Aquatic > Marine > Neritic...
TTTGCCGTACTTGCATTGGCAGCAGTATTTGCACTTGTAACCCCGATGGATGTGGCAGTTGCTCAGACCAGTAATGCCGTGCCAGATGGTGACGGGGAACATGAAGGAAAGTCTTGTCCAAGTAAGGAAGGAAAGATGCAAAATACAACACATCTAACCTAAATTCTGTAAAAGTTACATGCACTTGTTTCTGTAAATAGCGGTTATTTTGAAGTTGATACTACATGGTACACATAGTTGGGAAATTACCTGTGTTTTGTAAATTCGACAAAAAGGATGTCAATCTATGTATTTTATCCAATAGTGAGGAGGTTTCTTCTCTATTCATTCGTGTTTGATTAATTAAACAAATATCCAATTTGATGTAATTTATTTAATATTTTCTACACATTATAAAATTAAGATTATAAATTTCAGGACAAATTAACATCATGAATCAAAACCTTGAGTTAAAAAGAGAGAAACTCTACTGCAAGTACTGCCAAAGTACACCTACAATAGAGATTCCAAGCAACATAGATCTTTCATTGTCTACAAGTGATGAATTTGTGTTGAATGTCAGATGCACTATTTGTAAGAATATAGGTTATGTGAGACGATAGATTCCTTCTTTTCATCTCACTTGTGTCCAATCTACAAGTGAACTTCCAGCTTGTGAGTAGGCCAGGATAGTATCACAGATTAAACAATAGTAGGATATGAAATATGCTAAAATAATTTTAAAATTAAGGAGAAGATTATTGTAAAATTAATGAATGAATTAATTTATTCATCAAAAAATATCCAAGACAAGCCCTGTATCTCTTCCCATGATTGATTTGAGTTTTCCATGATGGATCTAAACTAATTTTACTTAAAACATTCATGAATGATTCATCAGTAAATATCATCAGAGGTTTGGAACAATACCAAAATCAATTATTTGAAAAAGATGTGGTGGCATTTGCTACTGATTCTGTTTGTATTACCAAGGATTTAGGCATAAACTCTACTAAATTAGGCAAGTACACAATTCTAAAAAAAACATGTAAAGTCCATTATTTGCGATCTTAAATCAACCAAGCAAATATTCTGCATTGATGTTATAGTTACGGACAATACTAAGCAGATTCTTATGTAGTAACTGCACACAGACGTTTGATTGATTTGAATGGTATTACCAAATTGGCTTCTGAACAGATCCACGTTCTTGAGAATTTATGCAACAAGATAAGCAATGAACCAAAAATCAGATTTTGTGGTGTGATAAACTCAATGGGCAAGATTGTAGCCGGGGGTTTCAAAGATGACATAAAACCGTTAGATAGTGATGACCAAAGACGAATGCTATACATGCAATCAACCTTGGAACTGTCTATGAAAGGAGAATTTGATGAAAATCTCGGCTGTGTTAATTACATTACAACCTATCGGGACAATGTAGTTCTAATTAACATACCAATGAAAAGATACAATCATCTTGTGTTGATATCTGCAGAACGAAATGCAGATACTGAACAAATTGTAAAAAACACGATCAGTCTCTTTGAAAGCAATAACGTATTTGAAATAGGAAACAAAACTGACGCTCTGAATGACAATTCCATATTATCAATGACTGCAACAAAAGTTGTGCAGTGAATTGAATTGATCCACGTGGAAGTGTAAATTAAGATTTAGAAAAAAATCAGGAAATATTAGATGTTAAAATTAATTCAAATTAACATATTGCATATAGTCATTGTAACGATTGCGCATAGCCACTCCTGATATTGCTGAAATTTTTGAAATCTTTTGTTGGGATAAATTTATACCTGTTTTGATGCTTGCCATGTAGATTACAGTGGCTGCAACTACGTCTGGTTTTTTTCCTGCAGTTAATTTCCCCTCTTTTAGAGAATCAAAGATGTGTATGGCTTCCCGTTTTGCGTTCTCAGGTATTTCCAAATTATTTGTAATTTTTATAATGCACTTGATTGGATCCTGTACAGACATGGTTAGTCCAAGATTCTGAAATAACATTCTATAGTTTTTTGCAATTGATCTTCTACTTTCTTGAAGATTTTTTGAGATTTCTATGATAGTTCTTGGAGTATCCATTTCTCTGCATGCTATATACACGCATGCTCCAAGTACTCCTTGGATGCTTCTGCCACGGATTAATTGAGCCTTTGCAGCTTTTCTATAGATGTATGCGGCCCTTTCTATAATGCCATCTGACAGAGATAATTTTTCTTTTAGTTTTTCCATCTCAGATAAGACGGTTCTTAGATTTCGTCCAAACGTATTTTTTACTGGACTTCTTGAATCCCACAGTCTCATTCTTTTCATATCTTGCCTCATTTTGTAATCTATTGGTTTTCCTGAGGAATCGTGATTAGATTTGTCAATGATTGTTGCGAGACCCATATCGTGAAATCTAAGAGTTGATCTATTGCTAACCTGAGAAGGATACGTACTCTTTGAAAACGTATTATCATCTCGTCTATCATATGAGATATTATCTTGTAAAACTATTCCACAATTTTGACAAATCATTTCCCCTGTTTCAAAATCAGTAATTGTAGTATTGTCCGTACATGAAGAATTTCCTTTTTTAAAAAAATCAATCTTTTGAACTATAGGTGCCCTAACCATGTAAAAAACATAGGCAGTAATCTTGTAAAACCCAGCATTCATCCTTTGACAAATGCCCATCGATACTCTTTTCCCTCTCGATGTTTTCTTAGTTGATTACTACCTTGGGTTAGTACATCATCATGAAATAAAAATCACATTTTAGAAATATGGATATTTGTTTAGTTTTTCCATCATTATTGAATAATTCAAAGTCATATTGACATAGTAATTTTTAGGTATGATGATATCTAATATTGTCAGGATATGACAAGAACAACCAAACTCATAAAACAAAATGATGATGTATATAACATTGACATTCCAGAAGAATATGTATCCAAACTTGGTTGGAAGAACGGGTATCTTCTAAAAATAGATGCTAATGACAACAAGATTGTGATTGAAAAACTAAGTGGGTTTATGGGAATGTGATTTGAATTGGGCATATTTGTAGGTATGACTGAATCTGATGTGGGACATAGTCTTGATTAAACAAATGTTGAAAATTACTTCATAGCCCTCAAAGGGTCTTGATAAATTCGGTACTTTGATAAATTGTATAGATAATAATCAAAACCAAGTAGTTGCCTGATGGCAACTCTATGTTCTGGTCCAAACACCAACTTTCATACCCTTGATGTTTTTACTAGTTGATTACTATCTGTAGAAAATATTTCATCGTGAGATAAAAATAGTCTTGTGATGATCATGAACATTTGTTTAATTTTGTTTCTGATGATCTTTCATGTCATAATCTATTGTATAGTTTGGCACTTCTATAGTAGGGGATTAGGTGATCTTTTGATCACCACTAACCCATTGACAAATAATGTTTAATTTATGAAAAAATCTATTAAATCTTGGAGAAATAAATATGATTAATAAAAATCCAAAAGATCTAGTTCCAACATTTTTTAACAATACTGCAAATTCATATGATCTAATAGTAAATTGGACTACTTTTGGAAAAGATCGGTTCTGGAAACATAAAATTTTAGAGCAATTATCAACCGAAAAAACAGTGTTAGATCTTGCATGTGGTACTGGCATTCTTACAAAACAAATTGCAGAAAAGATTCCAAATGCAAAAATTATAGGCGTGGACATTACTAAAAACTATCTTGAAAAAGCAAAAGAAAGATTAGTTTTGTATCAAAATATTTCATTTGTAAATCAGGATGCTGAAAAACTTAATCTTGGGGGAAAATTTGATTGTATTACTGCATCATACTTACCAAAATATTGCATATCTGATGTTCTGATCAAAAATTGCATTGAGCATCTCAATGTAGGCGGAAAAATAATTTTACATGATTTTACTTATCCTAAAAATAGATTTATTCAAAAACTATGGAATTTTTACTTTAAATTACTTTATTTGTCAGGATTTTTTATATCTAATTGGAAACAGGTTTTTGTTGATTTACCTATTCTAATAAGAACCACAAATTGGGTAAAAGAATACGAAGAATCCATGAAGGACTATGGACTGAAAACATACAAGCAAGATTTGACATGGAGTTCTTCAACTATTCTTGTAGGAACCAAGATTACCTAATCTTATCTCTTCTACTATAGTAAACCAAATGATTCCATTATGAATTATCTCATATTCTCTGGATACTTTGTTCTCATTAGGGTTTCGATTCAAGGATATGATATTTCTGGTAGCATTAATGTCATTCATATTAAGAATAGTCCCAATACCACGTTTTTTCCTTAAAAGATCCGCCATGATAAATTCAGGTAAAACGGTAGAGTCAAATTTTACGTTAGCTTTTATCACTGGAAACCCATCTGCAATAATTGAGACCTTTCTCACAAATTGGTTAGGTGCTACAGTATTTTGCTCTACTACTTCTAATTTGATATTGCAATTAAGGGTCTCTCCAAGAACTGTAACCACCTGACCTACAGGAGCATCCAATATTCTATTTACTAGTTCTTCAGAAGATATATTCATACAGTATTGTCCTGTTTTAATTAATTAAAGATATATCATAACAAAAAAGAAAATTGTACCAAATATTACAACAGAACTAACAATCTTGAGAATTATTTCTTTTTTGTAATACATTTCATAATTTGCATTTTGTCGTTTTAGATCTTTATATTTTCGAGATGTGGTTATCAATACATAACTTGCAAAACCGGATATTGTAGAAAATACTATTGTTTCAACAGAAATAGAATTTGATTGAATTGCAGATCCTGCAAAAACAGGTAAAATTCCCCATGAAATAATAAATGATGCATTATTATGAAATTTACCACGAAATAACTCAAGATTGTATGCTAAAAGAAAAAACCCTTCAGCAATTCCTATTGGAAGTAATAACCAAGAATCCAAAAATGCGTAGTATAATCCAATAAAAAAAGATACGGTTAAGGAAATTATTGAGGCTAACCAAAGTTTTGTACGTGATATATTGCCCCAAGGTTTCTTCTTACTTCCCAACGCATCTAGGCAGTGTGCTGATATCCCTACTGCAAAAAAATACAGCAGGCAAATTGATACTAGTCTATCAAGGCTAAATTCTACTGAAAAGGAGCCCCATACGGCAAAGGATATCACCATTCCAGTATAAGGTAAAAATAATATTCCTATGGACAATCTAAAATTTCTAGAACCAAATTTTGGAACAAACCATTCAGATAATCTATCGCTTTGCATTATTTTTTAATAACAATCTTGCATTAAATGATTTAAATCAAAATTATGTGTGAACTAGAATACATCTGAAGTTTTTCATTCTTCTCACGTAAACTTGTTAACTTATCTAACACTCCTAAACTAGAACAATCAACTGCTAGTAACTGTCATGCTAGATTTTGTATATACTGAGAGGGAATTTTGCAGAAAGTAGGTAGGCTAGAAAAATACTGTAAATGACGTTCACAAAAAATCACAATTACTCTACACATTACACTCTAAAAAGATGAATAAGAAAAAGAAAAGCAACAAAATGAGAAAAAACAAAGCAAAACAAGTTAATGATTTATTTTACAAAAAATGTTAATGCAATAGTAACTGAAATAACAGTATTGATGTTTGATGTAGATAATTATAATTTATGTCCAATATGCAGATTAAAAAACCATTACATAAAATTAGAACTGACTGAATCCATGTTACTTGTATGCAAACGATGTTCTCGTGCATATGAGGTCAGATTTAATGATAAACGTATGCTATTCTATGATGATGATGAATTAAATTTGAAAAACCATTTGCCTTAATTTAAGCATAAATCCAATATCGGACCAAAATATTATCCTAGATACACTTGTTTGGGTGTATAATTGGGATCATCTGAGTATTTTGTTATTAGTTTTATTACATCATCAACGATTTCATGTGGTTCTAGTTCAGGTTCTGTACTTATCATGAGTAAAGACTTAGATGAACAAGGAATTGTAAGACGATTGATTTTGTCATACTTTGTAGTTGTGTAAACTGGTTCTCCTATAATTGATGAATCATGTTGGCGAGTTTTCCATCTCATATATGCATGTATGAATGTATCCTGCGTTTTTTCTTTGTTAAATAACCTTGTAATTCCTTTTTGCACTTTTTCGTAAAGTTGTACATTTCCTGTATGATATACTCCAGAATATCTAATCTTGGAATTTAGTTTTATTATTTCATTATTAAGACTGTTGTAATCCACATATGATGTTATCATTACTAGTAGTTTAATTTTTTTAGAGCAAGAAAATAAATTAAAACAATTAAGAGAAAATTGGGCATCTTTTAAGAACTAAATATGCTGATTGAACAATAATTATAGTCTCATGGAAAAAATTTGCTGGGCAAATACAGATAATTTTGAAGAATCTGAATTTGTTATCATTGGAATTCCCGATGAATCACAATCACATGCATTAAGAAAAGGAACAGAGTATGCACCATTCAAAATTCGTCAAATCTCCAATCTGCATGACTCATACAAACGAGATGGAAAAATCTCTCTTGGGCGCCCTTTTCAAGGTTCTGAAAAAAGGGTTCATGATTTTGGAAACATCACTAGATCTCAAATTGAAAATATTTATGAAAAAATATCTACATCTTCAAAAATTCCTATTTCAATTGGAGGCGATCATTCCATCACTCAACAAATAGTAAATGCCATAGCAAAAAGACACGGAAAAATTTCTTTGGTATATTTTGATGCTCATCCTGATTTTATAAGTTCAATTACAAACTACTATGGCTCTGTTGTAAATGATGTGCTTTCAAACATTGAAATTTCATCTAGTGTTGAAATAGGGATTAGAACTCCCGAGCAAGAAGAATTGGATAATATTAAAAAATACAATCTACAGGTAATCACTCCTTTTGACATAAGAGAGCAGGGAATTAAACAAATAGCAAATTCAATCCTGAGCAGATTAGGTGATAAAGTGTACATTTCATTTGATATGGATTGCGTTGATCCTGCCTATGCTCCAGGTGTTTCTGTTCCAGTCCCTATGGGTTTGAGCAGTACAGATATGGTTTATCTGTTAAAAGAAATAGCAAAGAATGGAATTGTAGGCATGGATGTCATGGAAGTCTGCCCAAGCTTTGATGTAAAAGACAAGACATCTCATTTGGCTTCTAGAATAATTTCTGAAGTGCTTTACTCATCAGGAGAAGCATAATTTGCCTGAATTTGAAAATGAATACACATGGGATAAGGCAGTAGATAACAACTCTACTGATGAATTTAATGCAGACTTTGATAAGGCAATAGATGAATTACAAAAAGAACTTGGTAAAAAATATCCGATAATAATTAACGGTAGAGAAATTTACTCTGATGACTATTTTACGGTAAGATCTCCTTCAGACAATAAAATTTCTGTAGCAGAATTTCCAAAAGCATCTATTCAGGATACAAAAAATGCTGTATCTAGTGCAAAAAATGCATTTGAAAAGTGGTGCAATACTCCATATCAAAAACGAGCTGAGATATTCAGAGACTGTGCAGATATTTTTTCCAACAGAAAATTCTTTTTGGCATCTATAATGACATTTGAGAATGGAAAGAATCGCATTGAATCAATGGGAGATATTGATGAAACCATTGACTTTATGAGATTTTATGCATTACAACTAGAAAAAAATGAAGGATTCTGTAAACACACTTTTCATCCAAACCCTCATGAAAAAACACAGACAGTGATGAAGCCTTACGGGATTTGGGGAATAATTTCTCCATTTAACTTTCCATCTGCAATTGCAATAGGGATGAGTACTGGTGCACTAATCACAGGAAATACCATAGTACTAAAGCCTGCAAGTGATGCTCCTTTGTCATCATTCCAGTTTGCAAAAATTCTATATCCTAAACTTCCAGATGGTACAATCAATTTTGTAACAGGTTCTGGAAGTGTTGTGGGGAAAACTCTGATTGAAAGTACTGATGTTGAGGGCATTGCATTTACTGGTTCTCAGGAAGTTGGCATGAAAGGATTTCAGGAATTTACAAAATTTTCATCAAAGCCATTTATTTCTGAAATGGGTGGCAAAAATCCTGTAATTGTTACAAAATTTGCTGATTTGGAAAAAGCATCAGATGGCGTAATGAATGCCGCTTTTGGATTTGGAGGGCAAAAATGTAGTGCGTGTTCTAGAGTCTATGTTCAAAACGAGGTTGCAGACCAATTCATTTCAAAACTAGTTGAAAAAACAAAAAACTTGAAAATTGGAATGCCTTGGAAAAAGGAAGTATTTTTGGGTCCTGTCATTAACAAAGAAGCAAAAACAAAATTTGAACATGCTATAACCATGGCAAATAAAGATGGAGAGATTCTTACAGGAGGTTCGGTACTGACCTCATCAGGATTTGAAAACGGTTACTTTGTAGAACCTACAATAGTCACAGAATTACCTGAAGAACATAAACTTGTTAAAGAAGAATTATTCTTGCCTTTTTTATGCATTCAAAAATATGATAACTTTAATGATGCAATCAAACTTGCAAACCAATCTGAATATGGTTTAACTGCAGGAATTTTTAGTAATGATCAAAAACAGTTAGATGAGTTCCTATCAAAAATTCAAGCTGGAGTAGTTTACACTAATCGTGCTGCTAGTGCAACTACTGCAGCCTTGGTTTCAAGTCAGCCGTTTGTGGGATGGAAACATTCAGGTTCCACTGGAAAGGGGGCTGGAGGTGAGAACTATCTGCAGCAATTTATGAGGACTCAGACTCAAACACGATGTGATTGAATTAACGAGCTTCCAAGTAACAGTATGTTTCTTTTTCTTTCCTTGATTCGTCTAATGGAATACGGTAACCAATTTACACCATATGGAATGTAATCTGAAACAACAAATTTTTTTTTAATTAGATCTGGTTTGAGTTCTTCTCTTAACCCTTTTAAAAATTGGAACTCAAATTTTCGGGGATATTTTTTTGACAGATTTTGTGCTTTTTGAATAATTTTGGCATCGTGAGATGCTATAGCAAACTCGTTACCTTTTTTGAACAGTGTTTTCATTAGTTTTATGAAATTATCATCTACATCCTTTTTTGTTTTAAATGATATGCTTGCTTTTTCCCTGTATGCACCCTTTACTAGACGTATTTTTGCACCAATTCCTAGTAAATCATTTAGATCGTTTTCTGTTCGTTTGAGATTGGCTTGCAAGGCAATTCCCAGCCGCTCATATTTTGAAAAGAATGCATTGTAAATCTCGATGGTTTCATCTGTGTGTTCTGATGATTCCATATCCAGCCAAACAAAAACATGAGCATTACGTGCATTCTGTATGATTTTCTCGAAATTCCTATAGCACTCTTTCTGACTGATTGAAAGACCAATTTGTGTTGGCTTGACTGAAATGGCTCCACGTATTTTCCATTGTCTAAAAGAATTTACAATTTTTTTATACTCTTGCATAGATGTATTGATTTGTTTTTTTGAAGTATGATATTCTCCTAATTTGTTTATGATTGCATGTCTTTCTAATTTGTACGCATTTTTTGCCGAGATTAGTGCATCATCAATAGTATTACCTGCAATCCACTGTTTTGCAATTTTAAACAAAAATTTTTCCATTAACTGCGTACCTGTAACCATGTTGAACATTCAATCACGATAATTATATGATTTTTGACTTTTTTGTCCATAGAGTTGTTCTAGTAATTCCAAACTCTGTGACATCCTTAGGCTCTAAATTCAAAATTTTCTCAATATTTTCTTTAAACTCCCTGTCTACTCTTTCAGGGTCATCATAGAATTCATAGCTAAACTCATCCAATCCAAACGGCTCGTTGAGAACATCACTCTCTTTTCCAATGTGTTTGATATCACTCACAAGCACTATTTTCTACCTAAAACTCCAATATCTCCATCAAATTTGGATTCTTTATGCCCACGATAAACCTCAAAAGTATCCTTAAATGATTTCCAGTATTCTTTTCCTCGGAGTTTTTTGTTACTATTGCAGTTAGTTGGTTAAGATTCATTTCTTAAAAAATAACATTGTAAGAGTCTAGAATCCATGAAATTCAGACCATTGATGTTCTAACTTGTATATTATTTTCCAAGCTAGTCTGTCTATGTTTACACCAGGTTCAGCAGAAATCATTATGACATATCTTCCAATAGGAAAGCTCATCATCACTGCGTTTTCTCTCCTTGAAGAGGAATACTTTACCCTACCCAAACTAGCATCGAATCCTTTTCGATTTGCCACTCTATGTGCTAATTCCTGAAACATTTGTCTTCTTTTTTTGTCAGTCTCAAAAGGGATTACTCCATCTTTAAAATCACCTGCAACCAATTTACCATCACTATCAATCAGACCACAAAACCGAATTTCAGGCTCTACTAAGATGTCTTTTATTTTATTTCTAATCTCTTCAACTGGAAATTGTTCATCAGCCACAAATTAGAATACAATTTATGATTATTTAACAGTCTGTTGAATCATACCCAATGATGTAATGTTCTCATGTCTTGCAACAATCGGCTCTGTAAATTTTAAATCAGAGTTTGATGTAACCCTTCACAGAAGTTAGTAAAACATCGTACAACATAACAGTACAATAGTCAAATAGATGATGGATTGTCCTTTGACCACTCCAAGATACATGGACAATCACTCGGACTTCCTGTTCAATCAGAAATCTGAAACATGAATTAATTGCAATGAGGGCAATTCATTGTATTATCAGTATCCATCGTAGTCAATTGCATGTCGCATTTCTTGCAGTTCCATCTTTACATCAGATGTAATATTGTATATCTAAGATATTAAACAGTCAATTTGAGTAAATTCCAAATTAAACCAATACAAAGTGCTTACATTCTGATACCTTAATCATCATCTTACCACAATTTGTGCATGTTATATTTGCCATATCGTCTACCAGAGTAGTCTGTATATCACAACCATTGCAGTACCATGAGCGTACCATATACAAGTTATGTGAACATTATACATTAAATTGTCTGCACCGTGATTAAAAAAATATTCAGAAATTTCGAATTATCTGAACAATTTTATTTTTTTGATTTTTTAGATACTATCTTTTTTGTAGTTGATTTTTTAGACGTTGTCATTCTGTTGTGCTCTGAATACGCACAAAAGATAGATTTAGCGAATAATGGTTACGCATGAGAACTAGTTTTTTGATGGAAGTTGGGCGTTCACAATTTTGAACAGTTTGTCCCGGCAAATTACCATAGACTTATCCGTTAATGCCATGCATGAAATTGCTTTCAGCAAAATCGTCATACCCTACATTCTAGATGTTTTCTTTGTTGATTACTGCTTTGGTTAATTTCATCAACATGAAATAAAAACTAGAATTTAGAAATATGAACATTCGTTTATTTTTCCCGTCATTATTAAATAATTTAAAAAGTTAAATTTAATACATAAAATTGCACATATCCTGTATGAGCATAGCATTCATTTTAGTTAATTGTGATATGGGATATGAAATTCAGACCATCACAAGGCTCAAAGAGTTATGTAATGAGGTACAAGGAACCTATGGAATGTATGATTTTATCTGTAAATTAAATTATGACAGTATGGATTCCTTTGAACAAACTTTGCAAAATATCAGACGTCTTGAAAACATTACACATACAATTACCATACACACAATCCCCGAACAATCCTAAAAGAAATAGTTGCTGTGTTTTTGAAATTGGAAATTTCACGAATTCTAAATATTTTTTTAAATGTATGATCTTATATCTTGATTACGTTATACGATATTTTTAATTTCTAATTTATAACAAGTTACAGCATAATGTGACTAAGGGAATCTGCTCCTTCCTATTTGCCATTTTTCTAAACGCCCCCAATCATCATCTTTGATGCTCACAACAGATGATTTCTTTGATTGCTTCAAAAAATCATGTTTAGAATAGTTTGTCGTTGATAAAACTTTGTCACCCTCTCTTGAACTTTCTAGATTACAATGACAATTTTCTGTTATCTCACCACAATAAGGACAAGAACAAAAACAATATCCAACAGAACCTTTGCATTCAATACAGCATACAATCGGGTTTTCTGAAATCATCATGGTTTTTTCCTCAGAATAGCGTTCGTTAGAATTTTTTTTGGGAAATCAGCCCTGTGTATTTTTGTGATGTGATTTTTAAATTCATCAACTATTGTTTTGACATCTCCTTCCACCTCATAACTGCATTCAAAACCGTAATACCTGCAATTTAGTACGTTCATTGTTCTTTTGTACGTAATTCAAATATTTTAATCATTTTGAATATAATCTTAACATTTGTTATGTTTTATCAAATATGCTAAAAATTTATAAACATTTTAAGGGAATATACTTATTTTTTATGAAGTCTAACAAATTACATGATGAGTCATGTGGTATCTCGTAACTCCGTTAAAAAAACACTGATTTTTGTAGGCATTTGTGTTGATTAGCTGTGATTTAGGAAAAGAAGAAAACACCCTCATTGCATTAAGAACCATGAATCAGATAAAAGAAGCTCATGTAACTTGGGGGGCTTACGATATTGTTGCAGAAGTAAATTCAGATGATGCTGAATCATTACATGAAACCATAATTTGGAAGATTCGTAAGTTGCCATCAATTAGATCTTCCCTTTGCCTCATGGCAATAGAGGGGCAAAACTAGGAGAACAACATGTCAAAAGCCTTTGTTCTAATAAACTGTGAATTAGGTTCTGAAAAACAAGTAATATCCGATCTAAAAACAATTGATTGTGTAAAAAAAGTTAACGGGGTATTTGGCACCTTTGATATTTTAGCAGACTTGGAATGTGACAGACTTGAAGAACTAAGACAAACAATTATTTTAAAGATTAGAAGAATTGACAACATACGTTCAACAAAAACTTTGATGGGGATAAATGGGCAATGTTAGGTGAGATATCATGGTAAAACTAATGCAATGATTACGGGTTTGAGTGTGATTTTGAAGTAGAGGGTGATGAGGATCAAGTCATAGCACAATTTATGCAACACAACAATGAAGAACACGGGATAGACTATAGAAAAGAAGCCGTGAAACAATTCATATTGAGAAAACACTCCACCTAGTTCTTTTAATATCTGCATTGCCACAAATTCCAACACATATGTAACCATAGATGTAATCTCTGATACTTTCAAGGAAAATGATTCATGCTTTGAATTTTGTCCACTGTTTTGTAACGTTAGTTAAAACATATTTCTGGTATTTGTTACTCTGCTGTTTTGATTATTTTTTCTTTCTTGTCTTTGCTGCAACCACTATACTATTCCTATTCCTCCTGCAACAATTACAAGTAACACAAAAACCCACAATGTCAAACTTCCAATGTTAAAATTGCTTCCAATGTCAACTCCCTCTTTTCAAGTATGTATTGTCTGACCTCTTCATGAGATTCTGTCCAAATACGGCATATGCTCCAACAAAATCATCCATCCCATATCTTGTTGCCAAAATCATTGGGACTGCAACTACAGCCACTGAAATAAAAACATCCACGGAAACTCGTCAGGTTTCACATTAGTTACATCATTAATGGTTACACAATCTTTAGAACTGCATATACTATCACTCACTAAATAGAGACTAACATAATTTTGTAATGGCTGTGCATCTATAAAGTATGGATTGCCTTCCTTTAGTACAATAACTTTCATGTCTTCAAAGGAAACATCTGTCTGAAGATAGATATTCTCAATATTTGCATCGAAATCCTTTGTGAATTTATCACTAGTAATGAGGATTCCCTCAAATGTGTGGACTTTGGGCAAATTAATAATTACATGAACTACCTTGTCAATTCGAATATCTTCTGGGCTTTGTGGATAATATACAATTTCATCCCCTAAATCTTTTCCCATTACTTTTAATTCTCGTTCAAGTCCTAATGGCGGAATAAAGTAACTCGCAGTTTCGTTATCAAAAATATGGTCCAAATATGGTTTGCTAGGCGGGGTCATCTCTACTCTAACATCATACCTTCCCTCAAGTGTCATTTCATGGATAAATTTGAGATAACGAACATCTCCAATTTCCATGCTACCAGAAGATCCAAAAAGAGTTTGTGTTTCACCTGCAGGATCAGTAATTATTACATTAACATTTGCCACTCCAGTTCTAATTTTCCCCTTGTAGGTAACGTTAGTTGAAATAACTAATTTTTCGATGTCTTTTGAATCCTGATAAACATCAAAGTTAGTAAAATCAAAATCATATTCCTGGTAAGGAGTTGGATTCTCAGCAAAGGCGGGGATCAAATTAATTGAAGAAAATATTGTGCCTACAAGAAATGCTGCAGAAAGTGCTAGTACAAGTATAGATTTACTTATCACTGATTTTTGTGTTGGATTGGTTACTTAAGGAGAGGCTGAAATGTTGTTGATTTTTTGTATGAAATAATTAACTATAGTTTAGGATCAAAAAAGAGAAAAAATGTGTTTGAAATTTATGCGAGTGCTCTATCAATCATACCTTGATATGATTCTTTAGAAGCTGCACCTACTTGCTGGCTAACTATCTCACCTTTGTTTAGAAGGATTAAGGTTGGAATGCTA
>Ga0209567_10001042_pt1 | contig 14629 bp, 13 predicted proteins | sample COG_12_FD_184756 | JGI IMG/M metagenome (GOLD analysis project Ga0209567, IMG submission 184756) | Pelagic marine sediment microbial communities from the LTER site Helgoland, North Sea, for post-phytoplankton bloom and carbon turnover... | ecosystem: Environmental > Aquatic > Marine > Neritic...
GTAGCGGTAGCGCACGCCATCGCGCGGATGCGTAGTCCCTCCAAGGCGTACCGTGGGGGTGAAGTGCCGCATCCGCGCGATGGCGTGCGCTACCGCTACAGCGAGTACTTCAGCTACGAGCCCCTCACCCAGATCGAAACCACCATCATGGACTTCGAGCATCCGGTGAAGAAGAGGGACTCGTTTTGCACACCGCTCACCCAGAGGCAGTTCTTCCCCGCGGAGCTCGAGGCGCTGCTGCACTACAACGGCTTCACGGTCGAGTCGCACACGGGGGACTTCGACGGCAAGCCGATCACCGCGGCCACCGAGTCTCAAGTGCTCATCTCGCGAGCGCGGCGCCTTAGTCCCTGAGCAAGACGTCGCAATAGTACTTCACGCGCTTCACGAGCTTTCCGTGCGGACGTTTGTGGATGTCCTTCTTGAGCGCGAGCATCACACGACGCTGAAACGTATAGCTGTTGCGCGCGGGCCTGGGTGGCGGGCCGCCTCCTGCGAGCTCGAGCGGCGCCCACAATGCGTCGACCGGCCATTGCCAGGCTTCGAGGTCGGCGCGATCGATCCGCCCGATCATATCCTCGGCCAGCGCGCGCTTGTCGGCATCATGGGCAAGCTCAGCGGCCCACTTGTCGACGCTGTGCGCTACCGGGCGATCCTGTGTGTGGACGGTAATTGGATCGCCCATTCCCTTCTTCGCAGGCGCGCCCTTGCCGTATTCGACCGCGTCTGGTTCGTGCTCCAGACCCATGAACGCGAAGATACGCTCGAGCTCGGGCTCGGGCTCCGTCACCAGGTCTTCGTACGCGACGTGCAGCAACGGAACGGGGCGATCCCGCAAGAACGTCGCCATCGCCGGCACGTAGCGTTCGAGGATCGGATTGAACGCATGCGCGGCTTGCCAGTCGCCGTCGAAGAAGCTGTTCGCGTAGGAGCTGAACACCGCGACGGGATGGCGCGTGAGCACGATGTACTTCGCATCTGGATAGAGGCGCTGCAGAAATGGCAGAACGAGGGCGTTCGCCGGGGTCTTGTCGAGGAAGTAGCTCTTCCCGCTCGTCGACAACATCCGGCTGTAGAGCGTGTCGGTGTACGCGCGCAGCGCGTCGAGGTAGTCTTGCTCCCCGCCTGGAAGATCTTCGATGAATGCCTTGGTCGCCTCGGCCGCGTTGATGTGATCGTACGGCGCCTTGTCGACATTGTTGTAGACACCGAGGTGCGCGATTGGGGTGATCAGGTGCGGCTCGGGATGCGTGAAGATCTCCGGATGCGCGCCCATCATGCGCTGAAGCAACGTCGACCCGGCGCGAGGCGGGGAGATTACGAAAACAAGTGACATGACGGCGTAGGCAGGCGTTTACCCCTGTGCAGCAAGCTGCCGCAAGACGTACTGCAGGATGCCGCCGTGTAGGAAGTATTCGACCTCTTGTGGCGTATCGAGCCGTGCCTTCGCGGTGAACGTCTTCCCGGTGTCGGTTTGGACCGACAACGTCTTCCCCGGCGCCAGGCCCTGGGAGACCCCGGAGATCGCGAAGGTTTCCTCGCCGGTGAGCCCGAGCGCCTCGCGGCCGTCTCCTGCCTCGAACTCGAGCGGGAGCACCCCCATGCCAATGAGATTGGAACGGTGAATGCGCTCGTAGCTCTCGGCGATGACCGCCCGGACGCCGAGGAGCAAGGTACCCTTGGCGGCCCAATCGCGTGACGACCCAGTGCCGTACTCCTTACCGGCAATGACGATGAGCGGGGTGCCATCGGCTTGGTACTTCATCGATGCGTCGTAGATGCTCGTCTGCTCGTTATCGGGCAGGTAGCGCGTGATGCCTCCCTCGGTGCCAGGCGCCAACAGATTGCGAAGCCGGATGTTCGCAAACGTGCCGCGCATCATGACCTCGTGATTGCCTCGGCGGCTTCCGTAGCTATTGAAGTCACGCGGGGACACGCCGTGCTCCTGCAGATACTGCGCAGCAGGGCTGTCGAGCGCGATCGCGCCTGCGGGCGAGATGTGATCCGTCGTCACCGAATCGCCGAGCAAGCAAAGGACCCGGGCGCCGTCGATGTCCGTGGGTGGAGCCGGCACGCCGGCCTCGACGCCGTCGAAGAACGGCGGAAGGCGAACGTAGGTCGATGCCGGGTCCCATTGATAGCGGTCCGCCTGCTCGAAGCTGACTTCACGCCACTGCGGAGGCCCGTCGAGCACGACCGCGTAGCGCTCGACGAACTGGTCCTTTTTGACCGAGGCCCGGAGCGTTTCGGTGACTTCCTGGTGGGACGGCCAGAGGTCGCGGAGGAAGACGTCGTTGCCCTCGAGGTCCTGTCCGATTGGATCGGCTTGGAAGTCGATGTCCATCGTGCCGGCGAGCGCGTAGGCGACGACCAGCGGGGGCGAGGCGAGGTAGTTGGCGCGCGTCAACGGATTGACCCGCCCCTCGAAGTTTCGGTTACCGCTGAGCGCTGAGGTCACGACCAGGTTGTTGGCCTTGACCGCCTCGGCGATTTCGGGATCGAGCGGCCCGGAGTTCCCGATACAGGTCGTGCAGCCATAACCGACCAGGTTGAACCGCAAGGTGTCGAGCTCGTCGATCAGCCCCGAAGCCTTCAGGTACTCGGTGACCACCTGCGAGCCTGGCGCGAGACTCGTCTTCACCCACGGCTTGGTGCGGAGGCCCTTTTCGACCGCCTTCTTGGCGACGAGGCCGGCGGCCAACATGACCGACGGGTTGGAGGTATTCGTACAGCTGGTGATCGCTGCAATGACGATGGCGCCGTTCTTGAGCGTGAAGGTCTCGTCGCCACGGGTGACCTCGGCCCCCTGGTCGGCAGAGGCCTCGAAACCCTCGAGCACGCTTTGCCAGGAGCCCTTCGACTCGGTGAGCGGGATGCGATCCTGGGGGCGCTTCGGGCCCGCTATGGAAGGCACCACGTCGCCGAGGTCGAGCGCGAGGGTGTCGGTGAAGCGCGGCTCAGGGTCGCTTGCGGTGTGGAACAAGCCCTGCTCCTTGAGCACACGCTCGACCACGTCGACATGGGCCTCGTCCCTCCCACTGAAGCGAAGGTACGCCAGCGTCTCGTTGTCGACCGGGAAGAAGCCCATCGTCGCGCCGTACTCGGGCGCCATGTTTGCGATGGTCGCGCGATCGGGGAGCGCGAGGTTTTCCATACCCTCCCCGTAGAACTCGACGAACTTCCCAACGACCCCCTTCTGGCGGAGCATCTGGGTTACGGTGAGAACCGCGTCGGTCGCGGTGGCGCCCTCAGGAAGCTGGCCGGTTAGCTTGAAGCCGACGACCTGCGGCAGGAGCATGCTGATCGGCTGGCCGAGCATCGCCGCCTCGGCTTCGATCCCCCCCACGCCCCAGCCGAGCACCCCGAGACCGTTGATCATCGTCGTATGCGAGTCGGTGCCGACGAGGCTGTCGGGATACGCGATGCACTTGCCGTTGGCGTCGCGCGTGAAGACGACGCTCGCCAAGTACTCGAGGTTGACCTGGTGCACGATGCCCGTGCCAGGCGGCACCACGCGCATGTTCTCGAACGCGCTCTGGCCCCACTTGAGGAATTGATAGCGCTCTTGGTTGCGCTCGAACTCGCGCTTCACGTTGTCTTCGAACGAGCGCAGCAGGCCGTACGAATCGACTTGCACCGAATGGTCGATAACCAAATCAGCGGGCTGCAGCGGGTTGATGCGGCTCGGGTCGCCGCCCATCTTCGCGAACTGGTCGCGCATCGCAGCGAGGTCCACGACCGCCGGCACGCCGGTGAAGTCCTGAAGGAGAACACGCGACGGGCGAAAGGCGATCTCGGTGCTGGGCGAAGCGGCGGGGTCCCAATTCGCAACGGCCTCGATGTCCTCGCGGGTAACTGTCTTGCCGTCTTCGTACCGGAGCAGGTTCTCGAGCAGGACGCGGATCGAATATGGAAGCGTATCGATGCCCTTGAAGCCCGCGCGGGTCAGCGCATCCAAGCGGTTGATCACGACCTGACGGCCCCCGGCATGGATGGTGACACGGCTCTGAAAGGAGTCCTGTGACGTCATTGGGAATGCCTACCACGCGCGGTCTCGGTTGCCACCCCGGTGCCCGGCAAAGGTGAAAACGCTGCGTGACAAGGGCTGTCAGAAGCGCTACAGAGTCCAGCCGTTCGGCGCCGTAGCCAAGTGGTTTAAGGCAGAGGTTTGCAAAACCTCCATTCACCGGTTCGAATCCGGTCGGCGCCTCCGAAAAAGCTAGGGTGAAACGCCTCTCCCTGCTTCGCTCCGATCGCTGCTGGTACTTTCCCGCCACAAACGCACACGCTACGACGCTGGCGCTGTTTGTACGGTGCCTGAACGAGGCGTTATCGCGGAGTACGGGCCCTTCATTCGGCCGCCTTCGGCTCAGTTTGTCCCGCCCCACCGCCCCCACACTATCGCCTACCCCGCCGCCCCCACACGAGCGCCTGCCTTGCGACCCCAATCCGTAAGCAAGTACCGTGCGCTCACCGGGCAGGTTTGATGCCGTCGCAAGCCGTGTCCTAGGGTTTTCAATGTGAGACGGATTGGAGGGCAAACCGTATGTCTGATTCCACCGGGCTCATAGTGATTTCCGCCCTCGGCGTGACGACTACTTTCCTAGTCTTCTACATCACAAGAATGATAAACGATTTGGCCGACCAAATTGTGACGGGGTTCATACGGGATCATCCCATACCGGCCAAGCAGCGATGGCTCATGCTCTACAGCAGATGGCTGTCCTACGTGATGGGTGCGGTAGGGGTACCACTCTTCGTTGCAATCGCGGCGGTACTAGTCGCCAACCATGTGGGTGATGAGGACGTTAGGCTGCTGGGGTACTTGGCCGCCTTCCTCCTCGTTATTGCTTCCAGCAATTGGTTGATACAAGGCAGCGTGCAATTCTTCAGTTACCGATCCCTACTGCGTGAAGCCGAAGCAGACTGACACCACCCTTGCGACTCCGCTCCCTGACTTAGTACCGTGCGCTCACCGGGCAGGTTTGATGCCGTCGCAAGCCGGATTGGAGAAAGTCATGTCGGATTCCACTGGTCTCATCGCGATTTCTTTTCTGGGCGTCATGGGTGTCTGGCTCGGCCTCTACGCCGGCAGACAGGCAAACGAGATGGGTCTCCGAATCTGCACTGGCGTTGTAGACGGCGCTGCGGTGGCACATGCTTTTCAACATGTGGGTGCCCTACCAGAGTGTCGGATTCATCGGGGCGATCCTCGTCGGAGTCGCAGAGCTGCTCATGGCGAGCTTGGTTGGCAACGAAAACATAAAGCTTCTGGCCTATCTAACCGCCTTCATGGGTCTGGTTGGATCCCTCTTTTGGGTGCTAACGGGCATCGTGATCTTCATCAACATGCGCTCCGTGCTGCGCCAAGCCGAAGCAGACTGACCGACGATCGATCCATCCGCGGGCTGTGGTACGTCTCGACGTGGCGCGATCGATGTAGCTCGGCTAGTTAGAGCTTGTGTCAGCACTACCCCCAAACCCTGAGATCGACGCCGAATTGCTCAGAGAGCACATCGTCGAGGTGTCGGAGCACGAGGCCGAGCTCACCGAGCTCGTCCACCAGAACCTCTTCACCAAGCGCCCCGACGCCGAAGAGCTCTTCGGCACCTACAGCCAGGCAAACCAGCAGCAAATGATGACCGAAACCCTCGCGGCGGTCCTCAACATGCTGGACCAGGAGCCCTGGCTCGACGACTACGTCCGCGCCATGGGGCAGCGCCACCAGTTTTCGTACGAGACCTCGACCGATATGTACCCACCCTACGCCGAGGCAATGCTCGAAGCGCTCGCCGCGGTATCCGGCTCGGACTGGACGCCGGATCTCGAGCGCTCGTGGAAAGCAGCGCTAGATCAGGTCAACAAGATGATGACCGCCGGCTACCTCTCGACAAGCTAAACCGCGAACCGCCAAACGAGAGCGAATGACCCATCACCAGTCGATGCCGCATGCCAGCTGGGGTTCCTCTACCATTCCGAGCTCGGGCAGCCAGAATCGCCGCACCGGATGCGCGGTCGCCGCCCGAAACGCAGAACTTGCGCGTGACCGCTGGCAGAAGTCGAGTGACAACGGCCACTTTCTAGTTGGCACTATCTTTGCGTCGTAGTGCCTGTGTGGGCTTCGGCTCGCAAACCAGGGAGGTTCTGATGCACTACTTGGTTAGATTCTCATGTGCCTTCGCGCTGGCTCTGTTGCCCGCCCTTGGTTGCGGCCTGGACGGCTGCCAAGCCCCGCTTGGTGATTATTGCCAGGGCTCCGACTGCCCAACGTACGATGAGGCCGCCGCCGACGCCGAAGAGGATGCTCAGCAGTTTTGCGACTGGCCAACCAGGCAGGGGGGAGTCGGAAGATGCGGAGACCTGCGGTACGTCTTGCGCAACGTTGGGATAGGCGCCGGCTCGATCCAATACTTTGACGCCTCAGGAGCGCTCGTGGCCGTCACGACGTACACCGACACCCCCAGCTACTGCCGCGACACCTCGTTCGACCTCTGGTACGGCCCGGTCCTCGACTGCGAGCTGGAGCGGGAGGGAACCTTCTGCGACTGAGAAGGCCAATCTCGACCCCACTCCCCCTATTCGACACGGCGCAGCGTGTTCTCATCCGTGTGCGCGAAAATCTCGCTCTGGCCCTTGATCTGTAGCTGCGTGTTTTGGCTGTACGAAAACGACCCGTCGTCGTTCACGGTGAGCTCGATGTCGTAGCGCACCGTCTTGAACTCCTCGTCGAGGAACGGGCCCGAGCAAATTCCGAAGACCTCGCTCCCCACCTCCGCGGACAACTTCATCGTCTTGGCATCCGGTTCGACCGTCCCGCCGGCCAGCACCGTCACACCGCGGGGAACGATGAACGTCAGCATCACCTGCTTGGCCTCGCCATCCCACAGCCAGTACCCGACCTCTTCGTGAAACGAGTCATCCACACCAAGCCGCCAAGCGGTCTTCGCGTACCGAAGCCCGTAAAGCGATTGCTCATGATTCTCCACGAGCCCGATGGGCTCTAAGACGATTCGCTCGCGAAACGCGTTGTGCTCGATAGTCACCCGATCATCGTCGGGCGATTCGTCTTTCCCCTTGTCGCCCTCCCAGACCCCAGCGAAGGACGCGAGTGGGCCCAAGTTGCGAATGTTGTCGTCGGTCATGGGGAGACTCTGGGGCCCCAACAGCGCCAGCGCCAGTCTAGTTGCACCGGCTGGTTACACCGCCCGCCCACCCCCACCCGTAATCCTCCCTGCCGCGCCCTGCGCTGCGCTCGCGCTTGGCGGCGCTTCGCGCCGGGCTTCGCCCTGCGGGCTCGCGCTACCGCGCATGTCTTGGGGGTGGTCGGGAAAGCGCCGCGCATGGGCCAGACGCGAGACGACATCCCTTGCGACCATAGGGCCTCGGAAAAACGCGACATGGGGTGGAGTCGGCGTGTGAGTTAGGCGCTCGCGTGGGGGCGGCGGGGTGGGGATGAAGGGTTCACCCGCCCGCGAAACACGTTTCGTTCGTCGACATGAGCTAATCGATAGCCCTGAGCACGAACCCGCACGCCCCACCCCGCCGCCCCCACGCGAGCGCCTGCCCCGTGTCGTGTTTTTCCGAGGCCCGGTGAACCTGTGAGCATACCGAGCCGTTCGTCACGTCCTCGTGTCGTGTCGCGCAGAGGCCCGGTACGCCCGTCCCTAGCCGTTGTCCGATGATCGCGTCTACGGCAGCTTGGGTTGTTCGAGCTTGCCTTCGCAGTTTAGGGCGCTGAGGAACGCGACCAATGATGCGAGCTCATCGTCGCTGAGGCCTCTGTCGGCTAGGAGCGGGGTTTTGTTTTTGTTGTCGATGCCGCCGGTGGCCATGATCTTCACGGCCTCGGCCAATGTTGCCACCGAGCCGTCGTGGAAATATGGGGCGCTCTTCGAGACGTTTCGAAGCGATGGGACCTTGAAGGCTGCCCAGTCGGCGTCTTGTTCGGTGATCTTGGAGCGGCCGATGTCGACTTCGTCGTCAGCTTTGTCGGCGGTGCCGATGCCAGCGTTGTAGTAGAGCCCGTCCGGAACTCCCATTGCGCTCGAGAACAGCGGGGGCGCGTGGCAGACCACGCACTGGCCCTTGCCCATGAAGAGCGCCCAGCCTTCTTTCTGTTGATCGCTGAGCGCGCGGTCGTCGCCCTTCGCGTAGCGGTCGTAGGCGGTGTCATTGCAGACCAGCGTCCGCTCGTACGCCGAAATCGCTTTCGCGATCGTGTCCGGGGTCATTCCCTCGTCGGGGAACACCTTCTTGAACTGCTTCTTGTAGCCTTTGATCTTCGCGAGCTCGGCGGCCTTGCTGGCGAGGTTGTCTGCGCCAACGCCCATGTTGCCGCCGCCCCACGCGCCCTTGGCCTGCGCTTCGAGGCTCCCGGCTCGACCGCCCCAGTAGAACGCTTCGAAGTACGCGGTGTTCCAAATGACGGGGCTATGCCGCGTGAGCTGCTTTTCCTTTGCGCCCACGGCAAGCGGTGTCTCCCCGCCGTTCCCATGCTCGTTCTGATGACACGAATAACACGAGCGCGAACCGTCGACGCTCAAGCGCGCGTCGAAGAAGAGCTGATGACCGAGCGCGATTTTCTCGGGCGTCTGAGGATTGTCCTCGGGGATCTTCATCTGCGGAAAGTCTGCGGGAGCTGGGGGCAGCTCGACCTTTTCCACAGGCGCCTCCGCGGGGGGTGCGGCTTTCTCCTCGGCAGGCTTGCTCTTGCAAGCTGCGAGGCCAAACGCAAAAACGATGGTGAGCGTGGCGGCAAGCGCGCGCCACGTGCTGGATGTGCTCGGCATGCCGCGATTATAGGGACAGGCTACGCCTCTGAGAACATCATTCTTTCAGCCACTTACGATGCATACCGCGAAAACCCGACGCGCTTTTGGGTTTTCGCGGTGTGGCCCGTAGTCCGCCGGAAGTAGGCGCTTTTTGGAGGGGGAGCGTGTCCCCTTATGCGAGCCGGTCTGCTAGGGCGCGGGCTTCGACGATGTTGTCTTCGATCGAGCAATAGGTCCATGCGCCGTAGCGGCCGATTGAGTGGACGTCCTCGGCCGCGAGGAGATCCCTCCGGGCGGTGGCTTCGGCGTTCGACTGGGTCGTGACGTGCACGTACGCGGGGTCGAGCAGGACATCGTGCGAGGCGATGAGGGTCTGGTGGGTCAGGACTCCGCAGGCTTGGAGGTCGGCCAACACCCGCGCCTTGAGCGCGCCGCGTTCGTCCTCGGAGAGCTCGGCATCCCATGGCAAGCCAACCTCGACATACAAGCTCATTCGGTCCGAGCCGAAGATGTTGTCGTAGAAACCGACGCGGTAGAAGGAAAGGTCCCGCTGCGGGTAGTAGACCCAATGCACATCCGGCGGGCCCTTGCTGTCGAAGCCGAGGTTGAAGACCTGCACCTTGTTGTGACTGAAGACGGCTGAATCGTAGTCCAAGCCGCACATGTCGAGCAGAGCGACCAACGGAGCGCTGCTGATCAGCATGTCGTAGCCGATCTGGCGTTTGGTCGTCGTCGCGACCTTGGCTCCCCGGTCGATCGACAAGACCCTCTCGTCGAGCGCAATTCGGTCGGGCGGGACACCCTGGGCAAGCGCCTCGATGTACTGAATCGCTCCGCCCTCCGGATATGTGAACGTCGCGTTGTAGCCGTCGTTCTCCCGGGCTCCCCCTTTTCCGAGCATCTCCTCGGCGCTGGCATGCGGAAAAAACCGCCCCATCGCCTCCGCATCGAGGGCTGCCAAGTTCAGGGCGTAGAGCTTTTCGTTGTACGGGATCAAAAACTTCTCGGCGATGCCGCAGCCGTAACGGGCGTAGAGCATCTCTTTGAAGTTGCTGGGCTTCTCTTTCGGACGATCCTGCAGGTCGCGCACGCATTGTGCGTACTCCGGCTCGGGAAGCTGGTGAATGTTCTTTTGGAACGGAAAGTCGATGAACCGGTCCCCGTACCAAATCCGGCTGTCGCGCTCGAGACGGAGGACCCGCTGCGGGCTCATCCGCTCGACGAGGTATCGCTCGATTTCCGGGTGCCGGAAGTGAAAGAAGTGCCCGGAGTAGTCCCACACGAAGCCGTCGCGTTTGACGGTGCGGCAGTAACCGCCGATCTCGTCTTCGGCTTCGACGATCAGATAGTCGTCCTCACGCAGCCAATCGGCAAACGCGAGCCCGCTGACGCCGGCTCCGACGATCAGGTAGCGCGTATGCTCCACGCTAGGGGCTTACCACATCGGGGGCAGGGGTTGTGAACCCTCGAACGACGCGAATGCCTTCGTCGACCCGCCGGCCGAGCGCGACCGGCTCGCCATCGGGCCCAAAGAGCGCCAACGATTCCTCGGGCGAAGCCTCTCGCCAGGCCTCGCCAACAACCACCTCAGCACCGATCGGCCGGCCGTGGCGCGCATGGGTAACCCCTTCGTCGGTCAGCTCGACGCGCCTGAGCGCGCCGCACGCGTCCCTCAACGGGATCAAGCGCTCGGCGATCGCCTCGGCAGTCATGTCGTCGCCGTAAAGGGCGTCGTCGATCAAAAAGGTGCCGCTTGCCGTGCGCCGCAACACCTTCACGTGACCCACCGTCCGGAGCGCCCGGGCGAGGTCGCGCGCAAGCGACCGCACGTAGAACCCCTTGCCGCAATGAAGGCTCAGGCGAAGCTCCTGCTGGCTGACTTCATCGACCGTCGCCCCGTAGAGCTCCACCTCTCGCAGCGGCGCATCGACGTCCTCGCCACGGCGGGCACGGCGGTGAAGCGGCGTGCCACCGACCTTGATCGCGCTCAACTTCGGCGCCTCTTGCAGGTGACGTCCGAGGAACGGCCGAAGCGCTTGCTCCACCTGAGCCCGATCGAGGGGTGGCACAACCCCCGTTTCGGTGACCTCGCCATCGGCGTCGAGGGAGTCCGTCTCGGTACCGAGTGCGATGGTGACCTCGTACCGTTTGTCGTCGGCCTGAAGGTGCGAAACGAGCTTGGTACCCTCGCCGACCGCGACGACCAGAACCCCGGTCGCAAGCGGATCGAGCGTCCCCGCGTGCCCGACGGACCTCTGCCGCAACGCCTTCCGAACGCGCTGCACGACATCGTGGGACGTGCACCCGCCAGGCTTGTCGACGACGAGGATGCCGTTCCCCGTAAAACCGCTGCTATGCATCGCCCACGGGGCTGTCACATCCGAAGTACTTGACCAGCTCCGCCCGCAACTGCTCGTCCGCCTCGTCGATCGTGATGTCGAGCTGCGTCGCAGCGGCGGCGCGGTGCCCTCCCCCGTTGAGAGCTGCGGCGATCACCGAGACATCGGCCTTCCCGCTCGACCGAAGGCTGATCTTGGTCTCGATGTGATTCTCTCCGCCACGGCGCAAACACCACTCCCACAGCAGGGCGCCGATTTCTACGCCCTCGACCCGCCGGGCGTAGTTGACCATGCCTTCAACCATGTCGTCATTGGCGCCGCAGATGTCCAACATCTCGCGGGTCACTCGCATGATCGCAACCCGTCCATCGAAGGCCATTTCTAGCGTGGCAATGATCGACGAAAGAAGCCGGAGGCGCGCCGGCTCCCAGCGCTCGAACAACTGATAGGCGACCTGCCAAGGATCGGCTCCCGCTTCGACGAGCCTCGCACCCAGACGCAGCGTCGCCGGCTTCGTGGTCGAGTAACGAAAACCACCCGTGTCCGACACGATGGCCGCATACAGCGGCGTTGCGGAGCCTTCGGGGAGCGATTCGAGGCCGAGCCTCTCGATCAAGCGTACGACGACCTCTCCGGTCGCAGCCGAGTCGGTGTCCCGCACGACGATATCGCCGACGTCATCGTGGGCGTGGTGGTGATCGACGATCACGACGGGGCCGGTGACGTCGGGGCCTGGAAACCCTGGCGGCAACAAAGCTTTCGCCGCGATGTCCATCACCCAAGTCGCATCGAATCGCGCATCCTCGGGAACCTCCGCAAGACCCTGCTCGCCTTCCATCAAGAAGAGGAGCGAGTCAGGAATCGATTCGGGCATGAACAGCGTCGCCTCTTTACCGATCGCACGCAGAGTTTTGATGAGCCCCAATGCCGAGCCGAGCGAGTCCGCGTCCGGGCGCCGGTGGCATGCCACCAAGAAGCGCTCCCCGTTGCGCGCTACCTCGAGCGCCTTTTCGATCACTTCGATCCCTCCGGTTCGGCACCTGGCTCTTCACGGATCTCGTCCAGGATGGACTCGATACGAAGCGCCGAGTCCACGACGTCGTCCCAGTAGAACTCGAGCGACGGCACGTGCCGAAGCTGCAGCCGGTGTCCGAGCTCCCGGCGAAGAAACCCAGTCGCACGGCGGAGGGCTTCGACCACGGCGTCCTGGCGATCCGGACCAACCTCCTCGAGCACCCGCACGTACACCCGGGCAATGCTCAGGTCGTCGGTCATCGTCACGGCAGACACCACGACATCGCGCGCTGCCGGGTCGTGCACGCTGCCCCGGAGCAGGAGCTCCATCAGCTCACTTCGGATGCGCTCGGCTACGCGGTCTGCCCTTCGAAAACCTTTTTGCGCCATCGTTCAGCCCGTCCAATCCTCGAGCTCGCCCAAAGAAACCAGCTCCGTCGAACGGTCCAGGACGACCGCATCCGTCGATCCTTCGACGAAAGACGCGATCGAGTCGAGCATCGAGTTCGCGTGACGACGGTCGCCCGAGACCACCGCGAAACCGAGCACGGCCTGGCGATGTGCGTCTTGTTGCCCGACCTCAGCTACCGACACGTTAAAGCGATTCGCCGTCCGGTCGAGCACCTTGCGCACGACCGACCGTTTGGCCTTCAGCGAGGTCACGCCCGGCAACGAAAGCGAAATCTGGCAGACGCCAACGACCATGTTTGGACCTCTCGGCGCTCAGCTCACTCGAGTGTCGCCTCGACCTGCTTCTCTTCGTAACACTCGATGATGTCTTGTTCTTTGACGTCGTTGAAGCCCTGAAGCCCGATGCCGCATTCCATTCCGGCTTGGACCTCCTTGGTGTCTTCCTTGAATCGGCGGAGGGAGCCCATCGGACCTTCCCACACCACCACGCCGTCACGGACGAGCCGCGCTTTGCCACCGCGGCTGATCTTGCCCTCGAGAACCATACAGCCCGCGATGGTTCCGATCTTCGGAATACCGAAGGTCTGGCGCACCTCCGCCTTGCCCAGGTCCTCTTGGACGATCTTCGGCGCCAGGAGGCCTTTCATGGCCGCCTTCACCTCGTCGATGGCCTCGTAGATGACGCTGTAGGTTCGAATCTCGACGCCCTCTTTCTTGGCGGTCGACGAAGCCTTGCCCTGGGGTCGCACGTTGAAGCCGAGGACGATGGCCTGCGACGCGCTAGCGAGCATGACGTCGTTCTCGGTGATACCGCCGACGCCGGTGTGGATGACGTTGACCTTGACCTTTTCGGTAGCCAGGTCGGTGAGGGAGCCCTGGAGCGCCTCGACCGAACCTTGGACGTCCGCCTTGACGACGAGTAGGAGCTCCTGAGTGTCCCCGCTCTGCATGAGAGCCTGGAACTGGTCGAGGCCCTTGAGACCGCCGGTGGGAGCGGCGCTCGTGGTACCCGGCTTCTTCCGGGCGCCGGCCACCTGCTGCGCCTTGCGCTGGTCGGTGACCTCGTAGACGAGGTCGCCGGCTGCGGGCAACTCGGCCAAACCGAGCACCTCGACCGGCGTGGCTGGACCTGCGGTCGGAAGCTGATTGCCCCGATCGTCGGTCATCGCGCGAACACGGCCCCAGGAACCGCCGGCGACGACGTAGTCGCCCGCATCCAAAGAACCGTCTCTAATCAAGATGTTAGCAACCGGACCTCGGCCACGGTCGAGGTAGGCCTCGAGAACGACGCCCTCTGCTGGGATGCTTGGGTTCGCCGTCAGCTCGAGAAGCTCAGCCTGAAGCACGACGTTCTCGAGGAGGCTGTCGAGGCCTTCGCCGGTGATTGCAGAGCAGGGAATGAAGATGGTGTCGCCACCCCAGTCCTCGGGCTGTAGACCCAGAGCCGCCAGCTCGTTCTTCACGGTATCTGGGTTCGCCTCTGGCTTGTCGATCTTGTTGACCGCCACGACGATCGGCACTTGCGCCGCCTGGGCGTGGGCCACTGCCTCCCTGGTCTGGGGCATGACGCCGTCGTCCGCTGCCACGACGAGGATGACGATGTCGGTCGCCTGGGCGCCGCGGGCTCGCATGGCCGTGAAGGCTTCGTGACCCGGGGTGTCGAGGAAGACGACCGTGCCTCGACTGGTATCGACGCGATACGCGCCGATGTGCTGGGTGATGCCGCCGGCCTCGCCAGCGACAACGTCCGCCTCGCGGATCTTGTCCAGGAGTGAGGTCTTGCCGTGGTCGACGTGACCCATGACGGTCACCACCGGAGGCCGATGCGCTCGGTCGCCAGCTTTGTCTTCGAACTCGCCACGCGCATCGCCGACGATTTCGTCTTCGCTCTTCGCGACGTTCTCGACCTCGTAGTTGAACTCGCTTGCCAGCACCACCGCGGTATCGGCGTCGAGCGTGCTGTTGATGTGAACGCCCGACACGCCGAGCTCCATCAGCTTCATCAAGACGTCGGTCGCCTTGAGGCTCATGCGCTGGGCCAGCGTCTGAAGCTGAATGTTGTCCTCGATGCGGATGACGCGCTTCTGCGCGCTC
>Ga0209567_10001045_pt1 | contig 14623 bp, 5 predicted proteins | sample COG_12_FD_184756 | JGI IMG/M metagenome (GOLD analysis project Ga0209567, IMG submission 184756) | Pelagic marine sediment microbial communities from the LTER site Helgoland, North Sea, for post-phytoplankton bloom and carbon turnover... | ecosystem: Environmental > Aquatic > Marine > Neritic...
CCGGTTAATTGATTTTCAGAGCCCTCAGCGATATATATGGTCTCATCATTTGGGTTCTCATAGCGGTAATGGGCAATATAAAACAGCCCGTCAGGGTCACTGAAATTTTCTTCCACACAATCCAGGTAGGTCCTTATTTTTCGAAGGTTATTACCGGTTGGGTTTACATAAAGTGCCCCAATTTGATTGTATTGAACCTCATAATTTTGTGGCTCCATGATTTTAATAAAATAAACTCCTGTTGCACCAGGAGAATAAGCAACCCCATTGGCATCTTCAAATAAGTACTGGATTCCTTCGGGGAATACATCCTCCTGCGTTTCATCGTACTTATATCCCTCAATTGTGGTGCTTATCAGGGAGGGGTCTATGATGGACCCCTGATCGATGATCAGATCTCCGGTTTCAACCAACAGGGTAGCCGGATTTACTATAATGGTACTGGAATCATAAGTTATGTTAAAATTAGATCCGATAGCTGCAAACAAAGCCCCGGGATAGGAATAATTAACTTCTGGGGCTGGAGTTACATCGAGCCCTGTAATAAGGTTAACGGAATAGAAGGTAGATACGCTGCCTCCCGTTTCGGAATCATCGTCGGCATGGAGAATTGCAAATACCGGAGAATAATCATTTCCATCCTCAGTACCTCCTAAGTCACCATTATTTACTACGGCAGTAAACCTGTTTTCAAAAAATACATCCCCTGTTAACAAATCTTCCCCGTTCACAACTGCAGTAAATCTGTTCACCACTGCTGTAAAACGGTTTTCGATATAATTCTCAAGATCCTGCACATCCAGATCAATCAGGTCCATTTCATTTACTACGGCTGTAAAGCGGTTGTTGATGGTATTTTCGGTCGCCATCCAACTACCTCCATTTAACAAATTTAAAAATGTTTCGGTATTAACCACGGCTGTAAATCGGTTGATCAGAGCCAGAGTATTGTCCTCAAAAAAGGTTGTATTGTGTGCCTGTGAAATGGTGGCCAGGAAATCTGTATTATTGGTAATTCCGATAGGATCATAGATATAATTCAAATCCAGATTGATAGCCTCCCCGTAGGTTGTTACCACTGGTTCCGGAATAATAGTAAGATCCTTTTTAGTCACCGTAAATGAACCGCTTATAAAATTTACCAGAAAACTTTCCAAAGCAGCTAATTGATCATCAGTGGCATTTTCAAGGTCAAACTTTGGAAAAATACGGTAGTTAGCCACTTTTGGATAAGGTGGGACGGCTGACGTTTCAAACACAATATTCGGGAGATCAACACCAATTTCAACATCTTCCGGAAGTCCCTCCACCGTATAACCAAACTCGTAGTCTTGCCCATATTCAATAATCGTATCATTAGCTATCACATTGATGGCTAATATTCCTTCGTCAAGCAAAAAGATAGGGTTTGATTTGCCTCCATCTGTTCCTAGTGGTACTGTTGAATTTGTAAAGACGGTTACCGGTTCATTCCCAATAAACGGACCGACCAGGGCAACTATTTCATTTTCATTTATTGAGATAATTTCTAATTCTTCCTCGTCTCCATAGAGCACTTTGGGTGCTTCTGGGAAATATGCCCCATTTAAGGTAAGCCTTAAGGTGTCTGCACTGATAACCCCTTCCTCTCCGGAAGTAAATTCTGTCGTAAATCCCGTAATAACACCAGTTTGTGTTGCAATTTGGTTAAAAGCGTTAGCTGCGTTTATGACCCCGGCTCCAACCTGGTCGGGATTACCAGCCGGGATTGCCGTATCTTTAAATAGTTGAAGCATATCCACAGATTCTGTCCCATACCAGGATGGTAGCGCAGATTTCATTAATGCAAAGGCTGCTGCCGCATGTACTACCGAAGCGGAAGTGCCAAAAAAGTTCTTAAACTCGTCTCCATCTACCGGTATCCCTGCAACCTCATTCTGCCCAATGGTAAGTACATTGGTATTCACCCCATCAAAAGACGCCAAAACGGCTTCAGTATTGCTGCCGTCCGGCAGTGTTCCTCCAAAGGAAGAGAATGTCTGAGGTTCGGGACTTGCCGCTTTACGAAAATCTACCGCACCAATGGCAAAAGCTTCCGGAGTCATCTGATGTCCCATAATGGTAGAGGCACCATCAAAATGCTCCAATACCTCAAGATTATTTGCCACGAAGACAATGTACCTCAAGGGAAGCGATCCCGGATCCCCATTAGCACTGGTAATCAGAAAATTGGCCTCCCCATCTGCGGTGGCCCTAAAAGTTATGTACTCAATAGGATCTCTGGCGTCATCATTAATCTCATCTTCACCCTCATTATAGTAATTATTGCCGACGAGCAATCGTTCCTGATCGTCTACGACCCAAAAATCCAAATCATTTGCCGCACCTAGTGCGTTATCCTGAGAGGCAAAGTTTTCGGCCCATTGCATGACGATCATATAGGTTTCTCCGGATTTTACTCTGAATCTTTGATAAATATCTTCGGAGCCTTCAGAGGTTCCAAACACATGGGCCACGGCATCCGGATCTGTTACAAAATCGGGGATGTTGTTACCATCAGATGCTTGAAAAATAGCCTGGTAGGCATTATCATAAAAATTACCGGCAGAAGTGAAGTAGTAGTTATCATTTGCAGTAAATGCCTGGATAGCTTTTCCAATATTGCTTATTCCAAACATAGGTTCCCCCGGAAAGGTTATATCATCGACCCCAATAGTATTCTCGGCGGTACCCAAATTTTGAATACCCAACTCAAAATCCCTTGGAGACAAAACTCCTGTACGAAAGGCGATGCTGGCACCCGGTGCTATATCATGGGCTATATGACCCATGGCCCTGCCTTCGTCAGAGATTTGACCAAAGGTATATGGATATTCTTTAATGACTTGAACGGGTGTGTCATACCCATTGGGATTACCTATACCTTTGATACCCGGTAGATCCCCGTTCCCCACGTCTATGGCTTCATTGCTAGGCTGTCCCGGTTCTGGTGGGTTAGCATCCCAGCTATTGGAGAATAATACTATATTTACTCCGGTACCGTCTACTGGCCGGCTATCCCCGTCCGGGGTTACGATCCGAAAAGATTCACGAACTATGTTGGTGGTTTGCGTACTGTCTCCTTGGGTGATGGACTCACCTGTTTTTTCCAGTTTGCCGGATGTGAATGGCGTATATAAGGCTTGTGCCGATTTAATAATATCAAAATAATCTATAAGAGCCGGCATCGCAGGGTTCGGCGGTGGAGGGGGTAGAATTTTGCCAATAGGGAAAAAGACATCGATGGCTTCCAAACCTTCTGAAATTATCAATGCCGGATTTACAATAAAATCAGAATTAAGCGGGTCTGAATCATATCCCAATCCAAAGATATCTTCCAATACATCAATGACTGCCTGTGTTTGCCCATCAAAAGGAATGATTTGTATCAGTACTTTCTCGTTTACTTTATCTATCTGATAAATGATTTCGGAAGGAATGTCACCGGCCGTTCCTGCACCCAATGAGATGAGTTCCGGACTTACAAATCCTACGGTTTTTCCGTTACCTGGGCCAATTACCGGAAAAATAAAACCCTCTGATTCGCACACAGGAGAACTTGCTGTGGCCCTGATTTTGATCTCATTACTACTGTCAAAAACCACCGTCCATTTTGCATGTCCGTTATTGGCGAATACTACTGGAATTACCTTTTCATGTGTTCCTGGTTCAAAGGAGTTGATACCAGGAAACTTTTGAATCCCTTCATATTCAGACTCATCAATCTTATCACTTAAAAAAATATAACTGTCTTCCGGGTCTACAGATATGGTTTTATTGGTAGGATTGGTGTATCCAAAATAGGCACGGTTCAGGCCATTACCAATGTCTTCCGCACAGGTATGAAGAATAACATCTTTGTTATTGGTATTGCCACCGCCGCCTTTCTTTTTTTGTGAAAACCCTATAAAAGTAATCCCAACGACCAGTAACAGGGTTAATAACCCACGTAATTGAATATATTTCTTATTCTTGCCATAAGGTTTTTTGGAATGATATAACAAGTGCTTTATTTTCATGGTTGGTTTATTTGTATTACAAAAAATTAAATTTTGACACGTATAAATTAACTATTATTATAAATTAAATCAGAGAAATGGTTTTCTTCAAAAAGATGGTTTATTCCTCTAAACATAATTCAGTCTATGTTGTTTTTTTTAAGATACATAAAATACCAAAGCGTAAAATGGGGGAAGACAATTATTATATTGGTAAATCGGTTTAATATTCTTCTTAAATGCAATTATCCAGATTACCATAAAATCCAGACAATATAAATATCACAAATTAAGAAAAAATCCGGGGAGTACTACTATTAGCCAAGGTATTAATAAATTAAGATTATGACGCCTAATTCCAGTAATAACAGGATGTAATGTCGCATTTTTACGATAAATAACATTATTATAAATCGAATCTGTTAAAATGCAAAAAAAGGGTCTGAAAATTGTGTTCTTTGTATTATTGCAACATTTAAATTTCTAATAGGCCAGCCTTAAATCAAATAAAAGAAGAAAATAGAAAAAACAATTGCTACAGCTGTTAATTGGAAGTGGCAAACCTCTTCCCTTTTTCGAAATTAGAGTAGTTAATCAATGATAGGATGCCAACTTTCAAATGGTTTTTACCGATCATTATGGGCTTTTGTAAAGAAGTTAGGAATATTAAAAAAATGATGAGTAATTAGTAATATTATATCTTTGAAAAGAATTGGAATGAGCTAGATGAGGAAATTAATAATCCCCCTTTTACTACAGTTTTGGTGCTTCCTTGGAAATGGCCAGGTGTTTTTCGAGGAAAGGTTAACCGAATTGGTAAATGAGGAAGTGCTTTACGGATCAATACCTTCTTTTCATGGGCCGGGAATCTCTTTTATGGATTTTGATAATGATGGTTGGGACGATATTACTATACCCGCCTCCGCTAACCGGGATTTTCAATTTCTAAGGAATACCGGAGGGCAGTTTGAAATTCTTGAACTACCTATTAGTAGTGGAGGAATTTATACCCGCCAGGTTTTATGGGTAGATTTCGATAATGACGGGGATAATGATTTTTTCGCCACAAGTGATCAAGGTCGATGCTGGTTTTATAGGAATGATGGAGGTACTAATTTTACAGATATCCTCACTTCTTCAGGAATTGCTACTCAAACCTCAGAATATTGGGGAGTTTCCTGGGGAGATTATGACAATGATGGTGACCTCGATTTATTTCTTTCTGTAAGAGATCCTGAAAGGGTAAATTACAATCTCCTTTACCGCAATGAAAATAATGGTACGTTTACCGATGTTACCCTATCTGCGGGCCTGGCATCAATAGGGTACCTTACACAAAGTGCTGCCTTCATTGATTATGATCGAGATGGGTATCAGGACCTTTTTCTAGCCAATGACAAAGTCGAATTACCTAATATCTTATACAGAAACAGGGGCAACGGAACTTTTCAAGATGTAAGTAATGCCTCTGGCATGAATTTATTTATGGATGCTATGTCAACCACCGTTGAAGATTATAACAATGACGGATGGTTAGATATTTACGTCACCAATATTTACCCACAGAATTTAACTGGTAGTGTGCTGGGTAACGCATTTTTATTGAACAACGGAGATGGTACTTTTAGCAATATAGCACAGAGCAATGGTACTCGTTATGATGGCTATGGTTGGGGCGCTGTATTTTTAGATAGTGAGAATGATGGTGACCTCGATTTATATGTGAGTAGCCAATTAGATGGTTCTGATGGCAGGCCTCCATCTGCATATTATGAAAACAATGGCAGTGGTAATTATACAATTCCTTCCAATTCGGGTTTTATCAATAATATCAGAACCAGCCATGGAAATGCCATTGGGGATATACAGAACGATGGCTTACCCGATATTGCGGTGGTGAATATTGAGAATCAGCCTATGGACTTATGGGTAAACCAGTCAGCGACACAAAATAACTGGCTAAAAATAAAACTTCAGGGCACTGAGAGCAATCGCATGGGTATTGGATCTTATATTGAAATAGGGGTAGGAGAACAGCTATACTATAGATATACAATGTGTGGCGAAGGATTTATCAGTCAGAACAGCCTTTCAGAATTTTTTGGCTTAGGAGCGGCGACGGAAGTAGATTATGTTGAAGTTACCTGGCTCAGCGGCTTAAAAGATCGTTTTGAAAATGTGGCGTCTAACCAATTAATAACACTTGTAGAGGGGTCCAGTCCGGTTGAAAACAATGGAAACCCAAATGGAGGCGGAAATGGAGGTGGAAATACTAATCCGGATTGGTCCGTTGCCCGACAATGGAATGAAGTATTATTAGAGGCCATACGCCTGGATCTGGCAAGGCCTACGGTTCATGCCCGTAACCTTTTTCATAGTTCACTGGCCATGTATGATGCCTGGGCCTTGTTTGACGATATCGCTGAAACCGTATTTCTTGGAAAGACCTATAACGACTTTTACTGTGGCTTTGAGGGAATACTTCCACCCGAAGACATTGAGGCTGCAAGGCATGAACTATTAAGTTACGCCATGTATCGCCTGCTTTCGCACAGATTCTCTGATTCTCCAAGAGCAGTCTATGCATTGCAAAATTTTAATGCATTGTTTACTGAACTGGGTTATGACCCCACCTTTAAAGACATAGATTATTCGTCCGGGTCTTATGCAGCCTTAGGAAATTATCTGGCGGCAAAACTTATAGAATTTGGCTACCAGGACGGAGCTAATGAAGAAAATGGCTATGAGAATCAAGACTATAACCCGGTAAACAGTCCGCTTTCTTTGGAAAATTATATAGCTGTTTATGAATTAAACGATCCTAATAGATGGCAGCCACTTGCTTTTGAAAGTTTTGTAGATCAGAGTGGAAATTTAATTGAAGGCGCTGTCCCAGATTTTTTAAGTCCGGAATGGGGGAAAGTTACTCCGTTTGCACTTAAGTCGTCTGATTTGGAAATTTTAAACAATGGTTTTGATAGCTATATTTACAATAATCCGGGTGCTCCTCCCGAAATCAGCAATTCCTCTGAAAATGGTTTTACTGATCCTTACAAATGGCATTTTGCATTGGTAGCGTCCTGGTCTTCTCATTTAGACCCTAACGACCCCACTTTAATAGATATTTCACCAGGTGCTCTGGGCAATGTAGATATTGCCTTGTACCCTGAAACTTTTGAGGAATATCAGTCTTTTTATAATTTTATGGAAGGTGGTGATATTGGTACGGGCCATGATTTAAATCCGACAACACAAGCACCTTATATACCACAACTGGTTAATAGAGCCGATTACGCCCGTGTACTGGCAGAATTTTGGGCAGATGGCCCAGATTCAGAGACCCCACCCGGACATTGGTTCACCCTATTAAATTATGTCAGCGATCATCCGGAAACATTAAAACAGTTTGGAGGCGAAGGCATAGTGGTTAGTGATTTAGAGTGGGATGTAAAGTCGTACTTAGCGCTTGGAGGCGCCATGCACGATGCTGCAGTAAATGCCTGGGGCATCAAAGGTTATTTTGATTATATCCGGCCAATTTCGGCTATTCGGTACATGGCCTCTAACGGTCAAAGTACGAATGCCTCACTTCCAGCTTATCATCCACAGGGTTTACCCCTTATTCCCGGGAGAATTGAATTGATTGAAAGTGGAGACCCCCTGGCGGGAATTGGAGACGAGAATGTGGGGAAAATTAAAATATATGCCTGGAAGGGCCCGGATTTTATTAATAACCCTTCCACAGATATAGCCGGAGTTGATTGGATCCTGGGAACCCGCTGGTGGCCTTATCAGCGACCTACATTCGTTACACCACCTTTTGCAGGTTATCTTTCTGGCCATTCCACTTTTTCGCGTGCAGCGGCAGAAGTACTCACCTTACTTACAGGTGATCCTTATTTTCCCGGAGGTCTCGGAATCTTTGATATTGAGCAGAATAATTTTTTAGTTTTTGAAAATGGCCCCAGTGAAAACTTAACCTTGCAATGGGCTACTTATAGAGATGCCTCAGACCAAACCAGTTTATCGCGCATTTGGGGAGGTATTCACCCTCCTATAGATGACATTCCAGGGCGCAAAATTGGCGAAAAAATTGGTAAGGAAGCATTTGGTTTAGCTCAGGAATATTTTGAGGGCCTGGTTATTTTGAAACCAGATAATTTTCTTGTTAAGACTATAGGGGAAAGTTGCCTGGATCTTAATGATGGTGCAATTTCCGTTAGTGCTAAGGATTATTATGATTATATCGCTCAAATTAATGGTCAGGAGTATTCTTTTAATCAGGAAATTGTGATCGAAAATCTCGCGCCAGGGATGTATACCATGTGTTTGAGGGTTGAAAATGAGCCAACTTTGGAACAGTGTTATGACTTAGGCATCCCGGAAGTACAGCCCTTAGATGTTACCGCAAAGACAGAAGTCCAGGGATTAGCATATAAAACGTTCTTCGATATTGATACGGGTACCCCGCCCTTTGTGCTGAGGGTAAATAATGAGGTAAAAGGGACATTCGAAAATAAACAGTTTAGTATTCCTGTGAATAATGGAGATCTGTTGAGTTTAAAATCTAACCTGCCCTGTGAAGGCGAATATTTAGAAATAATTTCGTTTGCAGACAAAATAATTGCATACCCCAACCCAACATCTGCGTATCTGAACCTTCCGGGGACCTCAGAGAATAGTATTATCGCAGTTCATACTGTTGCAGGGCAGTTGGTTAAGCAATTTAGTGGTAAAAATCCTCTGAACCTGTCTTTCCTTAGTAATGGAGTTTATTTCATTATAATAAAGGACGGAGAATCCACTTCACAGTTTAAAGTAGTTGTTTCCAATTAATTTAAATTATTTAGGTTTCTTAAAACAAAAAATTCCATTACTTGCGTAATGGACTTTCTGCTTTAAGTGATCGCGACAGGATTACCTGCCAGTCTTTTAATTGCAGAAGTAACAGGAAACTTCACCAAAAATTCTTTATAAAATTATACTAAATATTTTACTCGAAACGAATAATAATCGCAATAAAAAAGGACATTTACACACCAACAACTTTTAAAGCAGCATAAAGTGCAAATATTCCAATTAATATAACGGCCTCAATTTTTTGTAATCCTTTCTTTTTCTTAAAGAAGAAAAGTACAATAAATGATAATAAAAATAAAAAGGGAAAATCAAACCATATCAAGCTCCTTTCAAATTTAAGTTCTGATATAGTAGCTCCCATCCCGACCGGAATTAATAAGTCAAAAATATTACTGCCAATTAGGTTACCAACCGACAATCCGATCGCTTTTTTTCTCACAGCATTTAAAGAAAGTGCAAGTTCTGGTAAACTGGTTCCTAATCCAATAATAATAATTCCCACAAAAGATTGTCTAATTCCAAGTTTTTCTGAAAACCTCACGGAATTATCAACTACTATATCTGAGGCGAAAATAACGATAGCCATACCTAAAATGAGATATAAAATATCCTTTCTAACACCCTTAACATACTTTTTTTTTATTTTTTGACCGAAACGCTCTTGATGTATTAACCTGGAATAATACATAGCGTAAACCACTATTAATACGATGCCTTCTATTCTGGTAATTTGTCCGTCAAAGCCTAAAAGAATAAGCAACAGAACAGTGCCTAATAGCACAATTCCATCTTCATAAAGATGCCGTTTGCTAAGGGTAAGATAACCTAGTAAGCCTGCTATACCCAGCACTAAACTAATTTGACTAAAACTACTTCCAATAGCGTTTCCAATAATTATTCCTGAAGTATTAACACCTTGTAATACATTTTGAATAGAGGCGTTTATGGCAATAACCATTTCGGGCAAATCTGTACCGATAGCTAAAACTGCTACACCAACAAAAACCTGAGATAATTCGTAATAGTTCGCAATGTTCACTGCTCCTCTAATTACTAGTTCAGTACCTAACCACAGACCTACTAACCCGAGCAGCGTAAGAAAAAATTCTAACATAGAAAAACGGTAATTTACTTATTCCTAAATATAAAGTATTTCAAACCATCAATCAACTACCCAAATCTTTGATTTCGATGATATTGGTCATTATAATTATTCAACAAGTGTCTTACTTTTGAAAGCACACTCCATCATCTCAAATTTAAATGTGGTTTAATCTTGTCATTGTAGTACTATTGGTTATTCTCTCCGGAACATTTGCTGGACTCACACTAGCATTGTTCAGCATCAAACTAACTACACTGGAGCGAAAAATACATCTTGGGGATCAAAATGCCCTGAAGGTTTATAAATTTAGAAAAAACAGTAACCTCTTGTTGTGTACATTGTTACTAGGAAACGTTGCTTCTTATACTATTATGGCTGTATTCTTAGGAAGCATTACCTCAGGAGTGATTGCTGCCACCATCGCCACAGCACTTATTTTTATTTTTGGAGAAATTTTACCTCAAGCTATTTTTCCAAGATATGCCCTTCAGATGGGAGCAAATTTATCCTGGTTAGTTTGGATATCATTAATCATTTTTTATCCCATTACCGCTCCTATTGCATGGATCCTGGATAAATTAATAGGAAAAGAACCCCCTGTTTTATGGAACAAAAAGGAATTGGGCGAAATTATAAAATATCATAAAGATGTAGGAGATGGAATTATTGATAAAGACGAAGAACGTATTATTCTTGGAGCCCTTTCATTTTCCGAGCTAAAGGTTGCAGATATTATGATTCCCCTTAAAAATGTGTTCTTTCAAGAACCACATGTTACTATTAATAAGGAAGTACTTGAGGATATAAAACAAAAAGGATTTAGTCGTATTCCAATATATGACAGCAATCAACACAAAATCAAAGGAATTTTATACGCCAAAGATTTAATTGGAGTCCCTTTAACCAATGAAACAATGATTGAAGATTTGTGTAGTAAAAACAGACTGATTGTGGTTAACGAATCCATGAAACTAGACAATTTACTGAACTTAATGGTTTATCGAAAATTGCACATGGCTTTGGTAATTGATGAAATCAGCAGCTTTCGTGGGATCGCTACAATGGAAGACATTATGGAAGAAATTCTAAAGATGGAACTCGAAGATATAAAACAATAATTTTCTGGAGTATGACTAAAACAATTGAAAACCCTCATGCGCTATCTGCGAAAGAAATCGTAAATGAATTAAACAGTAACTACTATGGGCTTTCAAATAAAGAGGCGGAAGATCGGCTAAAAATTTACGGACCAAATGAATTACCTGAAAGTAAATCTATTTCTATTTTTCTTTTATTGCTAAAACAATTTAAAAACTGGTTGGTTATCATATTAATTTTTGCAGCTGCCATCTCCTTATTAACAGGGCATATGGTAGATACCTGGGTTATAATAATAGTAATTTTTGTTAATGCAGGAATTGGATTTTCACAGGAGTATCGCGCAGAAAAAGCCATTACTTCCTTGAAAAAGATGATTGTGAAAACTGCTAAGGTGTTACGTGATGGTGAATTATTTACAATCCCATCTGCTCAGCTTGTTTTGGGAGATGTAATTGTTTTAGAAGACGGAGATAGTATTTCTGCGGATGCTAGAATTATTCAATCTAAAAATCTCAGAACTATTGAAGCCTCATTGACTGGTGAATCTCTTCCTGTTTCTAAAAAAAAAGTAAAGTACCCGAAAGAAACAGTAATGGCAGACAGAAAAAATATGGTTTGGAAAGGCACTTTTGTAGCACGTGGTTATGCCAGGGCAATTGTAACTGGAACAGGAGTGAATACAGCCATTGGGAGCATTTCTGAAACACTAAGTAAAATAGAGGAGACACGAACTTCCTTTAATAAAAAGACAGATGTTTTAGCAAAACAAATGTCAGTTATTGCAATTACCAGTGCCGTACTAATGTTTTTAGTCGGGTATTTTTATCGACATTTTGAAATAGAAGAAATACTCCTTACTTCTATTGCATTATTGGTAGCTGCAATACCAGAAGGGTTACCTGCAGTAATTTCTATTGTTTTGGCTATAGGAGCACATCGAATGGCTAAACGAAATGCCATTGTCCGGGAGTTTACCGCAACAGAAACCTTAGGTGCAATTACCGCAATATTAACAGACAAAACGGGAACCCTTACACAAAATTCGCTAACTACTAGAAAAGTATTTATTCCGGGAGAAAAAGTTTATACTGTTACAGGCGATGGGTGGTTTCCTGTAGGTAACTTTATCCAGGAAGATGCTATTATTGATGCAAAGAAAAATAGTGTACTACAAAAACTATTGAAAATAGCTGCCGTTTCCAATAATTCAGAACTCCGTCAGGATAAAGAAACTAACATCTATGAGTTGATTGGCGACCCTACAGAAGGAGCATTGTCAGTATTGGCAAGAAAAGGAGGTATACAAGCTAAATATTTTCAAAAACAAAAGATAGATGACCTCCCTTTTGATTCAAATATAAAGTTAAGAGCTACTTTAATAAAAGAAGAAAATCATCGGGAGCTTTATGTAACGGGTGCTCCCGAAAAATTATTAAAAATCTCGATATCTGTATTAACTCCTCATGGCGAATCAAAATTGACCCAAGAACAAAAAACTGAAATCCAAGGTAAAATATCCGAATGGTCAAATCATGCTATGCGCGTAATTGCAATAGCTTATAAGAAAGAGCATGCCGAAAAAATTGACGCAGAATCTATTGACAACCTGGCATTTGTAGGGATAGTGGGAATGATTGATCCTCCTAGGACAGATTCAAAAGAGGCCGTGGAAAAATGCAAACAGGCGGGAATTCGTGTTATCATGGCAACGGGCGATCATGTAAATACGGCTGTGGCAATTGCAAAAGTAAGCAGTATCATTGGAAATGAAAATCAAAGCGAAGTTATGGCATTGACCGAACAGCAATTGCTTCAATTAGATGAAGATGAATTTGACGATGCTATTAAGAGTATTTCCGTTTTTGCCCGCCTTACGCCAACAATGAAACTAAAAATTGCAGAACGGTTACAAGCTATGGGGCACCTTATCGCAATGACTGGTGATGGAGTTAATGATGCGCCTGCTTTAAAAAAAGCAGATGTAGGAATCTCTATGGGGATTATGGGAACGGACGTCGCACGAGAAAGTTCAGATATAGTACTCGCCGATGATAATTTTGCCACTATTGTAAATGCCGTGGAAGAAGGTAGGATTGTGTTTGCGAATTCTCGACAAACAAGTTTTTTCCTGGTAACGACAAATATTGCAGAAAGTGTTACACTTCTTGTTTCTATTGTATTAGGATTGCCACTTCCTTTAACGGCAACACAAATTCTTTGGCTTAATCTGGTAACCGATGGGGTTACCGATATAGCATTGGCCACTGAACGTGGACATGGAGAGATTATGAAAACTAAACCGATGTTGAAAAATGAGAATATTTTGAACAGAGAAGTATTACCATTTCTGTTCATCAATGTTTTCTTGATGGTCGGACTTTCATTGACAACCTTTTTCTATTACATGGATGAAAATGTAGAAAAAGCCCGTACAGGTTTGTTTATTGTCATGGCATTTACGCAACTGTTTAATGTGTTTAACCTGAGATCTATCAACAAATCAATATTTGAAATTGGCTTATTTTCAAATAAGCATATTAATCTTGCTGTAGGTGTTTCTATTTTAATGTTAGTATTTGTTACAGAAGTTCCTTTTCTTGCTTCTATTTTTCATTTTCAATCGCTTCAGCTAGTTGATTTTATGGTATTATTTCTCCTTGCCTCTTCGGTTTTATGGGCTGGAGAAGCGTATAAGTCTTTGCGAAAATATTATCAATCCTGATTAAAAAGAGATTTAGAGAATTCAGAAGACAACAGCGGCCCCCTAAAAGCATAATTGAGTACAATTTCTATGGCTTCATGAACCGAACTCTTACCACTTTCATTATCTCTAACAATTATGTTAACATTATCATTAAAGTCAAAAGTTTGATCACGAAATTGTTTGAAGTTTCTGAGCTTAAGCTTTTTAAGTGATCGCGACAGGATTACCTGGCGGTTTTCCTTTGAGCTCAATGTTGCAAATAAAAAACCACACAAGGCGCTGCCTTGTTATTTTGTATTTCCCTTTATTTATGAAAGCCTGAGCTTTCAACACTTCAGAAAATACAAAACCACGCCTTGAGCATGGTTTTTTGAGTGTCGTGATCGCGACAGGATTACCTGGTGGTTTTCCTTGGCAATCCCATGTGAAAATAGAAAGGCCAACCGCTGGCGCAGTTGTTTTTATTATTTTATTACACTTACAAAAACCTGTGGATTTTGACGTTTCTTAAAATAAAAAATCCATTACTTGTGTAATGGACTTTCTGCTTTAAGTGATCGCGACAGGATTATTAAAAAATGATCCTGATAACTCTCCCTGCTGCAATTAAGAAACCAGATAGCTATCGCTATCGCGTTTTGCATTTCCAGATCGTTTTGAAAGCTAATCGCTTTCACCCTATCCCGAAATACAAAACCACGCTTTGCGCGTGGTTTCTTGAATGATGTGATGGCACTAGGATTCGAACCTAGGACCGCCTGCTTAGAAGGCAGGTGCTCTATCCAGCTGAGCTATGCCACCATTAGTATTTTCAGTATTTCACTTCGACCGCTTAGA
>Ga0209567_10001048_pt1 | contig 14608 bp, 13 predicted proteins | sample COG_12_FD_184756 | JGI IMG/M metagenome (GOLD analysis project Ga0209567, IMG submission 184756) | Pelagic marine sediment microbial communities from the LTER site Helgoland, North Sea, for post-phytoplankton bloom and carbon turnover... | ecosystem: Environmental > Aquatic > Marine > Neritic...
TAAAGCAAGGTGATAGTTGGAAGTTGGCCGATTTGACGTTCAGCAAGCTAATTACACAAGAACGTTGAATTGTTAATGTAAAAGAAAGGATACCTTTCACTATTGAAAATAGAATTTTGTAATTTCATTACGCCTATCCTAAATACACTTTCATCATGGCTACATTCAATCTAAACATCAACGGAAAAATACAAGAAGTAGAGGTTGATCCTTCCACGCCCATCCTATGGGTACTACGTGACCAACTGAATTTGGTTGGTACCAAATATGGCTGTGGCATTGCCCAATGTGGTTCTTGTACCATCCATGTGGGCGGGATAGCCGTGCACTCCTGCCAATTGACCGTTTCGGCTGTGGGCAATCAAGAGATTATCACCATAGAAGGCTTATCCGAAAATGGAGACCATCCAGTACAAAAAGCCTGGTTAGAGCATGATGTTTACCAATGTGGCTATTGTCAGCCTGGTCAGATTATGACCGCAGCTGCATTATTAAAGAACAATCCGAATCCCAGTGATGAAGTAATAGACGCAACTATGAATGGAAACATTTGCCGTTGCGGTACGTACACTCGGATAAAGAAGGCCATTAAAACAGCTGCCAAATCCGAAAACGTTTAAAATATGGCTAAGCACACCCAAAAATATAGAAAATGACTCTCGTAAAAACTACATACAATAGACGCTCTTTTTTGAAAAGCTCTGTACTCGCTGGTGGGGGAATAATGCTTGGATTTAGTTGGTTGGCTTCCTGCAAACCAACGCCAGAACAAATAATGAAAATGCCCAAGGAATGGTTCAAACTCAACGGCTATTTAAAAATTGGGGATAATGGCTTGGTTACCATTATGTCACCAAATCCCGAAGGGGGTCAGAATGTAAAGACCTCTATGCCCATGATCGTAGCCGAGGAACTGGATATCGACTGGAAGGAAGTTATTGTTGAGCAAGCTCCCCTGGATACCGATGCGTTTACCCGACAATTTATAGGAGGAAGTCAGGCGATTCGCCGTAGTTGGGAGCCTCTTCGCATGGCTGGTGCTGCGGCAAGACACATGCTTCGGCAAGCGGCAAGCCAAACTTGGCAAGTACCGATAGAAGAAATTACAACGGAAGCGGGTGTTCTACACCATAAAGACAGCGACCGTTCTATAGGCTATGGCGAATTAGCGTCTGCTGCTGCCCAAATTCCTGTCCCAGAAGAAATCGAGCTTAAGGACATCAACGATTTTAAAATTATCGGTACATCCTGCAAAAATGTAGACGGACTAAAAATCGTAACAGGTAAACCTTTGTTTGGCTTCGATACCGACCGTGAGGGCATGCTCATCGCCATGATAGTACATCCTCCGGCGTTTGGTCTAAAATTGAAATCAGTGGACGATTCGGCTGTACGGAACATGCCAGGGATCAAAGATATTTTCACCATCAAAGTTTTTAATGATGGCTACGAAAAAGCATTTTTTGATACACGAACTTTCAACGAGCTTGCTGTAATCGTTGGAAATTCCACTTGGGAGGTCATGAATGCGAAAAAGGCTTTAAAAATAGAATGTGAACCAATAGAAAGCACTACGGAGACCAGAGACCGTTTTGGCAATAAATGGGAGCAACATACACCGGCCGGACTTGAAAGCACCACTGATCATCACACCCAAATGGAAGAAATGGCGGCCAATTCGGGTGAAGTCCGCCGTAAGGATGGTGATCCGGAAGCTGCGTTCAAAAGAGCGGTGAAAATTGTTGAAAGCACTTTTACGGCTCCTTTTTTGGCTCATAACTGTATGGAACCGATGAACTTCTTTGCCGATGTTACCGATGAAAAAGCAGAACTCATAGGGCCGCTGCAAAAGCCGGAACTTACTGAACAGACCCTGTCGGTGCGTCTTGGATTGCCAATCGAAAATATAGACATTCAAATGACGCGATTGGGCGGCGGTTACGGTCGTAGATCTTATGCACACTGGTTGGTGGAGGCAGCGCTCATTTCACAAAAGATGAATGCACCCATTAAACTGATCTATACACGTGAGGACGATATGACCGATGGTATTTACCGTCCGGCCTACCATGCCAAGTTCAGGGCGGGATTGGATTCCGAAAACAACTTGATAGCATTTCATGTAAAAGCGGGGGGGATTCCTGAAAGCCCACTGGCAGCAAACCGTTTTCCTGCAGGTACGATTGACAATTACCTCGCCGAGGATTGGACCATTGATTCTAATCTTACGGTAGGCTCGTTTAGGGCACCTCGTTCTAATTTCATGGCGAGTTCTGAGCAATCATTTTTAGACGAAGTAGCGGAGGCCGCCGGAAAAGACCCCATCGATTTCAGATTGGAACTACTAGACCGTGCTATTAAGAATCCTGTTGGGGAGAATAATGATTACGAAGCTGGTCGTTATGCTGGTGTCCTTAATCTTGTAAAGGAAAAATCAAATTGGGGCAACAAAGATTCCAATGTATATCGCGGCGTCTCTGCCTATTTTTGTCACAACTCCTATGCGGCACAGGTGCTCGATATGGTGATTAACAATGGCCAACCAATGGTACAAAAAGTCACATGTGCCCTTGACTGTGGTATTATAATCAATCCTGATGCCGCCACGAATTTGGCCGAGGGTGGCATTGTTGATGGTATCGGGAACGCACTATATGGGGAGTTAACCTTTAAGGACGGAGTGCCGGAAAAGAACAACTTCGATACTTATCGAATGATACGAATGAGTGAAGTGCCCAGGGAAATCGATGTCCATTTTGTTCAAAATGATATTGACCCTACAGGGCTGGGAGAACCAACGTTCCCGCCAATATTCGCAGCCGTGGCCAATGCATTGTATAAAGCTACTGGCAGAAGACATTATCGCCAGCCCTTTATTACGGATAAAACAACTTTGGCTTTATCGTAGCAGGTTCATTTTTATTCTAAATATTCATCGAAATAGAAAGGGCTCTTCTCTGGAAATTAGAATTCTCCTCTTTTATGAAGACTGCCTGAATTTACCAGTAATCTCATTTATATTGATCCGATATACTATTGGAATACCTTGTCCATATAGTTTACTCGAAAATTCGCTAATAAATTCAGGGTGAGATCCTTCTTTTCGAGCAATTATCATTTTTACATTTTGTGCAAATTCATGTAAAAAATACTTAGCATCAATTCCTTGCAGTTCCTCAAACGTACCATGTATACTTACGGATCGCCAGTTATTTACAGACTTTATTTCTTCAACTTCGAGTGAGACCGCATCATTTTTTCGCATAGCCTCTATCTTATGGCCTTCCGCAGAGTAACTGATAATTGAATTATTTTCCTGATTATAATAATAAGTAATAGGAATTATATAAGGTTCTTTTTGTGATATGAATGCCAAATGTCCTATATAATTATTGTTCAATAACTCGATACATTCCGTGGTTTCCAATGTTTTTATCATGACAACATTTTTGACAGTACTCATCTTTTTTAATTAATAGTGATCACTTTAAACACAAATTTAGCCCGAAGGGAACACTTACGGAATGATCAAAATCAGTTGGATAATAGATTATACTAAAAACTATTAAGGAGCGATCCTTAAGGAATTGCATCATTATTTAAAATGAAGCATGATTGCTTTCTTCCAATAATTGTATGGCTTCTTCGTCAGAGACCTGATCAAAAAGTTCATAAAACTGTCCAACAGCCATAAAATCGTAAGGGATATATAAGCAAATTACCTCGTCGATAAAGGATGAGTTTTCCAGACTTTTAATGGCCGAAGGAGGGGCCACAGGAATAGCCACGACCACTTTTTGCGGTTTATGAGCATTAACCATTTCAGCGGTTACACGAATAGTGTTGCCTGTAGCAATACCGTCATCAATAATAATTACAACCCTATCTTTTAAATCCTGTGGCTTGCTGCTTTTATAGTATTGCTGATGTCTTTTCTTTAATTTTTCCCTAATGCGAGTTGTTTCTTCCCGTATATATCGCTTATGGACTCCGGCAACATCATTCAGAACTATTTGATCCATACTTACAGCTCCAATGGCATATTCCCTATTGAATGGATGACCAATTTTTTTGGAAAGAGCAACATCTAAGGGAGCTTGAAGGGTTTTTGCAACAATCACTCCTATGGGTATTCCGCCTCTGGGTATGGCCAAAACCACTACTTCTTTATCCTTATATGGTAGTAATTTATGTGCTAATTGAATTCCTGCATCAATTCTATCCTTAAACATTTTTAGCCTTTTTGAGTTCCAGATGTTTTGTAAACCATTTGGCCGACAAGACAGCTACTTCTTCCAATTTGCCCTCTTCTTCAAAAAGATGTGTCGCATCAGGGATAATTTCTAGTTTCCGTTCACATCTCAATTTGTCGTAGGCTTTTTGATTCAGTACTATAACCACTTTGTCCCATCCGCCAACGACCAAGAGTGTGGGTGCAGTTACCATATGTAACTCTGACAGGGCAAGATCGGGCCTGCCCCCCCTGGAGACCACGGCGCCAATTTCATCACTAAAGTATGCGGCAGCACTTAGTGCAGAGGCCGCTCCCGTACTGGCTCCAAAATAAGCTAATTTCATTCCTTTCGTTTCCTTTTGCATTTTTATCCATTCAGTTACGGCTATCAATCTTTGAGTCAACAAATCAATATTGAAGCGGGTTTTGTATTGTCGATCTTCTTCTTCAGTTAACAGATCGAACAATAGAGTGGCCAGACCCTCTTGCTGCAGCACACGTGCCACATAGTTATTTCTGGGACTCAACCTACTGCTACCGCTTCCGTGCGAGAAAAGTACCATAGCCCCTGCGTTGGCGGGCACAGAGAGGTTTCCTCTCAAAACAACTTGTTTAAAAGGAATCTCAATCGATTTATGCTTTACTTCTAACAACATTGTTCAACTATTTTAAATTTGCTTTTTATTATTATAGGTATAAATCATATTTTCAAAGTAATTGATTTCAAACAAGTCTGGCAATGATGTAGGTCATTCCTCCTAACTTATAAAAAACTGATTGGAATCATATGTCTTTGATAAGGAAAGACATAGATTTATAGATAATATGAAATTTAGCTGATTCAATACCATGAAGGAACTGCAACCCATTTTAAACGAAATTGTGGGAATTACTACAAGAATAGAGACTGAATACCCGGAGCTTTATCGGTTTTTAGATGAAAACCCTATGACCATTCCAACTGCGAATCAGCCTAATATTGATTATGCCGTATTAACGGAATATCTGGAGAATTTAAAAGGATTACTGCAACATCATCTGGAAACACATAAGAAAAACTAACGGAGTAATTAATTGAATACACCTTGACAATAATATATCATAAATGAAGTTATTCTCCAGAGATGTGCTTTTTTTAGATAGGTAAGTTTGTTTATTTTCTATCTTTTATGTTAGTAGCAAAGACAAACCAGGCTAACCTTTATCAAACCTTAAAATAGCCTGCTCAATTTAAATATCTACTTAAATATCTACTTTAGATTACGGTTTAAAAGGCCCTCACTTTATGTTAAAAAAAATGATTTTTCTTTCAATTCTTCAAAAATTAACAGATTTTCCACATATTCTTTCCAAAAAATGAACAACAACTTCTTTTCAAATCAAAAGCATCCTTAAACTCAATCATAGCAAGGCTTAAGAAACACTTCAGAGTAGAAACACGGTCCCCATTATTCTTCCATTCATCCGATAAATGACTCTATTTATCGAAAACCTATGAATTTTTGCTAGGTCATAGCTCCAAACATTTTGTGATCTTTGGATTATTAATAACCCAATATCTTGACCTATGAAGAATGCTTTAACCTACAAAGTAGCTTTAGGATGTATTATAACGTTTTTTTGCTATTCATCGTATTCGCAGAATCCTAAGATTTCCAAATCTGTTAATCCGGAGATTTATGAAGCCAATAAACGGGCGAGTAATTATCAGGAGTTATTGAAATTAGGGTATGCCGAAAATGAAATTTATGAAGATTTAGGGAATGCCAATTTTTTAAGTCAAAATTATGAGACTGCCGTATTTTGGTATAAAAAGCTAATAGCGATCAGTGAAGATGGCATCCTCAGATCCGGTTACTCTGAACGTTATCAATATGCACTACAAAAGACATCTGGATCAGATATAGCCAGCGCCAATGATAACAAAAACTGGTTAGCCCAAATTAAGGCTGAATACCGTGTAAATTTGTCATTAGCAGATGGAAATACCTCCGTAAAGGATCTACCAAACAATACCAACGAATCCCTGGCCGACCTCGCTCAAAAGGTAATGGAAGGGGAAAATGATTTGGTAGTTTCAAACGATAAAACATTTAATTATAAAAACGCCTATAATACTCCAATAACAGTAACTGCAGATGGTAACACCGCTTACTTTAGTAAAGCCAGTTATATACAGCCTAAGTATGGCGTTTTCTCCAAAAAACAATTAGTTCATAAAATATACAGGGCGGAAAAGATAAATGGACAATGGAAAAATATTAAAGAAGTAGCATTATCTCCTAAATATTACTCCAGCATGCACCCCACAGTTACTAAAGACGGGAAACGATTATTCTTTGCCTCTGACATGCCGGGTACGTTTGGAAAATACGATATCTATGTGTCTGCAATAAACAAGGATGGAGGCATAGGTGTAGCAAAGAATTTAGGTGAAAAGGTAAATACAAAAAAGAACGACTTATATCCTAGTCTCGCAGGAGGTACTACCCTGTTTTTTGCATCAGATGGCCATAAAGGCCACGGTGGCCTGGATGTATTTATGGTACAGGTATTTAATAAAAAAGTAGGTTGGTCTGTTAACTTAGGCAGCCCTATTAATAGTGATAAAGACGATTTTGCGATTTCACTTACCGGAAACGGAATGGGCTATGTAATGTCTAATCGAGGGAATACTGAAGATGCTGTTCAACAAGTGGCATTCCAATTTTTAAATCCCAAAAAAGACAATCAAGAGGAAAATGGCGAATATAACTTTGCAGAAGTTTTTAGCAATGATGTAAAAGTAAATTTCGCAAGCTCGGTTTATGACGATGATTAAAGTAAAAGCAGAGCTATAACTTAAACCAAACAGATACTCATCTATGATCTATTTGGTAGCCCCAGACTCGATGGTTTCAAAAAACTATTCAGAAAATAATACGCATAGTTTAAAAGAACTTTTTCGAATTATCTAATCCGATCAGCAATAGTTTAGTAAAGTATAAAATCGGATTACAAGTAATCAGAATAAAATTTAAATCTCAATCAGATGAACTTTAACACCACTATAATTAAGAAAGTATTCGTACTTAAAGTGTTTTGCCTTATCCTGTGTACTCAGGGTTCTTATGGTCAGGAAGCAATCTCTGATCTGAGCACAAACACTGCCTATCACAATCAGTTGTTTTTTAATAGGTTCTTAATAAACCCTACATTTTCATTGGTTCGGGAAAACAAATCATATCTGAATATTCTGCATCGAAATCAGTATGCTGCTTTTGAAGATAACAACCAGAACTATTATCTGGGATTTAGCAATAAATTTAATGATCATACCGCATTGGGTATAGGTGTTTACAGTCAGCGAATAGGTGTTATCCAGGAGTTTGGTTTTAATGCAAATTACGCCACTTCTGTGCAATTGGGTTCGAAAAGTAAATTAACATTTGGTACTAACGTTACCTATTATAGCCTGGGACTGGATAAAAATCGTGTGGTAGCCACTGAAAACGATCCGCAAATTCTGGAAGCAAAGTTAGAAAATAAGATCGCCATACAACCGGGAATTACATTCTCATATGGCAATTTTGATGTGGGAATCTACGCCGCGGATCTTATCAGATACAGTCAGACCACTAATGAATTTTTAACGAGTTTTAATACCAAAACTGTTAAAACATCTCTGCAATATACGCATGCATTTATGACCAATTCCGGTTTATTGGCAAACGCCAGGTTAATGCCGCTTGTACAATTAGGCCAAAATGAAGACGGGAGTCTGTCATATGTAGGATCTGTTCTACTTGAATTACCTAAATATGGCTGGTTTCAAAGTACCCTGGATGATACTTATGGCATATCAATGGGTATAGGTTTTAATCTTAGTAAAAAGTTATCTCTTGGGTATTTGGTAGAAAAGAATTTCCTGGATCAGGATGCGGCATTAGGCTGGAATCATGAATTATCATTGGCATATACTTTTAAAAATCAACCTTCTGCTCTGGGTGGTTACATAGTAAAATCAGAAGAAAACAGAATTGACGAAATTGTTCAAAATTATGAAGAACAATTAGCGCAATTAAAGGAAAATCAAAATAAAGACACGAAGAATCAGATTGACGAACTTAAAAGAAAGTATGAAGAACAAATAGCGAAATTAACCAGTGATCAAAATAAATCAAATGGAGATACTAAAAAGTCATCTGGAAGTAAAAATAAAAATTTAAAAAACACGCCAGAAACTACTCTTGTAGCATATACTATTCCACAAGAGGAAGATCCTAATACCCTGGCTTACCAAAACCGTTTAATTTTGGACGAGCTAATATTAAGACAGGATTCCATAGAGAATGCGCGTAACGCCCAGTTCGAGAAAAAGTTTGAAATGATAGTAAGAATTCTACGAAGTGATGTTGAAAATAGTATTAAATCTAATTTACAGGATTTCAACAATCCGGAAAATACGGTAATGGTTACAAACGACAGGGAGTTTAAAACAACCAAGAGCCTGGAACTTAAAACATCCAATAATAGCCTATCTGATGCGGAGCGAAAGGAATATATTAAGCTCCCAATAAAAATTAGTAATCTAACAGATGTTGGCGTGCAATCTGGCTATTATGTTATCGTCAATGTATATAAAAACAAAAAATATTTAAATGCTTTTATGAATCAGCTGAATGAACAGGGGTTGAATGCGAAACAATTTTACAATAAGAAAAATGGTTTGTATTATGTTTATTTGGCTGATTTTAAAGTTAAGGAAGAGGCTGAGATCGCTTATGTTTCTCATTTAAATGGAAAATATAATGATGAAAAGTGGATTATGCAGGTTGACAATCCCCCGGCAACCGCTGATCTTATGTATGAAGATTAATGATTTTTCAAGGGCAATAAGAACAATAAAATAAGTTGTCTGTTATACTTGTAATTTATTTATCCATAAATAATTGTGTGTCCAACTTATGGAATTCTAACAAGTGTAATTAATCATGAGTCATTAGCGATTAGGCCTTCTTTCAATAAATTATATTCTAAAATTTTAGTTTATATCAATGAATGCGTATAGATCTGTTCTGGGAAAGTCCATTTAGCCGTAAACCCCTATATTTCAGTAGCTTTGCTAATTTAAGAGCGGTAAAAATGGACAAAATTACAGACTAGTTGGTTTGCATTTGAACGAAAATACTTACGTTATATCAGTGCTTTTCTATTTTTTATATATATTTAAGATATAAAAGTAACAGAATAACGATCGCTCAACCCCCAAAACCCCATAATATGCAGACTAAAAATTACCCCAAAAGAAGCCCGCACTGCAGGCCAAAAACCAGAGCTCATCCCGTAATCTTCTTAAAGGAGGCTCCCATTTAAAGTATAGTAAATACAGTTTTTATTCTAGTTTTATCTTGTAAGTATCTGAAACTATCCGGGTCCTAATGAGTTTAACAAGTTTGGATGTATTTCTATTCCACGGTGCTCATAAAACTTTTGCAGCTAATTCCTGTGTTTTTGTTTTAACATCAAATTTTACTTCACGGTAAGAGATAGATGGCTAGTATCCAAATCTAGTGTACATCACAATTTACTATGGTTTAAGAAATTGCTTATTGAGCAATGAATTATCCGTATTAACTTGCTCATTTTCAAACTTTTAATTTCTTATTTCTTTACTATTTTTCAACCCCAAAATACTAATAGATATGAAATCAAATATCCTTAAAATAATTGTTATAGATAATGACCGTTTATTTCACGCTGCCTACATGTACTATTTTGAAACCTACCGGGATTATTCCCTTCAAGGCATTTATGTATCAGTAGAAGATGCCTTAAAAGATTTTGATAATGTATTACCTGATATAATTGTTTCTGAAGTATCTATGCCCGAAGTGTGTGGCATTGAAGGAATACGTCTTTTCAGAAAAAAGGATCCTGATATAAAAATTATTATGATAAGTGCTCAAAATGATTTTGAAATTATCAAGAAAGCATTTAAAAATCAGGCGAATGGCTATCTGACAAAACCGGTGACCAAAAAACGCATGTACAATGCCTTAAATTCCATCAAATTTGAAGGTGCCACCATGAGCAATGACATTGTCAAAAAAGTAATCTCAATGTTTCACAGAAAATCATATAATAATTTTTCAGAAAGAGAAAACCAAATAATCGATTATCTGTGTCAGGGAGCGACTTATAAACTTATTGCAGACAAGCTTTTTGTTACTACCAGCACCATAAATTTTCATATTCAGAACATATATTTAAAACTGGATGTCAATTCAAAATCCGAGGCGCTTACCAAACTGCAGGAAATGGAAAATTAAAGCTTTGCTAAGGTTGGTGGCATCACTCCACGTGGGCGAAGGCCACAAAAGAATGGTCTTTTGAAAATCAAAAGACCATCATTGATAAATTAAATTGTGCCGCTTAAGTGGATTCATTTTCATTAATCATAGCTTCTGCATCTTTTTTTGTTCCAAGAATAATAGCGATCCATTTTGTTTTTGGATTTTGCTCTAGTATGATTTTCATTGTCATCGTCAAAGGAACAGATAAAAACATACCTACAGTTCCAAAAACAAATCCCCAGAAGATAAGGGATAAGAATACAATAAATGTAGACAAGCCCATTCCTTGTCCCATCAATTTTGGCTCAACAATACTTCCTATGATTATATTCACCGCAACAAATGCTATAAGAGTGGCAAAAGCGCCCCCAAATCCCAATTGAACCAGCGCAAATAAAACAGCAGGAAAAGCTGCAATAAAAGAACCAATAGTTGGAATATAATTTAATAAAAAGGCTATTAAACCCCATAAAATGGCATAGTCAACACCAATTATTGCCAGAACAATCCAAAGTACAATTCCGGTTAAAAGACTTGTAAGTGTTTTAATTGAAAGATAATGACGAATGCTCTTGGCAATAACACCAAAAAAAGAATAATTAGCTGAATAGTCTTTTAAGATCGCATCTACCTTTACTGAAATATCATCCAATTCTAATAGAAGAAACAGGACCAAAAAAAGAATCGTTAATAAATTACCCATAAATCCCCCCAGTTCACTTAGTGCCCCGGCAGTAACACCCATGATCTTAGAAGGTTCCAATATATCTTCTATTTTATCAAAAGAGATATTAAAACCCCTGTTATTGAAGAATTCCAGTACAGAAGTGCCAATTTTGTCCAGGTTTTTTTCATATCTACCGGCATTTTCGGAAAAAGAAGACAGGGAACTTCCTATTAATTCTCCAAATCCAATGAAGATTGCAATAAGTATCACAAACACAATAAAAACAGCCAGGCCCTGTGGTACCCTCTTCCTTTTTAGATATGTAATGGGCCGTGTACAAATAATAGAAATAAATAATGCCATCAAAACTGGGGTGATTAATGAAGCCCCATAAATTAAGCCTGCAATTACAATGATAAAGGCGGCCAGACTTATTATAAATGGAAACTTTGTAGCAGATTTATTCATATTCTTTAATATTTTATTGTTCAAAAAGAACACCAAGATACATCAAATAGATTTATATTAAACTAGTTTTTACTGGCATATTTCCCTACCAAAATGGCAACTACGACCGCCACGTAGAATTGCCCCATAACGGCTATCAGCATGGACAAGGACTGGGCCAATGGGAGTTGTGGTGTAATATCTCCGTATCCGGCGGTGGTTAAAGTTATAAGAGTATAATAAACTAATTCCATATCAGTTTTACCGCTGGCATTGAATGAGCCCGGAATGTAAAGATCACAAAAAGCTACCAGGCTCATAAACATTATTCCGAGTAATAAATATCCGTTTAAGGCATTCACCAAAGTATAAATTGTGACGTTTTTTTGATTCATCATATGCCTAACAACAGAACCCACCAGAAAAATTATAAAAAGATTTGTCGTTAATTCGGCTAAAGAATGTAGATATATTAAGTCAGTTGCCCGGGTTGCCAGTTCAATCAGGATGGCAACAAATCCGATAAACACGACTTTTCTGGAGATAGGGTAAGATGCTAAAAAAAGGATTAGTGAAAAAAGGATTATGGAAAACATGTTGGAAGGAAACTCAAAAACCGGCATAATAAAAACAAAAGTAAAACAGGTCAACAGCAGCAATACTGCCGATTTGTCTTTGTCCTTGATTGCATTAGCTATATTTTCGAGCATCTCGCTATTAGTTTTCCAGTTTCTTTCTATGTTTTAAGCACCTATATCAGACTGTTTTCTATTGATTATTCTTTTACTTTTTATTTTTTGGTTTTAATAACCATATAAAAACGGGAGGAAGAACAAACCACGCCAAAGTCCATGCCAAAGGGCCTACAAAAGCGAGACCAATATTAACAACCGCGGTAAGTGGCTCCATCAGGTTGCTTTTCGTCAGCGCTTTTATCTCCTCTTCTTTCATTTCCTCCCTTATTAAATTGTGTTTTGAGGCATATACCCAGGCCCCTACGCTTGTAAATCCTGCAAGAGCCAAGCAGCCTGCCTGAAGGGCCGGAGATGATATACTTTCCAAACCCGGATCTGCAATGGCAAAATATACAAACATGCAAACCAGGAATAACTGGATTAATGAGAGGGCTGCATGTGTCGTATTCGTCTTCACCAAATTCTTGAAAAAGCCATTGTTTTGGTTCCAATACATAAGCGCCAGCCCACCACCAATAAAAATTCTAAGCAGTTCGTTCTTATTATCTATCAAATGGCTTAAAAGTCCCAAAGGTTTATGAGTCCACTCCATATCCTCTACAAATGGGAGATATGTGGTTAACATATTGAAAAACACCAGGGCGTAGACAACATCAATAAATGTGCTTAACCTTCTTAGGTAAAATTTATCGGGATCATTTGGTTGAGTGCTCATTATGTATGGTTTATTTGTTTTCTAAGTTACATAAAAATGATTTTTTCTAATAGCGGTACTCGTATTTACAGAACAAATTCTACCAAGAAACGCAAATCATAAACAGTTCCTTTGGTAGGTCTAATGACGTTCTCAAAAAACTGTAGACCAAGATTCAATGTTGTTTTTTTTCCAAGCGGTATTTGATATTGGCCTCCACCGCCCAATGGCAAGTAGACTTTTTCGCCCGCTGGTTTGTTCCAATACACCGAAATACCATAGGGTATATATATAAGGTCAAAACGTTCCACCACATTAAATACTACAAAGGGTTTAATCATTAACATGTTTACTGCCTTTACATCTGATGGCCCTGCCACAGACCAAACCTGCAGGGCAATTGCACCAGCAAACCAGCGTCCACTCTCAAATTCATAATCAAAACTTGGTCCAAGAGAAAACTTGTCACTTCCCAGTGATTCATCAGACGCTGTTGGAAACATTGCAGCGAAACCACCGGTAAAATGGTGCTTCCCATGATGCTTCCCTTTCCTGGCAAACCAAAACCCCATTAGTAAATCATTAATCCCATCTGCAGGAACAATTTCATCAGTTGTACCGGCTGGATTACCGATTGGTTGCCCCGGAATTACCCTGGGGTACTGATTCACTTCAAAATAGGAGATGTTTTTTACTTCATATTTTCCTATATTGAGGTAACTCTCAAATTCTATTCCTAAGGTACTGGCGTCGTCACCAGGGTCATTTAAAAAACTAAAAAATGGCCAGGTACGCTGAGAACCTAATCTATAGAAAGGTTTATTGCTTTCCGATTCCTGCTCTTCTAAATGTTCTGCATCGGCTTCGGTTTCGACCTGTGCAAAAACCTGGCTCTGCAGGAATAACATTAAAGACAGTAAAACAGTTATTTTGGCTTTTATATTCATCTTTGTTTTAAGAGTAAGTTAGGACTTTTTTGTTCCAGTTAGTTTTATTTTTATCTATGGCCAGGCCTAATTATTGATTTTTCATTTTTTGCCTCCACCCACCGGCATTGTATAGGTGAAATTCACCCGAAAAGAGTTTTTAACTGCCGGTCCCTGCCAGCTTTTGTAAATAGCGCTGGTCCTGTATTCCACATAAGCGTTTATAGATCCTTTCTCTAAGACCCATACTTTTCCAAATCTTAATCCTAATGGCAAATAAAATCCTTTGGTATTCCAATCATAAGTTGCCACTATATCTGCGGTGCCAAGGTAAAAACCAGAACTGCCGAACCGGTAATTTAAAAAGGGTGAAATTCCCAGGGGATTTGCATTACTGTCAATTGGCCCTGTGGCATTAGGATCATCTGATGGTTGCAGCGTACGGGGGTCTACGGATCTCCAGGATTGGGTAAACAACAATCCATAAAACCACTGTCCGGAATTATTTACTATGGCTGCAGAAAAACCAAAACCCCATTCATCTTTGGATACTCCTTCACTTCCCGGGGTAGTCATTAAAGGTCCTATACCTGCCCTTCCTGAGCCCCAA
>Ga0209567_10001051_pt1 | contig 14570 bp, 16 predicted proteins | sample COG_12_FD_184756 | JGI IMG/M metagenome (GOLD analysis project Ga0209567, IMG submission 184756) | Pelagic marine sediment microbial communities from the LTER site Helgoland, North Sea, for post-phytoplankton bloom and carbon turnover... | ecosystem: Environmental > Aquatic > Marine > Neritic...
CACGCCGGTCGTGGCACAACTTCTGGATGCTGCCGATGTATTCGGCCGGCGAGACGACGTGTACCCTGACGTACGGCTCCTCGATCGACTCGATCCGTCCCCGTTCCGGCATCTTGCTCGGATTCTCGACCGAGAGCTCGTCTCCTCTGGTGAGCGTGACGTGATACTCCACGTTCGGGATCGTGGTCACCAGGTCGAGATCGAACTCGCGCTCCAGGCGTTCCTGGACGATCTCCATGTGCAGCAGGCCCAGGAATCCGCACCGGAATCCGAACCCAAGCGCCGTAGACGTCTCCGGCTCCCAGTGCAGGCTGGCGTCGCTCAGCTGGAGCTTGGCGAGCGCTTCGCGGAGCTCCTCGAACTGGTCGGTATCGGTCGGGTACAGACCGGCGAACACGACCGGCTTCGCTTCCTGGTAGCCCGGCAGCAGCTCGGACGCCCGGTTCCCCGCGTCCAGCAAGGTGTCCCCCACCCGGGTGTCTGCAATCCTCTTGATCTGGGCCGTCAGGTAGCCGACCTCACCGGCCTGAAGCTCGCCCACGGGTTGAAAGCCGAGGCACATGAAACCGGCTTCATCCACCTCGTACTCCGCCTCGCTCGCCCCGAAGCCTACGATCATGCCTTTCTTGATCGAACCGTCCACGACGCGGAGGAACGGGACGGCGCCCCGGTACTTGTCGTACATCGAGTCGAAGATCAGGGCCCTCAGAGGCGCGTCAGGATTCCCGGACGGCGGAGGAACCCGGTGCACGATCGCCTCGAGGACTTCCGCGACTCCGGTGCCCATCTTGGCGGAGGCCAGCAGCACGTCTTGCGGCTCGACCCCTATGAGGTCGCAGATCTCGTCGCGCCGACGCTCCGGCTCGGCGGCCGGAAGGTCGATCTTGTTGATCACCGGGATGATCTCGAGTCCCGCGTTCAGAGCCAGGAACAGGTTGGATATCGTCTGGGCCTCGATGCCCTGGCTCGCGTCCACCACCAGGAGAGCTCCCTCACAGGCCTCCAGGCTCCGGCTCACTTCGTATGTGAAGTCGACGTGGCCCGGCGTGTCGATGAGGTTGAGTTGGTACTGCTCTCCATCGGAGGCCCGGTACGGCAGACGCACCGCATTCAACTTGATCGTGATGCCGCGCTCCCGCTCCAGGTCCATCGAGTCGAGGACCTGTTCCTTCATCTGCCGGGTTTCCACGGCACCCGTCACCTCGAGCAGTCGATCGGCGAGCGTCGACTTGCCGTGGTCGATATGGGCCACGATCGAGAAATTGCGTATCAGGTTCTGCGGCACATTGTCCTCTTCACGCGGGTCATGAGGCCCGCGAATATAGACCGTCAGATCTCTATCGTCAGCCCGTCCCAGGCCGGCTTCACCGCCGGGGGCAGGCGCGTTTCCGTTTCAGAGTGGTCAAGCCTGTGCGTCAGGTGCGTCAGGTACGTCGTTCCCGCACCGAGCATGCGGGCAGCCTCCACCGCTTCTTCCACGTTGAAGTGGGTCGGATGTGGATTGCCGTACCACAGCGCGTTGATCACCAGCACCTTTACACCTTGGAGCAGCGGAACAGCGCTTTCCGGAATCTCCTTGGCATCCACGATGACGGCCAGGTCATCCACCCGGAAGCCATAGCTCCGGAACCAGCCGTGCGGGAAAGCGACGACCTCCAGGTCGAAGCCTGCCGCCTGGATGCGCTCCCGATCCTCGAACGTCACGAGGTCGAGACCCGGAAGGCTGCTCCCCGGGCTCGTCCGCGCATCCGGGCCCCAGAAATAGGCGAAGCGAGTGCGGAGTTCCTGTTCGTACTCGGCGGCCGTGTGCACGGGCAGACGATATCCCGCACGCGTGGTGAACGCCCGCAAATCGTCGATGCCGTGAACGTGATCCGCGTGTGGATGGGTGATGAACACCCCGTCCAGTCGATCCACGTTCGCCGCAATGAGCTGAAGTCGCAGTTCGGGAGGCGTATCCACCAGCAGCCGCCGTCCCTCGTGCTCCAGCAGCAGGCCGTGCCGGGTGCGCCAGTTTCTCGGGTCGTCAGACCGGCATACGGCGCAGTCACATCCCGGCACCGGGATCCCGAACGACGTTCCGGTTCCGAGAAAGGTCAGTCTCATGACCTCAGATCGTCTCCACCCGCATGTAGTTCGTCGTCCCGGGCACATCGAACGGCATTCCGGCCGTGACCACGCACTGTCGGCCCGGCTCGGCGAGCCCATGCTCGAACGCGTAGCTCCGGCCCCGTGCCAGCATGTTATCGTAGCTCACGGGCTCGTCGTGGTGAATCGGCACCACACCCCAGGCCAGGGCAAGCTGCCGGTAGGTACGCTCGCTGTCCGTGACCGCGAGGATCGGCACGCGGGGACGCTGGGCGGCCAGAAGGCGGGCCGTAAACCCGCTGGTGGTGAGCGTGATCATGAATGGAGCCCCAAGCCTGTGGGTGGCCTCCGTCGCGGCCCCGGCGATCGCTCCTGTAACCGTGCGATGCACGCCCGAACGCACCATCGGCGCTCCGACATCGGACGGATCCTCAAGGAACCCGGATTCGCTCTCGATCCGTCGAGCCACGCGGTCCATCGTCTCGACCGACTCGACCGGGTACTCACCCACCGCGGTCTCCCCCGACAGCATGACTACGTCCGTGCCGTCCAGGAGAGCGTTGGCCACGTCGGACACCTCGGCGCGAGTCGGACGTGAAGAGGAGGTCATGGACTCGAGCATCTGGGTGGCCGTGATCCCGATCGATACCGATTCCTGGCTGAGCCTGAGAACCGTCTTCTGGACGATCGGCACTTCCTCGAAATCGAGCTCGACGCCCAGGTCGCCGCGTGCCACCATCACGCCGTCCGCCAGGGAGAGGATCTCAACCAGGTTCCGAACGGCCTGCTCCTTCTCGATCTTGGCGATCACCAGCACGTCGTCAGGAATCAGCTCGCGAAGCTCAGCCAGGTCAGCGGCGCGGCGGACGAAGCTGAGGGCGACGTAGTCCACCCCCTGCTCCAGCGCAAAGGCGAGGTCGCGCCGGTCCTTTTCGGTCAGGCTCGGCACGGCCAGCGCCTTGCCGGGCAGGTTGAGACCTTTCCGGGACAGGAGAATACCGTTCGTCCGGGCGCGCGCCGTCACCCTTGTTCCCTCCACGCCCTCCACGGCGAACGCGATGCGGCCATCGTCGAACAGGAGACGATCCCCGGATTCCAGTTCGCTCGCGAGGTCGGGGTAGGTGATCGGGATCGCTCTGCCCGAGGTCCCCGCGTCCGCATCGTGGAGGGCCTCGAACGAGTAGACCTCCCCCTTCTCGATAGCGAGCGGCCCGGGCAACACGCCGACCCGGATCTTCGGCCCCTGCAGATCGGCCAGGACGGCCAGCGGACGGCCGACGTCGCGTGCCACGTCCCGGGCCAATCTGATGGTCCGGGCCGCGTCCTCGTGCGAACTGTGCGAGAAATTGACCCGAACGGCGTCCATTCCAGCGTCGACGAGACGGCGGAATATCTCCGGATCCCGCGATGCAGGTCCGATCGTGCAGATGATCTTGGCGCGACGAATCACCGCGGACGGTCCTCGCTTTCAGGTTTGGACGGGACCTTCCTGTTCCGCGGCCCCGTCGCCCACTCCTTCCGACAAGATAACGCCGGGATGGATCTGGCGTTCATCGACAAAAAAAGGCCCGGCCCCACGCATGCGGGAGCCGGGCCTCGCGCTGCGACTCAATCAGGCGTGGAGCGCGGCGTCCAGCGTCAGCTCCGGCCTGTGATCCAGAAGCCATCGGTGTAGGGTCATGAGGCCGCGCAGAGGTACGCTTTCCAGGGCACTCGGTTCCAACCCCGGGATGATGCAAGCGGCGGCGCGGCGGCAGAAATACGTCTTCTGCTTCTGCCTCTGCTCGATGGAGAGATTGGTACCCCCGGGGATGTCGGGGATCGGCTCGAGAAGACGGCGATAGCTGAAGACCTCCCGTGAAGAGAAATGATCCGGGATGAGGTAGGCCTTGCCGTCCAGTTCGAAAGATCCGTCTCCGGCGATAGATAGAAGGTCCGGCATCGCTACACCCATTGCACCAGCTCCTTGCCACGGTCGGCACCTCCGCACTGCGGCGGGAGGCGAGGACATGAAACGCTTCTGTCTCTATCATCCAGGCGACGAAATGGCCGCCGTTGTGCCGTGTGTCAGGCTGCGCCGGCAGCCCGGCTGGTCTTTCTTCGGAGTACGGCTCGGCGCCCTCGCCATCGGCGAAGCGCAACTGACGGGCCGATCTCGTGCACTGCTGCCCGCCGGGCGCCGGCCGTACCGAAACCAAATGCCAACCAACCCGAGGAAAACCCGAATCCACAACATCTGGTGTCGCCCGAAAGTACGGCCGCTAGATGTTGTGGTCAAGTTTCTCGGGGGATCGGATGTTGAGTGCCTGCCTTGAATACCGGGCTCGTGTCGCCCATCTTCCGGCCACACTTTCGCTTCGACACCCGGCGCGGTGTTGCAGAGCGACCCCAATGAAGAGTTCGGAGCAATTGATGGCACGCGAAAAGGGCATCGTGAAATGGTTCTCCACCGACAAGGGATACGGCTTCATCCGTCGGGAGACTGGAGACGAAATCTTCGTCCACCACACGGACATCGAGGTCGACGGGTACGCGTCACTCAAGAACGGTGAGACGGTCGAATTCGACGTCTTCGATTCCGACCGCGGCCCGAAGGCCCGCAATCTGGTTCCCCTGGACGCGGACGGGACTCCGTCGGCGCGAGGGGCGAAGACCCGCGATGGCGGTCCGAAGGCGGAGCGCGGAGCAAGAGCCGAGGCCGGGTCACGGGGCGGACGCGGTCGATCAGGCGGCCGGAAGCGTTCCAGCCGCTCGGAATCGAGCCAGGCGGCTGCGCCGACGAACGGAAAGAAGACTCTAGCCCAGCAGCTTCGCGAGCGCCTGGTCCGGCGGTTTCCGGGCCTCGGGGCCTGAGGTCAGGCGACCGGCAGCAAGCTCCCACCAGCTCGCTCTTGAGATTATGGTGCATCCCATACTATCTTTAGGGGCTCGAATTGGAACGGGCGTCAGGCGACGCAGCACCGGACACGACGACAAGGGGACAGACCGTTGGAGATCCATATCGCGGAGGGCCAGAACCTGGAGAAGGCTCTCCGGCAATTCCGACGCAAGGTTCAGCGGGCGGGCATACTGGCCGACATGCGCAGGAAGCGCCGCTACGAGAAGCCGAGTGAGGCGAAGCGTCGCAAGGCCAAGGCAGCCGAGCGGCGGCGTGTCCGCAGCGCGCGGCGCCGCGCAAGTCGATAGTCTCCACTCGCACCCGACGGGTCCGGACAGGATTCAGTCGTCCGGCCCCGTAGCCGTACATTCCCAACCCGATCTGACCGCGCCGGCCTCCGTGGGCCGGCGTTCGTGGTTTCCCGCCCCGCCGGTAGACCCGAGATGACGTCCAACCCGAGATCAATGCCTTCGTTGTGCTGGGCCCGCGGGGTCCTGCGACCGGTGACCGAGTTCCGACCTCACATAGGCGACCGGGCCTTCCGGTACGGCGATGGTGTGTTTGCCACCCTGACCATCGAGGACGGTCGCTTGCTCGAGGCCGACGCTCACGTGGATCAGCTGGCGTCCTCCGCAGAGGCTATCGGACTCACCGTTCCCGGTGCCGTGAGTACTGCCCAGCGCCTGTGCGATGTTCTCAGACTGCTGGGCGCGGATGCTTCGACAGGTTGCCTGGTGCGCGTCCAGGTCAGCGCCGAATCGGGGGAACGAGGCTACGGACGCTCGGCAGACCGCTCGTGGGAACTCGTCGAGATTCACCCCCTGCCTGTCCCGCGGACCCTGACCGTGGCCGTCCTCGAGTCGGACGAAGCTCCGTGCCCGGCGCTCCCGGCGGTGAAGAGCTGCAGCGCCCTGGCTCACGTGATGTGTGCCCGGGCCGCCGTCCGCCGCGGAGTCGCGGATGCGGTGCGCACCGCGGGCGGTCACCTTCTCGAGGCCTCGGCCTCGAACCTGTTCTGGGAGGTGGATGGCGTGCTGTATACTCCCTCAGCCACTCTCCCCCTGTATCCGGGCGTGACCCGCTCGGTCGTCGCTGATATCGCGCGACGCACGGGTTGGACGGTGCGCGAGGGCGAATTCGGCCGCTCAGCTCTTCAGCAGGCGCGGGGCGCGTTTCTTACCAACGCGGCTCGGGGGATCGAGCCGATCGCACAGCTTGATGGGATCGTCCTGGAATGGCCGTCCGAGCTCGAGACCCTGCGTTCGGCGGTGGCTGCCGCCCGCCTCGAGGCTGGTTCTCCGGTCGTGCCTTGAGCGCGGTCCTGTCCCTCGCCGGCTTCGAACCCGTCGCCGAGGGCTGCCGGCGTGCGGTCGTACCCTCACCCTGGCCACCGCGCTCTGTTGCCGTCTTCCTGATCGAATCCGGGGGCTCGTGGCTCGTGGACGCGGGCGCCGCGACAGTGGAGTCCGTGGAGTTTCTGGGACTCGCCCTCGACGAGGCGCTGGGCACGGGCGGAACCCCGGACGGCCTCATCCTGACGCATTCGCATCTGGACCACGCCGGGGGACTCGAGGCCCTGGACCCCGACATCGTATTTGCGCACCGGGACGCGGCCGCCCTGTACGAGGCGGACGAGAGGACGCCCACAGGCCTGCCCTTCGTCACGTTCGAGGGGACTTCGGGGTCGCTGGAGGGGGTCTCCGGGTGGGATTGGGTGCTGGCAGAGGGTCACGCGCCGGGGCATCTCCTCCTGTGGCAGCCGGGGAGCGGGACGCTGCTCGCCGGGGATCAGTTTCTCCTCGGTCTCAAGACGCCTCTGAGAGTCGCTGACCCGGAGGAGGACTCCTTCGGATCCTACCTGGACTCCCTGGACCGCGTGGCGGCCCTCGAGCCTGCAGTCATGCTGACGAGCCATACCGGGCCGATCCAGGATCCCGCGGCATGGCTCGATCGGGAGCGGCGGCGGCTGGACCGGCAGCTGGACCGGACGCGGGGGGCGGTTCGATCGGGGGCGCGCACCGCGGAAGAAGTCACTGAGCGGACATACGGTTCGATCCCCGGACCTGGAGCTCGCCAGCTGCTGCTCAGGGAGAAACTGGCGGCACTGCGCCACCTGGCCCTACGGGGTGAGATCCGGCGGCACCTGGCCGGCGGGCAGGAGACCTTCGAGGACTGACAGGCCGCGACGGCCGTTGACCGCGTCAGTTCGAACCGAACCGGCGCTCCACGTAGTTCTCGAGGATGGTGATGAACTGTGGAACGATGTCGTCGCCGCGCAGTGTGGAGTAGTGCTCCCCGTCCATGTAGACCGGCGCGCTCGGCTCCTCGAACGAGCCGGGGAGAGAGATCCCGATGTCGGCGTGACGCGACTCTCCGGGTCCGTTGACGACGCACCCCATCACGGCGACCGAAAGATCCTCCACCCCAGCGTGGGTTTCCCTCCAGACCGGCATGCGCGCGCGCAGCCATTCCTCGATATCCTGCGCCATCTCCTGGAAGAACGTGCTCGTGGTGCGGCCACAGCCGGGGCAGGCCGTGACCTGTGGCTCGAAGCTCCGCAGGCCCAGCGACTGCAGAAGCTGACGCGCCACGCGAACTTCCTCGCTCCGGTCTCCGCCTGGAGCGGGTGTCAGCGATACCCGGATCGTGTCTCCGATGCCTTCGGCAAGGAGGATACCGATCCCGGCTGAACTGGCCACCGTGCCCTTCCGGGCCATCCCGGCCTCGGTGAGCCCCAGGTGCAGCGGGTACGTCGAAAGAGGCGCCAGCGCCCGGTAGACGCGCAGCAGGTCGGGTACAGACGACACCTTGGCGCTCAAGATGATCGCGTCGCGCGGGAGCCCGATCTCCTCGGCAACGCGGGCCGAGCCCATGGCGCTCTCCACGACCGCGGCGATCATCACGGCGTCGGCCGGCAGCGGCTCGGGCAGTTCCGCGTTCGCGTCCATCATCTGCGTGAGCAACGCCGAATCGAGCGATCCCCAGTTCACGCCGATGCGCACCGGCTTCCCGTTCTCGACCGCGCACTCGACGATCGTCGCGAAGTGGGCGTCCCACTTCTTCGTGCCCACGTTGCCAGGATTGATTCGGTACTTGGCGAGCGCCGCCGCGCATTCGGGGTGTCCCGGGAGCAGGATGTGCCCGTTGAAGTGGAAGTCGCCGATGAGCGGGACCTGGATGCCCATCGCGTCGAGTTGGCTCACGATGCCGGGGACGGCCGCGGCGGCCGCGGAGGTATTGACCGTGATCCGAACGAGCTCGCTACCCGCCTCGGCCAGTTCCGCCACCTGGCCCACCGTCGCCTCGACGTCCGCGGTGTCGGTGTTGGTCATCGACTGAACCACGATAGGATGCGCACTTCCGACCCACACCTCGCCGACGTTCACGCTCGATGTCCGGCGCCGGCCCAGAAGGCCTGACTCCGGAACGGCGCAAGGCGGTAGTGACTCGCGGATCTCCATGGCGCCCAAGCTACCCGTCCACCGCCGGGCCTACCAGTCGGTCCGCCGTCCGGACCGGGGTACAAAAAAAACCCCCGGATTTCTCCGGGGGCCGCGCCCGCCGATCAGCCCGCGCGGGGGCGGGGCTGACCTACGTTTCAGGGTACGTCGCTTCGCTGTCCGTCTTCGCTCACGCTTGGCGGGCGCTAGTTTCCTTCCAGAACGCATCGAACCGGGAATCGAGCAGCCGGCGACGTTCGCGTCGCATCTCCAGCTCGAAGGCCGAACGGTTCGCCACGACCGCATCCCGAAGCCACCGCGTCGACAGCACGGGATGCTTCCTTCCTGCACCGACCGCCGTCACTCCGCCAACCTCGACGGTCTTTGGGAGTTTGGGCATCGTCGTCCTCCTCGATCCTGCGCGTCGGTTCGCCCGCGGTTTTCAACCACCCGCGGACCGTGCGTGGGGCCACTCAACTGCTTGTCCGACACCGGTTTCCCGGGAAAGGGCCGCGCGCAGCCCGGCGGGACTCTCCACCGAGGGTGCGCCTTTATCCACGTTGAATCCACGAAAATCGTGAATTTTTCCACAACAAGCGCAACATCTTGGGGCACTTATAAAGTAAGACCACTAGATATAGTGGTCAAGGTGCGGATCGCGACCCGGGTCAGCCCTTCACGACGGGATCGAAACCGAAGTACTTCCGCACCAGGCCCATCTGCCCCACGTGGTACGCCTCGTGAAAGGCGAGGAAGGCGATGCCGCCGAGGATCGAACGGTCGTCGGTGGGAAACCTGGCGTCGGATTCAGCGTCGAGTTCAACGGGAGTCATCTCCGCCAGGACCTCCAGCGTGGCTTCGTGCAGCTCGTCCCACTCGGCCAGCACCTCGTACAGGGGGGGAAACTCCTTCATGGTCGCGATGTCCGTCGCCGCGTCGAACAGCGACTGCCATGGATTGGTCCGCTCGTGGCCCGCGAGCTTCATCAGATAGAACCGAGCGTCCAGGGCATGGCACGCGATGAAGGCGAGGCTGTTCGTGTGGTCGTTGGGCCGTCGTTCGCCGCTGGCCTGGTCCACCCCTTCGAGGGCCTTCCGGAACAGGGCAGCGTTCAGTTCCAGGATCCCCATGACGGGTTGCATGCGAGTATCCACTCTGGCCTCCTCCCGGCGTGCGCCAGGGACGCGTTCTTTGTCCAGCTACTACCCGCGACTCGTCCGTACGGCCCTGAGACGCTCTACCGCTTCCGTCAATAACTCCTCGGTCTTACAGAAGGCGAAGCGGACGAGGTGCCGTCCATCCGAGGGGTCCAGGAAGAAGCTGGAGCCGGGCACCGAGGCCACCCCGTGCTCCGCCGTGAGCCAAACAGCGAACTCGTCATCAGGAAGCTCGCTCAGGTCGCTGAAATCACACAGCACGTAGTACGAGCCCTCGGGAGGATCGCACCGGAAGCCCGCCTCCTTGAGGCCCGAGATGAGGAGGTCGCGCCGCGCCCGGTAGTGCCTCGCCATGTCCGTGTAGTAGTCCGGTCCGAGGGTCTCCATCGCAACGGCCACCGCCTCCTGCAGGGGCGCCGGGGCTCCCACGGTCAGGAAGTCGTGCACCTTCCGGATCGCACTGGTCGCCTCGGGCGGGGCCACTATCGTGCCCACCCGCCAGCCCGTCACGGCGAACGTCTTCGAGGCCCCGCTCACCGTGATCGTCCGGTCGCGCATGCCGGGCAACGTCGCCATGGGGACGTGCTCGCCGTCGTAGTAGATGTGCTCGTAGATCTCGTCCGTGATCGCGTAGGCGTCGTGCCGCCGGCAAAGCTCCGCGATCCCCTCGAGGTCGCGGCGCGACGCCACCCGGCCCGTCGGGTTGTTGGGGGTGTTGAGCACTATGGCGCGGGTCCGATCCGAGAACGCGGCAGCGAGCCGGTCCAGGTCGAGATCTTCCCTACCCCACATCGGCACGTACACCGGCTCCGCGCCGCACAGCAGCGTGTCCCGGTCGTAGTTCTCGTAGAAGGGTTCGAAGACGATCACTTCCTCGCCCGGGTCCACGACCGCCAGCATGACCGAGACCATGGCCTCGGTGGCGCCGCAGGTGACCGTGACCTCGGTCTCCGGGTTCACATCCATCCCGTACCAGTCGTAGTACTTCACCGCCACCGCATCACGCAGGCGCTTCGCCCCCCATGTGATGGCGTACTGATTAATGTCCGAGTAGATCGCGCTCGCCGCCGCTTCCTTGAGCAGGTCGGGAGCCGGAAAGTCCGGAAACCCCTGCGCCAGGTTGATGGCCTCGTGCTCCTGGGCTACCCGGGTCATCTCCCGGATCACGGACTCCGTGAACAGCTGCGTGCGGTGTGAGGTGTGCATGCTCAGTAGGCCGCTCCGCGTAGGAATAGGATCACCAGGTACGCGGCGTAGGCGGCGAGGAAAGCGAATCCGGCTGTCTTCCCGATGGGACGCCTCAGCCATACGAACGCGCTGATCACCGCGGCCGTGCCGATCATCACCGGAAAGTCGAGGGTGAAGAGCCCGCCCGGCACCGAGATGGCGAGCGGGCTGACCAGTGCGCCCACGCCCATGATCGCCAGGATGTTGAACACGTTACTGCCGATCACCGTCCCGACAGCCACTTCAGCCCGCTTCTGGTAGGCCGCCGTGACCGTCGTGGCGAGCTCCGGAAGCGACGTACCGAGGGCGAGGATCGAGAGACCGACGACCGTCTCGTCCACGCCGAGATGGGACGCCATCCCGACGGCACCGCCGACCACCAGATGCGCACCAATGGGAAGGAAGAGCGCTCCAGTGATGATGAACAGCGTGAACGTCCGAGGCTTGCTTGGCAGGCCGAGTACCCACTCCATGGGCGGCTTCAGCTCGGATTTCCGATAGGCCTGCGCCGCTTCCCTCGCGGTCAGTAGAAGGACGGCGGCCAAACCGCCAAGCAGCACCACCCCATTGAGGCGAGTCAGGCTGCCGGCCGCGCACATGACGATGAGGAGGATCGTGGCCGCCATCATGACCAGGCTGTCGCGGCGCAACGAATGCTCGCCGTAGGTGAGTGGACACAGTACGGCCGCCGCCCCGGTCACCAGTAGCACGTTGGCGATGTTGCTTCCGATCACGTTTCCAAGCACGAGGCCCGGGTACCCGGTGAGGGCCGCCTCCAGGACCACGACCAGCTCCGGCAGCGAAGTACCGAACGCCACCACCGTGAGAGCGATCAGCATCGGCGACACGTGAAACCGGCGCGCCAGGGCGACGGCCCCGCGCACGAGCAGGTCTCCACCGACCAGGAGGTACACCAATCCCCCGACGAGCTCGATGTAGAGAACGGGGTCCATCAGCCGGCCTGCGGATCCTCGATCTCACGGGCGATCGCGTACAGGATGCCGGTCTCAGGCTCGGGGTAGGAGGCCCACAGGAGGTGCCTCCAGGACCCGTCGGAGCGGCGGAATCGATTCATGAACGAAATCGTGGGAATGCCCTGCGCCAGCTTGGCGATCTCGGCCCGGGTAGCCTCGACGTCGTCAGGATGCACGAGGTCGAAGAACGGCCGGCTCGTTAGCTCCTCGTCCGTCCAGCCGAGTGCCCGCTCGAACGCGGGGTTGGTGCGCTTGAAGTATCCGTCGGTGCCGGCGATGCAGAGGAGGTCGAGCGACACGTCGAAGAACTTCTTGAACTCGTGCAGTTCGGTGACCTGCTTCTGGAGGTCACCAGCCATGTGGTTGAACGTGTCCGCCAGGTGTCCGATCTCGTCCTCGCGCGACACGGTCGCTCTCGCGTCCAGGTTTCCCTCGCGAATCTGGTCAGCCGCCGCCGCGAGGTTGTGGATCGGCGCCGCGAATCGTAATCCGAGAAACAGGGCCACGAGGAAGCCGATCCCGGTCAGGGAGACACCGACGGAGAACACTCTCTCCCGGAACTCGCGGACCACGGACCGCTTCTCGGCAGCGTCGAACTTGACCACCAGGCCCCAATCCGTGTCGGGCAGGTAGCGAGTCGCGGCCCAGACCGGCTTGCCCATGTAGTCGGTCAGGCCCTCCTGGAAGACGCCCTCTTCTCCCGCGAGGGCCTTGAGCGATGGATCGTTCTCCCCGTCCAGGAGGAACCCTGGTTCGGTCGCCGGCTCGTGGCGCACCGGGTGCAGCGTGCGGGCTCCCGCCGGGTCCCGCGTCACGACCAGGACTTCGCCGGTCGCCCCGAGACCCGTCGTGTCGTCCGTGAGCTCCCGGATCCGCACACCGTTCAGCACCGCCAGCAGGTAGCCGACGCGTTCGCCATCCAGCGCCAGCGCAGTCGAGTATCCCACCCGAGGAAATCCCGCTTCCGTGACGACGGCTCCGAGGAAGAGCAGCTCACCGGTCGCTCCGGGCGAGAACCGCTGGGACAGGGAGGCGTCGATTGAATCGGCCGGAAGACCCGCCCGCGCCATGAGCCGGCCCTGGTCGTCGTACACGGCCAGCGCCGCCACGCTGCCAACAGAACCGGCGGCGTCGGACAGGATGCGCTGGATCCTCTCCACGTCAGCCGGATCTCTCGACTCGCGATACTCGAGCAGGCTGATACGGAGCTGCGTCCGGCTGGCGATCAACTGGACCCGTTCCTGCCACCCCGACACGATGCTCTCGAGCGCGTCCGAGCTGGACTCGGCCAGTCCCTCCAGCTGCTCAGCCGTACCCGCGTTGATCATGCGACCGGCAGTAAGGTTCATGAAGGCGCCGAACGCAAACATGCTGCCGAACGTGACCGCGACGAAGGCGAAGACGAGCTTGGTTCGAATATCCACATCACGAGGATATTCGATCCCGTCATCCTGTGCCAACCTGCAGGTTCTCGAAGAGCTGGCTCAGCGGATGGCGTAACCCGAGATGTGAGGTCTGTAGGGCATCTGGCCGGAGCCGTGGAAACGGTCGAGCGCGAGGTCACTGAAACCTGCCCTCTCGATCGTGGACGCGGTGTCGCGGTTCAGGTGGCACCCTTCACCAAGCCAGTGCCACGGGGCGTGAATCGCGTCCTGCACCTTGCGGAGACGAGTGCCCGGCTCGGCCGCCACGTGCTCGAGGAAGGCGAATCGGGCACCGGGCTTGAGGACGCGTCGCACCTCGGAGAGCACCTGCCCCGGATCGCGAACGCTGCACAGCACCAGGGTCGAGACGACGAGATCCGCGCTCCCGGATTCCACTTCCATCCCCTCGGCGCCGGCGTGCCGAAGATCGATCTCGATGCCGTGCCGGGCGGCCTGCCTGTACATGCGCTTCAGCATCATCGGATTGGGCTCGACGGCGATTACCCGCGTGCCGCGAGGATAGTAGCGGAAGTTGGCCCCTGAACCCGGCCCGAGCTCGACGATCGTTGGCGGCAGGTCACCGAAGATGCGCAGCTTCCGCTCGCCGTACTCGCGGTGCATCTGTTTCTCGGCCGCCGCGAGGAACCACGAATTGAGGCGGCCGCGGATCGGATGAGGTGTGTGGCTCATGGGTGGAATGTGGGCGGAAGCGGGAGCGGGGACCAGTTGGGGGCTGGTGGCGATACAGTGGGCAGGTGCCGAGTTTAGGCAGATGGCTCCCAGGAAGAAGCGAAAGAAGACCGGCAAGGGTCCCGCCGCTCCGCCCGAGCTCACGGGCATCGCGCTCCTGCTGGTGGAATCACCCGTGGAGAAGCTCGATCTTCACGGAATGAACGCCCGGCAGGCCGAGACGCGAGTTCGTTTCTTCTTTCAGCGCCATGCAGCGACGTCGCCCGGACGGGTCGTTCATATCATCACCGGGAAAGGGACCCGTTCGGAGGGTGAACCGGTCCTGCCGGGGCTGGTGCGCGAAATGCTTCAGGACGACCTGAGCGGGGCTGTGGAGGAGTGGGCGGGGCTTCATGGCGGGGGCGGGTTCGCCGTGCGGATCGCGGGTGGGTGAGCGAGTCTCGTCCCACCGAATTCGTCACGAAACGCGGATTACCACGACTCAGTTCTCGAGTGAAGACTCGTGACTGCGTCCGGGGAGGGTCGTGGGGCCGCAACCCGAACCGGTCGTCAGTCGCGCCGGTGCAGGACGAAGCCAGCCCAGTAGAAGGGGTGCTGCGTCTCCGGATCGGACCTCACGTGTAGCTGGGCCGCTCTGAGCGCTGCCGAGGCATCGTCACCGGCGGCGAGACGTCCGTAGAACTCCTCCATGA
>Ga0209567_10001053_pt1 | contig 14534 bp, 13 predicted proteins | sample COG_12_FD_184756 | JGI IMG/M metagenome (GOLD analysis project Ga0209567, IMG submission 184756) | Pelagic marine sediment microbial communities from the LTER site Helgoland, North Sea, for post-phytoplankton bloom and carbon turnover... | ecosystem: Environmental > Aquatic > Marine > Neritic...
GACATTTCACTGACTTCTTCGGCAATTTTTTCGGTCAGCTTCAGCAGATCGCCCAGCCGCACATCCAGCGACCCGCGGCTCAACTCAAGAGCATCATCCAGTGCCTCTTCAATCTGCACATCAAACCAGGAGTCAATACCGCGCTGCAGGAACTGCAGAGAAAAATAATAAACGATTGCGACCGGCACAACCGCGAGTATGACAAAGGTCACGACCAGGCGAGAGGTCAGTTTTGCTCCCGCGGCACGCGCCCGATACTGAGACACCAGCCAGTACAGGTTAGTCCCAATCATGCCCACAAGCACAATCAGCCCGAGCGCATTAATCAGCAGTAGCCAGGAATAAAGCTGACCAAAACGCTCGGAATTATGTGTGGCATCACTCATCAAGGATAGCGACACCAGCAGGATGCAAAACAGTAGCAACATGGGCCAGATGCCCAGACTGGAACTTTTTACGGCTGTAACGGCCATTGGTACCAGTCGCCTTTCAAGCTCCACGCCGAACCCAGGTATGCCCAGAGACGAACCGGCGTGGGCAAAGACTCAACATCGAGATCAGCGCGCATCCGAATCGAGTAGGCCTGCTTCGCTTCGAGCAGATTGGCGTCAATCAACGGAAGTTCGTAAACATTGCCGATATACTCCAGCGCATCGCTCATGGTACTAAAACTGCGCTGCACTCCCGTACTGTAATTGCTGACCAGATAACGGCGGCTTAAGGCATGATATTGCAACTCGAAGCGTTGCCGCAATTCTGCAACAAGGACCGCCCATAACCAGCGTCTATCACGCAGGACTTCAATACGCAGCTCTATCAGTAGCGGAACCCCGTTGTGCAGCGCGTCGTGCAGTGTTTCATTAAATTCGAAATCCACGCGGGCACCAATCCGGTAGACGCCGTCGGCCAGCAGGGTGCGTACAGCAGAGATCCGTGTTTCGCGGGCAGATGAATGCCCCACCAGAAGGCATAAAGCAACCAGCAGTGATATACACCACCGGCATTTGCCATAGTAGCGTTTGTTATCAGCTGCTGTTGTGTCGGTTATAATCAAGCTTTGGTCAAACGCGCAAAATAAAATCCATCCATCCCCTGCTCACCAGGCAACATCTGACACCCCACCGGCAGCGCCTCACCCCACTGAACCTGTAGCGGAAGCTCGGCGGCATCATGATGTCTATCCAGAAACACCCGCATGGCATCGCTATTTTCCTGCTTAAACACCGAGCATGTCACGTACAACAGGATACCGCCAGAAGCCAGCAAGGGCCATAAAGCATTCAGCAGTCGCTGCTGCTGCTGTGACAGGGTGTGCAAATCCCCGGCCTGGCGCAGCGATTTGATATCAGGGTGGCGGCGTACCACGCCACTGGCTGAACAGGGTGCATCCAGCAATATCCTGTCAAATGGCTCACCGTCCCACCACGACTCGGGGTCTCCGGCATCAGCAGCGAGCAATTCGGCATTGAACCGCAATCGCTGCAGATTCTCCCCTACCTTTATCAGCCGCCTTTCATCGCTATCGATGGCTACTACAGCCCCCAGATCCGGCACCGATTCAAGTATATGCCCCGTCTTCCCACCAGGCGCCGCACAGGCATCCAGCACGCGCTGCCCGCTTTCCAGATTCAGCAATGATGCCGACAGCTGAGCGGCGCCATCCTGTACCGAAACCAGGCCATCGGAAAATCCCGGCAAGCTATCGACAGCGACCGGCTTTTCCAGCCGGATGGCAGTGTCGGGAAAGGGCGACGGTTTTGCCTCGATGCCAGCCTGTTTCAGTTGCTGCAGATATGCGCTGCGATCCGTTCGTGACACATTCACACGCAGCACCATGGGCGGACGCTGATTATTGGCCTCCAGAATGTGTTGCCAGTCCTGCGGCCAGTCCTGCTTCAGCCGCTTGATCCACCAGTCCGGGTGTGACCAGCGCGCCGACACCGCGCCGTCGACAGACTCCAGCAGGGCACTGCACTGGCGCTGCGCATTGCGTAACACACCGTTTACCAGGCCCGCCGCCCATTCTTTACCTAACTGGCGAACAACGCCCACCGTTTCACTGACTGCGGCGTGTGGCGGCATCTCCAGAAACAGCAACTGATAAAGCCCGACAAGAAGCAGGGCGTGAACATCCCTGTCCTTTTTCTTGAGTGGTTTTTTGAGCAGCCTGTTGAGCACGGCTTCAAGACGATAACACCAGCGCAAGGTACCAAAAGTCAATTCCTGAGCCAAAGCACGCTGGCGCGGATCGCTGAGTTTTGCAAGCTGCGGCGCCAACAGGCTGTTCAGCGATTCCCCCTGATCCAACACATGAAATACCATTTGTGCAGCGATCTTACGGGGCTGGCCGAGCGTTTTCACAGAGCTCTTATTCAAGCACGACACCGTCTACGCTGCGAGCGTTCAGAAAATCGGCTGCGCTTAACCGCTTGCCTCCCGGCAACTGGATGGTCAGCAACCGCAGGCAACCACTGCCACACACCACATCAATGCCCTGTTTACCGGCAGCAACCACGCTGCCGGGCAGTCCAGCGTCACCAGCGATGGCTTTGGCACTCCAGACGCGCAACACCTGTCCCCGGTACTTTGCCTGCGCCACCGGCCAGGGATTAAACGCCCGAACCCGGCGTTCCAGTTGTCCTGCATCCTGATGCCAGTTTATGACGGCTTCACTTTTATCCAGCTTGCTGGCATAACTGACCAGGTTTTCATCCTGGACAATCGGCTCGAGAACACCTTGTTCCAGATCATCAAGGTGCCTGGCCAGCAGGTCGGCCGCCAGCCGACTCAGACGGTCGTGCAGCGAACCACCGGTATCCTCGTCGGCGATGTCGGTTCGCACTTCAGCCAACACCGGCCCGGAATCGAGTCCTGCCTCCATCTGCATCAGGCACACCCCCGATTGCCGGTCACCGGCCAGAATCGCACGTTGTATAGGGGCCGCCCCGCGCCAGCGTGGCAGCAGTGAGGCATGCAGATTCACACACCCCCTGTGGGGCAGATCGAGCACCGCCTGCGGCAGAATGAGACCATAGGCAACGACCACCATCAGGTCAGGCCTGAGTTCAGCAAGTTCGTGCCGGGCTTTGCTACTGTTGAGAGTGACGGGCTGAAAAACCGGGACATGATGCCGCAAGGCCAGCTGTTTGACCGGACCCGGGGTCAGCTTACGCCCGCGACCAGCGGGGCGATCCGGCTGGCTGTAAACCGCAACCACAGAATGCCTGCTGTTCAGCGCCGCCTGGAGTATTGGTACGGAAAATTCCGGAGTCCCCGCGAATACGACTCGCATCATTAGACTAGTGCACCCCGTCACTGATATTGACCCATTCAGCGGGCCAGGAAGCGGTTAGCCGCAAGGCTTGCCTCGCAGGGAATGGCCACTCCCTTTCCAAGAGGCATAACGTAGCGGATGGCCGCTTCCTGGCCCGCCCGCAGGGAGCGCCCCCACGAGGCCATTGCTGCGTTCCGATCCTTGGAAAGGGCATGCCATTCCCTGCGGATCGCGCCTCGCCTAAAGCGCCTACTGTTGGTGCCTGACCTCGTGGGGACGCTCTGAATGGGTCAATATCAGTGACGGGGTACACTAGATCACAGGTTCGGCGTGTCTCTCGGCAGACGCCTCACCTTCACCGTGGCGGCGCTGTTTTTCGAGCTTCTTGCGGATTCGCTGTCGTTTCAGCTGGGACAGGTAATCCACAAACAATTTGCCATCAAGATGATCAATCTCGTGTTGAATACAGACCGCAAGCAGACCATCTGCCTCCAGCTCAAACGACTCGCCATGCAAATCCAGCGCCCTTAGCCTGATGCGCTCGGCGCGCTGCACCCGCTCATAAATGCCGGGTACCGAAAGACACCCCTCGTCCATATCCTCAACACCGGTTTTTTCCAGAATCTCGGGGTTGATGAACACCATGGGCTGATCCTGATCCTTGGATATATCAATAATCAGAACCCGCTTGTGCACGTTTACCTGGGTCGCCGCCAGGCCGATACCAGGCGCCTGATACATGGTTTCGAACATGTTCTCGACCAGCATACGCAGCTGATCGTCAACACTGTCAACCGCCTTGGCCGGCGTGCGAAGTCGTGGATCGGGGTAATGGAGTATGTCGAGAATAGCCATGTGATGTCTGTCACAAATTACCATTTATGATATTTATATACTCTAACATAATGATCATACGACGGTTTGCCGAATATCGATATTTTTAAATGAGACAATTTTAGCTACACTCCCGGCGCCATCTGCCGTTAACTATGATCGAATTCGTGTGCTGGCGCTGTCGCCGGTACAAACAATAGACAAAAATGGGACACAGATAAAGGGACGCCTATATGTCGACATTAAAATCGCTGGCGCTGGCTTTGGCTCTGCTGGCCACTGCCGCATACGCTGACCAGGTGACACTCAAGGACGGACACCCCGACCGCCACGTGGTCGTCAAGAGAGATACCCTGTGGGATATTTCTGAACAGTTTCTGGATAGCCCCTGGCTGTGGCCGGAAATCTGGTACGTCAATCCACAGATCGATAATCCCCACCTCATTTACCCCGGGGACATCATTAACCTGGTTTACGTGGACGGAAAGCCACAACTGCGTATTCAGCGCGGCAAAGGCACTTATAAGCTTTCGCCAAAGGCACGCGTGGAACGCCTCGACAAGGCGATCCCCACCATCCCGATTGATGCCATACAGCAATTCCTGACCCAGCCACTGGTTGTCGATCAGGATACATTGAAAAATGCCGCCTATGTCGTCTCCAGCGCGGATGAGCACCTGATTGTTGGCGCAGGCGACCGGGTTTATGTGCGCGACCTGAAGAACGATGAAGGCGACCGTTTCCAACTTTTCCGACCCGGCGAAGCCTACGTGGACCCGCATAGCGGAGAGGTGCTGGGCTATGAAGCACATTACCTGGGCGACGGTGCGGCGGAGAGATTCGCCGACCCGTCGACGATGAAACTGACCCGCACCACACGCGAAATCAATATTGGCGACCGCGTCATGCCGATGACCCAGGAGGATGTGTATGCGTATTTCACACCACATTCTCCCGAAAACGAGATTGAGGGCACCATCATTTCGGTCGTCGACGGCGTCAGCCAGATCGGACAATACCAGATTGTCGTCGTTAACCGCGGTACCCGCGAAGGTGTAGACGTCGGCAGCGTGTTCGAGATCTACCAGACCGGTGAACTGATCGTCGACCAGGTCAGTGATGAACGCAACGCGAGCGTCAAACTGCCGGATGAAAAAGCGGGTTTATTGATGATATTCAGAACCTTTGACAAGGTCAGCTTCGGACTCATCATGAAAGCCAGCAGCGCCCTGCATGTCGGAGATCGTATTCGCAATCCCTGACCGCTCGGTATAAAAGCTGGCAAAAACCGGTACCTTCGGGCATGGTAGTCAACCATGTGCCGGGGTTCCGGTTTTTTCATGAGGACCCTCAAGGATGAGGCCACACACTAACCCCTGCCAACGAGCGGCCAGCGAACGGGACGACGCCCACTACTGGTTGGCATTGCAGCGGGCACCGGGTATCGGCAACCGCCGCTGCCTGAAGCTGCTTGCCGAATTTAATTCTCCGGCCGCGATATTCGGGGCAGGCGCTGAGCATTTACGCAGCATTGGCCTGCCGCCGGAAAGTATCGATTATCTCACCAACCCTGACTGGAAGGCTGTCGACGGCGATCTGGACTGGTTAGCGCAACCCGGCAACAGCATCATGACCTGCCGGGACCCTGGCTACCCGGTGCTGTTGAAAGAAATTTCCGACCCGCCGGCGCTATTGTTTATTCATGGTGATCCGGACTATCTGACTCAACCCCAACTGGCGATCGTCGGCAGTCGCAACCCCAGCCACGACGGCCGATCGCTGGCCGCTGAGTTCGCCGCACACCAGGCCTGCTGCGGGCTCACCATTACCAGTGGACTGGCATCCGGAATCGACGCCGCAGCCCATCAGGGCGCGCTGCGCGCGGGAGGTGGCACAATAGCGGTGACAGGTACCGGTCTGGACCGGGTGTATCCGGCACAACACCGGGAACTGGCCCATCAGATTGCTGAAAACGGCGCCCTGCTATCGGAATTCCCACCGGGCACCGGCCCGCTGGCTGCGAACTTCCCCCGCCGCAACCGCATTATCAGCGGCCTCAGTCTGGGGACACTGGTGGTTGAAGCGGCACTGCGCTCAGGTTCGCTGATCACAGCCCGCGCCGCCCTGGAACAGGGCCGAGAGGTATTTGCCATCCCCGGCTCGATCCATAACCCGCTGACCCGAGGCTGCCACGCCTTGATCAGGGAAGGCGCCAAACTGGTGGAAACAGGCGATCATATTCTGGAGGAGCTCGCAGCCCTGATTTCCGTCTCCCTGTCGCGGGCTGAAAACAAACCCGCTGCTGATCAGGCCCCCGGGGGGAAACAAGAAGCCGAAAAACTTGCCGGCGAATACCTGCAATTGCTGGATTTTATGGGCTATCATCCGGTTTCTATCGACCAGCTGGTGGAGCGAAGCGGATTGACGCCGGAACAGGTTTCCTCCATGCTGCTGGTATTGGAACTCGAAGATCACATCGCTGGCGGAGCCGGGGGGCGCTATACCCGCACAAGATAGGGGCCTGATATGAAAGAAGATATGTTTGATGTGCTTATGTACCTGTTTGAGCACTATTACATGGATGAGGAGACCGAACTGAGCCCGGATCGTGAATCACTGCACAGCGAATTGATGGAAGCCGGCTTCCCCTCCAACGACATCAATCAGGCGTTCGAATGGCTGGAGGGTCTGTCCGTACAACAGCATCAGATGCAGGCGCCACAGACCGAGAATGCCATTCGCATCTATTCCGGTCGTGAATGTGAACGACTGGATTCTGAAAGCCGTGGATTCCTGCTGTTCCTGGAACAAATGGGTATTCTGCCACCCGACGCACGGGAACGTGTCATCGAGCGTGTCATGGCACTGGAGACAGACGACTTTGATCTCAGCCAGCTTAAATGGGTCATCCTCATGGTGCTGTTCAACCAGCCCGGTGCCGAGGCCGCCTATGCCTGGATGGAGGATCTGGTGTTTGAAAGCCTGCCGGGTGGTTACCTGCACTAACGCCGCTAATATCAGCAACTGAATCAGGCCGCACCATCGTGCGGCTTTTTAACGATAAGAGCCCATGAGTAAAAATCTGGTTATTGTTGAGTCGCCAGCGAAGGCGAAAACCATAAAAAAATACCTGGGGAAGGACTTTGAGGTCCTCGCCTCCTACGGCCATGTGCGCGACCTGGTCCCCAAGGAAGGCGCGGTGAATCCGGATGCGGATTTCGCCATGAAATACCAGGTGATAGAACGCAACTCCAAGCACGTTGACGCCATCGCCAAAGCTTTGAAAAAAGCCGACAAGCTGTATCTGGCGACTGACCCGGATCGCGAGGGTGAAGCGATATCATGGCATTTGTACGAACTGCTTAACGACCGCAAGGCTTTAAAAGACAAGGGTGTAAGCCGGGTGGTTTTTCACGAAATCACCAAGCGCGCCATTAATGACGCCATCGAACATCCACGCGAACTGTCCATCGATATGATCAACGCCCAGCAGGCGCGCCGGGCTCTTGATTATCTGGTTGGATTCAATCTGTCGCCGCTGCTGTGGAAAAAAATTCGCCGTGGACTTTCCGCCGGCCGGGTACAAAGCCCGGCCTTGCGCATGATTGTTGAGCGCGAAGAGGAAATCGAAAAGTTCAAAGCGCGTGAATACTGGACTATCGAAGCCGATCTGGAAAAGGATACACAGGCTTTCACCGCCAAACTGACGCATCTTCATGGCAAAAAACTCAGCCAGTTCACGATTAACAAGGATAAACAGGCGCACGCCGCTGAACAGGAACTGACTGATGCCGCCAACGGCAAACTGACTGTCAGCAACCTCGAAAAGAAACAACGCAAGCGCAACCCTGCCGCACCGTTCACGACATCCACCTTGCAGCAGGAGGCATCGCGCAAGCTGGGCTTTACCACCAAACGCACCATGAGTGTTGCCCAGCAATTATACGAAGGCATCGATGTCGGCGAAGGTTCTGTGGGTCTGATCACCTATATGCGCACCGACTCGGTCATGCTTGCCAACGAAGCCCTGGATGAAATACGCGGCCTGATCAGCGAGCGCTACGGCGAAAACAAACTGCCTGCGCAGATACGCCACTTCAAGACCAAGGCGAAAAACGCCCAGGAAGCCCATGAGGCAATTCGCCCGACCTCGGCATTCAACCTGCCTGACACCATCAAGCCCCACTTGTCCGCCGATCAGTACAAACTCTACAAGCTGATCTGGAAACGTACCGTTGCCTGCCAGATGATCCATGCCACTATCCACACAGTCGGTGTCGATTTTGCTGTGGGCGATGACAATATCCTGCGCTCCACCGGTTCCACCGTAGTCGAACCCGGTTTCATGGCGGTCTACGAAGAAGGTGTCGATGACGCCAAGAAGTCCTCCGCTGACGAAAATCGGCTGCCGCCGATGAAAGAGGGCGACCAGGTACAACTCATCAAGATCCGTCCCGAACAGCACTTTACCGAACCACCACCGCGTTACAGTGAAGCCAGCCTGGTCAAAACCCTGGAAGAACACGGCATCGGCCGCCCCTCCACGTATGCGACTATTATCTCCACACTGCAGCAACGCGAGTACGTCACGCTGGAGAAAAAGCGCTTCCAGCCAAGCGACGTGGGACGCATAGTCAGCAAGTTTCTGACCAACCACTTTACCCGCTACGTCGATTACGATTTCACCGCACGCCTTGAAGACGAACTGGACGAAGTCTCGCGTGGTGAGAAAGAGTGGGTACCGCTGATGAAAGAGTTCTGGTACCCGTTCAAGGAACTGGTCAAAGACAAGGAAGAGAGTGTCTCACGTGCCGAAGTCACCACCGAAGCGCTGGATGAAGACTGCCCGAAATGCGGTAAGAAGCTCAACATCCGCCTCGGACGGCGTGGCCGCTTTGTCGGTTGCAGTGGATTCCCGGACTGCGATTACACGCGTAATCTTGACGAAGACGGTGAAGACGCAGAGCCGGAAATCGTAGAGGGACGCCAGTGTCCTGAGTGCAGCTCACAGCTCATTATTCGCAGCGGCCGCTATGGTAAGTTCATCGGCTGCTCAGCCTACCCGAACTGCAAATACATCGAGCCACTTGAAAAACCGACGGATACCGGGGTCAGCTGTCCCAAGTGCAACAAGGGCAATATGCTCAAGCGAAAATCGCGGCGCGGCAAGATTTTCTATTCCTGTTCGACCTACCCGGAGTGTGACTATGCAGTGTGGAACGAACCGGTTGAAGGTCCCTGCCCGGACTGTAACTGGCCTATCCTGACCATCAAGACCACCAAGAAACGCGGCGCCGAACGGAGCTGCCCGCAACAGGAATGCAAGTTTGTCGAGCCATTCGAACTGGAGACTACCGAGGATAGCGAAGAAACTTGATACGCCCCTCACATTGGCAACTGCACGCTGCAGCACACTGGATACGGGCGGGAGGGGTCATTGCCTATCCTACCGAAGCGGTATTCGGGCTTGGCTGTGACCCCGCCGATTGGAACGCAGTCGAGCATCTGCTTGCTTTAAAGAATCGATCCTGGCGAAAAGGCCTCATCCTGATTGCCTCGGAGCAACGGCAACTGGAGCCCTGGCTGGAGAAAATCCGTGATGGCTGGTCACGGCAACTGGACAACAGCTGGCCTGGACCGACCACCTGGCTACTGCCGGCAGCCCGGGATTGCCCGAACTGGTTGCGCGGTGAACACGATACACTGGCTGTGCGAGTTACCACACACCCGGTGGTCCGCCGGCTGTGCGATATCCTCGACGGAGCCATTGTCTCCACCAGCGCAAATACCAGCGGCCAACGGCCGGCTCGATCGATGCTGGACATCAGGTTACGATTCGGCACCCGGATTGATTTTGTTTTGCCCGGGTCATTGGGCGGACAAAGACACGCCACGCAAATACGTGACATGGCTTCGGGACAAATTGTTCGCGAGAATTAGCACCGAAGGCGTACGAGAGTAGGTGGCCATGGCGTTGCAAGACACGCTGGAAATACGTCCCTGTACGCTCGGCTGCGGCATCCCTGCCGCAGCCGGTCTTGCAACGCCATGGCCACCTACTCTCGCTGTTCAACACACAGTGTAGCTTTAAGCTGTACGCAGTGGTAACTATCTGATGGGAAACGACATGACCACACCAAATGTAGCAGCGGTTTCGGATTACCTGCTCGATCTGCAGAACCGTATTTGTCAGACTCTGGAAAATCTCGACGCCGAAAAATCTTTCATCGAGGCTAGCTGGAAACGCGAGGAAGGTGGAGGCGGAAGATCCCGCGTCCTGGAAGAGGGCGCGGTGTTCGAAAAAGCCGGTATTAACTTCTCTCACGTACACGGTAGACAACTGCCGGCATCCGCCACTGCACACCGGCCGGAACTGGCCGGGCGAAGCTTCCAGGCGCTGGGCGTTTCACTGGTCATCCATCCGCGCAATCCCTATATCCCGACATCACACGCCAACGTGCGTTTCTTTATTGCTGAAAAGGAGGGTGAAGAACCGGTCTGGTGGTTTGGCGGCGGCTTTGATCTGACACCCTATTACGGCTTTGAAGAAGACGCGGTGCACTGGCATAAGACTGCGCGACAAGCCTGTGAGCCATTTGGTGGGCACGTCTATCCCCGCTTCAAAAAATGGTGCGACGAATATTTTTTTCTGAAACACCGCAACGAACCGCGCGGTATCGGTGGATTATTCTTTGATGACTTTAACGAATTGGGGTTTGAGGACAGCTTCGCCTTCATGCGCAGCATCGGTGACCACTATGTGCCCGCCTATGCACCCATCGTAGAAAAACGCAAAAATCATTCCTACGGTGAACGTGAGCGTGATTTCCAGATGTACCGACGCGGCAGGTATGTCGAATTCAACCTCGTCTACGACCGTGGGACCTTGTTTGGCCTGCAGACCGGTGGCCGCACAGAATCCATCCTCATGTCTCTTCCGCCGATCGTGAAGTGGCGCTATGACTGGCATCCGCAAGCCGGTACCGCAGAGTCAGAACTTTACGAGGTTTATCTGAAACCCCGTGACTGGCTAACGTAGCTGTCGAACCTGCCGGCTTCAGTGCAAGCCGCGCTCCCGGTGCGCCACTCTGGACTCCTGCAGCTTGTTCTTCATCAGGTTCAGCGCTTCCAGATAAGGCACCGTGCCGTTGGAGCGGATCACATCCCTGCCTTCCTCAGTATCCGCGTAACGTATGAAATCCTTGATCACGTCCGCATGCGGGCTGTTTTCGTTGTAGACAAGATAAAGCGGCCGGTATAACAGGTAGTTTCCGCTCTTCACATTTTCGTAACTGGGTGATTTACCATCCAGTTTGAGGATCTTCACATCCCGTTTGCGCACACTGCTGATACCCGAAATCGCCAAAGCATTCTGGTTGGTGACAAGTTCCTTCTCAAGCGGGCCTGAAGATTTGAAAATCCTGCTTGCTGCGAATTCCTGTTCATAATCGTTAAACAACAACTTGCGGGCCGTGCGACCGACCCCGGAAATCTTGCCCTTGCGCGCAAACAGCTCAATCGGAGCGTCATTGCCCCCCAGCTCGCGCCAGTTGGTAATCTCACCCAGATATACCTTGCGCAGATTGTCCAGGGAAATATTTTTGACGGGATTATTCTTGTGCGTGATAACAACAAGCGCATCCCAGGCGACCGGCACCTGGGTAGTACCGCGTTCTTCCTCGGCAGTGAAAATTCTGCGCCGACAACTGCCGCCGATGTCGGCTGACATGGTGGCAACTTCGCGAATGCCACGCGTTGCTCCACCGCCCTGTACGTCGATGACAACACCCGTCTTCTTTTCGTAAGCCTTGGCCAGCGCAACCAGATAGGCTTTCTTGGAAATCCCGCAGCCCACCCAACGTAACGTCGGTTGTTGTTCCGCCAAAATCGGCTGCGCCCAGATCGCCAGCGAAACCAGCCACACCACTAATATTGAAAGCTTTTTCATCACCATACCACTCCGGGGTCAAGCCATGCCGTACCGGTGCGCTACGCTACAGCCTGTCCCCGGTACCGACCTGGTATTTCCTGACAAATTCGATAGTCAGACTCTTCAGTCTGTATCGACGGGGAAGATCAGAAATTGAGTCTAAAATGAAGGATATGATTATCTGACAAGGGAGCCGTGAAATATTACCGCCTGTCCGGAAATCCGCAACGAGGCGGCGCTGAAGATCTCCGAAGCCGTTTTCGGGGTATACTTGAGAGCTGTCCGCCGGCGCCTGTCTAATTTGAAAACACAGCCTATTTACTATTAATTAACAGCACCTTATACGACATTACAGAGCGCGGACTGTGGCCATATAATTGTCGCCAGGGCAGTAATGTCTGACAAAGCACGGCTGGAGAAAACCACCATGAACAAAAAGATATTTCTCCTCATTGTCTGTTGTTTGAATGCCCCCCTTCAAATCGCTCATGCACAGATTATTGCCACCGAAAAGGTACAGCTTTCTTCGGCCTGTCCCTCGCTACAAGAGTTGGCCGTGCTCACGGGAAGCAGTGTTCCGGCCTTGCTCGGCACACCGCTTCAACAGATTTCATTACTCAACTATTCCCAGGGCCGCCTGTCACCACTAAGTTTTCAGATCGATCAGAAAGATCTGCAAGGTCGTTACCAGATCGAGAAATCTCCGCCCGGCGGACCACAGTCCCGGAGCGCGGCTCTGGACGAGAATGACGAACTGGTTTTCAGGATCGCGGACAGCGGTAGTAGATTACCAGGGACATCGGAATTGGTGAGGCGGTATTCACTGGTCGAACTTCAGGTCACTGACCCGAATTCGGGGATATCAGGTTGGATTTACGCCAGTATTTCAAGCCAGCACGGACCAGTTTCATCGCACAACGTCATCCGCTATCTGCCGGACACAGACTCGGTTCGAAGCGGGCTATATCACATTGGCTTCTCCGAACTGTCGCCGTTTCTGGTCGATACATTCCATTGGAAGCTGGATGGTAACCACGCCTGGAGTCCGGATATCAGCGACACGATGAAAATCCGCCACCGTGGAACGTTTCTCGGCTTCATCCCCTTCCAGAGAACACAGAGCGATTACAGTTCCAGACTCGTTTCGGTAAAGGAAGGTCCGTTAAGGATTATCAGGCGTACCAGCAACCGGATACGCATGCTCTGGAAGTTGAAGACACCTACGCTTTATGTCGACTATGTGATGATGCCGGATGGCTTTGTCATGGATACCATCATTGATATTCCCTTTAACATTGGCTTGTTTTTCAGCAATGTTGAAACCCTGACCACCATGGACTGGAATGATGCTCCGGAACTGCCGAAACTGACCATTCATTCCCCCGACGGCGTAACGGAGCTTGCTGTCGATGGACACATGTCAGCCGACAAGCAGGCCTTCAATACGGCCAACAGCCGTCATTTTTCAGTCAGCAGCTCGTTTGGGGATATGTTTGTAAGTCTGGATATCCCGGATGATTTTCCGATACAGCCCTGGCTCTATCTGCGCGATAACATCGAAGAGGCCGATTCACCTGAAAATCATGCCGGTCAATTTGGTAACGTCGGTTTCAGAACCACAGAGTGGGAGCGGATCGATACCAAAGTACAGCACTTGACGTTCACCATATGCATGAGCGCCGCATCTTAACCCAAAAAAAACCCCACCATAAGGTGGGGTAAAAACGCTTTTCAGCGTCGGAGGAGTCAGTCACACATCAAAACTGTTTCGAATTTCCTTTGGAGTACGCCTTTAAATAAAGGCGCAGTCCTAAAGGATTCCATCCCTGGATCGAGACTGCCGACCTTTTCCCTGCTATCGGTCGGCGCGGTATTTTCTTTAGGCATCCAATTGCTACCGCTTCCCTTTCCTTGTCTCTTACTATGCAATGCTGATGCCAACTCTATACAAATAATATTTAAACCTTAATATACAGTATATTATGCATGCTTCACGAAAACAACAGGGATAATACCGCCTGCCGGTGACATGAAACCGTTCTGATAGCGTCGGCAGACCGTCAGGCAGCGCCGGGATACCGGCACAATCAGGCGGTAAATGTGGCCTCCTGGCCTGCCAGCCCTTCATTTATATTTATGTGATAGTAACGAATTCAGCATTATTACCTGAAACTGAGTGCGTTGAACAGGATTAACAGCTGCCCGCCAGGGTGGTTTGCCCGTTGTTCGTCGTAACTGCCATCTGCTGCTTGTTTTTTTGCTTCAGCGTAGCGATCAGGCCCTCTACGCCTCTGGCTTTTATTTCTGCACCGAAGGTGCTGCGATAGTTGGCGACCAGGCTGATACCTTCGATACCCACGTCGTATACCAGCCAGCGCCCGTTTTTCCTGTACATATGGGAATGGCACTTACTTAAGCTAATGTCATCTAAATAGCCACGGAAAACGCGGAAGGCACGGAAAATTTTTATCGTTTTTTCGGTGATTTCCGTGTATT
>Ga0209567_10001054_pt1 | contig 14521 bp, 13 predicted proteins | sample COG_12_FD_184756 | JGI IMG/M metagenome (GOLD analysis project Ga0209567, IMG submission 184756) | Pelagic marine sediment microbial communities from the LTER site Helgoland, North Sea, for post-phytoplankton bloom and carbon turnover... | ecosystem: Environmental > Aquatic > Marine > Neritic...
GCGACGTCACGGATGTCGAGGAGCGTTTGCATCACCGTATCGGCTGGAATCGCATACCGGAGAGGCTCGAGTGGCAATTGCCCCGGATCGACGAGCGTGACGGAAATCTCGGGCGGAGGCGGCGTGGTCTTCTTCTTCTTGCAGCCAACGGCAGCGAGCGCAGCGAGAAGGCAGGCACCCAGGATGATGTTCTTCATTGGTCGGCGAAGTCCCCTATGCTTCGGTGTCTTCTAGAGAGGAAACGACTTTGGGGCAAGCCTTTCATTCGCTAGAAACAAAAGCGCGGCGATCGCAAGCGATTAATACCAGCCGCCAATGCCGAAAGAGAAGGACGCGTGCTTCCGCGTGACGTCGAGCGCGGTCGCGATCTGCCTGTCCCAAACGAGCTTCTTCATCTCCTTCGAGTACGCCCAAGGCTACACGTGGACGACGCTCGGCTCACTAACGAGCTGCACCGATGCCTGACTGCGTCGCGTCCTGGATGGCACCCTGGTCCTCTGCGTCGAGGTTGCCCTGCTTCGTCTGCTTCAGTTTTTCGACCTCGTCGTCGGCTTCCTTGACGCGCTTTTCCGCTTCATCGCGCTCTTTGCGCGCTTCAATGGCCTTTTCTTGGGCGGCTTTGATCTCGGGATCGATCTCGTCGTCCATTTCCGCCTGTCGAGCCTCTCGCTCCTCTTCCTTCTCCGCTTCGATCTGTTGCTCGCTCTTCTTCTCCTTGACGCGGTCCTTCACCACGTCTGCGGTTTGACCGATGTCACCGCCCACCGAGATGATGAGGAGGCGCTCCTTGACCGGTACGCGCAGGAAGTTGGTGTCGCTCGCGAAGGCCTCGCCACGGAAGTCGAGGCCATTGCCCGTTCCCTTGCCGAACAGAACCGACACACCGGCCGACAGGCCTTTGCCGTTCTTGCCCCCGCCCACGGAAGCGCTAAAACCGTATCGATCGATCTGGACCGGCCGGATGAAATCTCCAGTCCCTGAGGCGTCGGGCGCGCTGCTGTTGTCGGTGAGGAAACCAAACCGAGTGAACAAGAACTTGTTGATTTGAATTTCCGAGCCCAGTGAGATGTTCCAGGTGAAGTCCCGCTTGGTCGAGTCCGCCAGCAGGGCGCCCGAGGTGTTGGCGCGGCCCTCGAGCTGCGGGATCCCAGGCGCGATCGAGCCGCCCGCAACCGGGCCGACGAGCTGGACGTCCGCCGCGACGACCACCTTGCTCGAGATCACGTAGGACGCGCCAACCCGGAGCTCCCAGGGAATCGGCGAACGAGCGTCGCCTTTGACGTTGGCAAAGACCGAGTCGGAGAGATCCGGGTTCACCGGAGCGTTGCTCGACCTCACGTCGGTCAGCTCGAATCTCAAGTTGGACTTGCCGCCAACTTTGAGGCCGGGAGGTTGAAACATGATGCCAACGCGCCATCGCTTGCCGATGAGGTTTAAGAGACCGACCCGGAGGGTCAGGTCCCAGGCGTTCATCTTGAAGACCGTGTTGCGGCTTATCTGTGACGCATCGAGAATGCAGAACGGGATCGTGGGGCTCGTCGGACATGGGCTGCCTTGACTCGGATCTTGCGTTCCACCGGTCGTCAGCGAGGCCGTTTCCACGTGCTCGATCACGCGGTTGCGCGCAAGCAGGGTGATGCCCCACGAGAATTGACGAGTGGGCCGATGACCGACACCTGCCGCGAAGTAGCTGGCGCGATCATCTTGGTAGAACTGAATGCTGTTGGTCCGCCCGAACTGGTCTTGGAAGTTGACGTCGCCGCCAAACCCGGCGTTGTAGAGCACAAACGCTGAAATCGCGATCTGAACCGGCTTGCGGTCATCGAGCTCCGCCTTACGCTTGCCCAACGCAAAGCTGGCGACTGCGAATCCCGGAAGCGCCGGGTTTGATTTCAGCGTGAAGTCCTCGACCTGGTCCTCCCCGCCGATTCCGTCGGGCCCGTCGCTGACGACCGCGCCCTTGATCTCGAGTGTCCGGCGTTGGATGAGGGACAAGCTGCCCTGAAGGAGCCGGGGCTCCAGCAACGGGAGGCCAGCCGGATTGAACCAAATCGCTGCACCGTCGGCGGCAAAGCCGGTGTACGCGGCAGCCATGCCGCGCGAGCGTTCGCCGAGTTGCAGGGTTTGGTAGTGGGTGCTGTCCGCTTGACCTTTGGCGGAATGTGGAGAGACCAAAGGCGCAAAAAATGCGGCAAGAAGCCCGAGGCACACCGTCGTGACAATGCCACCACGCATGGCGCGGACAATATCCCAAAGCACGGCTCCTGTCCGCATCAAAAGACCCATCGAGCGCAGATGAGGGTTGGTTAGGGCGTGTACCAGATCGGCGAGCTGTACGCGCGTTCCTGAATCACCGGAGGGTGGCCGGTCTCCTTTGAATCCACTCCCAGAGCGATGGTGTCGAGCAGCGTGTGTCGAGGCGTCGGGATCTGCAGCACTCTCAAGTAGTAGAACGCGCGCACCTTGGGATCGAAGCCCGGGTCTTCCCAATAGGCCGTCAACGAAGGCGCGCCAAAGGCATTTTGGTACTGGCCGGTCGACGGATCCACCGTGCTGGCGATTGGCATCGCGCGACCCTGCTCGTCGTATACGCGGGCTCCTGGGAGCGCGACGTCGTAGACCTTTTCGTGAGCCTCACCGTCGGCGTCGACCCAGCCCTTCACGACCTGCATGCGGTCGAGATTGGCTCCTTTGGGATCCTTAACGGCGTACATCAGAAATCGCGGAGCCTTGCCGTCCGGGCCTTTGCTCAGGTCGCTGCCCATCGGATGCCCGAGGAGGTACCCGATCTGCACCATCTCGGACGACTTGGCGTTCTTGCTCTTGAATGCCCAGCCGCCAAAGAAGCGAAGCCGAATGCGGGGGCCGGTCGTTGCATAGACCTCCTTGCGCTTGAACGCTGCGAAGATCGCCGTGCGCGTGTTCTCCTCGGCCCAGACCGCAGCGAGCCCCGACGCGCTCATGTCACTGCCCTTCATGTCGGCGGCGATCGGGATGAACGTGGACTCCGGGGTCGAATCGATGGCGAACTTCCCCCAGAAGTTGGGTTCCTCGGCGGAAGCGAGGCCGGTATGCGAGTCGGTCGATCCGATCATCCCAACCTTGTACGGATTGGCGCCCGCTTTCTCTTCGAGCTGTAGGCCACGTTTCAGTGCCGCACGAACGTAGTCGCCCTCACCGGGCTTCGCTTCACCACCCCCGACCTTCAGCAAATGGGAAAACCTTTCGAAGTCGGCAAACTGGTCATCGAGCGAAAGCGCCGGATGCGTCTCCGAGTCCCCCTTGATTTGCGTCACCTCGACCACCGGCTCCCAGCGCATGCGGGTGCGCGCATACTCCGCGGTGATCGGCCGCCCTTCGCTGTCGACCTCATCGAACATCATGCCTCCACTGATGTTGGAATTGTGAGGAATCGCGACGAAGTCCGTGCCCACCCGCTCACTGGTCGTCGCGAGCCAAGCCCAGAGATCCTCGGGCTTATCGCTGTCGAAAGAGCTAAACGGAACAAATTGCTCAGCCTCTTGCCTGCCGTCAGGCATCAGCACGACGCGATGTAAATTGTTTCCGTTCGGCGTCGAGGTCCACTCCCAGCCGATGAACGAGGTAAACGCGCATGGCGCGTAGTGACGCTGCGCCGCTTCGATGATGTCGCCCCATGCCGCCTGCTTGATGCTGTCTTTGTCAAAGTCGGCGATCACCGTGTTGGTGTTGATCGCCGCACCGAACTCGTGCTCGAAGACTTCCGCACCCTTCCCCTCCCGCATCATCGCCGCCCACTTGCGACCCGTCGCGGTCGCCGTCAGCTCGGGGTCGCCCTGCATGAGCTTGAGCGGCACGCCGAGCATTTCCGCATGGTCAGCCACGACGAGGAAATCGAGCGGCGTCTGGATCTGCACGCGCGATCGAGTCGAGGGGTGCACGACGGGGAGCCCCTTGGCCCAGCGATACGCCGTGTCCGGCCCAGCCGATCGGTTCTGTAGAAAGTACGCGTCGGCCGAGTAACTCGTGTGCAGATGCGTGTCACCCCAGTAGAGCCGCGTCGGCTCTCTCGCCATGACGGACGTCGTCGTAGGTGGCGCCCCAGAGCAGCCGAACGTGACTGCAGTCAGCAACAGCAGGAACAGCCGTTTCATGCACGTGTCCACTAGTACTGAATCCTCACAGCGATGCTCCAGCTGAAGCGTCCGTCGTCGGTGGTTTGCACGTAGACGTAGGGCATCACGGCTACCATGAAGAAAAAGAAACGGTACCCCACCCCCACGCGCCCCTGCGTGGCGGTCCCTCGATCATCGAAGAGCGCGCCGGCCTGCATGAAGACTTTGAGATTTCGGATCGGCCACCAGCCGATCCCGCCGCCGACCCACCAGTCCTGCGGCCCCTTGAAGACTTTGCCGAGCTTCTCCCCGAGCACTTCAAAGGACACGGCGTTGAACTGGCGATCGATGTAGTACTCGTAGCCGAGACCCCAGGTGAAGGCCTTGCCTCCCTCTTTAGGTGTACGAGTGGTGCCAAAATCCATGTGGATGTGGTGGCCGCGCTCGCGAAACTTGAGCTTGTAGTTCTGAAGGTCCGCAGGGGTTGGAGCCACACCCGCCGAGTTGAGGATCGCCAGCATGAGGGCCATCAACACTGGCTATCCCTGCTTCCCGCCTTCGCAAGCATCCACGACATCCGTTTCGCGCATGATGCCTTCAGTTTTGCAGCGGTCACATTCTGAGGGGCGGAACCGGATAATCGTTCCGTGCACCCAGCGGCCCTGCAGGTCGATGGTCGGAATCACGGCATGCCCGCCGATATTGCAAACGTGTTGGCCCACGACGTGCCGAAACCGCTCCTCGTCAGGTGGCAACTGCCGCACCGAAAACGCGCCGATGTTCACGACGCCGACCTCCTCGTAGGGCTCGACGATTCGATTGCGGATGACCCGATACTCGCAGCCCGGGCCTCTCGCTGCATAGGTACCGCCGGTCTTGCGGAGCTCGCCCGCACCGCCGCAAGCCGTGAGGCTCGCTAGGGCTAGGCTCGCGATGCAATGACGAAGTAGCACGGACATTCGATGCGAGAGTGCCATTTGACGAGAGAGAGCACCACCCCTAGAACGTCGCAAATCGCAGTAGGTTGGAGGAGGTAGGATGATTCAACGGCTAGCCTTATCGTTTGGAGCTCTGCTCGTCACGGCTTGCGGATCGAGTGGCGGGCCACCTCCGTATGCGACTTCTGCGTCTGTACGCGCGGAGCCCTCCCAAGTCTTCTGGGGCGATACGCACTTGCACACCAGCTATTCGCCGGACGCCTACTTCTTTGGCAACGCCACGGCAGATCCCGATACGGCGTACCGCTACGCCAAGGGACTTCCGGTCTTTCATCCCTACCACAAGGCCAAAATCCAAATACGGACGCCGCTCGACTTCCTCGTGGTCGCCGATCACGCGGAGATGATGGGTGTGCCCTTCCGACTGGGCCAGGGCGATGAACGGCTCACCAAGACCGCCACCGGAAAGCGCTTGGTGAGGATGCTCAAGGCCGATAAAGGCCAGGAGGTCTTCATCGAGTTCATCGAGCGGATCAACAGCGGTGCTCCGTACGAAGATCTAAACGGCGACGACGTTCGCCAGTCGGTATGGAGCGACACGGTTGCAATTACCGAGCGTCACAACGTGCCCCCGCGATTCACTTCCTTCATCGGATGGGAGTGGACCTCGACGCCGAACGGGAAGAACCTCCACCGCGTGGTGTTCATGCCGCAGGGAGGCGACGTCGCCGCAAAGTTCATTCCCTACAGCTCGTTCGACAGCGACAAGCCCGAAGATCTCTGGGCGTGGCTCGAAGAGACCTCGTCGCGCACCGGAGCCAGCTTCGTGGCCATTCCTCACAACTCGAACATCAGCGGCGGATTGATGTTCAACGATGTCGACAGCGAGGGACGCCCGATCACCGCCGAGTATGCACGCACGCGAATGAAGTGGGAGCCCGTCATCGAGGTTACGCAGATCAAGGGCGATTCGGAAACCGACCCGATTCTCTCACCCAACGACGAGTTCGCTGCCTTCGAGCCGTTTTCGCATGCGATCGACAGCGAAACTCTTGGCGAAGGCCAAGCCGCTTCGGTCGGTCCGGGCGATTTTGCCCGCTCCGCCCTCGGTCGCGGTCTGGAGCTCGAGGCAAAGGTGGGAGCCAACCCCTACAAGTTCGGCATGATCGGCTCGACCGATTCCCACACGGGCATGGCGTCCGCCGAAGAGGACAACTTCCACGGCAAGACCGCCTACGACTCCATCCCCGAAAACCGCTTCAACTCGTTCATCGGAATCAAAGGGTTCGGCGCGGACATGTCGGCCGCCGGACTGGCAGGCGTTTGGTCCCCCGCGAACGAGCGCAGCGCCCTCTTCCAAGCGTTCCAGCGCAAGGAGGTCTATGCCTCGACGGGTCCGCGCATCCGCGTCCGCTTCTTCGGTGGCTGGGGCTTTTCCTCGGATGACGCCGGCAACAAAGACCTCGCTCAGATCGGCTACACGAACGGCGTGCCCATGGGCGGCGATCTGACCCAAGCCCCCGAGGGCAAGGCCCCGCGCTTCTTGGTCTACGCCATCAAAGATCCGGTAGGCGCCAACCTCGACCGCGTCCAAATGGTCAAGGGTTGGCTCGACGAGAATGGAGTGGCTCAAGAAAAGGTCTTCAACATCGCCTGGTCGGATGGACGACCGCTCGGCGACGACGGCTCGCTACAGCCGGTCGGAAACACGGTTGACGTGAACACCGGCGCGTACACGAACGCAATCGGCGACGCACAGCTCTCGGCCGTATGGCAAGATCCAGACTTCGATCCCGAGACGCGCGCCTTCTACTACCTGCGAGTCCTTCAAATCCCAACCCCACGCCACACCCTCTACGACGCGATCGCCCTCCGCATGGACCTTCAGAAAACCGGCCACCCACTCACAATTCAAGAGCGAGCCTACTCCTCCCCCATCTGGTATACGCCGTAACTCGAAAAAGGGGACAGTCCCCTTTTTCAAAGGGTTAATCGTCCGTGAAGAGGTTTCTCAAAGAACCGCTGGTCCACTTCCTCGCCGCGGGCCTCGGGTTGTTTGTGTTGTTTGGGCTGGTGAATCGGGACGAAGGTGATTCCGATCCGAACGTCATCGTCGTCGACCGCGACGTGCTTCTCACCTTCACTCAGTATCGAATCAAGGCGTTCAACCCAAGCCTGGCTAAACAGAAGCTCGACTCCATGTCCGACGAAGAGCTCGAGCGTTTCATCGACGACTACGTGCGTGAAGAGGTGCTGTACCGAGAAGCGATCGCGCTTGGCCTCGACGAGGACGACTACGTCATTCGCAGGCGGCTGGTGCAAAAGCTCGAGTTCATCACCGAAGGTTTCGCCGAGGCGAGCGCGAACCTGGACGAAGCCGCCGTCCAGCGCTTCTTCGATGCCAACAAGGCGGACTACTACGTCGAGCCCTACGTAACCTTCACGCACGTCTTCTTCGAAACCGAGAATCGGCCGCGCGAGCAAGCCCGCGCCCTGGCTGAAAAGGAGCTGGTGAAGCTCAATCGGAACGGCGTTCCCTTCTCCCACGCGCCCCGACATGGAGACCGATTCCTCTATCACGTGAACTACGTAGAGCGAACGCCCGACTACGTCGCGAGTCACTTCGGCCCGCCCATGGCCAAGGCTGTGTTCGAGCTAGAGCCCAACGATTTCATCTGGCAGGGGCCCTTCGACTCGCCGTACGGCGTGCACCTGGTCCTGCTGACGACCAACGAGCCCGGCCGAGAGCCTGACCTCGCCGAGCTCGAAGGGCGCGTCCGCGAGGATGCCCGCAGGGCCATGGTGCGGAAAGAGACCGAAGCGGCGATCGCGGACATCGTGGACGCCTACGACGTGCGAGTCCTCTACGAACGCGGCGCCTCGGCAACCTCGACCGAAGGCACGGAGAACAGATGAAACGGGGGGCGGTATTGCTGAAGCTGGCACTCGCGGTGACCGCCACCGTGACAAGCGTCGCGCGGGCACACGAAAGCCGACCTCTGTACATCGAGGTCACCGAAAAGGCGCCGCTCCACTTCTCGGTGCAGTGGAAGATCCCGCCGTCCGTCGATATTCGCAACGCACCTGAAATCCTCATGCCCGAGGGCTGCGTTGCAGCGACCGGCCGAGCCGCGAGGACAGCAACTCGCGGAAGCGTCCGGCGGCAGACCTATCGATGCGAGGTCGACCCCGCGGGCACAGCGCTGCAGATCAATTACCCGCTGTTCAACCCGTCGGTGTCCGCGCTCGTTCGCGTTTCACGGATCTCCGGCGAGCGCCACTCGCTTTTGGCTTCCCCGGAGCAAACCGAGGTCATCATCCCCGAGGTGGAGAGTTTTGGCAGCGTCGCGCGCGACTATCTCTCCCTCGGTGTGCGACACATCCTCGAAGGCTACGACCATCTCTTGTTCCTCGTGTGCCTAATGCTGATCGCCGGAACGGGCCGCCGGATCTTGATCACCATCACCGGCTTCACGATCGCGCATTCGATCACGCTCGCGCTCAGCGCCCTCGGCCTCGTCCGCGTGCCGATCCCAGCAGTCGAAGCCGCCATTGCGCTGAGCATCGTTTTCCTCGCGGTCGAGATCGTGCGAGGCGACCAGAACAGCCTGACGTACCGCTACCCGATTGCGGTCGCCGCATCATTCGGCCTGCTTCACGGCTTCGGCTTCGCCGCGGTGCTAGGCGAAACAGGTCTTCCCCAAACCGAAATCCCCGCCGCCCTACTCTTCTTCAACCTCGGCGTCGAGCTCGGCCAAATCCTCTTCGTGGTCGCGGTGATCAGCGCCTACCAGGCTATCCGGGTAACCGCGCGCCTGTTGTTCGACTGCGAGATTTCGTTGGATCGGCTGCGCAACCTCGAAATGCCCGCGGCATACGCCGTCGGGATTCTCGCGTCGTTCTGGATGATCCAGCGCATCTCCACGTTTTGGACGTAGGCGATAGTGCGGGGGCGGTGGGGCGGGACAAACCGCCGGCCGAAGGCTGTCCGGGATCTGCGTGCTAGCTCTCGCTGCCCATGCTCGGAGGATTGAGCGCCAGCGGGTCCCCAGCTTCGTTTGTGATCCTCGTCGTCGACGTCGGAGGCACCAGCTCGATGCCGGCTTCGGCAAATCGGCGGATGATCTCTAGATTGACGCGCTCGGCAAGCTCGCAAAACGCCCAGTAGTCCGCTGGCTCGTACCAGTAGAAGATGACGATACTCAGAGAGTCGGGATTGAACTCGTCGAAATAGACGCGAGGCGGACGGTCCGACGGCATGCCCTCGTGATCCTTCAGGATGTCTTTGACGATGGCGAGCGCCCCACGAATCTTTTCTTGGGAAGAATCAACGGCCAACCGGAGCCTGGCCTTGCGGCGAATGCTTTGCCGGCGATCGACGTTTTCGATCTCCATCGCGGCCATCTTCTCGTTCGGGATGGAGGTCACATTCCCATCGAGTTGGCGGATTCCGGTCGAACGGAGCCCGATGCGCTCGACGAAGCCGTCGTAGCCGCCCGCGATGATTCGCTCGCCAACCCGGTAGGGCTGATCGATGAAAATCGTCAGGCTGCCGAGCAGGCTCTTGAGGGTATCCTGAGCCGCGAGAGCGACCGCGAGACCGCCGATGCTGACGCTCGCGACCAGACCCATCAGCGGGATCCCGATCGCTGTGGCTCCCTGGAACACCAGAACCACGACCACGCCGATCGCGATGAGCCGAGCCGTCAGGCGGATGAGGCTTGCATCCAGGCCCTCGGCTTGGATGCGCGGAGCGCTTACAACCGCCTCGCCGATCGCAAGAACCAGAATCCAAAGCACCCAGGCGAGCGACAGATACGCGATGGCCGTCGCGCTGAGCTTCACCGACCTCGCGACATCTCCGCTCAGCAGAATTTCCTCCATCAGCCAAGGAGTGAGGAATGCGGCGGCCACGAAGAGCAAGACCGGAACCGTCAGTTTCGCGAGATGCCTCCACGCCGAGCGCGGCTGATGTCGTCCGCGGGTGAAACGATATGCCACATAGACCAGCAATAGTGTCGCGAAGAGTGCTGCGAAAAGCACGGCCCACTTCCACAGCGCTTGTCCCCACCCAACGGTCCGCATCGGCTTGGGTAGGGCGTCGACCCAAGAAATCGGAACGTTCCAAGCGCCGTAGACTTCGAGGAACGAGCTCACGTCCTCGATCGGCGGCTTCGTGAGGTACGGCAGGTTTCGAGTCCGCTCGTAGAACTCCTGCGCGCGCTCGACGGTTTCCGGATCAAAAAGGAACTCGCCCGCGCGCGGCCCCTCGGCAACTCGATGAATTGTGATTTCCGTGTGCGGAATCGTCCAACGATGAAGGTCTGGATTGTTTCGGAGCTCGTCGCTGCCTGGAACGTCTTCGAGGGGCGGAAGCTCGATCCGCGTAAGAACCTCGTAGAGATAGACAGTCGCGTCGTCGGCGGTTTCAAAGCGGGCCTCAGGCGCGACCTCACTCAGGTCGAGCGTTCGTTTGATCCGCGAGTCGAGCTCGGAGAGCTTCTGAAGCCCTTCCTTGCTGCGCTCGCCCGCACCTTCGTCGCGGACCAGAGCCCACTGGGACTCCGAGGAATCGAGGAAGGTGCGGAGAGTCCCGCGCGGGCTCGAGGTCACACCGGGCTCGAGGGGGTGCTCCGCGGGCTGAGCTCCTGCCGAGCCGTGAAACCCCGAGCCGAGCAGAAGCAGAGCGAAGCTCGCACTGAGGACGGGATTCAAGGGTCGCACCACGCCTGGCATAGACGAATAGGTACGATGCTAGCCTAGGCCCCTGCAATGGAAAACATCAGCATCCTGCTCGTCGCGTTCATGTTCATCATGATTCTCACCTTGGGAATCGCAGGCGTTCACCTAGCCCCCGGGCGCCGACACGGACCGATCGCGTCGGGATGCGCCGTGCAGGCCGACCAGCCTTGCGATCATGACAGCAAGATAAAGCGTCCCAAACATGCCCTCGAGGGAGGCCGACGAGCGAGCGAGCTCCGAGGCGGGGGTGATGTCCCCGTATCCCATGGTCGTGATGGACACGACGCTCAAGTAGAGCAGCGCGTCCCCCACGTCTCGCTGGCTCACCCCCGTCGGGAGTCCAGTGAACGAGCCCGGTTGGATTAGCTCGATGAGCTCGAACAGCGATCCAAAGGCGACTGCGGCGAGGATGTAGGCGACGACCGCCCCCAAGATCGCGTTGGTACTGACCTTTTGCATGCGAAACAATGCGGCCACGATCAACGTAATCGCGTAGCTGAGCCAACCGCAAACGAGCACGATGGACGCCAATGAGAAGCCGCTGTGATCCAAGACCATGTCGGTCCAGCGCATCGCGAGCGTCGCCGCGGTGAGCACGAGGAAGGGAAGGCGGTGCTTGCTCTGCCATGCCGCTGAGTACGCCCCCGTGATCAGGACGGCATCGAAGAAGAGCTCGACACCGTAGCCCGCGCGTTCGGCAGGTAACAGTGGCGAGACCATGAAGAGAATCAACAGCACGACGAGAAGCACCCCGTAGTGCGGGGCTGTCTGAGCCGAAGGCATCAGCGAATAGCGCATGAACTCACCTCGAGATTCGGGTTGGTCGGAGCTGACAGGCGTACCACGGCTCCACAGCGATTCAACGGACGGACAGCGGCGCTTGGTCGGATCCGGGACGTCGCTCGCAGGTGCCGGCGGCCAGCCGGCGCAGCGCCTGGGCTAAGAAGGATCAGGAGTCGGCGCGTCGGGCGCTGCTGGCTCGACTGGCGCCGGCGAGCCGGACTGCATCTTGCCGCGCTTTTCAGCCTTGGTCGAATCCCTGCCGGACCTCTTCACGCTTCTCTTTTGGTCCTTGCCCTTGGTCACGTGGGCCTGCGCCTGGTCGTCAGCCGCTACAGGAGAGATGGGGCCGTCGAGAAGCCAGGTGTCGGAGTCTGGATAGTACGCATAGACGGCCTTCTTGCCGCAACCGTGAACGCCGATCTGCGACGCCATCTTGCGAACGCCTTCCGTATCAAGAACGTGGAGCGACAGCTGGCTCTGCTCGCATGGAAAATCAAAGGCCGCACGATGCACAACGGTCGTGTTTGCACGCTTGTTGTGTTTGCAAGCGCTCCCCGCGATCACGAGCAGCGCTACGATGACTAACCGTGTCAACACGGACCTGGTTATGCACCTTGGCTCGAAAATGTGCCAGCCCTTTTTTCGGCCACCCTGGTTTGGGCATCGTTGGGCGATTGGTGCGCGCTCGGCCACAGGGAATAGCGATTTGACATCGTCGGGGTAGAGAGCGAGTCTCGCGATTGGGACAAAAGACCAAGGCCAAACGGCGAGCACAGGAGATGGCTGAGGAAGACGCGAGCGCCGCTGCAGGGCGCAGGCAACTGAGACGCCTCGAGACCTTTCTCGACGTCGCCTACGCAGTCTTGTTCGTCGATTTCATCATGTACCTCCCCCACACGGAGGACATGGCATGGGAAGAGCTCCCCTATGGGCTGCTGTCGCTCTTGATCGACAATTCCGTCGACCTGTTGAGGTTGATCATCGCGGTGGGATTGACGCTGATCTCGTGGAATTTGACGCACAAGCTGCTTGGGCCTTTGGACAGAACCGACCCGAGACACACGCTCCTGTCCCTGCTGCAACTGATTTTCGTGTGCCTGTTTCTCTTCTTTGCGATCGCAGACCCGGAGCTGGGGAGCCTTTCTTCGCCGGTTGGGCAATGCCTCTCGCTAGCCCTTTCAGGCTTCATCGGCATCGCAGGCTGGTCCTATGCACGCAAGAACGGCCTCACGCGTGCGGACCTGAGCGAAACAGAAAAAGATGAGGTGCCCAGGAATGCTATCATCGAACCCGTGACGGCCTTACTGAACACTGGACTAGCGTTCGTCGGACCCGGCGCATGGACCGCGGGCTGGTTTGTGATTCCCATGGTCTTGGTAAGCGCGCGCGGTCGAGTGGAACGCAGAAGGCAACGCGCTAGGGTGAGCGCGTCATGAGTCGGTTGTCTATGCTCACCGTGCTCGCCCTCGCCGCGTACCTCGGCTCATGCGCGCCGGACATCCCCCAAGCCCCTGATCTTCAGCCGCTCCTTCAAGCCTATGCAAACCCCACCGCCGTTGTCGACGGCGAGATCATGGCTGCGGTGGCCGATGAAATCGAGCAGGCTGCTGAGGAGATCGAAGACTCGGAGATTTTTGAGGAGATCTTGGACGTCATCAAAGAGGTTCAGCAGGAGCTCGACGACGCCACTGCCGTCACTTGCAGTGGCGGAACCAATGATGGCCTCGAATGCGTTGCCGACGAGGATTGTCCGGGTGGCACTTGCGTTGCCGACCTCGTTCTCGGTGCGACTTGCAGTGGTGGAACCAATGATGGCGGCGAATGCGCCGCCGACGGGGATTGTCCGGATGGCACTTGCAGTGGTGGGGTGACCTTCACAAGTCCCAACGGGGGGATCCAGGTCAACTACATCTGCCCAGGCTTTGACGAACGGCAATTCGATGACGGCTATGACGCCACGCCCGACCCCGCCAACGGCTCGATCGATCTGTGGATGACACTTGACAGTGGGGGGATCGGCCGGGTCGTATGGGGCACGGCGGACAAGTGTCTGTACCTCGTGCCCATCGAGGGCGACAATTGCGAAGCTTCTGGATGTTCCGAAGCTTCGTACGACGGAGGCATTGCACTCGACTTGGGCGATACGGTTCCGCCCGGTGAGGATATCGAGCAGTTGCCCGTCACTTTCGTCATCGAGGGAAACATCGGCTTTGACGGAGGTGACTTTCGTATCAACCAGAGCTTTCGGGTGGTCCTAGCGGACGAGTCGGGGCTCGTGCTTCTGGTGGACATCTCGGATCCGGAGTTGTCACAGCCGCCGTTGTCACAGACGTTCAACTATATCTTTCAGGGAGATGCACAGGCCATCCGCGATCGAACGGGTTTGTTCGGATGCAGCCTAGAGGAGATGGTATGTTTCGACCAAGACGGCGAACCGCTCTTCGACTGGCAGTAGCCCTGCTCCTCGCAGTTCTGACCTCGGCGGGAATCGGGCTCCGTCCCAGTTCGGCCCGCGCCTATCACACGTACGAAGAGCGACTGCTCAACACGACGGCCTACAGCCTCCATCGGCGGCGAGTCCGTTTGGGCTTGATGCAACTGAGCTACGGGATCATCGACGAGCTCCAAGTCACCACGTACACGATGCCTTGGATTCTCGGGGCGATCTTTCAAACCGTCGCCCCCAACCTCGAGCTCAAGTCGACCTTCTACGACCGCAGACGCCTGGCGCTGAGCGTGTCGGCCGGATTCCTCACAGGTACCATCGAGGCGACCGATGACTCCAAAGTGAGGTATTTTATTCTGCCGGTTTCCTTCGCAGCGTCCGTGCGGATCAATTCCGACGTGAGCACACACTTCGGCGCACTCTACACCGCCGTCAACGGGGATGCAGATTCCAAGCCGGGAGGCGACTCCATCGAAGGCGCAGTCGTGGTCGATTTCCTTCAGCTCTGGGGGATGGTC
>Ga0209567_10001055_pt1 | contig 14508 bp, 14 predicted proteins | sample COG_12_FD_184756 | JGI IMG/M metagenome (GOLD analysis project Ga0209567, IMG submission 184756) | Pelagic marine sediment microbial communities from the LTER site Helgoland, North Sea, for post-phytoplankton bloom and carbon turnover... | ecosystem: Environmental > Aquatic > Marine > Neritic...
GACGCAAATTTGATTTTGTGTCTAACTCGTTATTTTATATTTAAATTCTGTTCTTTCGCTACGCTCCCTTAATCATGAGTTTGCACGATGAAGTCGCCGATGATTCATTCCGTGATCGATTTATGAAAAACTCCCCGACCCTTCATTCTATTTATGATCAATTTCCTAGATGACTACAACCTAAGACCCTGAAAACATAAATCAAGTCCCGCCAAACGCGGCAGCAAAATTGCTTTCCGGCAGGTTTTGTGCTTTAACACAACCATCACATTTTTTACCCATACAACGAATACGTCGGCTTTATGGTGTCCATTCCACCTTCGAGAATCGATTTAAAAAAGAGAGCACCGTTTGATCAGGCCTACTGGGTCATACCCGACCGGCTGATGGCCGGCTATTTTCCGGGATCGGCATTGGGCCAGGAGGGTCACCCCCAATTAAGCGCGCTGCTGAAGGCCGGTATTCGCCATTTCATTAACCTGATGAAAACCGATGAGACCCGCTGGTACGACCAACCGATCAGACCTTACGAAGCCCATACACGAACACTGGCCCGTAAACTCGGTTGTAAAGTGTCATTTGATCGATTGCCCATAAAAGATATGGGTATCCCCCCACGCATTGAAATGGCCCGTATTCTGGACAGGATGGATCAAAAAATTGAAGCCGGCAGGCCCGTTTACGTCCATTGCCTGGGTGGCGTCGGCCGTACCGGCACGGTTGTCGGGTGCTATCTCGCCCGGCATGGTTATGCCAGCGGTCACCGGACTTTACAGCTGATCCAACAGCTGAGACAAAACACAGCAACACATGACCGTTCAGCGCCTGAATCCAGCCTGCAAATCGATCTGGTGCTTTCATGGGTGGAAGGAGAATAACGTGGGGAAGTATAAAACCCTGGATGCAGCGCAGATAGCCGATCGTCTGGCTCGGGTGGAAGCCGTCGAGGTCAAAACCAATGAAAACCTGGCACCCTACACCAGTTACAAAATCGGTGGGCCTGCGGCGGTATGGGTGGCCCCCGGGACCGAAACGGCTATCGGGGAAGTGCTGGCGATGGTGCACGCGGATAACATTCCGCTGTTTATCCTGGGGCTGGGTTCTAATTTGCTGGTTTCAGACAACGGATGGCCGGGCGTGACACTTTTTCTGGGTTCCAATATCAGCGGCTGGAACTTTGAGGGGCCGATCGCCACGGTTCGGGCGGGAACCCCCCTGCTCGGTCTAATCCGGCATGCCGTGGACAACGGTTTCGGTGGTATGGAGCTAATGGCCGGAATCCCCGGCAGTGTTGGCGGAGCCTTGCGCATGAATGCCGGCGCCTTCGGGCAGGAAATCGCGCAAACCACCGTAACTGTCAAAGGCTTTCGGCTGGATGGCACGCCATTCACGGCAGAGCGCGCGGAAATAAATTTCGGCTATCGCCAGGTTCCGGGTCTGGAGCAGGTGGTCCTGACATCCGGAATATTCCGCTTTAAACAAACAGACGCCGCCATAATCAGGCAGCGCATGAATGATATTCTGGCGTTGCGCGCTAAAAAGCAACCCCTGGATTATCCATCCTGCGGCAGTGTTTTCAAACGCCCCCCGGGTTATTACGCGGGTGCATTGATCGAAGAAGCCGGCTTAAAGGGCGAGCGCATCGGAGGTGCCATGATCAGTCCCAAGCACGCCGGATTTATCCTCAATACGGATAATGCCAGCGCTACCGATGTCCTGAGCCTGATTCGCAAAATCGAAGACAAAGTCAGTCAGCGGTTCGGGGTAAAGCTGGAAAGAGAAGTAAAACTGATCGGTGAGTTTGACGAATAGAAACAAACTTCTGAATAAAACAGAGAAAATATAAAACCACGCAGATCACGAAGGACACAGAAATGAATAAGGCCTTTTTCAAGTTTTTAAGCCCTTTTTGAACTTCGTGTCCTTCGTGGTTATGCTTAGCGCATCATAGGAATAATTAACCACAAAGACACGAAGGGCACAAAGATCATAAAAAAAATTTTAATTAAAAATAAAGGCTTATGCCCTTAGTGAACTTTGTGTCTTTGTGGTAAACCAAAACAGACAGAATGGACTCTAAAACCCCTCGTAACGGCCGGCAACTGACCGGCTTTTTCATTCCACTCGCAATCCAGGCAGCATCGCAGGCACTCTCCTATCCACTGGTGGCAATGGTTGCCTCACGCGGTCCCGGCGGCCCGCTAAACCTGGCCGGTTTGGCCCAATCGACCACCGTAATGGTCTTTCTGGGCATATTTGGATTGGCCTATGTGACCACAGGCATGGTCTATGCTGCCTCACGAGAAGGCTACTTCAGATTCAGAAACGTGGTTCTGATGACGGGACTCGGGGTGATCATCGTTCAAGCGTTGCTGAGTATTCCAGCGGCGGCGCATCTGGTGTTTGGAGAGATCATTGGCCTGCCGCCTTCCATTGAAGCGCCGGCCAAGATAACGCTGTTGGCCAGTATTCCGGTACAGTTTTTATTTTTTTTGCGCACCCCGTATCTGGTCATCATGTACATCAACAAAGCCACGGCAAAAGCCAGCATCGCCACCATCGGCCGGATTGCCTTTACCGTCCTGCTGGCGCTAATATTCAGTCACATGGGGCTGGTGGGACCTATCTGGGCCGTGGTGTGTCTGACCCTGCCCGTCGGCTTGGAGTGCGTGGTGGCAAGGTTATTTGCAGGGCCCTTCCTCAAAGCCCTCAGCCCTTCAGAGACCGAAGCACCGCGTGCTGCCGAGATTTTTTTGTTCAATCTGCCGCTGTCGATAGGTGGTTATTTGCTTTCGGCCTCGGCGCTGATCATGGGTGCCTTTATTGCTCGGGCGCCGGATCCGGAGCGGGTGCTGCCGGTCTGCTATCTGGCGCTGGGTCTTGCCAATCCGCTGGCGTATGCCGCCACTCGAATTCAGACCACGGTACTGGCCTTTCCCCCGACCCGCCTAAAGGATCCATTGACCTTCCGGTTTGCGCTGGCAGCGGGGCTGTGTTTAGGGCTGCTGCCGCTGATTTTTATTTTGCCCGGTTTGACGAAATTATATTATGTGACCTTGCAAAAATTAAATCCAGCAGACTTAAATTTAGTTAGGATTACCGCCATGGCCCTGGTATTCTATCCATTGGCCGTGTCTATTCGTGCCCAGAGCGAAGGAATGGCCGCCTGGTCAAAAAAGCCCGCAACGGTAATGGCCGGTCATTCAATTTATCTACTCACCATTCTCGCCTCCGGCTTCATTTTGCTCTTTTCTGGTGCTCAAGGATATGTCATCTGTGCTGTGAGCTTATCTTTGGGGAGTCTGTCTTCCTCAGCTATGATGCGGATACTCATGAGCCGATCCAGGTCAAAACCAACGCCCGTTGCTCCGACAACCACTTCGGTCGGTCAGATTCGGTAAATCCGGTTGGCCGGTTGTGCCGGCCGAAGGTCCCCGTGAAACGGGATTAAGCCCGTTGAGCCGGTTCAGAATGGAAACGGGTCTGTTTTTATGCTTCAACCGGCAAACGGGCTAACGGGAAACGGCTTCAACCTGAGGATATTCGAACGGATTGCAGAACAACTCAGTTTTGCTATGGATTTTATATGGACTTAAAATGATTTCGGAGTGCTTAGGTTTTGGTTCAGGGCTCCCGCCTAGCGGCGGGATTTCACATCTTGATTTTATATATTACGGAGTTCAAAAGGCGTGAGGTTACAGAATTGTTGTATTTATGACCCACTAAACGGATTGCAGAACGGTTAGATTTTGTCCGAGAACAAGGCGCAAACTGGCGGAAAAGCGGAGCGTACACGATAGTACGTGAGTATTTACCGCCAGTTTGTAACACAGGTCTCGGGCAAAAGATGATTGTTCTGCAATCCGTTTTAGTCGGAGTCCTCCCAGGCAATGCAGTCCACCGGACACGTCTCAATCGCCTCTTCTATGCAATCTTCGGGACCGCCTTCAGGCAGGATGACTTCTGCTTTTTCCTCGTCTTCATTAAATACAAAAACCTCCGCGCAAAGTTCAACGCAGCTTTCACAGCCGATGCACTCATCAGCATCAATAACGACTCGTCGGGCCATGATTCGATCTCCTCTTATACGTTTTTGGCACGGTCTTTCGGCCTATCTAAATGGATTCCTAAGATAAGGTCTGAGCAATCAAAAGCAAGGGGATTGACATTCCTTTCAAATTAGGATTCATTAGCGTTTTCGAGGCAAAGGGCCATGCGTAAAAAAAAGCGGCATCAAAAACAAAAAACATACATCTTATGACCCACCATCCATCGCATGATCGTCAATCCGACGACTTTAAAACCGGACGCATCGTTGTGCTTTCGGTAAGCCATTTTATTCATGATGTCTATTCCAGTTTTTTATCGCCGCTTTTACCGCTGCTCATAGAAAAGCTTTCCATGTCTTTGACGCAAGCCGGGTTTCTCTCGTCGGTCATGCAGCTTCCCGCACTCATGAATCCGTATATCGGTATTTTGGCCGATAGAATCAGCGTGCGCTATTTCATCATTTTTGCACCGGCTCTGACCGCTGTCCCGATGAGCCTTATCGGGCTGGCTCCCAACTACGGCATCTTATTGATATTATTATTCATAACGGGCATCAGCGTTTCACTTTTTCACGTCCCGTCCCCGGTCATGATTTCGCGTTTGGCCGGTTCAAAAAAAGGCCGTGGAATGAGTTTCTATATGACCGGCGGTGAACTTGCCAGAGCGATAGGGCCCCTGGTGGCGGTGGGGATGGTCTCTCTTTATGGACTCGAAGGCTTCTATCCCATTATGATCTTTGGCCTGGCGGCTTCGGCCTGGCTGTATTTTAACTTTCGAGAGGTACCGATAACAGTAGATAAAAGCCGCAACATATCCGTTCTGGAGACCTGGCGCGAACTGCGATTCATTCTGATGCCTTTGACAGCCATACTGCTGGCGCGGGGATTTATGCATGCGTCCATAACCGCATTTTTGCCGACCTTCATTAAATTGGAAACCGGAGATCTCTGGCTGGCCGGCGCTGCCCTCACGCTTTTCGAAATCAGTGGTGTCGGCGGGGTGTTTGCGGCGGGGTCCCTCAGCGATCGTTTTGGACGTCGCAGGATCTTGCTGATTTCTTTGCTGGGCGCTCCTTTCAGTTTACTCGTATTTGCCTGGATTGGCGGGTGGGCTCGGTTTTTGTCATTAGTGGTTATCGGATTTACCTTGCTGTCGACAACACCGGTGATGCTGGCCCTGGTACAGGAACACGCCAAAAGCAGCCCATCTGCCGCCAATGGATTTTTCATGATGGCATCTTTCATGGCGCGTTCAGCTATCGTGGTAATCGTCGGCTTTATCGGGGACTTGATTGGCCTGCGCGCCACCTATTTTGTGAGTGCCGTCATGGGACTTGCTGCGATTCCATTTATTTTCATGCTGCCCAGAAGGGAATCTCTAACCTAGAAACTATTTCAAGATTCTTGCTTGCTCCTGGAGACTGTTATACATTATCCAGTATCGTGCATTAGACTGCACCAGCAACACGGTTCAAGCTATGCATACCGAAAACCCAATAACCCGTAACGAACTGAGGGGTCGGCGTTTTTTACTCCCCCATCTTAGAGCGTAGCGAAATGGATTATCAGCAGTGGCGTCGTGCACTGCCTGAAAGCATTCGGGTGCGATGCGAAAGAACAGGCAATAACCTCAGAACCCGATATTGATGTTAAGCTTAATCGATTATTTTATATTTGATTTCTGTTCTTTTGTTACGCACCCTTATGTTTGAGTTTGCATCGCGCCCCAGGCGGGACTGATGATTCAGGCAGCGATTGAATCAAGAAAACTCTCCGATCCCTCAACTAAACACAATGAAACTTTTCAATATATTGGCAATCCTGATCACCCTCTCAGCGGGTTTCAGCTATATCAACCATCGCTTCATCCGGTTGCCGACTACCATCGGTTTAATGGCCATTTCCCTGCTGGCTTCGCTGGGGTTGATCGCTCTGGGCGCACTGGGGTTTGGACTCGAAGAAGACGCACGCGTCTTGCTCAACAACATTGATTTTGATGAAACCCTGCTGCACGGCATGCTCAGCTTCTTACTGTTTGCCGGCGCCCTGCATATCAATCTGGTGGACCTAGCCCGCCAAAAATATATTATCGGCACGCTCGCTACGCTGGGCGTTATCGGATCTACCTTTATCATTGGTTGGGCCAGCTGGTGGATACTCGGCTCGCTGGACATCAATTTGCCGTTTATTTATTGCCTTTTGTTCGGCGCCCTGATCTCACCGACCGATCCCATCGCGGTCATGGGTATTTTAAAAAAAGCCGGGGTGCCTGAAAGCCTCGAAACCAAAATTACCGGCGAATCCCTGTTTAACGACGGGGTGGCGGTGGTGGTTTTTCTGGTCATATTGCAGATCGCCACCGGAACCCAGGCCGTTACGGTCACTTCCGTGGCTGGACTTTTCTTAAAAGAAGCGCTTGGCGGCCTGATTTTCGGGCTGATCATCGGGGCACTCGCCTATTGGATGTTGAAAAGTGTTGAAAACTACCAGGTTGAAATTCTGATCACCCTGGCCCTGGTTACCGGAGGATTTGCGCTTGCCGATACATTGCATCTTTCCGGTCCGATTGCCATTGTGGTGGCCGGGCTGCTGATCGGCAATCACGGTCGCATGCTGGCCATGGACGATGAGGTGCGCGATCATCTGGACAAATTCTGGGAACTGGTTGATGAGATCTTAAATGCCGTACTGTTTGTGATGATTGGCCTTGAGGTTTTAGTATTGACCTTTAAATGGTCCTATCTTTTAGCCGGAATCATCCTTATTCCGCTTATCCTGGTTGTTCGCTTTATCTGCGTTGGGATTCCGGTGGTCATTCTCAAACCCTTTCAAACCTTCAGCCCGCATGTCATCAAAATCATGACCTGGGGCGGCCTGCGCGGCGGTATATCGGTGGCGTTGGCTCTGTCTTTGCCGGCCGGTCCAAAACGTGAGGTAATTTTGGTGGTTACCTATATGATTGTGGTTTTTTCCATCATCGTGCAGGGCTTGACCATCGGCAAACTGGTAAAGGCGGATAAAAGACTGCGGTCTGAGGGCTGAAGTCTGAACAGTGCAACAAAATCAGCTTAAATTGATTCAAGCAAATGTGAGTACAAACAAATTTGAAAAACCAAGGAATCAGGTTTATAACCACTATTTAATTCCGCTGAAAGCGGATTGAGGTTTCCCAGTTTCTTCCGGAAACTGGGAGAAATATCCGCAAAATCCTGTAGATCCTGTCTAAAAAATTAATCAAATCTTTCTTCTTTCCAGGGATCGGCTGTGTTGGAATACCCCCGGCTTTCATAAAAACCGGGCTCATCCACCTCGGAAAATCGGATGCCTTCAAGCCATTTGACACTTTTATAAAAATAGCGATCCGGTATCAGGACGCGCACGGGGGCACCGTGGGGTTCGGACAGCTGTTTTCCAGAGAATTGATAGGCCAGAATGACATTTTCCTTGAGGGCAACACTGAGCGGGATATTACTAGTATATCCGGCATGCCCTTCGAGGATAACGAACCGTGCGTTGCTTCTGACGCCGGCCTGTTTCATAATTTCCGTCATGCGGATACCGGTCCATTTGGAATCCAGCAGGGTCCATCCGGTGACACAATGCACATCACAGGTCAGATCGACCGGATTTAAGCCCAGCAAACGTCGAAAACGGATGATTTTTGGTTTTTCAACCGCACCGCTGATTTTCAGTTGCCAGGCATCAGTCCTGCCGGATCCAGCCGCTCCCCCCATGGGCTTCAGCGCTTTGACCGCATGCTGCCCCGGCGGAATACGGGTTCGCCCGTCCGGTCTTAAATTGGCGGCCCATGCCTGGTTTTCAGAATCCGTGAGTTTTACAAACAAACCCGGCAGACCTATGGAAACCAGACTGCCGCCGGCCAGCGCCATAAAATTCCGTCGGGTTATTTTCTTGTGCGCCTTTTGCATTGATCTACCTGCCACTTGAAGTTTTTTTGTAAGGATCTATACAAAACTAAACGTAAGGCTCAAATACCCTTCTGGCAATGGGTGATGAATGTTGTATAAAACTGTAAAACAATTCGCATGCAGAAAGGTGCTTACCCGCGCGAAACCGCTGGCGCACAACCCAAAACCATTGCGTTATGTGTCTTGATCTGTTACCCTGCCCTCTTATTTTAACCCGTTCTATTGGCTCCACAAAAAACCCTTAAAGGAGAGATCGTAATGGCTGATGAACAACAGCAACCAACCGAATTAAAGCTCGACCGCAGCAATCTTTATACAGAGGAAACCTTTACCGATCTTAAAGTGGGCATGATCAAGCGCATGACGCCCGTTAAGTCTGATGGCTCCGTGGACAAAACCCGCAAATCCATATTCGTCGCGCATACGTCTTTGATGACACCTGGCGGCCCCTTGCCGTTGCAGGCCGTCATTCAGGCCAAGGATCTGCAACAGGCGATAAAAAAATTTCCGGATGCCATGAAAGCCGCAATGGACCGATTGGCTGAAGAAGCCAAAAAATATCAGGAGCAGCAGGGGGATCGTATTGAAAAGCCGGAATCGCGAATTATTGTACCCGGCAGATAAGAGAAAGGCACATAAAAACTGAAAATCGGATCTCACATCTATCCTGGCATGATATTTTTCATTTTTTGTGTGAAATCTATAACTTAATTCATACTAGTATCTTACTAGATCATTTTATAAGTTACTAGTAAAGGTTTCATTATAGTCTAGTTTATTATCCCAGACCACTTCTTAAGAGCCCCCGGTTCCCTGCTACAGTTAGGTATCCATTTGAAATTCATATTTTTTATGACATTCAGGATTTCTAGTAACTAAGCACTCGGAATAAATATGAAGTCTTTTTTTAAAAAATTTTCAGGCAAGACGCCTTTGGCACATGAAAATGAGGGCGATGAACTGTTTGCTGCCGATCTCTGGGGCAAGGCCAAAATCGAATATGAACGCGCCCAGCAGAAATTGGGGCGCACTCAAGCGCCGGACCCAGATTTCAAAGCCCGGCTGCAAAAAAAAATAGCCTTGGCAAAAGAGGCGCTTGCTCGCGGCCATAAACGCAGTGCCGATGACATGCTCGAAGCCGGCTTTTATGAAGATGCGCGCGAGTTATATCTTCTGGCCCTGGAGCTTACCGAAGATCCAGCACTTCAATCCGAACTTGATGAAAAACAAAAACTGCTTGATTTTCAGATGAATGAAACCATTGCGGAATCGCTGCCGGAAAATGATACACCGCCTTTTGAAGACAGCAACCGCTCTTCTGAAATCGATGAACCGCAAGATCTACAACAGGCGGAAGGGCAGGAGGAAACGTTCACAGCATTGTGCGCTACATTGCCCGATAATGTTCAGCAGGCCTACCTTGGCTATGGCGCCAGTTTTAAAAAGGGCTATCTGGCATTAAACCGGGGAAAATTTTCCGATGCTGTTGAGTTCCTGAGCCGGGCCATGTCGGAAAATCCGGCGTCCGACAGTTTTATCCCCCTGGAGCTGGCTACGGCCTATCTGAATCTGGACAGGCATGCAGAAGCGCGGCAATTGCTTGAAATGCTGTTAAACAAACAACCGCTGGCCCTACCCGCATACCAGCTACTGTGTGAGATCTTCTGGGAAAAAAGCGAATTTGACAGTGCTCAGACCTTACTCAACCAAGTACCAGATGAGCTGACCGAATCTGTGGCGGTCTACCTTTTAAAAGGAGAGACCCTCTTCCGCAGGGGAAACCACGTGGAAGCCAGAACATTATATCAAGCATTTTTAAAGCAGTATGGCTGGGATGAACGCATTGCCCGGGGACTTGCCAGAACTCATGAGGCCCTCAACGAGCTGGCCAATGCCCGCAATTTATACCGCGAGTTGATGGCAGAGTGCCGCAGCTGTCACGCACGCATCGACCCGTTTATCAAGGAGCGCTACGCCGATCTGTGTTTTGATTCCGGCATGCTCAGCAGTGATATCCTTGAGCTTTATCTTGCCCTGGCCCAGGAGGTTCCCGCCAAAGCTGCTGAATATTACGAAAAGGTCAGCCGTATTTATGACGCCCAGGGCAATGCCAATGAAGCCGCCAGATTTCGCGCAATCGCCGAAAAAATGGCCCAAAAGTAGATAGTGCTTAATTTTACCACGAAGTTCACGAACCCGCCCGCCTCGCCTGAGCGGCTCGCGATGGCGGGCGGGGGACACGAAGTAAAAAATTTAAAAATTAGGGTGAAAAATCCTTTTAAAATTTGAGTCTTGGTGGTGAATCAAAAATTTGGGTTAACGTTCAAGTTTGACATATGGCTAACGAATACCTGATCGACATACACAACTATATCAGCGAAAAAATTGTCTGCGCTGAAAGCCAAAAAGCTGAAGCGCAAGAACGAAATGACAAGGCAGCACGAATATTTTATGAAGGCCAGTTAGCGGAATGGCAGCAGATGCGCGCCTATCTGGCTGAAAAGGTGGATCTTAAGACCCAAAAATATTTCTAAACCTGAGCCTTTTAAGCCAGGTTTCAATCTAACAAAATTATGGCGTATATTCATTTACTCGATATTTATAAATTGATTGATCAAAGGATTGCAGAGGCGCAGATGGCCATGAAAAATGGTTCCGGTGATCCCAACGAAAATAAATTCCAGGAAGGTCGCATCAAAGCCTTAACGGATTTTCAGAATTACCTGGCCACCAACTTTAATCCCAAACTGCCACGCCGCATAAGACAATCACTCAAACTAAAATGAGCGTTTCAAATTTAAAAAATGGGGACTATTTTTCAATAAAAGGAATGTTATCGTTTCTACTTTTAAATTTGAAACCCTCCGGGATTGCCGATCTTACCGCATCTACTGTGTTAGATGTCGTTCCGCATAGAAAACTATAGCGGAACGGCATCTGCCGTGTAGCTGCGGCAACCTCAACAATCGCTCATTTTAGTAAGGAATTAAAACGATGTCTTTTATTCCCGATTTTAAACCCCCATCGAAAGAGCCGGCCAAGGCCCTCTGGTTTATCTTTGACCACGGCCGGCTGCTGGTGAAAATTCGAAAAGACAGCTGCAGCATGCCTGAAACATCGGATCTAAAAACCTATCAATCCGGCCTTCTCCACAAACAGTACCTGGGCACTCTGGACGGCCGCCCCTGTTATGCCGCCGAGTTAGCCGGCGACAACCAAAAGGGCAAGGATCTGAAATCCAGGGATTTGCGGGCACTCTTCGGCAATTTGGACGAAAATTTGATCTGGATCGCAGGACGGGCCAATCAATTGGTTAATTGGAATCAAACACACCTGTATTGCGGCGGGTGTGGACAGTTGACCGAAAACAAAACAGACGAGCGGGCCAAGATTTGTCAGCAATGCGGCCTGACCAATTACCCGCGCCTGTCTCCGGCCGTTATTGTGGCGGTCTTAAAAAATGATAAAATTTTACTGGGGCGCAATAAACGCTTTAAATTGCCGTTTTACAGCGTTCTGGCCGGTTTTGTGGAACCGGGTGAAACCCTGGAGCAATGTGTCAAAAGGGAAATCCGCGAAGAAGTCGGCCTATCGCTAAAAAATATCCGCTATTTCGGCAGCCAGCCCTGGCCTTTTCCAAACTCATTAATGATTGCCTTTACGGCCGAATATGATGACGGCGAAATCCGTATTGATGGATCAGAAATCATCGATGCCGCCTGGTTCGCAAAAGACAATCTGCCCAAAATACCGCCTAAGATCAGTATTGCCAGGCAGCTGATAGATTGGTTCATCCACAACCATTAGAACCGATTTAAAATCGCATCTTTTGCCGAACGGCCTCGCCTTTTGAACACCTTAATTTATATAAAAAATAGACGTGAAATCCCGCACACGGTTGCGGGAGCCCTATGGCAAAATCTAAAGTTTTTAAATTTTAAAACAAGATATTCTCAGCGCCTCTTGAACACCTTAATTTATATAAAAAATAGATGTGAAATCCCGCACGGAGCTGCGGGGGTTGAACACCTTAATTTATATAAAAAATAGACGTGAAATCCCGCACGGAAAATGATTCAGTACGGGTTGCTCGTTGCAGCATTTATTGTTGGCCATTGGTCAAACGCGCCTTTAACAGGTTATAAACGAGACGAGCCGGATGGGAAGTACTCGGTGAAAGGAACAGTTTCAGGAGACCGCTCCGCCGCATCTTGTTCAGGATGCGAAGGAATTGACGCTTTGTGTAGAATTCTTTCGACAATTTGTGACGCAATTGCTTGAGTTCTTCTATTGAACAATGGTCCGAATAGACTTTTCCGGTCGGCGTAACATGGTAATCCGGGTTTTGGGCGAGAATTTGGTCCAGGCCAGAATAGGGACTGTTTCGCAATAAAGTAAGATTTACAGTGTCCAGCCCCAACTCACGGGCAAATGGCAGTATCTGCTCCATTTCCGCGACGCTCTCTCCAATATTGCCCACAATGAAATACCCGTGCAGTAACATGGAACTTTCACGCAGCACTTCAAAGTATTCGCGGATCTTGGCCGTATTGAAGCCCTTGCGCATGGAGCGCAGGGTTTTATCATGGGCCGATTCGATGCCCAGCAGCAACATGGCAAATCCTGCTAGTTCCATTTTGCGAATCACCTCGGGGCGCCGCGCAATCTCCAGCCGTGCGTTAATTACGTATTTCTTGCGAATACCCCGGTCCAGAATGAGATCGCAAATGTGCTCGACGCGATCCATGTTATGAGAAAATATTTCATCGGCAAAACCAACAATCGGCGCTTTGATCTCAGCAAGCTCCTGCACGATGGACTCGGGTGAACGACCCGACCAGTTGCGCTTCTCACCCCAGGGATTGAAATTGAAAGAACAAAAAGTGCAGTTATATGGGCAACCACGCGAAGCGGAAAACATATCGAATTCTACCCCGGTGCTAGCATTTTGCAGATCTATTTCATAGGTGTATCTCCGAAGCCTGCGGTTAGGATAGAGCTGGTCTTTTAAAGGCCCCAGTTTGCGGACAGGATTGTGGATAATACCACCCCCGTTACGAAAGCTTAATCCAGCAATGTTTTCATATGGCACCCCTTTACAAAGGTCTTTCATTACCTCTTCTCCGTCTCCGCGAACGACAGCATCGAGGTTGGGGCATCTTGTGAGCCACCCTTCTGGATCTTCCGTCGCATGCCGACCACCAATTACGGTAACAACGTCCGGCGGTACGGACATAATTTCCTCACGCACGAATTCGACACGCCGCTGCCAGTTGACCGAAAAACAGACCATCTCGGTATCTGGACGAAAAAAATCAAGCGTGCGTTTGGACTCGTGGCGAAGATCGATAATATCCAATGCCTTGGAATAGGGCGCAATTGCCTTTGCGATGAATTCAAGTCCTAAGGGCGGAATAAAGCGAAATTTCTTTAAGTCTTTCTGATAGGGATATACACAAAGCGCGTGTTGGAACACCACCAATTCCCCCTTTACATATCAAACGGTAAAAAAGATTTTATACGATAATTCCTCAGGCATCTCATTTGGAAGATATTCTAAGAAAAGTGATTTCTTGAGAGACCAGAAATGATTCCAGAGAAGTAGGCCGAAGAGATTAATTAATTACAAATTTTACTGTATAATATAGATTGACGTGAATGTAAATTATATTTTTAGGTAGGCATACGATCACGGAAAGAAGAGATGTATCCATCCATAAATTAAACGATATATAATTTAACAGGTTAAACGCCTTAACATTTTACCAAAAAACCCAATATGAGCAGATCGCGATACATGGCGAATATCCAGATTCCAGCGAAACTGCTGATGTTTTCCTTTATTGTTGACACCGATCAAAAGTGCCCTAAATTCATTCTGTTATCTGGTATTATGCAGACGGATGTTGAAGGTGTAATCATGGTCCAGGTATTGAATTTGAAGAACGATGGTGGCCATAGCATGTGAGGGGTTATCATCGGCCCTGAATGCCTGGTTGATCAGTTTACGCACCTCCTGGGGCTCCAAACGATCGAAATCAGAATGCGGTTGCTTCGAGAAATCGGCAAATTCGGCTAAAATTGTTTTGGCCTCGGCCATGCCATTGCGGTCGTTGCGGGCATCTTTTTGATAGACTTTTTTGGAAATAAATGTGATTTTGCGGCGGGTTAAATTTTCAAACCGAAAGTTGTAAAAAACAAATTCTTTTGTTTGCCAGGGCACGCGGGTCGCATAGCCTTCATAGGGCTGCCTGCCGATATATTCACAGGTGATGCTCAGAAACGGCTTGCCCTGATAATCACTCACGGTGCGTTGCACGAAACGATCTGGATATCGCTTGCGAGCTGCAATTTTCTCCGACTCGGTGGCGCTGCATCCGAAAAACGAGGCGCACACAACAAGGCACACAAGCAAGAAGCCGATGGCGTCTTTTCTCATAGGTCACTTCCAAGAAATTAAGAGCTTTAGCATCCCATAGTGTATCGTCTGTTGCGGTGCAAGCCTTTAATTCTGGTTAGGATTTTTTAAA